>VMHT01132309.1_pt1 | contig 108085 bp, 103 predicted proteins | sample 4693611 | NCBI WGS metagenome assembly VMHT01 (sample SAMN12280063, study PRJNA550983) | marine metagenome | isolation source: seawater sampled from same location over 5 years 0.02-0.2 micron viral filtrate | place: USA: collected off the coast of southern California halfway between the port... ... | reverse complement strand
TATTCGGCTCCTAATAAAAAGCCGAAATACGATAGTTTAGATGAAGTAGACCCTGAATTACTGGATACTTTTAAAAAACTTGGTATTTCTGTAGACGAACAGAAAAAACTTGCCGGTGTTGCTGTAGATGTTGTAATGGATTCAGTTTCTGTAACCACCACTTTTAAAAAGACGCTTGCTGAAAAAGGAATAATTTTCTGTTCAATTTCTGAAGCGATCAAAGAACACCCAGAGTTGGTTAAGAAATATATTGGTTCTGTAGTTCCTAAAACCGATAACTTTTACGCGGCTTTAAATTCCGCAGTATTTAGTGATGGTTCATTTTGTTACATTCCAAAAGGTGTAAGATGCCCCATGGAACTTTCTACCTATTTTAGAATTAACCAGGCGGGTACCGGTCAATTTGAGCGTACACTTGTAGTAGCAGAACCTGGAAGTTACGTGAGTTACCTTGAAGGTTGTACCGCTCCAATGCGTGATGAAAATCAACTGCACGCGGCAGTAGTAGAGCTGGTAGCTCTGGATGATGCCGAAATTAAATACAGCACCGTACAAAACTGGTTCCCAGGGAATAAAGATGGAAAAGGTGGTGTTTTCAATTTTGTAACCAAACGTGGACTTTGCGAGAAAGGCGCTAAAATTTCCTGGACACAAGTTGAAACAGGATCTGCAGTAACCTGGAAATATCCTTCTTGTATCTTAAAAGGAGATAATTCTATTGGTGAATTTTACTCTATCGCGGTAACCAACAATTACCAACAGGCAGATACAGGTACCAAAATGGTTCACCTGGGTAAAAATACCAAGAGTACGATTATTTCCAAAGGTATTTCGGCCGGGCATTCCCAAAATTCCTATAGAGGTTTGGTTCAAATAAACGGCAGAGCTCAAAATGCACGTAATTTCTCACAATGTGATTCCTTATTAATGGGTAATAAATGCGGCGCGCATACCTTCCCGTATATAGAAGTGAAAAATAAAAGTGCTCAGGTAGAACACGAGGCTACCACCAGTAAAATTGGAGAAGACCAGATCTTCTATTGTAACCAACGCGGTATTGATACCGAAAAAGCTATTGCACTTATTGTAAACGGCTTTAGTAAGGAAGTATTGAACAAATTACCGATGGAGTTTGCGGTAGAAGCGCAAAAATTACTTGAAATTTCCCTGGAAGGATCTGTAGGATAATAGGGAAAACGAAGATTGAAAAAATGAAGAAGTTTTTGCTAATTATTGCCCTAGCTGTTACGGCTTTTTCCTGCCAGGACGAAGGTCGGGAGGATCTTATGAATCAACCTGAAACAGAAAAAGTTCCCGATAGTATTCAAACGCTAACCGGGGAATTTATCTATGCAGGTGAAGCAGCCATTTTAAGGGGTAGCGACTTTGTTTATGGGGTAACTATAGACTCTATGTCTAAAGTACTGGCCGAACAGGTACAACCATTTCAGAAAGAAGAATTTGATATGGTAGCTGTTAAAGTGAAAGGGAAGATAGTTACGAATTCACGACAAGATGGCTGGGACGAGAATATAGAAATAAGAGAAATTTTAGAAATTCTGGAGACCAAAAAGGCTGCAGAACAACAAGAAGAATAATAAACCAATCCCATTTTATTAGGGATGCATACAGAGAATTTATGCTAAAAATAAAGAATTTACACGCGAGTATAGAAGATAAAGAAATCCTTAAAGGAATTAATCTTGAAATTAATCCGGGAGAGGTTCATGCTATTATGGGACCAAACGGTTCGGGTAAAAGTACGCTTTCTTCGGTAATTGCCGGGAAAGAAGAATTTGAACAGACCGAAGGAGAAATTATTTTTGAAAATACAGAGATCTCAGAAATGGATCCTGAAGAAAGAGCTCATAAAGGGATCTTTCTTTCTTTTCAATATCCTGTGGAGATTCCGGGAGTTTCAGTTACCAACTTTATGAAAACCGCAATCAACGCGCATAGAAAAGCTAACGGACTTGAAGATATGCCGGCTAACGAAATGCTGAAAAAGATTCGTGAGAAATCTGAAAGTTTGGGAATTGACCGTAAATTCTTATCAAGATCTCTAAATGAAGGATTTTCTGGAGGTGAAAAGAAAAGAAACGAGATTTTTCAAATGGCTATGTTAGAGCCAAAACTATCTATTCTTGATGAAACCGATTCAGGTTTGGATATTGATGCTTTAAAAATTGTTGCCGATGGAGTAAACAATTTAAGAAGCAAAGATAACGCGGTATTACTAATTACTCACTACCAGCGTTTGCTTAACTATATTGTACCAGATGTGGTTCACGTAATGGTAGACGGGAAAATTGTGAAGTCTGGCGGAAAAGAACTTGCTCTTGAGCTGGAAGAAAGAGGATACGAATGGATTAAAGCTGAAAAAGCGGTTTAGTTCAGGGTTTTAAAACTTTTATTAGAACTAAATAGAAAATTCAAGCCCTTTCAATTAAGAAGATTTCCGCCGCGGCGGAAATGACAAAAGAATTAAAGATGGAATTAAAAGAAAAATTAGTATCGTCATTCCTGGCTTTTGAAGAAGAGTACACAGGAGCTAATGATGATCTTCATAAAATAAGAAACCAGGCGATTAAGGACTTTGAAACTATGGGTTTCCCAAGTCGAAAAGAAGAAGATTATAAATACACTTCTTTGAAATCGATTTTGAAAGAAGATTACAGTCTTTTTCCAAAGAAGGAAAACGCTATAGAATACAAAGACATTAAAAAATACCTTATACACGAGATAGATACTTACGATTTGGTATTTATAGATGGTATTTACTCATCTCACTTATCCAGCACCACGCACGATAAGATTGATGTTTGCCTTATGTCTTCAGCCTTGAACAAAGACCTTTACAAGCCGGTAATTGATAATTATTTCAACAAACTGGCTCCAAAAAATGGTTTGAATTCATTGAATACGGCTTTCACTAAGGAAGGAGCTTTTATTCATATTCATAAGAATATAATGGCCGATAAGCCAATCCAGATCATTAATTTCTCTACGGGAAATGAATCGTCTATTTTGGTACAGCCACGTAATCTAATCGTGGTAGATGAGAATTCTCACTGCCAGATTATTGAGCGTCACCAGAGTTTAACCGAACACCCAGTACTTACCAATTCGGTTACTGAAATTTTTGCAGATAAACGAGCCATTGTAGATTATTACAAGATTCAGAACGATAAACTTTCTGCCTCTTTAATAGATAATACCTACATCGAGCAACAGTCTGAAAGTTTCTGCTCTGTACATACGTTCTCTCTTGGTGGAAAATTAACTCGAAACAATCTTAATTTCTATCAACGCGGAGAGCGCATAGATTCTACAATGAAAGGTGTAACCATCATTGAAGGAAAACAACACGTAGATCACAATACTTTGGTACATCATATAGAACCAAATTGTGAATCGCATCAGGATTACAAAGGTATTTTTGATGAAAAATCGGTTGGCGTTTTCAACGGGAAAGTAGTGGTTGAAAAAGAAGCACAACAAACAAACGCTTACCAGTCTAATAATAATGTTTTATTAGATGATAAAGCTACCATAAACTCTAAACCTCAGCTTGAAATTTTTGCAGATGATGTAAAATGTAGCCACGGTTGTACTATTGGTCAGTTAGACGAAGAAGCTTTATTTTATCTTCAATCCCGAGGAATTCCGAAGAAAGAGGCCAGCGGACTTTTAATGTATGCTTTTGCCAATAACGTTCTTGAGAGTGTAAAAATTCCGGAAATTAAAAAGAGAATCAATAAACTTATAGCCCATAAATTGGGTGTAGAATTAGGATTCAACCTGTAAATCGCTATCAAAAGTAGCATTTACCAGAATCCTCAAATCAATATAAAAATGAGCATTGCTACTAATAATATAGCATTTAACGTTGACGAAATTAGAAAAGACTTCCCTATCCTAAATAGGGAAGTTAACGGTTATCCTTTGGTTTACTTTGATAATGCGGCAACTTCGCAAACGCCAAAACAGGTAATGGAGGCGATTGTAGATTATTATTCTAACTACAACGCAAATATTCACCGTGGTGTGCACAGTTTATCACAGGAAGCAACCGATAAATATGAAGGTGCAAGAAAAAAAATTCAGCAACATTTTAACGCTGAAAAAGCGCACGAAATCATCTTTACTTCGGGTACCACGCACGGCATTAACCTTGTTGCCAGCGGTTTTGCATCTATTCTAAAAAAGGGCGATGAAATCCTGGTTTCAGCATTAGAGCACCATTCCAATATAGTGCCCTGGCAAATGCTTTGCGAAAAAACAGGAGCAATCTTAAAAGTGATTCCCATGAACGAGCAGGGAGAACTTATTTACGAGTCTTTTGAGGAATTGCTTTCAGAAAAAACAAAAATGGTTTTCCTAAACCACGTTTCAAACGCTTTAGGAACCATAAATCCTATTAAAAAAATTATCGATAAGGCCCACGAAAAAGGCGCAGCCGTTTTAATTGATGGCGCACAGGCCGCCCCGCATATTAAAGCCGATGTTCAGGCGCTAGATGTGGACTTTTACGTAGTTTCTGCTCATAAAATGTGTGGTCCAACAGGAGTTGGCGTTTTATATGGGAAAGAAGAATGGCTCAATAAACTTCCACCTTACCAGGGTGGTGGTGAAATGATCGCTACGGTAAGTTTTGAAAAGACTACTTATGCCGATCTTCCTCACAAATTTGAAGCCGGTACCCCTAATATTTGTGGTGGTATTGCTTTTGGTGCAGCCATAGATTATATGAACAGCATAGGATTTGAAGCTATTGCCCGCTACGAAGACGAATTGCTGGATTATGCCACTTTAAAACTTCAGGAAATTGAAGGAATGAAACTCTACGGAACTTCCAGAGAAAAAACCGCTGTGATTTCTTTTAATATTGAAGGATTGCATCCTTATGATATTGGGACGCTTGTAGACAAAATGGGTATTGCTGTAAGAACCGGCCATCATTGCGCCCAACCCATTATGGATTTTTATAAAATTCCGGGGACGGTTAGGGCTTCTTTTTCATTTTATAACACTAAAGAAGAAATTGACCGGTTTATTGAGGCGGTTAAAAAAGCTAAATCGATGCTTTCCTAAACAATAGATGATGAAGAAATTCCTTTTTATTCTTAGTGCATTTTTAATGATGTCCTGCGGAAATTCAGAAGAAAAAATTTCAGAAGATCCAGCAAATTTGAAGTCTCTTAACGGCAATTATGAATTGCTGGAAATGGACGGGGAAGATATTTCGGCAGAAGGCTTTATTTTAAATTTTGAAGGCAAAGAACAAAGGCTTTCGGGAAAAACGGGTTGTAACAATTTTGTAGCAACTTATAAAGTTCAGGAATCCATTGTAAAGTTTAATCCACCGCTAGGCACAAAAATGTACTGCGAAGGGCAAATGGAATATGAAGAGATTTTTAATGAAGTAATTCCCGAAATCAGAAAAGTAAGAATTAGCGATAAAGATTTAATATTTTTATCTGCAGAAAATCAGGAGCTTTTAAACCTGCAAAAAACAGAAGATAGTGAGGAAAACGATACAGGAAATACAGGAAGAGATTGTAGACGAGTTCGCGATGTTCGACGACTGGATGCAGCGTTACGAATATATGATAGAGCTTGGAAAAGCACTTCCACTTATAGACGAAAAATATAAAATTGAGGAAAACCTCATTAAAGGTTGCCAAAGTAAAGTTTGGGTTCACGCTGAACTGCAAGATGAGAAATTGGTTTTTACCGCAGATAGTGATGCGATAATTACCAAAGGTATTGTAGCCATTTTAATTAGGGCTTTTTCTAATCATCATCCTTCAGCAATTATTGAAGCCGACACAAAATTTATTGATGATATTGGCCTAAAAGAGCATTTGTCTCCTACCCGCGCCAATGGCTTGGTGAGTATGATCAAGCAACTTAAAATGTATGCCGTGGCATACCAAACACAACTAAAATAAGATGGAAAAAGAAATAGATACACAGGAATTAGGAGAAAAGATCGTAAGGGTTTTAAAAACAATTTATGACCCGGAGATTCCAGTAGATATATACGAATTAGGACTTATTTACGACGTAATGGTAAACACCGATTATGAAGTAAAAATCCTAATGACTCTTACTACACCAAACTGCCCGGTAGCCGAAAGTTTACCGCAGGAAGTAAAAGAAAAAGTAGCTTCTATAGATATGGTTAAAGAGGCCGAAGTAGAGATCACTTTCGATCCGCCGTGGAATCAGGATCTTATTAGCGAAGAAGCAAAATTGGAATTAGGACTTTTATAAAAAGCACCCTAGCTCCAAAGAGAGATTAAAAATTTTGCTTTATAATGTTTATAAATTTTTAACCATTAACACCTAATCCATTTATGGCTAAAGAAATTGTAAACCGGGTAGCCAACAGCAAACTAATCACTTTTAACCTTGAGGATTATTATCCTGAAGGAGAACGTGTGTTGTTTGATGTAAAAGACTGGCTGCTGGAAGGTTTTGTATTACGGGAAAGTGAATTTAGGGAACAGGCAAAAAATCATGACTGGAGCCAGTACGAAGGTAAATTTATTGCACTTACCTGTTCCAGCGATGCGATTATCCCGGCCTGGGCTTTTATGCTATTGGCCACCTATTTACAGCCTTACGCAAAAAAAGTAATTACCGGCGACCTGGAAACCCTGGAGACAGTGCTTTACACCGAAGTTATCTCAAAAATGGATGTAAGCAATTTACAGGATAAGCCTGTAATCGTGAAGGGTTGTGCTCACAAACCGGTTCCAAAAAATGCCTATTTACTTTTAATAGAAAAATTACAACCTGTTGTAAAGAGTTTAATGTATGGCGAGGCCTGCTCGTCGGTACCCTTATACAAGAAACCAAAAAATTAAGATAAGCCAGCAGGATGCTGGACGCAAATTAAGAATATCAGGGAAATGCTTATATTCCTGTATTAGCGACATTCAGAATTATAAAAACATGAAAAAATTAGTACTTGCTTTCGCCCTACTTGGCGGAATTTTTAATTTATCGGCTCAGGAAGAGGAAAAAGAACAGAAACAAGGATGGACTAAAGAAGGAAACATCTCCTTACTTTTCAATCAATCGGCCTTTAACGAAGAATGGACCGGCGGTGGAACTTCCAACCTTTCAGGAAATTTACTTTTTGACTATAATTTTAATTATTTAAAAGACGATTTTACCTGGGATAATAGGTTGCTCGTAGATTATGGGATCACCAAGCAGCGCAGCGACGAATTTGCCAGAAAAACAAGTGACCGTTTAGAATTTAACTCGATCGCAGGGAAACAATTACAGGACTCTAACTGGTTTTACTCACTTTTTCTTAATTTCAGAACACAAATTACCAAAGGTTATAAATTTGGGGAGGATGCTGAAACAGGAGAAACTACCAGAACAGAATACACCAACTTTTTATCTCCCGCCTACCTGCAATTCGGTCCCGGGATGATGTGGAAAAAAAGCGAAAATTTCTATGTAAATATTGCTCCGGCTACCGGAAGAATGGTTTTTGTTGATAAAGATTTCACCTCTGGACCAGGCTACGTAGATGGAGATTATTTTGGTGTTGATGCCAATAAAGCAATGCGTTTTGAACTTGGCGCCTCGGTTTCTGGATACGCTAAATTTGAGGTTATTGAAAATGTAACCATGGAAAACCTACTGAACCTCTATTCCAATTACCTTGAAGATCCTCAAAACGTAGATATCGATTATACCATGAACATGAAAATGAAAATTAACGATTATCTTTCTACAAATCTTATTTTCCAGGCCATATATGACGATAATGCTGTACAGGGATTTCAAATAAGAGAAGTATTCGGACTTGGTATTACTTATGGATTTTAGATCTATCTAATAATTTATGCTGATTGTTTCAGCATTGATATACTAAATACAACCTGCCCATAAGCGGCAGGTTTTTTATTTTATGAGTTTTTTTAGTTAAATATATGTTGAAATGAATTCAGCAAAAATCGCAGTAGTAATCTATTATGTAACTTTGTAGTTATGATTGAAAAAACCGACCTAACCCACGAAAAAGCTGTTCTAATTGGTATTGTAACCAAAGAACAGGGGCACGATAAATTAAAAGAATATCTGGACGAATTGGAATTCCTTACCTACACGGCAGGCGGGGAAGTTATAAAGCGTTTTAGCCAGAATATGGATAAGCCCAATCCTAAAACTTTTATCGGTACCGGTAAGATGAATGAATTAAAAGAATTCGTTGATGAAAATGATGTAGGTACCGCTATTTTTGATGATGAACTTTCTCCTGCTCAACAAAAAAATATTGAAAAAATACTGAAGTGTAAAGTCTTAGATAGAACTACGCTTATCCTGGATATTTTTGCACAACGTGCGCAAACAAGTTACGCTCGCACACAAGTAGAACTTGCCCAATATGAATATTTATTACCGCGACTTGCCGGTATGTGGACTCACCTTGAACGCCAGCGTGGTGGTATTGGAATGCGTGGTCCCGGGGAAACAGAAATTGAAACTGACCGTAGAATCGTAAGGGATAAAATTTCACTTTTAAAGAAAAAGCTCGAAACCATAGATAAACAAATGGAGGTGCAACGCGGTAATCGCGGTCAATTGGTTAGAGTAGCTCTTGTTGGTTATACCAATGTGGGGAAATCTACTTTAATGAACACTATTAGTAAAAGTGAAGTTTTTGCTGAAAATAAACTTTTTGCAACTTTAGACACTACGGTTAGAAAAGTGGTAATTCGCAATTTGCCCTTCCTCTTAACCGATACGGTAGGATTTATAAGGAAACTGCCTACACAATTGGTAGAGTCCTTTAAATCCACATTAGATGAAGTTAGAGAAGCCGATTTACTATTGCACGTGGTAGATATTTCTCATCCAAACTTCGAAGACCATATAGAATCTGTTAATCAAATTATGAGTGAGATTAAAAGTATTGATAAGCCAACTATTATGGTTTTCAATAAAATTGATCAATATGAAGCTGAAGAAATTGAAGATGACGATTTAATGACCGAAAGGACCAAAGCGCATTACACGCTAAAAGAATGGAAGCAAACCTGGATGAATAAAATGGGAGATAACGTGCTGTTCATATCTGCCTTGAACAAGGAGAATATGGAAGATTTTAGAAGAAAGGTTTACGAAGCAGTTCGTAAAATTCATATCACCCGTTTTCCTTACAACAACTTCCTATATCCAGAATACGATAAATACGGAGAAGAAAAATAGCAAATTAAGCCCCGAAATTTTCGGGGTTTTTTATTGGATTTTATATTAAATTAGAGAGAATCAATATTCTATTAAAATGAAAAAATTAATCTTATTACCGCTCTTTTTTTGCTTCGGAATAATATCTGCCCAGGAATTAGAAGGTGCCTGGAAACTAATTCAAAAAAACGGGGAAGCTGTTAACGATCGTGAAGTCATCAAAATAGTTCAGGATGATTATTTTGCCCTGGGTTCTAAAAACCTTAGCAATAATGAATTTTTGGGCGCAGCCGGAGGTGAACTAAGCCTTGAAGATGAAACCTTAACCGAAATCAGGGATTTTGACACCTATGACGCCAAAAACATTGGAACTGAACAGGAATATAATATTTCCTGGGAAGGTGAAAATAGGATGGAAATTTCTGACGGAAGGACCTCCAAAATTTGGGAAAGAGTTTCTGAAGAAAGTGATGCCCTCACCGGAACCTGGGTAATTACCGGCCGTGAAAGAAACGGGGAAATGAATACGATGACTCCCGGAGACAGGCGTACGGTTAAGATCTTAAGCGGTGGAAGATTTCAATGGATTGCTTTTAATTCAGCTACCAAAGAATTTAATGGCTCCGGCGGCGGAACTTACACGGCAGAAAATGGAAAATACATCGAGAATATTGAATTTTTCTCCAGAGATTCGAGTCGTGTGGGGGCCAGTTTAGATTTTAAATATGAAGTAAAAGATGGTAAGTGGCATCACCGGGGAAAAAGTTCTAAAGGAGATCCTATTTACGAGATTTGGTCTACATATAGTGAAGCTTATCAAAAGTAAGTTTTTAAATTATTATAAACTTATCTCATTAAAAATGCCTCCTTTGGGATATAGAACTCCCCGGGAGGCACTTCTTTTAAGTAAAATCGGATTGCTTTTTCACGATCTATATATTGCAAACGTATTTTTCCGGAAGTAAAACTTACTGCACTTTCTATAGTACCATCATAAACTCCTTCTGCAATTTTCACCAAATTAATGCTAAGAGCTCCGGTATCGTTTCTTTTACAGTCGGTTTTTTTACCTTGATAAAAAACCACGCAGTGATTACCAACGATTCTGTTTTGGTTTTCGTATTCCAGCTGTAGCTCCATAGTGTTTTGCCCATCTGGAGATTCCCAAAACCAATTCCCGGCGAAATCTTGGGATTGCTGCGCAGATGTAGAAATGAAAATCAATAAAAAAAGAAAGAGTAAAGTTTGCTTCATTTTCTGGTTTTAAAATAAAAATCAATTTACTCAATTCCCGCTTACCCGTATGTTATCAATATCATAAGTTGTGCTTTTATCTGGTGCAGCTCCCAAATACCTGAAGGCAAAATGAATATCGCCTTTTAAACAAGAAATATCGATCTTACTTTTCACAAAGCCTCTACCATATTGATTGGTAGGGCCTATAGGAATTATCGCGTCTAAGGGCTGCCAGTTAGTCGTTAATACATTCCCCGTAAATTCTTCAGTAACCAAAACACTTAGGATGGTGGCGTTATCGTAAGAAGACATAATATCAAAAGATAACTGAGCTCCTGAAACATCGTCTAAATTTATTGACGGACTCACCAGCCAGGCTTCCATTGGCGCTTCTTCGGTATTAAATGCAGAAACCCGAATGTATCGGTTCCCATCAAAAGTACCTGGTTGAAAAACTTTGCCTCCATTTACGTTCACATTAGTCCACCCGCTATTTTCTAATGCAGAAAGACTGGTGATATTCGTAAAATCTTCCTCGAATAAAACTTTAATTCCTTCGGAAGTATTATTGGTGCATTTCAAAAATTCAGGGTCGCAACGCTCGCCGTCAAAGCTAAAATCATCGGGAGAATTTACCGCGATCACAAAATAATCATCGTAAAAATTTCGGGTTAAAATTCCTTTTACATTTCCGGAATTTTCAGGCAAATACAAAGATTTAAATCCGGAAAAAGTGCTGGTGCTCAACATCGTACTGGCACCCGTAATACAGCTTTCCAATTGCCTCTCCCCGTCATATTCATCTGTAACTTCTCCGGCAAAAGTATAATGATGTTGTTCCCTAAGCAGGTTTCGGTTGAACTGGACATTTTTAACCTGAATGAATAAATTTTCATGCTCTTCCTTAAATTCTGAAATCTCTAATTGAAGCGGAACAATTTCAACAGTATCCATCGTTCTAATAATATGATCGTCTATCCTGGAAGGCGGGATCGCTACCACATCTCCCCTATTCTGAATTCCCAGTTGATGTATCCCATTGTTAGACCATAAAGCGAGGCCATCTAACTTTACATATATTTTTCGTCCAAAATTATAGGTTTCAAAAAGCGAATTATCATCTACTAACAAAAGGATACCGGCTATGGGGTTTTCGGGTTTATCCTGCAAGACCAGCTCTTTATAAAAATTTCCACCCTCATCACTGGAAACCACATAAGCTTCCATCCAGGTATCGGTTTCAGAAAAAACATATATTTCTTTAGTTTCAGGATTAAAATTGCTTTTTACTGCAGAAATTCCGGTAATATCTCCTTCAATATCTAAGTCTTTGGTTTCAGATTCAGGTAACTGAAAATCCTCGGTTTTAACGCAAGAGGGAAACAACACCATAAAGATAATAACCAGTATCCATTTCAAATTTCTCATCGGTATAATTTTAAAATCGCACATAAACCATGGCAAAATAAGAAGCACCGGTGCCATACCAGTATTTAGGAGCAAAAATGGGGGTTTCCCTCTCCTGGTCTTGTTTCAGCGTGCGATAGTTGGCATTTCGGGATTGCTCAAAACCACCGGTTTTATAGATTTTATCAAAAATATTATTCAGGCTTATAAAAAATCCTACAAACTTTCCCTTAACCAGCCAGGATTTTCCACCTATAGCATTTACCAATATATAGTCGTTAAATTGTTCTTGTTTTAGAAATTGTTCGGCAACATTTTCATCGTAATTTAAAATAGGTAGTCCATCGCTGTCATTAAGAAAGTTCGCAGTTCTGGTTAAGGGACTTATATCTAGAAAGGCATAAGAAAAGAAGTTAGCAGTAGTGCCAAAAAACCAATAATCAGCATCACGATATTCAAAACCAATTTGCGCGGCTCTCTGCGGACCTCCGGCAATACGGTAATTTTTTAAATAGGAAGTTCCATAATTTACTATCTCATTAAAATCGTCTGAAGTTAAATAGAGTTCTGGATTATTATTGTAGATAAATTGTCCCATTGCTCCTGCCGCCTTCACTTTTATAGCTGAAGTTAATTGCGCTTCAATGCCTAATTCCAGCCCAAGATGCTGTTTATCAATCCCATTTAAAACCTCCTGAACAAATGCCGTAGTACTATTTCTACCTAAGCCCGAAAGACCATCGGCATAATAAAAAGAGATTTCAGTAGCGTCCTTAATTTGAGTGTAATAAGCAGAAAACCTGGCTTTAATATTTGGCGACCTATACCGGTAACTAAAATCTATATTCTGGATTTGTTCTCTTTTTAAACCTTGCACTACTTCATTATTTTGACGAGAATTTGAAAAAGAATTCCGAAGGTTTGGCGGCTTAGTAAACCAGGCTGCATTAAACCCCAGTAAATGTTTGGCGGTAAGTTTATAATTTGCTCCAATTTTCCCTCCAAAATCGGTGAAATTTAATTGCTCACTTTTCCCGAGTGAATTATCGGGGTAATTTCCATTTTGGAACAATCCATCTCTTTGATAGGAAGTTTGGGAAGCAATAAAAGCCGAATAAAAATCAAGGCGATCGTAATCAAAATTTAATTGACCAAAAGCCTTAGCGGAACTGGCATAGAACCGAAAATTATATTTGTAAGGCTCATTTTCAGAAACACTTCTATTTGGATTTTGAAGGTCACTTTGGGCCCTGTTTTCTAGAGAGGTTTCCCGGTCACCTTCAGCAAAAAAATCTACATCAAGAAAAGTGTCACCTCCCAGCATATCTTTTATGGATGCGAAATTGTGAGAGTTCAAATACGAAAAAGCAAGTTTTCCATTCAAATCAATATTGTCATTGATTTTAGCTGAAATTATAGAATTCAAATCAAACTTAAGATCATCGCTTCTGTCTTCTGCCAGCGCATAAACAGTGTAGCCGGCCGCATTGTTCGCGTTATATAACTGCTGCCAATCTAACTGACCATCTTCTTTGAAATCTTGCTGCGCGAGGTAGGCTGCTTCATAATTTGGATTATCTGCGAAGCGCAAATAATAACTGGGTAGTTTTTGATAGTAAGTAGGATCTGGATTGATGCCTCCACCAATATAACCCGATTGGTCATTAATTTCAGCCCTTCTGGTTCCGCCAAAATCTATCCTTGAATTCCCCATTTTTCCAAATTGAAAAGCGAAATTATTATTGATACTCACTTTTTCTGAAAAGTTCCAAAAATGATTCAACATTAATACCGGCTCTTTTATTTCCCTAACTCGGGAATTTCTAATTTCACCATTCTGGAAGCCCCAGTAAGCATTATATTTTCTTCCTTTTAATTCGAAAACTTCTTCGGTATTGGGAGAAGATTTTCCGCGAATGTTAGGCGTATAAAAACCTGTAAAATTGAGACTATGTTTTTTATTGAATGTCTTTTCAACTGAAAGGAAAAATGCATTTGCATCGTACAAGTTTCCATCTACATAAGCTTCGTTGGCAAACCTACGGGAAGCCGAAATTGCATAAGCCCAGCCATTATTTAATTCTCCCGAACCGTAACTTGCCATCAACCTACCATTGTAGCTTCTATTAGCCGCTGCAATAGAAGCTTTCCCTCCTTTGGCGTATTTTGAAGCGCGCATAATTATATTCGTGGTTCCGGCAAGACCGCCAAAACTTACTTCAGAAGGACTTAGTCCCATGGAAAAAACCTGATTGCGTTGCACATCGTTGAGTCCGCCCCAGGCACTCCATTGAGGCCGGCCGGTATAAACCTTGTTCATTTCTATACCATTTATTAAAACCTTCCCGTGTTCGCTATCGAGACCACGGGGTCTAAAAAAAGTTTGACTAAAATCGAAGGCAGCCGCATTTAAAAAAACATCACGAGAAGCCTGTAGGAGCCCAGCAAGATTATCTATATGAGCTTCATCCTCATCCAACTCAGCATCAGAAAGACTTATAGTGCTTATTTGACTCGCATAATCGGCTAGAACAGGCTGCATTAAAATAAGTCCGAGATCTTTATTAATTCCCTTTTCGATGATCACCGGGATTCTGAGAAGTTTGTAATCTGGAAGACTTATGCTTAAAATTTGTTCGCCGAGCGGAAGATCTTTCGAGAAAAATAAAAACGCTCCGTTTTCATCAGAAATTGTTTCAAAAAAGCTTTTCTCTATCTGAAGTTTAGCGCCGGGTAATTCTTTATAAGTTTGAGCATCTACCAATTTTCCTTCCAGGGAAATTTCTTGCGCCAGGGAGCCAGAAAATCCCATCCCAAAAAAGAGAAGAAAAATTAAAAATTTCATAACCAGGTAGTGTCATATTCAATATAAGTTAAGATATTTAAGCGTTAATAATCAAAATATCAGCACTTTATACCAATAATTTAGCTTTAATGTAAGACAATGATTACCCGTATTTTTCCCCTTTTTGTTTTTTGCCTGTTTTTCTTTTTGAGTACTGAAAGTAGTTTCTCACAGCAAAAGGAATATAAAATTATAAGTATTGCTTTCTATAATGTTGAAAATCTATTTGACACTGAAAATAATCCCTTCACTTTTGATGATGACCGCACCCCGGACGGAGATGATGTTTGGACCCAGGAAAAGTACCGCGATAAATTGCAAAAATTAGCTGAAGTTATTCCAGAGATAGGATCAGATATATCAAAGCAAGCTCCTGTAATTGTTGGGATTTGTGAAATTGAAAACCGGCGGGTTCTAGAAGACCTGATAAGTGAACCAAAACTCAAAGCCTATAACTATGGTATTGTACATTATGAATCGCCAGACCGCCGCGGAATCGATGTAGCCTTATTATATAGAAAAGACATTTTTAGATTAGAAAATTCGGTTTCACATGAATTACTAATCTATAATAGTAAAGAACCCGACAAACGCATTTACACAAGGGATCAACTGGTGGTAAGTGGAAAAATTGATGACGAAAAGTTACATTTTATAGTGAATCACTGGCCTTCAAGAAGTGGCGGGGAAACGGCCAGTAGTTACAAACGAGAAAAAGCGGCGGCTCTAAATAAAGTTATTCTTGATTCAATATTTAAAAAAGAACCTCTAGCCAAAGTGATAAGTATGGGAGATTTTAATGATGATCCTACTAATAAAAGTTTTAAAGAAATACTGAAAACAAAGGGAGATACAAAAGGCTTGAATCCGCATCAAATATACAATCCTATGGAGCGAATGCTAAAAAAAGGTATGGGAACACTTGCCTACCGAGATGGTTGGAATTTATTTGATCAAATTCTTATTTCGGGAGCTTTAACGAAGAAAGACTATTCAAGTTTTCAGTTTTATAAAGCAGGGATCTTCAATAAGAAATACCTTATTACAGAAAGCGGACAATACAAAGGTTATCCTTTCAGAAGCTATGGTTATAGCGGCTACCAGGGAGGATACAGTGATCATTTCCCTGTTTATATTTATCTTGTAAAACAAGCCGGCCCCGGCTCTCCAAAAGGGAGTGAATGAAAAGTTTATAGCAACCTAAAACCAGGCACTCCAGGGAATACGCGACAACATCACCAATAATCCTAAAGTATAAAATATAGCCAGGGTTTTAAATTTTGGCTTTGAGGTAAGTTTACTTTTATGTTTGGAATATCCAACGGTTATTAATACCACAGCGATAATCATCATTAAAGGATGCTCCATGATATAAAGCCTTAGAGTTGGATCTGGCATTACTGCACCCATTCCTTTTTCAAGTAAAACAGAGAAATAAGGAGATACAAAGTATAAAACAATTCCTATTAAAAGCTGAATATGTGTAGTGATAAGCGTAAAAAGCGCAATCCTAAAATTAGTTGCACCGTATTCCTTATTCGAAGCATAACCTATAATTGAATTTATTACAGCCACGAATAAAACAATAAGTACTAAATAAGCCCAATAAGAATGTATGAATTGTACTGTTGGATACATAGAAGTAAATTTTTAGTAAAGATAGGATTTTCTATAAAAAAGCCACTCAATTGTACTTCTTAGTTTATAGAAGACACTTAGCCCTTTAATTTTAAACAGAAATAAGCTTTAAATCAATTCTATAAATTTCATTCAATTTTTTGGCATTTTAATTGATAGTTATTCAAAACACCAGCCATTCCATTAAAATTTCACTGTTTATTACTAACTATTAATTTAATACTAATCTTATGAAACCTAAGAAAAATCCTAAAGCTGACCTTCGAAAAAAATCAAATTTGTTTCTGTCCTTCGGACTTATCCTCGCCTTACTGGCCAGTCTGCTTTTAATAGAATGGAAAACTTATGATAAGGAAGAATTTGCTAGCGAGCAGGTTTATTTAGATGCCCTTGAAGACGAAGAAATCCCTATTACCGAACTTGCAAATACTCCACCTCCAGCACCACCGGTAATTCCCGATGTGATAGATGTTATTAAAGATGATTCTCAAGTTAAAGAAGACGAAATTGAGCCGACTGAAATAAGTCTGGAAGATATTGTTGAGCCAGAAGATATCATAGAGCCTACACCCAATGAAGATCCAGAAACCGTACCTTTTACTTTAATTGAAGATGTACCAATATTCCCGGGCTGTGAAAATCTGAAAGATAATACTGAAAGAAAAACCTGTATGAGCGAGAAAATTACCAGCTATGTAAACAAGAATTTCAACAAAGAACTGGGAAGCGAATTGGGGCTCACTGGAGTAAACCGTATTAATATCCTCTTTCAAATTGACACCAATGGAAATATCGTAAACATCCAGGCTCGCACTCCGCATCCAAAATTAGAAGAAGAAGCCAAAAAACTTATTGAAGCTCTACCAAAAATGCAACCGGGAAAACAACGTGGAAAGCCGGTAAAGGTAAATTATGCCTTACCTATAATTTTCCAGGTTCAGGAATAAAAAAATTTCAAATTATACAAAAACAAAAAACCACCCCGATTTGGGGTGGTTTTCATATAATCTAAAACCTTGAGCTTAGTTAAAAGAATATCTCAAACCAACCTGCATTTGCCATCTTGATGACTGTAATCCAGAATCGTCAATCTGATTTCGAGTAACGCCCGTATTATCATCAAAGGTAAATTGTGGAGTTGTTCCATCTTCAGCAAAACCTTCAAAGTTCGTAAATCTCTGTGTTCCTGTAAATCGCCTTACACCCCATTCTTTATTCAAGAAATTTGTAAAGTTGAAGATATCAGCAGAAAATTCAAATCTATGAGTTGTTTCCTTAATTTTAATAGCAAATTCCTGAGCAAATTTAAGGTCGATAATATGTGACCACTCAGTTCTTGCACCATTTCGTTCTGCGAACTGTCCTCTTCTAGTACTTAAATACTCATCCCCTTCTATAAAAGCATCCATCAAGGCCCATTGTTGTGATGCAGTTAAATCATCACTATCAATTAAGTGAGCCTCTGCTTCATTAGAAGGTATATAAGGCAATGCACCGGTATTATTACCTGTATCATTGATCAAGCGATCACCGAAAACTGTATAACTGAAAGGATCACCCTGTCTACCTTCATAAAATAAACCAATTCTAGTATTTAAGTTTTCTGTCCATTTTAATTCTATGGTGGAATTCGCAATTACACGATGTCCTGGTGCAAAATCAGATCTAGAAAGCGAAAGATTATTAGAACCATTAATAGACTCCTGGAATCTCCATTGTGAACTGTTCTGAGAAGAGGTTGCATCAAATAATACACTGGATTCTCCATAAGAATAAGAGACTTGGCCGGTTACATCTATAAATGAACTATAAAAGTTTTTAGCCAATGTAGCGACAGCGTTATAAGAGTGTCCTTCTTTTACATTATAACCCATATATACAGCGTCATAAGTATCATCGATTCTATCGCCTGCGTAATGAAAACGAGAACCTGCTCCCGTGGTAGTAAATTCTGGACTTTCAAGATTAATATTCTCGTATGCAACAGCATTAAGATCATCATTATAGATAAAATCTGCAGAAATTGTCCAGTTTCCAGGCAATCTTTGGTCTACCGCAATATTAGTTTTCCAAACCTGAGGTAATTTAAAATCTTTCTCAAATAAATTGATTTCACCACCTACCTGACCGGACCCTTGCGGTGGATCTTGTAGCTGATTGTTTGGGTTTGGCTCAAAATCAGGTACACCATCTCCTGTTCTGAATACGTATCCTGCAGTTAAGCCATTATTATTATATGCTCCACCAGGCCAAACTAACGGCAATCTAGAGGTGAAGACTCCTGTACCACCTCGCACCTGAGTTGTGCGGTCTCCATTAACATCCCAGTTAAACCCAAAGCGAGGGGCGAAGTGGATGTTTGCATCAATTCCCTCACCTACTCTTGCTCCTCTTAAATCACGACCTTGAGCCTCTAGAAGAGGTATTGTTCTGTTATTAAAATCTTCATTTACTAGGCCATCACCCCAAAAAGGGACGTCGATTCTCGCTCCTAATGTAAGTTTCAAATTTTCAGTTGCATTGTAAACATCTTGAACATATAATCCAAACTGAAAAATATCAAACTCAGCAGCTCCTTCCGAATCATCGCCTGATCCACCGATCAAAGAGTATCCGTGACGATAACGATTTGCTCTATTTCCTACTAAAAAGTCATTCAAATTATTAAACCTGTAATCTCCAAAGTTTTGTCTAAAGAAAACATTTCTTGAAGAAGAAAATTCATTATTGGTACCGATGGTTATATTATGTTTTCCTGCATAAATATCAAAGTTATCGGTTAAAGTTAGATTGCTTTGATCTAATGCATTAGCGGTAGAAAAAGCCTCAGAACCAAAATTAATACTTCCCTGGCCGTCAATAATCTCCACACTTGGGAAATTACCTCCTTGCGGATCTCTATTATCGTTTACAGTTGTCCAACCTAAAACAAAATTATTAGCCATATTATCACCGATTTGTGAACTTAATTCCAGGGCTGTAGAATTAGTAACAGATTCAAAGTTTACTGCACCGTTAAAAAAGTTAATGTTGCTCGGTGTTGAGCCTCTTGCTTGAAGTTGAACCGCTTTAACATAACTATGCTTAAAAGATAGCTTATTACTCTCATTAATGTTCCAGTCAATTTTTCCGATTAATTTATCACTAACCAAGGATGAAGCTGTATTTAAAAATGCACCTGGTTCGTAACCGTACTCATTAGCTAAAAAATTTGATAATCCCTCTATATCTGCCTGAGAAGCATCTCCTCTATAGTTAACAAAATCGAAAGGTTGAGGAGTTTCATTATCCTGTCTTTCATAGTTAACAAAGAAAAATAATTTATCTTCAATAATTGGCCCACCTATTCTTACACCAGTAGTTACAGCTGAAAACTCATCTAGTCTTTCACGTACTCCATCCTCTCCTACTAACCCAACAGGTGTTTTACCAGCAAGCTTTTCATTTCTTAAAAAGCTATAAACCGAGCCTTCGAAATTATTGGTACCCGATTTGGTAATCGCGTTAATACTACCCCCTGCAAAACCAGATTGTCTTACATCAAAAGGAGCTACGTTAATTTGAAAAGATTCAATTGCATCTAATGAAATCGGACTTACGCCTGTTTGTCCTCCATTTGTTCCACTACCAGCTAATCCAAATACATCGTTATTAACAGCTCCATCAATAAAAATTGCATTGTAGCGATTATTTTGCCCACTTATAGAAATTACATCATCACCGGTAACCTGTGCTTGAGGGGTTAACCTGGCAAAATCTGCAATATTTCTCGAAATAGAAGGCAATGTATTAACTTGTTTTTGAGTCACTTTAGTCTCAGCACCTGTTTTTCCAGAATCAAAAACACTATTTTGACTACCAGTAATAACTACTTCCTGCAATTCATTAGAAGACTCATTTAGAGAAGCATTAATTCTTCTAGAATCACCCAATTGTAAATTTAAGTTATTAGCTACATAATTTTCAAATCCAACAAATGAAATTGTAACTGTGTAAGGACCTCCAACACGCATATTTGATATACGATAATAACCTTCAAAATCTGTCATTGCTCCGTACTGGGTACCGGAAGGTTCGTGAACCGCAATAACATTGGCGCCAGGTAGGGGTGCATTATTATTGTCCAAAACCCTCCCGTTTAGGGAAGATGTTGTTACCCCCTGAGCAAAAATTGTAGCTGATGTTAAAAACAACGCTAATGCTAGTAATTTCCTCATTTCTTTTAATTTGTTTGTTTTGAGTTTAAATTTCGATGCAAATGAAGCCAAATCTTACAAACCAGAGTTTACCGGAATGTTAAGAAATTTAACTTTAACATCATTTTCGCCGCAAAACTAAAACAAATTTTTAACTATTTGATTTAAGGAAGGTTATTGATTTACACAGGTTGTTAACAAAAGACTTATTTTTACTTTAAAAAGAAATTTAACAAGCCTTTAGTAGAAGAATCGTGATTTTTCACCTCTTTGTTTTCGATTTCACTAAGGATTTTGGTCGCGAGTTGCTTTCCTAATTCCACACCCCATTGATCGTAACTAAAAATATTCCAAATTACACCCTGCACAAAGATTTTGTGTTCGTACATAGCTATAATCTTCCCGAGACTCTCTGGCGTTAGTTTGTTAATCAACAAGGTATTTGTAGGTTTGTTACCCTCAAATTCTTTAAATGGTAAAAGATCATTTACTGCCTCAGCAGATAAACCTTTCGACTTAAGTTCCTCCCTAACTTCGTTTGCAGATTTACCTTGTAATAAGGCCTCGGTTTGTGCGAAGAAATTAGCCATCAGTTTGTTGTGATGGTCTTTATCCTGGTGTAAAGATTCTTTAAAACCTATAAAATCTGCAGGTATTAACTTAGTACCCTGGTGAATTAATTGAAAAAAGGCGTGTTGAGAATTTGTTCCCGGTTCACCCCAGATTAGCGTTCCGGTTTGGTAATTTACTTTTTCCCCGTTTCTATCCACACTTTTTCCATTGCTTTCCATAATAGCCTGTTGCAAGTATGCAGGCAGTCTATGAAGATATTGCGTATAAGGGATAACGGCTTCACTTTCGGCTTTATAAAAATTATTATACCAAATACTTAGCAGCGCAAGTTGTACGGGAATATTTTCTTTAAATTCTGAAGTTTTAAAATGCTCATCCATTTTTTGTGCTCCAAATAATAAAGCTTCAAAATTATTATAGCCCACCGCTAAACTTATAGAAAGTCCTACTGCACTCCATAGAGAAAAACGGCCTCCAACCCAATCCCACATGGGGAATACATTATCTATAGCGATCCCAAACTCCTCTACATTCTTTAAATTACTGGAAACAGCAGCAAAATGTTCGGCTACGGCTTCCTGGGGAGCAGATTTTCTAAACCAGTTTCTAATTGTAGTAGCATTAGAAAGGGTTTCCTGGGTAGTAAAGGTTTTTGAAACTACAAGAAATAAAGTAGTTTCAGGATTTAGGTCTTTTAGGGTTTCATGAACGTGATCACCATCTACATTAGAAACATAATGAACTTTTAGATGATTATGATAATAGGTAAGCGACTCGGTTACCATTACAGGTCCCAGATCTGAACCTCCAATTCCAATATTTACAACATCGGTAAAAGCTTTCCCGGTATATCCTTTCTTTTCTCCACTTATAATCTTATCAGAAAATTTCCTGATCTTTTCTTTTACTTCCTGTATTTCAGTCACTATATTTTCTCCATCAAGCTTTATTTCAGCATCAGCAGGAGCTCTTAGAGCGGTATGTAAAACCGCACGATTTTCAGTAGCGTTAATCGCATCGCCTTTAAAATAGGAATCTATAGCAGATTTAAGATCACATTCTTCTGCCAATTCCAGCAACAAATCGCGAGTATCAGCAGTAATTCGGTTTTTACTATAATCCAGATAAAAATCCTCCCAGGCAATAGAAAACTTCGATGCTCTCTCTGGATCTTTTTCAAATTGCTCTTTTAGTTGCAATTGCTGCACATCGCTGAAATGCTTTTCTAATTTTTTCCAGGCTGTTGTTTGGGTTGGATTAATATTTTTCATGCTATTTTTTCTTTTTGACGTTGCCTATATTTATATTTTTCTATAATTAAATGCAAATCAAGTCGTTTCGGATACTTAGACCGAAAATTGCTCATTACACCTAATATAATTGGGACTTAATTGTTGTTTTTAGATTTCCTTATAAGGAATTTCGTCTAGTGCAGTTTTTAGACCTTCAATTGCTGCAAAATACTTATCCTTATGCTCAGGCTCTATGTGCTTTGCAGTTGGTAAGTTCTGGCGATAAGGATCTACCTGCTTCCCGTGAACCCAGAAACGATAACAAACGTGCGGCCCTGTAGCCAAACCGGTGCTTCCTACAAAACCAATAACGTCACCCTGCTTTACACGTTGACCGTTACGAACGTTGCGCTTGCTCATATGTAAATACTGGGTGGTATATTTATCATTATGCCTCACTTTAACATAATTTCCATTTCCGGAAGTATAACTGGAAGCGATAACAGTTCCGTCAGCCGTGCTTACAATTGGTGTTCCACGAGAAGCAGCGTAATCTGTTCCCAGGTGCGCTTTCCATCTCTTTTGAACAGGATGAAATCTTCTTTTAGTGTATCTTGAAGAAATTCTGCTATAATTTAGCGGAGCTTTTAAAAAGAAGCTTTGCAAAGCTTTAGCTTCTTCATCATAAAAACTTGGTTGCCCGGTTACAGAATCTACCTCATATTGGAAAGCATAAAATGGGCGATCTCCGTGTTTAAAAACTGCGGCCTCTACATCTTCAATTCCGGCAAAAATAGTATCATCTATATATTTTTCAGAATAGATCATTTTAAACTGATCTCCTTTCTGAAGTTTAAAAAAGTCTATACTCCATTGGTAAATATCAGAAAGCTCATACACCAATAAATTACTTAGGCCCTGCTCTGCCACAGCTTCTGAAAGCGAAGAACTAACCACACCCGAAACTTCTCTTTTTCGTATGCTTACCGGTTTCTTTTTTCGAGAAGCACTAATACTATCGCCAATGCCAACCACGGTATAATTTATCCTGTCGTTCTGATAAATAAAATACTGCGGAGTATTCGCTGAATCCTTTGCTTTTAGGATCATATACTTTCTCCCGGCCGTAATTCGTGCCGGGTTAAAGGTATCTTTAACTGTTTCTGAAATTTCGTAGATTTTTCCTCGATCTACTCCGTGCTGATCTAGCAGATAACCAAAGCTATCTCCAGATTCTATAACACCATCAACCACCTCGTAATCATCCAGAATAAATCCGAATTCTTTATTCACAGGTTTAGGCGCCTTTTTTCTACCTTTTCAGTGTTTAGCGCGGTTTCTTTTGCGTCATCTTCACAGGCTGTAAAAGCCAACATCAATATCAGTAGGAAACTTAATTTTTTCAATTTTAGCAATTTTCTTTTTCTGTATTAAACATATGGTTTACCCATTCTTTGCCCCAATTTTCTAATTCTTCCTCACTCCATAAATAAGGAAAAAAGCTATTTCTTTGGAATGAAGGCGGCAAAAATTCTTTCCAGTTTGTTCCACCTGTAGCCGCGATTGTTTCTTTATCCTTATTTAAATACCTGTAAGCAGCACCCATATGCATTAGGGGCCAGTTTACATTTACATTGGCGTCAAAATTACGCAATGCTTCTTTCAAAAACTTATTATTTTTAACCGAATCTGGCAGTTCTTTATATTTATGAAAAAGGGTTTTCCCTTTATACTCTTCAGCTATCCTTAGGAAACGTGCGGTATAACGCTTTTCAAACTGCCTAAGTGTCAAGGTTTTCTCGCCGGTTTCAAGATCAATTCCGCCTTTCTTCCAGTAAATATTTTCGTACAAATCTTTCAGGCTATTCTTTTCCGAAAATTGATTTCTTATTTTATAGGAAACCAAATTCTCTAAAGGTGTAGCATAGATTTCTATCATTCTAAACTGCGCCGATTGAAATCCGCTGGCAGGCAATAAAGACATCCTAAATTTAAGGAACTGATCTCTTTCCATTCCTTTAATCATTACATCAAAAGAATCGGTAAGAATTCTAAAGTAGCGATTTAAGCGATTGTATTTTTCGATTAAAAAATCAGCATCAGGTGCTTCTTTTTCAATTATTTGCTTCTGCTCATGAATAATAAGCTTAAAATAAAGCTCACTAATTTGATGATACGAAATAAAGATCTTTTCATCTGGGAAATGCGTCAGGGTTTTTTGCAAACTTAACAACGTATCTATATTCAAATAATCCCAATACGTAAGGTACTTATCGTGCAAAAGTCCGTCTAAATAGGAGGCCAGGTCCTGGCCCGAGTTTTTAAACTTTTCCTCTAATGCAAAAATACGTTCTGCAATTTCCGGCTTTATTTCCATGTATTAATTCATAATTATTTTAAACGGATGCTTCAAACCTTTGTAAGAATCTAAATCGGCATCGAGAGAGCCAACCGCGAGATTCGCCTCAATTTTTAAAGGAATTCTATTAGCATCGTCACTCACCCAAAAAGTAAGACTTTCCTTTTCTTTAAAAACCCTACCAGCCATTACATAAGGCCTAAATTTTAGGGTTGCAACTTTACCAAATTTGGTTTTTATTACTTCCCTGCCAAGAAACCTTAGCTTGAAATCCATATTCTCATCGTCTATAAAGAGATTGAGACGCATTTCATCTCCAGGGCGAAGTTCGTCGTTTTTAATATTGTTGCGAATATAATAAAATGCCGATAACATATCGTGAACATTCGGCTTGGTAGTATAGGTATGATTTTCGTTGTGTTTTCTATCAAAAACGTATGCCTTATTCTCGCTGTGATTAAAGTCTATTTCAAGGTCTTTTGTATAGCCACCTTCATCTATTTTTCGAATAAATTTATAAGGCTTCCCATTTTGCTTATCAATATAGGTTTGATAGTTATCATCTACTTTAAAAAACCAATGTAATAAACCGGTAGATTTCCCCCTGCCTTTAATATGATAAACAGGCTCACCCTGCATACTGGTTTCATCAACTTCTAAAGTTGCGTAGCTTGCATTAAAAGGGCCATAATGTATGCGGAATTTAAACCATTCGCCGGCGCTAAATGCTTTTTGAGATTGCGCCTGAAGCGCGAAGCCGGTTAGAAGGAACAGGAATATTGTAAATATACTTTTTTTCATACCAAATTTTTAAATGCTGATTTTCAGATTGATTGGGATAAGGATATTTACAATTTTTATTCCAAATGTATTAAAACAAAAAACCCCGTCAAATTAATGAAGGGGTTTTTGTCTTATTAACCAACTAAAACTTAAATTATGAAAAAAATTAATTACATTATTGGTAACCACTCCAAAAATGCGAGCGCAAAAGTCTACATTTAATAGAGTTTTAGCAATAAGAAAATTAAGTTTAACACAATAATTTTCGGTAATACAATTTTTTAACCATAAACTTAAGTTAATTTGGTTGTTTTAGGATTATTGCAAAGTCCCTCGCAAGTCTTGCTCTCTTTCTATTGCTTCAAAAAGGGCTTTAAAGTTACCTTTTCCAAAAGATTGAGCTCCTTTTCGCTGAATAATCTCAAAGAACATTGTTGGACGGTCTAAAACCGGCTTGGTAAATATCTGTAATAAATAACCTTCATCATCACGGTCTACCAATACACCAAGCTCTTTTAAAGGCTCAAGATCTTCATCTATTTCTCCTACTCTATCTAATAAGGTATCATAATAGGTGTCTGGCACGTATAAAAATTCTACGCCGCGATCTCTAAGCTGAGTTACCGTTTCAATTATATTATCTGTTGCCAGTGCAATATGCTGAACCCCGGCACCATTATAAAAGTCTATATATTCCTCTATTTGGGATTTCTTCTTTCCTTTAGCAGGCTCATTGATAGGGAACTTAATTCTACCATTCCCGTTACTCATAACTTTACTCATTAAGGCAGTGTAATCTGTAGAGATGTCTTTATCATCAAAAGAAACCATTTGAGCGAAGCCCATAACTTTGCCATAGAATTCTACCCATTTATTCATCTCGTTCCAACCTACATTACCAACCATGTGATCTATGTATTTTAGGCCTGTGTCCTCTGCCTTTGCTTTAGTCGCATAAGTTTTATAGCCGGGAAGAAATGGCCCTTCGTAATCTTTTCTTTCGACAAAAAGGTGAATCGTTTCTCCGTAAGTATGAATTCCCGAAATCACAGCTTTCCCATGTTCGTCTTCCATTTCGTAAGGTGCTACATAAGATTTAGCACCACGCTTTGTAGTTTCTTCGTAACTTTTTCTCGCATCGTCTACCCAAAGCGCTACCATTTTCACACCATCTCCGTGTTTATTAATGTGAGCATTAATATCTCCTTCCGGTTGTAGCGGGGAAGTAAGTACAATTCTAATTTTGCCTTGCTGCAAGACGTAAGAAACGCTGTCTTTCCTGCCTGTTTCCAGTCCTGAATAAGCTACCGGTTGAAAACCCCAGGCGTGCTGGTAATAATAAGCTGCCTGCTTGGCGTTACCAACATAAAGTTCAACAAAATCGGTACCCAGGATTGGAAGAAAATCTTCAGCATCCTGCATTACCTTTTCTAATTTTAGTGATGTATTATCAGTACTCATTTTAATATTTTTTATTGCTAATTTTTTAATTACAAATTTTAATGATTTTCATCCAACCAGGATTTATGGTAGCTTTCATCGGCAATTTCCATCGCGTCTTCAGTAAGCATTAACGGCTTAAATGTATCTACCATAACCGCTAACTCTTCGGTTTTTACCTGCCCGATACTTCGCTCTACTGCTCCCGGGTGCGGCCCGTGCGGAATACCCGCCGGGTGTAAAGAAATATGGCCGGCTTCAATATCGTTCCTACTCATAAAATCACCGTCTACATAATACAACACCTCGTCACTATCTATATTACTGTGGCTGTATGGGGCCGGAATACTTTCTGGGTGATAATCGTATTTACGGGGGCAAAAACTGCAAACCACAAAAGCATCGGTCTCAAAAGTTTGGTGCACCGGTGGTGGCTGGTGAATTCTACCGGTTATAGGTTCAAAATCGTGAATCGAAAAAGCATAGGGATAATTATACCCGTCGTAACCCACCACATCAAAAGGATGCGTTGCGTAAACCATATCGAATATTTCACCCTGCTTTTTTATTTTAATCAGGAAATCGCCTTTTTCATCATTGGTTTCCAATTCATAAGGTTGCCTTAGATCGCGCTCGCAAAACGGCGAATGCTCTAGCAATTGCCCAAACCAGTTTCTATAGCGTTTTGGTGTATAAATTGGTCTTCTAGATTCTACTATAAACAAGCGATTATCTTCGTCGTCAAAATCTATTTTATAAATAGTTCCCCGCGGAATCAATAAATAATCCCCATATTTAAAATCTAAATTTCCGAGGTGGGTTCTTAATTTCCCGGTTCCTTTATGAATAAATAGCAATTCATCTGAATCTGAATTCTTATAGAAATAATCATCTGTAGAACCTTGAGGAGAAGCCAGGGTGATGTCTACATCACTGTTGGTTAGAACCACTTTTCGGCTTTCAAGATAATCTGGATGCGGTTTTACCTGGAATCCTTTAAAACGATAAGATTTTATATTGTTTTCGGCAGCGATTTTGGGCTTTACACTATAGCTTCCTTTCACTTCTTTTACCTGCGTAGGGCGATGTTCGTGATAAAGATTAGAAGACATCCCGTCAAAACCAATAGTACCAAAAAGTTGTTCGTAATATAGGCTGCCATCTGGCTTTTTAAAAACCGTATGACGTTTATGAGGAATTTTACCGAGTTTATGATAAAAAGGCATAATCTGATATTTTTAATTCAACCCACAATTTCTAAAAGAATATTGAGAATTTGTTATTTTTTTCGGTGTTATTTTACCTTAAAACAAATATCGGGAATTTTTAAGGAAACATTCTTAAAACATCTCTAAAAACCGGCAGGGAATATCTAAAGCCTTCAGCAAAAAGTGAGGGAATTACAATCATTGATATACTAAAACCAAAAGCCCAGGCTAAAGAACCACTGGCTGGCTTTAATTTCGGGCGAATAGGTGTATTTTAATTCCAGTGGCCCCATAAAAGTATCTACACCATAACCAAGGGCATAACCTGTAAAATCTGGCAGGCTAAACCATTCTCCAGATGAGTATAGCTTATTACCAACATTGGCGATATTAGCACCTAAAATCACATGGTTTTTTCTGAAAATCTCGTAATCAAACTCCAAAAGACCTTTAATATAACTATCTCCCGAGAGACTTATAAAATCGTATCCGTAAAACGGCACAAAGTTATTAATGAGGTTATTCCCGTATCCTCCAAGGAAAAAATCGAGCGTATTAACGCCGTCGCCTCCTATTCTAAATCCGGCTTCAGTCACAATTCGGGTAGAAAACCTATTAAATGGAGAAAAAGCATAACCCAAAGTTCCTTTAGCTATAGAGAATTCAGCAAAATCGTTATTGAAATCTGAAGAAAACAGGTAAACGTGAAAATCTCCATCAAAATAAACGCCTCGAGACGGGAAGTATTTATTATCGTAAGAATCGTATTTTAAATACCCAAAAGCACTATAGAAATGGCTGTTTTCAAAAAGGGTATTCTCGTCAATTCCGGCGTTTGGATCGCCTAATGTTTCTGAAGCAATTCTCAGGTATTTATGCTCAGCTCCCAACCCAAAGGAGAAAACCTGCTTAAACAAAGTTTCAGCATAAACCTGGTTGGTGAAATCGCGGTAATCTACATCTATTTTATTGATCCCAATATCTTCTAATCCGGCATTTTCACGAGCAAAATCAAAGGAAACCGGGTGTTCAAATTTATTATACCGTGATTTGAATCCAATACTCCAATAGAAACCTTTATCTATATAATAGTCAAAATTATACCTGAATTGATCTCCAACCACTATATCAAGGGAAGCCACATCGTTAGAAAAAAGCAGACTTTTACGGGTATAATTAATTAGCGCACCAATGTTATAAAGTTCGTCATAGTGCAAGCCTAAACGCAAGAAACTTTTATTTTCACTCTCTTCCATTTTCATGGCAAGCGTATAAAGCCCGTCATCATTATTGGGAATTAAGCGATAATTAATCCTGTTGAAATTTCCGGAAGCAGAAAGGTTGTTAATTCCTTTACTTAGATCCTGAAGCGTAAAATCGGTGAAATAATTCAACCTTAATTTACCCATGATATAAGAACGCGGATAGGCATTGTTCCCCTCCAGGGTTAGCGTGCTAATTTGAAGTGTATCTACGGTAGAGATCTTTACCTTTTCTCGGCTGCCAGTTTGCCTTTCAGCTAACTTCTTAAGCTCGTCCTTACGCTTTAATGTAGCCACCCTTCCGGAATCAATGATCGCTTCGCCTTTCTCGAAAGATAAGACTGAAAACGGACTAATATCCGGATTGATATAGATATCGGTTTTAGGGATTTTTTCCTTCATATCGCTAATTGTGCGAAAATTGCTTATTTGAGTTAGGATATCAAATACGCTACGCAAATCCTCCCTATCTACCAGGCTATCTTGCACGTCTACCCCAATAATCACCTCGGCTCCTCTTTTTCTAAGTTCCTCTACCGGATAATTGTTTGCCACCCCGCCATCGGTTAGTAATCTCCCATCTAGTTTCACGGGGCTAAAAATAGAAGGAATTGCACCACTTGCAGAAACAGCCTGTGCAAAAGAACCTTCATCTAAAATAACTTCTTCCCCGGTTTCAATATCTGCAGCTACACAAAAAAATGGGATAGGTAATTCACTAAAATCATCTACATTTCCCAAGTGCATAGTGAGTTGAGACATTAAATTATAAATATTCTGTCCCCTGGATAGTCCCGAAGGCAAGCCTATTTTAAAATCATCAAAAGGTAAACTAAGCGCATATTTTTCGGCATCTTCTTTTTCATAAAAAGATTTTGCGCTACGCGGAATATTATCCTGAATTAAAATATTAAAATTAGTCTCGTGAAAAATGGAATCTAACTGATGCGCAGTATAACCTGAAGCATACAGGCCGCCAATGATAGCTCCCATACTGCTTCCGCCAATATAATCTATTCTAATCCCAGCTTCTTCAATTACTTTTAAGGCGCCAATATGCGCAAGACCTTTTGCTCCACCACCACTTAAAACCAATCCCACTTTTAAATCTTCCTGCTCCTGGGAAATCCCCGGAAAGGCTGCAAACAGAAGAAGCAAAAGCAATAGTTTTTTCATGTATGCATAATTTTCACACGCTTATTCGGGGGTGTTTTTTGTTTTATAATGATTGTAAATTATACCTGCCTTAGAAACCCCAATAACTTCGGCCAACTCTTTTTCTGAAGCTTCTTTTATACGTTTTACCGATCTAAATTGTTTTAATAATTCTACCACGGTTTTTTCACCAATTCCGGTAATTTCTTCCAGCTCTGTATTTAACGCACTTTTACTTCTTTTGTTACGATGAAATGTAATCCCAAACCTATGCGCTTCATTCCGCAATTGCTGAATGATCTTTAACGATTCAGATTTCTTATCTAAATAAAGAGGAATAGTATCTCCCGGATAAAAAATCTCTTCCAAACGTTTTGCGATGCCTATAATGGCAATTTTTCCGCGCAAACCCAGATCTTCCAAGGCTTTTACTCCTGAAGAAAGCTGACCTTTTCCACCATCTACAATAATTAACTGGGGCAGGTCTTCTCCTTCGTTGAGCAAACGTTTATAGCGTCTAAAAACCACCTCTTCCATAGATGCAAAATCATCTGGCCCTTCAACGGTCTTTATATTAAATTTACGATAATCTTTCTTACTAGGTTTCCCATTCTTAAAAACTACACAAGCAGCCACCGGGTTGGTTCCCTGGATATTCGAATTATCGAAACATTCTATATGGCGGGGCTCCACATTAAGCCTAAGATCCTCTTTCATTTGCGCCATAATTCGCTTCACGTGCCTATCTGGATCTACAATTTTCATCTGCTTAAAACGCTCCTGGCGGTAATATTTTGCATTGCGTTGTGATAATTCTACGATCTTCTTCTTATCGCCCAATTTTGGGATGGTAACTCTTACATCTTCCCCCGCATCAACTTTAAAAGGAACATAGATTTCTTTTGAATTAGAACTAAAGCGCTGTCGTATTTCCGTAATTGCTAATTCCAGAAGCTCCTCATCGGTTTCGTCCAGCTTTTTCTTCATCTCTATGGTATGCGACCTGATAATCGCGCCATGCGAAAGCTGAAGAAAATTCACATAACCGTAGCCTTCATCTGAAACGATAGAAAAAACATCTACATTGGTAATTTTAGGATTAACCACCGTAGATTTTGATTGGTAATTCTCCAGAACATCTATTTTATTTTTTATACGCTGCGCATCTTCAAATTCCATATTTTCAGCATGCAGTTTCATCTGCTCTCTAAATTGCTGCAACGAATCTTTAAAATTCCCTTTGACAATCTGCCGAATTGCCTCAATATTGCTGTTATATTCTGCCTCAGGCTGTTTAGCTTCGCAAGGGCCTTTACAGTTTCCTAAATGGTACTCCAGGCAAACTTTATATTTCCCGTTTCTTATTTTTTCTTCGGAAAGATCATAATTACAGGTTCTAAGTTTATATAGACCTTTAATAAGTTCCAATAGCGTATTTACGGTTTTGAAACTCGTAAAAGGCCCGTAATATTCGCTGCCGTCTTTAATTAATTTTCGAGTAGGAAAAACTCTTGGGAAACGTTCATTTTTAATGCAAATCCAGGGATAGGTTTTATCGTCTTTAAGCATCACGTTAAACCGCGGCTGATGCTTCTTGATAAGATTATTTTCTAAAAGCAGCGCATCGGTTTCCGATTCTACTACAATATGCTTTATTTCCTTTATCTTCTTCACCATCACACCAATACGATGACTATCGTGGCGCTTGGTAAAGTAGGAAGTAACCCGTTTCTTTAAGTTCTTGGCTTTGCCCACATACAGTATCTTTCCGTTCTTATCGTAATACTGATAGACCCCGGGACTATTGGGCAGTGTTTTTAATTGTACTTCTAAAGCTGGCGTTTCCATCTCCCCAAAGGTAGAATTTATTATGCGTAGCTTTAAAAATTGCCAGGACTTGTAAATGTTAAATTTATATTAAATAAAGCTCGAAAATCCCGTTAATAAGCTCATTTGTGGGCATAAAGGCTTTAAATTTTATAATTTCTATAAAATGATTGCAGGGGTATTTTATTACCTTGCGGTATGGAGAAAACAGTAATTGGGCGTTTTGATAAAGCAGATTTTCCTGCTTTACATTTAGATGATATCGCAATTAAGATTGATACCGGCGCTTACACTTCGTCTATTCACTGCGAAAATATAGTCGAAAAGGACGGAGTTTTAGAATGCACTTTCCTTGACGAGGAGCACCCGCTATACAATGGAAAGAAATTTACTTTTTCTGATTATGATATCGTTTTTGTTCGCAGTAGCAATGGTATAATTCAAAAAAGATATCAGGTAATATCTACCATTAAAATTTTTAATAAGGTCTATAAAATTTCCCTTTCTTTGTCTTCCCGACAGGAAATGAGGTTTCCGGTATTAATTGGCCGAAAATTCCTTACCAAAAAATTTATCGTGGACACCGAATTAACTGACGTTTCTTACAATCTTAAGCAAAAATGAAAATAAAAATCCTTTCGCGTAACAGCCACCTTTACTCTACCAAACGTCTTGTAGAAGCCGCTACTAAACGCAAACACGACGTAGAAGTAGTAGATCCTTTAAAATGTGATATTGTTATTGAAAAACGTAAACCAAACATTTATTATAAAGGTGGATATATAGAAGGTGTAGATGCGGTAATTCCAAGAATTGGTGCTTCAGTAACTTTTTATGGTACTGCAGTAGTGCGACAATTTGAGATGATGGGCGCATTTACCACCACAGATTCTGAAGCTTTAGTAAGAAGTCGTGACAAACTTAGAAGTTTACAGGTTCTTTCCCGTGCTAAAATTGGACTGCCAAAAACGGTTTTTACCAATTACTCCCGGGATGTTTCAGGAGTTATTAAACAAGTTGGAGGTACACCTCTAGTAATAAAACTATTAGAAGGAACTCAGGGCGTTGGTGTTGTTTTAGCCGAAACAAAAAATGCTGCTGAATCTGTCATTGAAGCTTTTAATGGCCTACAGGCCCGGGTAATTGTACAAGAATTCATCAAAGAAGCTAAAGGCGGAGACATTAGAGCTTTTGTTGTAGATGGTCACGTAGTTGGAGCCATGAAGAGACAGGGTAAAGAAGGAGAGTTTAGGTCTAATCTTCACCGTGGCGGTACGGCAGAAGTTGTTGAACTTACCGATGAAGAAGAAATAGCTGCTGTAAAGGCTACTAAAGCAATGGGACTCGGTGTAGCCGGTGTAGATATGTTACAAAGTGCTCGCGGGCCACTAATCCTGGAAGTAAATTCTTCTCCTGGCCTGGAAGGTATTGAAAAGGCGACAGGTAAAGATATTGCAAAATCCATCATAAGATATATAGAACGGAACGTTTAGCCTATGGCAAAAATAACCAGTGACAATGTTCTGGAAATCCTGGGAGAGAAGGTAAAACCGGGAAAAAGCGCCACTATTAATTTTAATATGGCCAAGCTTTACACCACAACTTCGGTGGAGGTGCCGGTGATTATTGAACGTTCTAAAAAGCCTGGCCCCGTGGTTTTAATAACTGCAGGAATTCACGGCGATGAAATTAATGGAGTAGAAATTGTTCGACAAATTATCTCCAAAGGAATCAATAGGCCTCAAAAAGGAACCGTTATTTGTATTCCCGTGGTTAATATTTTTGGATTTCTGAACTTACGCCGGGAATTTCCCGATGGGCGCGACCTCAACAGGATGTTCCCCGGAACTAAACACGGCTCTCTTGCCAGTAGATTTGCATTCCAATTTGTAAAAAAAATATTACCCCTGGCTAACTTTTGCCTTGATTTTCATACCGGCGGCGCCAGCAGGTTTAATGCGCCACAAATTAGGGTAAAGCGAGGCGATGAGCAAAGCCTAAAATACGCACGTATTTTTAGCGCTCCATTTACCATACACTCTAAGACCATTACAAAATCTTATCGGGAGACCTGTGCGAAAAAAGGAATTCCAGTTCTACTTTTTGAAGGAGGAAAATCTCAAGATAGCAATAAAGACGTAGCCAAACACGGCGTAGAAGGTGCTATGCGAATTTTGAGTTTCCTGGAAATGTTAAATCCAAAATTTGAGTATCCAGATGCTATTGGGGAAACCGTTGTAATTGAAAATACTAATTGGATGCGCGCCAAATACAGCGGGCTCTTACATATAAAAATTCCCTGCGGAAAACACGTAGAAAAAGGAGAATACATAGGTACTATTACCGATCCTTACGGGAAATTCAGGCATAAGATTAAAGCCGTAAATACAGGATATGTGATTAATATTAACGAGTCTCCTATTGTGTACCAGGGTGATGCCATTTTTCATATTTCAGCACCACCAAAAGATGAATAAAGCCGAATTACGAAAAAAATACAAAGCTTTACGTTTAGAGCTTTCCGAAGATAAAATAGAAGCGCTTAGCCTGGAAATTGCCAATCAATTACTTCAATTACCGGTTTGGCAAAAAGAATTTTATCACATCTTTCTAAGTATTGCTGAACAGAAAGAAATTGATACCGAAAACATTTTACATATCCTCCAGGGAAAAGATAAAAACGTGGTGCTATCTAAAACCAATATCAAGGAGCATAAACTGGAACATTTTTTACTTACCGATAGCAGCGTGATTAAAAAAAATAGATGGAATATTCCTGAGCCGGAAGGCGGTATTCCTATCGCTCCATCACAAATAGATGTGGTTTTTGTCCCGCTTTTGGCTTTTGACGAGCAGGGACATCGCATTGGCTATGGTAAGGGTTTTTACGATAATTTTCTTAGCGAATGTAAAGCAGATGTGATAAAAATTGGGCTTTCATTTTTTGAAGCCGAACCCGAATTTAAGGAAGTTTTTAGTACCGACATTCCCCTGGATTATTGCGTTACGCCAAATAAATTATATAGCTTTAAAAATTAGGGAATTAGGAAGTATTCTGTTATTTTTAACAAAACTTTCGCCCCTTTAATGCTAAACGACCTTCAATTAAACAGTATTCTTGAAGATTTTGATATCGCTTATTGGAAGATTAATCTTCTAAATAAAGAGGTAACCTGGTCAGAACATTTCAATACCCTCGTTGGAAATCCCGAATTTTCTGAATCCCATTTTGATTTTTTCCTAAAAGAAATTTTGCATCAGGACTATCGCTACGACTTCAGAGTATATTTCGATAAACTAACTGAAGAAAATGAAGCTTTCAGCATTGAGCTTAAACTAAAACTTAACAATGGGAAATACCGTTGGTTTGAATGCCGAAACCTTAAAAACAAAGAGAACAACAGGGAAACAGCTGTACTGTTATTTGTTAATATTCATCAAAGCAAACGCGACCAGTATACTATTGAAGAAAATTTCTTCTATTACCGGGAGACTGCACAAATGACCAATACCGGCGGCTGGTATATAGATACGATAAACAAGAATATTTATTGGGATAATGTTACCAAAAAGATTGTAGACTGCCCTCTAGATTACCAGCCACCTTATGAAGAACATTTTAAATTTTATGCCCCAGAGGAGCACCCAACAGTAATTTCTGCTTTTGAAAAATGCGAGAAATATGGCATTCCGTTTAAAGTAGAATTAAAAATGCGGAATCTTTATCACAAAGATTTTTGGGTGCGTGCTACCGGAAAACCGGTGTATAACGAAGAACAGGAGATCATAGGAATTCGCGGTGTCTTCCAGGACATTAATGAGCAGAAAGTCAACGAACTGAATTTACAGAATTCACTTGATATTATCGCTACTCAAAATTCCAGGCTATTTAATTTTGCCCACATTGTTTCACATAATTTGCGCTCCCATAGCAGCAACCTTTGCTTAATTGTAGAATTGCTTAAAGATGCTAAAACCAACAAAGATAAAATTGAATTAATCCCGAATGTCACCGATATTTCTGAAAATTTGGATTCAGCAATAAATCAGTTAAACGAGATTGTAAATAAACAATCAATTTTACGCAAAGAACGCCGAATTGTTTCTTTTGAAAAAGCTTTAAGTGGGGTAATAGCTTCAACTTCGTCTTTAATAAATCGAGAAAATGCAAAAATCGTAGCTGAATTTCACGCATTAAAAGAAATTAGCTATATACCTGAGTATCTTGAAAGTATTTTGCTAAATTTAATCACAAATGCTATAAAATATAAACATCCTGGTAGAAAACCGGTAATTTATATTCAGACCTATATTAAGAACGAAACTCAATTTTTGGGGGTTAGTGATAATGGGTTAGGCATTGACCTGGATCAATATGGTGACAAGATGTTTGGGATGTATAAAACCTTTCATGAGAACCTGGATTCACGAGGAATTGGACTTTTTATTACAAAAAACCAGGTGGAGGCACTTGGCGGTTCAATCTCGGTAACCAGCACTATAGATGTAGGCACTACATTTAAGATTAAGTTTTAAAAACTAAACACTAATTCTCATGGGGCAAAAAGTAGAATTGGCGTGTATTATTGACGATGACAAAATATACGTGAACCTGGTAAAGAAGATTATTGAAATCAAAAAACTCTCAAAGAATCTTCTAATTTTTAAAAACGGTAGGGAAGCTTTAGATCATTTTAAATTGATCCTGGAAAACGCTACAGAAGACGTACTACCCGACATTATCTTTCTTGATATTAATATGCCGGTTATGGATGGTTGGGAATTTCTAAACGAATTTATTAAGATAAAGAATAACTTCGAAAAGAAGATCACATTTTACGTGGTAAGCTCTTCTATAGATCCTAGAGATCTGGAACGTGCAAGATCTTTTAACCTGGTTACAGATTACTTAATCAAACCGATAGAATTAAAGAAATTCGAGAAGATCTTTGACCGCAACGGGAACGCCGCCGCTTAATTATTTTCTTTTTTATCTTCTTCTTTTGGGAAAGCACGCTTATTAAAAAGCAGCAGTAAAATTACACCCGCGCTAATTGCGGTATCGGCAATATTGAATACCGGCTCGAAGAAAGTGAAATAATTTCCGCCCCAGAAGGGAATCCATTCGGGTAAATTGCCCTGCCATAGTGGGAAGTAAAGCATATCTACCACCTTACCGTGAAATAAGGTGCCGTAGCCGCCTTGTGCCGGCATAAATTCGGCAACCTGGCCATAGCTATCATTAAAGATAATCCCGTAAAAAACAGAGTCTATAATATTACCAAAAGCACCTGCGAAGATCAAGGCTATTGCGGTAATTAAAATTCGGGAACCATTTTTTCTAACCGAATCCCATAACCAGTAACCAATACCAACAATGGCCACCAATCTAAAAAGCGTAAGGAAAAGTTTTCCGTATTCCCCCGGGATCTTGGTTCCCCAGGCCATACCTTCGTTCTCTACAAATAAAATCCTGAACCAATCAAAAACCGGAACTTCCTCGCCAAGCGAAAAATTTGTTTTGATATAAAATTTTGAAATTTGGTCTATTAAAAGTACCAAAACGATTATAACACTCGCTTTTTTTAAGGACATGAACTCTGTAGAATTTAAGAACGCCGCTAAAATACTATATTATTTAGTTTTTACACGGCTAAAAATCAGCTTATCGCAAGCAAATTTATTAATTATTCAAATAAAAACGCCCCAAGGCATAAGCAAAGGGACGTAGTATACATAAAATCCAGAAATTTATTATTTCTGCATATTTTTAGCTTCAATACTTAATGTTGCGTGCGGCACCAGTTTTAAACGCTCTTTTGCAATTAATTTCCCGGTTACACGGCATATTCCGTAGGTTTTATTCTCAATACGGTTTAATGCATTTTTGAGGTCACGAATAAACTTTTCCTGTCTAATAGCCAATTGAGAGTTCGCTTCCTTACTCATCGTTTCACTACCTTCCTCAAAAGCCTTAAATGTAGGAGAGGTATCATCGGTACCGTTGTTTCCATCATTTTTATAAGCATTCTGATAAATCTCCAATTGCTCCTGCGCCTTCGCGATTTTGCCTTTAATCAGGGCCTTAAACTCAGCTAATTCGGCATCGCTATACCGTTCTTTTACTTCAGTTGCCATAATTCTAATGTTTTTTAATAAACATTTTAGTGGTAATATCATCAAAAGCCACCTCGGCTCCTTCAGTTACCACCTCCGCAAATTCGAGACTTGCAGTTAATGTTTCATTCTTGATATATGTTATATTTTGGTTAACGGCATCCTCGACAATACCGTCTCTTTGTAGGGTCACTTCAATAGTATCGGTAACTTCAAAGCCAGAATCTTTTCTCATATTCTGTATTCTGTTTACCAATTCCCTGGCAATTCCTTCCTTTTTTAATTCTTCTGAGATACTAACGTCTAAAGCTACGGTAATATTACCGCTACTTGCCACTAACCAGCCTTCGATATCCTGGGAAGTAATTTCTACTTCTTCAGTAGCTAATTTAATCATTTCTCCGTTAAGATTTATCGTAATATTGCCCTCTCGCTCTATCTTTGATATGTCTTCAGAAGTTAATTTATTTATCTCATTGACTACCAGCTTCATATCCTTTCCAAATCTTGGGCCAAGAACCTTAAAGTTTGGTTTTATTTGCTTAACAAGTAATCCTGAAGCATCATCTATAAGCTGAAGTTCTTTTACATTTACTTCAGACTTTATCAGGTCTTCAACCGCCTGAATTTCTTCACGTTGCTGTTCGTCAAGCACTGGAATCATTACTCTTTGCAGCGGTTGTCTTACTTTTATCATTTCCTTCTTTCTAAGCGATAAAACCAATGAAGAAATGGTTTGAGCCTTCTCCATTTTTCGCTCTAAAGATTTATCAACAAACTTATCATCATACTTTGAAAATTCAGCCAAATGTACCGATTCAAAGTTTTCTTTTTGTGTACTCTTGTTTAAGTCTTTGTAAAGTCTATCCATAAAGAACGGCGCCACCGGCGCGCCCAGTTTGGCCACTTCCACTAAACAGGTATAAAGGGTTTGATAGGCCGAAATTTTATCTTGCTGATAATCACCTTTCCAGAATCTTCTTCGGCTTAAACGCACAAACCAGTTACTAAGGTTTTCCTGAACAAATTCTGAAATTGCACGGGTTGCCCTGGTAGGTTCATAATCGGCATAGAATTTATCTACTTTCTCAATTAAAGTATGTAATTCAGAAAGAATCCAACGATCTATCTCGGGTCTTTCAGCTAAAGGAACATCCTCTTCTTTATAGGTGAAATTATCAATATTCGCATATAAAGTAAAGAAAGAATACGTGTTGTAAAGTGTACCGAAAAATTTACGGCGCACCTCAGCTATTCCCTCAATATCAAATTTTAAATTATCCCATGGATTGGCGTTAGAGATCATATACCAACGCGTGGCATCTGGGCCGTAAGCCGCAAGTGTCTCAAAAGGATCTACCGCGTTCCCAAGACGTTTGGACATTTTCTGTCCGTTTTTATCTAAAACAAGTCCGTTAGAAACTACGTTTTTATAAGCCACATCATCAAAGATCATCGTAGCTATTGCGTGCAGGGTATAAAACCAGCCCCTGGTTTGGTCAACGCCTTCGGCTATGAAATCGGCCTGACGTTCACCTTTTTCTACTTTTTCTTTATTTTCAAATGGATAATGCCATTGTGCATAAGGCATAGAACCAGAATCGAACCAAACATCTATAAGATCGGCTTCGCGCTTCATTGGTTTACCAGAATCTGAAACCAGCGTGATTTCATCTACCACGTTTTTGTGAAGATCTACCAGATCGTAGTTTTCTTCACTCATATTTCCGGGTTCAAAACCTTCAAAAATATCTTTATCCATAAAGCCGGCTTTAACCGACTTCGCCATTTCTTCTTTCAATTCTGCAATAGAACCAATGAGCTTTTCCTCTTTCCCTTCTTCGGTTCTCCAAATTGGCAACGGGATTCCCCAATAACGGCTTCTCGATAAATTCCAGTCGTTTGCATTGGCCAGCCAGTTTCCAAAACGGCCTTCCCCGGTAGATTTTGGTTTCCAGTTAATGCCTTTATTCAATTCGTGCATGCGCTCCTTGAATTCGGTTACTTTTATGAACCAGGAATCTAGCGGATAGTATAAAATAGGTTTATCGGTTCTCCAGCAGTTTGGATAGCTGTGAACATATTTTTCTACTTTAAAAGCACGATTTTCTTCTTTCAGTTTAATAGCAAGTTCAATGTCTACAGATTTCTCTGGCGCCTGTCCTTCATCATAATATTCATTCTTCACATACTTCCCGGCAAATTCGCCCATTTCTGGTCTAAATTTCCCCTGAAGATCTACCAACGGAACAAGATTTCCATTTTCATCTTTCACCAATAATGGCGGAACCTGTGGCGTAGCCTGTTTAGCTACCAGCGCATCGTCTGCACCAAAAGTTGGCGAAGTATGCACAATCCCGGTACCGTCTTCTGTAGTCACAAAATCTCCGGCAATTACACGAAAAGCATTTTCAGGATTTTCTGCAGGTAATGCATAAGGCAGCAACTGTTCGAATTTAATCCCAACAAGATCTTTTCCTGTAAAAGTTTCTCCGATTAAAAACGGGATCTTCTTATCGCCTTCAGTATAAGCCTTTAGCTCCTCTTCAGTTTGAACTTCAATAAACTTTTTATCGAATTGAGCCTTAGCCAGTGCCTTTGCCACCAAAATAGTGATTGGCTCAAAAGTGTACTGATTATAAGTTTTTACCGATACATATTCAATTTTTGGCCCTACGGTTAAGGCAGTGTTAGAAGGTAAAGTCCACGGGGTGGTGGTCCAGGCGATTAAAAATGCGCCTTCCAGATCCTTTTCAACTGAAGCTTTTGATGCATCAGTGATTTTAAACATTGCCGTAACTGTGGTATCGGTCACATCCTGATAAGTGCCCGGTTGGTTAAGTTCGTGAGAACTTAGCCCCGTCCCTGCTTTTGGCGAATACGGCTGAATGGTGTAACCCTTATAAATAAGGTCTTTTTTATAAATTTCGGAAAGCAGCCACCAAACTGTTTCCATATATTTTGATTTATAGGTAACGTATGGATCTTCCATATCTACCCAATAGCCTATTTTTTCGGTAAGGTCGTTCCACACATCGGTGTAACGCATTACCGCATTTTTACAGGCTTCGTTATATTTTTCTACGGAAATTTTGGTCCCAATATCTTCTTTGGTAATCCCTAATTCTTTTTCTACACCAAGTTCTACCGGAAGACCATGAGTATCCCAACCGGCTTTACGTTTTACCTGGTATCCTTTTTGAGTTTTATAACGGCAAAAAATATCCTTAATAGCTCGCGCCATTACGTGGTGAATTCCCGGAAGCCCGTTCGCAGAAGGTGGCCCTTCAAAAAACACAAACGCTTCTTTGCCTTCTCGTGTAGAAACACTTTTTTCAAAAATATCGTTCTCCTTCCAGTAACTCAAGATTTCCTTAGCTACTTTTGGTAAGTCAAGTCCTTTATATTCAGGGAACTTATTGCTCATTTTTTCAAAATTTCCAATGAGTCGCGAAAATAATCAATTTTAAGAAAAGAGCGGGTTAGAAAAACGGAAAAAGCTAACCCAAAAGAAATTGATACTAAATAAATTCTGAAAGATTTTTAAAAGCCTTGAGAATTACGAAAAATGATTAAAATGTACATCTCAGCGCTAAAATTAAATTTCTACCTGCAGCGGCGATTCCAGAGGAATAAGTTCGGTAACGTTGGTCGGTAATATTTTCTAAAGAAGCGGTTGCCAGCAAGTTTTTACTTAGTTCGTATTGACCGGTTAAATTTAGGCTATACCAGGAAGGTGAATAAGGATTTCCGTTATCATCTATAGCATATAAATAGGCTTTACCCTGTTCTGATGGTGCGAGATCTTCATAATCAAATTGCCCATTATATTCCGCAAAAAGATCGAATTTCAATCTTTTTTTGTGCCATATTAAATGTGTATTCCCAAATACAGGAGCCGCGTGCCGTAATGCCGCGATAGAACCATCTTCCTGCTCTTCTTTTCCTTCGGTTATGCTAATTTTGGAAGTTAATCTTAGTGCAACAGAAAAATCGATTTCTATCCCACTTTCAAATCCGTAAACTTGCGCTTTCGCGGTATTCTGAATCGCCTGTACACGACTTGGTTCTCCCTGGTAATCGATCTCGGTTTCTCCATTTAAATTGAAATCCCTGCGCACCATCGCATCATTTAAATATGTATAAAATGCAGTCGCAATAAAACTGATATTTTCGGCAGGTTTCCAGTCAAAACCAAGCTCACTACTATAGGCATATTCTGGTTTTAAATCTGGATTGGGCACTACTACTGCTCCGGGTTCAGAGTCGAAAATCTTTCCAACATCATCTATATTGGGAGCCCTAAAAGCCGTAGAAAGATTTAATCGCCAACCAATAAACCTATTTTGTTGCCAATTAATTCCCGCGCTTCCGGTTAAGGCACCGGTATTAATATTAGCCTCACTAAATGGAAAATCATATAAATTCTCATCAAATTCGGCATCTACCAAAATATGATTATACCGAAGTCCAGATTGAAAAGAAAGATCTTCCTGGATCTTCCATTGATAGGTGGTATAAGCCGCAATGGATTGCCAGGTAGAACCATCTGGATATCGTGAAGCGGTGATGTTTTCTTCTTCCGTTAAAATATTTTCTGCAAATCCCGTAGAATTCACTTTATTAAAAACATATTCGGCTCCATAAAATAACCGGCTCTCTTCAAAGGTCTTTTCAAAGTCAAAATTAACCGAATAAGCATCTACATTTTCTTTGGTGTTGTATAACCAATCTTCACCAAAATCCCGGTTATGACGGCTCTCTTCAAAAAATTGATAAGCAGTTGTCATCTGGGCTTTATCATACAATGCTCCGTTTCCTTTTTTATTGATCTTAAAATTCCCCATAAACCATTCCTGAGGGCCATAATACCATTCTGCTGTACGCAAATCACCATCGCGCTTTCGGTAAAGCCTGTCAAATCTTGGAAAATCTGATGTGGTAGAATAGATAAGTCCTAAATTTAGGTCCCAATCTTTATGTGGCATAAACTTTACTTTCTGCAGTAAATTAATTTGTTGATATCCGGTTGGCTTTTGCACTCGAGGATCATCATTTGCAACCACTACATCTTCCCCATTTCTTCGCACTGCATATTCGTTTCGCAAATATTCATCAGGTCCATGAGATCCCATTCTTAAATCATCAAAATCTGAAAAGCTAATACTGCTTAAAAATGCCCAATTCTCCAGGCCTATATTCACATCGGCGTGTACGGTTTTTTCATTATTTGCAGAAGCGTAACGGGAGTAAGCACTACCAGAAACCGAAGCTTTATGAGTAAAGGAAAATTTCGGCTTCAAAGTATAAAAATTCATCACCCCGCCAATCGCATCACTTCCATAAACCACCGATCCCGGGCCGAGAATTACCTCGGTATTTTCTACCGCCAGGGGATCTATTGAGATGATATTTTGAAGATTTCCGCTTCTAAAAATCGCGGTATTCATTCGTACTCCGTCTACGGTAATTAAAAGACGGTTAGTAGCAAACCCGCGAATCATTGGACTTCCACCGCCTAACTGACTTTTCTGAACAAAAACCTGACCGCTGCTTTCCAAAAGATCGGCCGAAGTTTGCGGGCTGGCCATAATAATATCATTTGCTGAAAAGCTGACGATCTTCTGCGGAATTTCATCTTTATTCATTTCAAATTTAGCCACCGAAAGCACTACCTGGTCTAGCTCATTACCATCACTTTTTAGATAAACTTTATTATTATTCCGGATTATTTGGGATTTCCTGAGGCTTTTATCGGTGAAGTTTACGTGCTTAAAATGAATAACCTCATCTTTATCAAATACTGAAATATTAGCTACTCCATCAAAATTAGTTAATACACTTTTAGATTTTTCAGCGTTGTATAAAGCCACACTGGCAAGTGGTTCGTGACTTTCTTCATTCAAAACCTGTATCTGCTGAGCGTAGATACTATTAACCATAAAAAAAAGGAGAATTACTCCTATTATTGAATTTCGCATTTAGCTAAAAATTTCGTTGAGGACGGCAAGTGATTTTGGTTTCTTAAATCCTTCAATATGCAACTCGTAATATAAAAGCAGCATATTCAGGAAATTTGCCCGACTTTGTTGATTCAATTTTACCTCATTCAACTTATCAAAATTTATGCCTAATAACTGCCGTAAAACCGCCACGTTTTGACCATCTACGCAGTAATTATTCACGCTATTTATTTCAAAAACGCCATCTAAGAGATTAAAATAAGTGAACTCTTTCGCATCGGCGTCAGGATAAAAACCAAGATATCTGGTTAAATTTAATAAGAACAAAAGATGAAAATTGGCGATCTTATCATGCAGATCTAACCACATGAGTGAGTTTTCAAGATACTTAAACAATTGCGGATTGGTTTCTTCTTCCCGAATTGCATTTTTTAAAATTTCTGCCAAAAACATAAGCATCGCACCTTTCACCATATTGGTATGCAGGCTGGTGTAAGTGTGCAACACTTTCGCATCTTTAAGGTACTCCATCTTTCCCTGATTACGATGATTCGCCACAATCTCCAACTGGGTAAGCAACTGGAATTGCGACGCCTTGAATTTGCCTTTTTTTGATTTCAAGACTCCTTTTAGCATATAGGTTTTTAAACCGTCGCTATAAGTGTAGGCTTTTACAATCAAATCGGCCTCACCATATTTTAAGGCACTAACAACAATTGCCGGGGTGGTAACAAGCATTTTTTAGGAATTTCTTCTCTTCGAAGATAATTAAAAAAGGCCGCTAAAAAAGCGGCCTTAGTTTATCGTTTAAATGATTAGGGTTTATACTACTCCCTGGGCAAGCATAGCATCGGCAACTTTTACGAAACCGGCAATATTTGCTCCTTTTACGTAGTCTATATAACCATCTTCTTCTTTTCCGAATTCTACACAACGATCGTGAATATTATTCATGATTTCGTGTAGTTTCTTATCTACTTCTTCTGAAGTCCAGCTGTAACGCATAGAGTTCTGGCTCATTTCTAAACCTGAGGTGGCAACACCACCCGCATTAGAAGCTTTACCCGGAGAGAAAAGAATTTTTGCTTCTTTAAATACCTCTACAGCCTCTGGAGTACAAGGCATATTGGCACCTTCGCCAACACACATACATCCATTCTCTACTAATTTCTTAGCATCAGCTTCTTCAAGTTCGTTCTGTGTTGCACAAGGAAGCGCCACATCACATTTTACTCCCCAAGGCGTTTCTCCTTCAAAGTATTTAGCTGAAGAATATTTATCTACATATTCACTAATTCTACCACGTCTTACGTTTTTAAGATCCATGATAAACTGAAGCTTCTCCTCATCAATTCCGGCTTCATCATAAATATATCCTCCAGAATCACTCATGGTTAAGATTTTCGCACCAAATTCCAGTGCTTTCTCTGCAGCATACTGCGCTACATTTCCAGAACCTGAAACAACTACTGTTTTTCCTTCAAAAGATTCATTTCTTGTTCTTAGCATATTTTGAGCAAAATATACATTCCCGTAACCTGTAGCTTCAGGACGAACAAGGGAACCACCGTAGGAAAGTCCTTTTCCGGTTAAAATTCCTGTGAATTCATTTTGCAGTCTCTTGTACTGGCCAAACATATAACCAACTTCACGGGCACCCACTCCAATATCTCCAGCAGGAACATCGGTATCGGGGCCAATATGGCGATAAAGCTCTGTCATAAAGCTCTGGCAGAAACGCATTACCTCATTATCAGATTTTCCTTTTGGATCAAAATCAGATCCACCTTTTCCTCCACCCATTGGTAAAGTAGTAAGGCTGTTTTTAAATACCTGCTCAAAGGCAAGGAATTTAAGTATACTTAAGTTTACAGAAGGGTGAAAACGCAATCCGCCTTTATAAGGCCCTATTGCTGAATTCATTTGAATTCTAAAACCGCGATTTACTTGAATATTACCTTCATCATCCAACCAGGACACTCTAAACATAATTACTCGCTCTGGCTCTACCATACGTTCCAGCAATTGCATGTTTTGATACTTTTTATTCTCTTCTATAAAAGGAATAATAGTTTCAGAAACTTCGTGCACTGCCTGCATGAATTCCGGTTCGTTTTGATTTCTTTGAGATACTTTATCCAGGAAATCTTGTATATTTTGTTCCATATTGCGTGATACTACAAATAGTTTATAAAAAAAACTGTGTTTTATGTTGCAAATATATGAGTTCTATAAAAAATGACCTCAAATTTTTATCTTTTCATATAATATTAACGTCTTCATTTTAAGAATTTACAGACAGAATGAAATCTATAATTTTTTGTTAAAGTAGTTTTTATATATTTGTTGCTCGCCCAAGTCTGAAGTAATGCGCAATTACAAGATATTTTTACCTCTTATTGTTTTTATATTACTCTTCCAGGTAAAGGGATATTCCCAATTTGGGATTGCTCACGAAATTGCTGTTAAAGCAGGGCCGGCTTCTTTTTTTACAGATTACGGGGAACGCTGGAATGTAAAAAACAACCTTAACAATGCGGGTTACGGGATAGGGATTTCCCATTATATGAATTTTGCCTACAAAACCGACTGTCACTACTCCCAGGCGGCTTCTTTTTTCACCAACCACTTTAGAATTAGAAATGAGCTGGATTATTTCTACTCCAAGTTAGAACATTTTGGTCCTGTAGCCAGAAAGAATACTATTGGAGGGCAATTACTTAGAGCAATGCACGGGGAAAGTGAAATTATTGAAGGCGGGATACACCTGGAATACCATCCTTTTAGAATTCGAGATTTTACGCATTCTGGATATATGTTTTCACCCTATGTAAGTTTAGGCGGTCATTTCGTGTCTTATAAAGCTGATGCGTATTCCGACCTTGGTTCATTACAGAATCCCAAGAATGTATTCCCAACTTTTATAGGCGGAATGGATTTTGAACGCGGCAGCACCTATTCTATAGTTGGCGGGCTTGGTGTTCGTTACAGATTAGGTTTTAGACACGACCTTTTAATTGAAGCTCGCGGACAATATTATGGCAGCGACTGGATTGACGGACTAAATATTAATGCGCCTCAAAATAAGTTTAATGACTATATTTTTTGGCTTAATGTAGGCTACGTTTATTATATCAATTTTCAATAGTTGAAGAAGTAATAACCTTACCACCTAATCCTTTTAATTCTGCTTTAGCTTTTCCAAAGTCCGCTGCGTTTAGTGCTCGGGTAGCATCTTCTATAATTGTAGCCTTAAAACCTTCTTTAATTGCATCTATGGCAGTAAAATGAACACAAATCTCAGCTGCAAGTCCGCAGAAATAAAGATCTTCTGCATTCTTCTCTTTTAAATAGCCAGAGAGGCCAGTAGATTTTAAATGCCTGTTATCATAAAAGGCACTATAGCTATCAATTTCCGGACTGGTTCCTTTTCTAAAAATTGCTTCAATTTTTGCAGTTTTAAAATCTTTATGAAATTCGGCGCCTTCGGTATTTTGAACACAATGTTCCGGCCACATCACTTGTTCAATTCCATTTAGCTCAATGGTTTCAAACTCGTTTTTTCCTTTATGACTACTGGCAAAACTGGCGTGACCTGCTGGATGCCAATCCTGGGAGGCAATCACGAGATCGAATTTTTTCTGAAGCTCGTTTATTATCGGTATAATCTCATCTCCATTAGGAACCGCGAGGGAACCACCTGGCATAAAATCGTTTTGTGGATCTACAATAATTAGCGTTTTCATAAATCTTATTTTTGATAAGAAGCTATTAATTTATCCCGTTCTGCTTTTAAAGCTTCTGTAATCCCCACTTTATAAATATGCGGGTTGTTGAATCGTTTATATTCTATAGAAAGCTCTGCAAGCCTGCTTTTACTGTATTCAGCAATTTCCTGAAGGGATTTATGCTCTAATTTATTTTCTCCATTTTCCATTACTGGCTGAAGTAAGGGTTCTTTTTGTAATTCCCCGATTCGCATCTGCTTGTAAGGTTCAAAGGGGTGGATCATATTTTCAATATCATTTTCTTCAAAAAGAGCTATTAGATCGGCTCCAACGCAATGTCCTTCAGCATCCCTTAAACGATATACTTGTTTTTTATGCGGAAGCGTCACCTTAATAATACTTTCAGAAATTTTAATTCTTGGTTTGCGGTGGGAATAAGCTAATTTATAAACCCCGTCTAAAGCGGCATCGGGACTTCCAATAACAAGGTTAGTACCCACACCAAAAACATCTATCCTGGCGCCTTGTTCCAGCAAACTTTTTATCACATTTTCATCTAATTGATTAGAAGCTGCAATTTTCACATAATCCAATCCGGCCTCGTCTAGCATTTTTCTGCATTGTTTAGAGAGATAAGCTAAATCTCCACTATCAAGCCTAATAGCCATTAATTTTTGGTCGCGCTCTTCCATTTCCTTTGCGACTGTAATCGCATTTGGCACACCACTTTTAAGCGTATCGTAAGTATCTACTAATAACACACAATCTTTTGGTCTTCCTTCAGCGAAATCTCTAAAAGCAGTGATTTCCTCATTATAACTTTGAATAAAGGAATGCGCCATAGTTCCTGAAACTGGAATATCAAAATCCCTACCGGCAATTACGTTACTCGTCCCATGAAAACCGCCAACAATAGCCGCGCGGGTAGCATAGTAACCTCCAGGCCCCTGTGCCCGTCGCAAACCAAAATCTAACAAAGTGCGCTCTCCAGAAACCAATTTTATCCTACTCGCTTTTGTGGCAACTAAGGTTTGAAAATTGAGTAAATTCAGTAAAATAGTTTCAATTATTTGCGCCTCAATGATATTGGCTTCTACCTGCAAAACAGGCCGCGTCGGAAAAACCACGTCCCCTTCCTGAACCGAATTAATATTTCCGCGGAATTTAAAATCTTTAAGGTATTCAAGGAAATCATCATCAAAATCCTGCTTTTTAAGGTATTCCAGGTCTTTGTCGCTAAATTTTATATTTTCAATGATCTCCAACAGATCCTGAAGCCCGGCAAAAATTGCGTAGCCACCATTGAAAGGAAGTTTTCTAAAATAATAATCAAATATTGCGGTGTAATCTTTTTGGCCTTTTTTAAAATATACCTGCGCCATCGACAGTTGATACCGGTCGGTATAAGTAGCTGAAAAATCTAGCATAGCTTTTAGTTAGTTTATACTTCGTCAAGCATCGCTTCGTAAATCTTGAGATCTGCTTCACTGAACAAAACAAATTTAAGCTTTTGCAGGTGTTTAAGCTTTGGGATTTCGGCTAAAATTGTATTAAAACTGATCCTGGTCGCTTCTTTTATAGGATAACCAAATACTCCGGTTGAAATAGCGGGAAAAGCCACAGACTTCACCTGTTTCTCTTCTGAATACTTCAAAGCATTTCTATAGCAATTTCCCAAAAGTTTGTCAGCCGGATTATCCCGACCGTAGACCGGCCCCAGGCAATGAATCACATATTTGTTCGGTAATTTATGAGCGCCGGTAATAATGGCCTCTCCGGGAGAAATAGGCGCAAGAGGCTTACACTCTTCATAAAGTCCCGGTCCTGCAGCACTATGAATTGCTCCCGCTACACCGCCGCCAGTAGTGAGTTGAGCATTTGCTGCATTTACCACAGCTTCAAAATTGGGCTGATTGGCGATATCTCCTTTAGAAACTTCAATTTCCACATTCTGAATAGTCTTTTTCATAATTCAGAATTTACGAAAACTACCTCAAGAATTCAAACAAATTAAAATAGGCGATATCCAAATGCCAAACCAAAAGTAGGCGAGAAAGCCGTACTACTGGTATCAAAATCACTTACAAAACCAAGCCCAATATGTGTGTTAAATATAAAATTGCCACCCAGGCTTCGTTGAAGTCCCCAGTGCACTTCGGTTAGTAATGCAGGATTATACGTGAAACTACCGCTTTTTCCGAATGAATATTTAGTTTGCAGCGCCACATAATTTCCAGAATTATTTACAGTAATTTTCTCCTTCTTAATTCGCTTGTTAATATTATAGACAAATTTAAGTTTAGATTTCAAAAAAGGAAGGTCTTACAACATCTAAGGTATAGTTAGCACTATTGCCTCTTGCATTCATTCCCATTCCTGCGCCGATAGCATTTTCCCAAACAAATTTATTCGAAATGGGCAATTCATATCCAAAACTCAATCCGTGAAAGCCCAATTCAATCTTTCCGAAGTTATCTATCTGTTCATTATCTTTTTCCTGAGCGCTTGCTTTAAAACCTAAAGTTGATAGCAGAATTACAAGTAGTATTTTTTTCATAATAGATTGGGGTTGGTAAAATCGAAATAAGATTTTAAGTGATGAAGTTTTTTAATGAATGATCAATTGTATTTTGATAATAAGTATCAAAAATTTAGAAAAGTTACACCTCAAAACCATTGTTTTAAAGAAATAATAAAATGAAGGAAAATTAAGACTGAAAAAATTTTCAGTCAATTAGAAGAGGTACAATTTGAGAGTACTAAGAATTTGTTCTGATTGAATAGTAATGTAGATATTTTCAGGAAAAGCTGTAAAACAAAAAAGCCTTACATTTCTGTAAGGCTTTTCGCGAGTTGCTCCCCCTCTTGGGCTCGAACCAAGGACCCTCTGATTAACAGCCGCGAAAATGGTGTTTCAGATAATTTCATTTAGCTTCTTATGTATTGATTTTCAATATTTTACAACTTTTTACTTGTCATTTAGTTTTACAATATTTACCTTTATTTGCCCATTTGTTGTCCCTATGTTGTCCCCATTTTAACCTACTCATTAAGGGTTTATCATTCCAAAATGACAAAATGTTGTCCCTAATATATGAATTATGATTAATCTCAAGATTGTGCTCAAGAAAAAATTATTATCCGATGGTAAATACCCGGTGTGTTTACGTGTTACTAAAGAAAGACAATGTAGACATTACAAAACACCATTTAGCGCAAAAATGGACGAATGGATTGAACCAACCGGAGTTTTTAATAAAAAACACAGTAACCACGTTCAAAATAATAGACTCCTTGTAAAATTCAAGGAAAGAGCTTACCAGATTATAACAGAATTGGAAATTGAAAATCCCGACTATACAATACAAGAATTCGATACTAGATTCAGAGTTACATATAACCCGGTGACGAATGACGTTTTTGCATTTTTTGATGAAATAATTCATGAAATGACCTATGCTGGTCGTGTAGGAAATGCGAAGTCATATAAGGATACTAAAACCTCAGTACAGATTTTTCATAAGAGCAAAAAACTTAGTTTTCGCGAAGTGAACTCTACCTTTTTAAGTAAATATGATGCGTTTTTAAGATCCAGAGGGGGAACCGATGGTGGTGTAGGCGTAAAAATGAGAGCTATTAGGGCATTGTTCAACAAAGCCATAGAGCGTGGTATTGTAAAAGAAAGTTTATACCCCTTTAAGAAATATAAAATTTCGGGTTTGAGAGGCAAAGGTTTTAAACGTGCCCTGGATTTTGAAGAAATAATGCGCATAGTCAATGTGGATCTGAGTAATCATCCGCATTTAGTTGATACCAGAAATTACTTTGTTTTTAGTTTCTATACCAGGGGAATGAACTTTGCAGACATGATGGGTCTCGAATGGAAAGATGTGGAGAAAAATGTGATCTATTACACCAGGGCTAAAACCAAAGGAAATTTCTCAATTGCCATAATGCCCCCGGTAAGAGAAATCCTTGACTATTACCGAATTAATGGATATGGGAATAAATATGTATTTCCATTATTCTATCGCGAAAACTACACTCCTACCCAACTTGCAGATCGAAAACATAAAATGTTAGGGATTTACAATAAAAATCTGAAGGAACTAGCTGCAATTTGTGAGATCACAAAAAATGTTAGCAGTTATGTAGCCCGCCATAGTTTTGCAAACTGCCTTAAACAAAAAGGAGTTGCTACCGATGTGATTAGCGAATCTTTAGGACATCAAAACCTAACTGTAACCCAAGCATATTTAAAAGAATTAGATACTCAGGTTGTGGATAAAGCTCTGGAAGTATTGCTGTAACTCAAATCTTATTATAATAGCTGATTTATGCTCTTTAATTAGTTCCTATTATCGGGTAAAACAAATTATTATTCAAACACAATGGGGCATTTTGACTCACCCTTAAACCATTGTAAATAATTTCTTTTTCCATTTGTTCACGTTTTTTCTTTGTTCACGATTCGTGAACAGTTCAAATTTATGAACAAAATTGTAAATACCTTCCTGTTGTATACTTTTGAAGTAGTGATCCCATAAAATTGTAAAAGCTTTCATAATCATAAGAGATTTATGAAAAACCACCGTTTTCTATTCTTAGTAATTCATCCGCAACCAATTCTATACCAATACTGGTTTCAATTAAGTCCAATGGTTTCGAATTTATCAAGGTCCTATTTGAACGATGTAGCCAAACAAATAATCTCTCTTTATTATTAAAAACCTGAATACCCTTGAGAAAAAGAAGGGTGAGTTCAATTAAGCGTTCTGAAGAATTAATACCCATAGTCTTATCTGGAGAATAACGCTGCAGGGTTCTTTCTGAAACTTGTTTTCTGGTTAAATCGGAATGTTTGGTAAAAAAATCTACTGAATTTCCATGAAAACTTTCCTTTATAACCTTGAGGTATACAAAATCTGAATTTGCTTCATTCAAAGTAAGCGATTTGATATCCAGCCATTTAGACACATTTTCTCTCTCAACCATATGATACATTGTCATTAACAAATCGCGTTTTCTCTATCCCAAATTTACGGACAAATCTAGGCCGAAAAACCAAGGCAAATGTCCCGAGTAATGCATTTTTAAGGTTTTAATTTATTAACCAGCCTTTGAAGGCTTTGCAGAACCTCTTCGAATATGAGGATCTATTCTATAGGTTTCTAAGATTTGATTAATCAGTTTGCTTTCTTCTCTTTTATTGATTTCTTCAAGTAAGATTTTCCGGATATATGCCAATGTTTCTGAGTGGTTTTCAAAGGATTCCTAATATCTATTCCTAAAAGAACAGCACCTGCAATTGTGTTATTAAAATATTCCTGACCATATATTTCTTCATAATAATTGGAGGCAACCCTTTCTTCGTAAATAGATAGGTAGTTTTCTAAGATAAAACCTATATCATCTGCATCCTTATTGTTATGCTGCGGCCTTAAAGCCTAATACCGACATAGCCATCTCCTCATTTGGAGACCAGAATATTTTATGGTCTTTCTTCATTATTTTCCCAAAAGGCACAATATCTAATTCAAATTTATCTTTATAGATAAAGCGTTGTTTCTGATCCTTATCCTTGGTGAAATTTCGAAGCTTTACGAGTTCTTTTTCTACACTTAACCATTTTGTTCCCAATTGTTAACTGCAATGGCAATATCAAGATCATAGGTTAATCAACCGGGGACTGTGCATTGTGTATTTCCATAATAATACCCCTTGAAGTGGCACCTATCACAAAAAAGGAAATACCGACTTCTTTAAAATATCCAGTAAGTTCCAATAGAATTGGTTTCAGCAGTAGATGGGTAAATTTTTTACTGGATATGCTGTAGCTCCTTGGCTAGTATCTTTTTTGCGGTCTCAATATTTCTTCCATAACCACTGTTTATTAAATCGGTATACACTAAAAGTGAGGGTGCTATTTTGCTGGTAGTATCGTTACCTTTCCAAAATTTTTGTAAAACTTCAACAGTGCCGACTTCGCTTGGGATTAAGCCTAGTGTTTTTGCAACCTGAAAAAGTTCCAAATCTGTAAATAGGGTAAATTGTTCAGGTCTTAAATTATCTGTGAGAAGTGTCCCTCCTGGTTCCCCTCCCCAAAGAATGGATCCATTTTCAGAATATATTTCGAGACTATGCCAATTTTTTAATTGTTCGTTGTTTTTAAATCGCATCCGTTTTCTTAGAATTCTAGGCCTGAGATTAGCATTGAAATCAACCACCCATCGGTCTAGCAATTCCGTTTTATTTTTAAAAACCCGTTTATTTTTTGTTTTAGGATGTAATTTAGTTCTTCAAGTTCAGCCAGTACGTACTGACCCTACAGACACATCGGCTTGCTCTGCTATTCTTCTGTAAGAATCCTGAAGGTTTTCGAGTTTATTTAATAAATGAAAAATTATTTTTAAGCCTGCTTCCTGAAAAGCTCGGGATTGATTGGTTTTATCTTTTTTGGTATTTTTTTGCCCTTCTACGAAAATGGCCAGGTTTTGATGTTTTATAAATGCATTGCCTGCAATGCAACATCAATCTAATTTATGCCTCTGCCTCGCTTTTTAAGTTCCTGGGAGGCATTATTTGATATATATTCAGCGATTAAAATAATAGGCTTACTATTATTGTTTTTAAGTTCTTCTAGCTGCGAAACAATAAAACCTTGATTTGAGTTTCTTACAGTAGACCTTCTCTCGACGACGAACTTTGTATTATACACAGTCACAAGTACTTAGTGAAGCCCATTAGAATCTACCTGAAGAGATACTTCGATAAGTTCTTCTATCTTAGAAGCAGCCTCGTAAATACAGTCATTATTCCTATACATTAATTTTTTATGCTCATTATTAAATATTGTCCAGTGACAATGAACATTCAAATTTAATGAACATTTTTTATTGGTTTTTAAAATTAAACTATTTTGGTAATACCCGTAATTTGAGATGAAGCTCTGTTAGGTGCGATTTTTTTAGTTACTATTGTAGCCGAAAGTTCTAGTTTGTAAATTGTTTTTCCACCACGATTCTCTTTTTATAATAATTTCATCTTCAATAGTTGATTTAAAAATATCAAGAATTGAGAATTTGAAATTTTCTTTTATATAATCAAATGACAAACCTTTTAATTCTTTATTGCTACCGTGCCCATTTCTGGCATACTGCGTCCATCTCCCAAGCAACATGGTTTTTCCATATGCAGAACCTATATACATCTTACCATTTTTCATATCTGTAATAAGATAGACACCTTTTTGATTTTCTAAAGCTGTTTTCCATACACTTTTATTTATAACCCTCTCTAATTCACTCCAATCTATGTTTACATTTTCGTATCCAGGGAATATATCATTATCAAAAGTGTCTTCTAAAATTTTTGAAACTTCACATTCACCAATAACAGTTTTGGCCCTACGTATTAAATTTTGTGATTTGTTATTATACTCGATTATTAGTCTACCGAAGTACTTTTCATATTTTGCGAGAGTTTCATATTCGTATCCTACAGCATTCAGTCGATTAAGATCTTTTGTAATTAAACTAATATCAAATAGTAACCATTTATTTTTATCAATTTTAGCAAATCCTACTGCAATTTCTCCTTCTTTGTATGATTTATAGCTATAATTACCATATTGTCCCGCCATCAATCTTTCCTTATTTTCTTTAAACAGTCTTAATGGTTCAAAATCTGCTTTATTACTTTGATTAAATCTGATTTTTACGTTATTCAGGTATTTAATCTTAAGGATATCGTTTAAAAGTATAGGCATTTAAATTCCGGATTTTATTAAAAAATTTCACCTAGCGGTTTTGGATCTTGATAGTGAACGGGATTTTGGACTGGGAATTTGTCGGCTTAACCATTTTCTTTCTTGGTTTCTAGAATTAAATTTTTTTGATAAAATCCGTCATTTGCGATGAACCTACTTAGTTATAATTATGGCATCGGATAAGTACAAGTATTCTTTAGTTTTTTTTCTAACTCTTCTTTTTCTTCTGTTTGTATGAAAAACCAACCATCTGTTTCACCTTCATAAACAGGATTTTTACAAACTGGACAATGAACAATTTCGGTTTCTTTTTCTTCTGAAAAGAAAAGTTCATTTTCTGTTAATACTAGTGAATTTTTGCAATTATCACATTTAATTTTCTTTTTCATAATCAGTTATTTAGGTAAAAAAAATCTTTTGAGGTCAGTAACTCCCACAACGTTTAGATAATTTTCTCTGCAAAAGCAACTGGTACATCTTCTTATTTTAAACTTATTACGTATTTCTAATTTGTCTTCAATTACATCTTTAATAGCCCTTCTAGTTGCATTGAATAAATGAATTTCCTCTTCTTTATCTTTATTGATGATAACTCTTGGATCATCAACTACGACCTTATTTAAATTTTCAAAAAGTATTGGATTCTTATTATTCCTAATAGTAATCATTTTTCTCTGCCTTTCAATATGATTCCAATTGTCTAATAAATCTTGTACGCTAGAAAAATATTTGTCTTCATCAGTAAAGTCAGTTTCCCAGTAAATAGGATTATTTTTAGTAATCCAAATTTCGTAGTCTTCGTTTAAAATTACGTTTACATCAAACTCAAATAATACAGGCCCGTAAAAGTTTTGTCTAGGAAAATATCCGTGCAAATCTACGGTATCTAAAAATATATCATCCCAAACATTAAATTTTTTATCAAGCTCATCTGAAGTCTGGTCGGTTTGGTACAATTCTTTTTCTTCGATTGCACCTCTTGACATTAAACCATTATTTTCTAAAAATGTTATTGATGTAGCTACAGTATTTGCGTGGTACAAATACCTTATTCCTTTTTCAGTTAATACTTTATGTAGTTCTTGGTTATTTAATCTCATTTCATTAAATATAGCTGCTAACGGTCTTGTTAAAACAATTAGCGGGAGTAGCTTTCTTTTCTACTTAGTTGTTTGTTACTTGATGGCTAAAATATAACTTTTTTAGTAATGCCAGTTATTCACAGTTAAAACCGGGCTAAACTCAGTTTAGCTAAATATAAAATAAAAGGAAATTACGGAAAAACGTAAAGAGAGAAAGTTGCGGCCAGTTTGGCAAGCGATAAATTCTTTTTCCGAAGAAAACAATACAAAATAACTCTTGGTAGCGCTTATAGTAAGAACGAGCTTTTAGTTAGCTTCAAGCTCTGCAATTCGCTTCTGCAGTATTGATTTAGTCTCTTTTAAAGATTCATTGGCGTCTTCTAAAGCATTATTTGCTTTTTCCAGTGCGTCCAGTTGATTTTGAAGATTAACTAATTTATTACGCAAAACTTCTGGATCCGTTTCTTCAATAATTGAATTCGTAGAGTCTTTTTGCAGCATAGGACCATCACCTGTTAGTAGCCAAGCGGGATTTAGTTCCGAGCATTTAGAATACAGTAATTCTGCATCAAAAGAATTTCTTGATTTCCAGTTCGATAAAGTCTGCCTGGTTATTTTTAAAAAATCTGCTAATTCTGCATCTCTTTTAAAGCCATAATACATCTTTATCTGATCAAGCATTTTGGATTTATCCATAAAAAGTAAACGAAATGTTTATAAAAAGCATCTAAATAATTGTTTTGTAAACAATTTGTTTATATATTTGATTTTGTTCCGATATAAGGAACAAATCAATGAACAGGCAAACTTACGTAATTTATGAAGAAAACTTATAACACGAGTGTAGTAAAAGCTCTTGCATGTAAATATAAGGTTACTCCTCGTTACATACGATATTGTCTGAATGGTGATAGAACTCCGGTGTACGCAGATGAATTAATAGCAGAGTATAATAAAAAGTTAGAGCAGATAGATAAAGCATTGAATTCAGATAAATAATCGATTATCAGCAATTTAAAAATTGGCGTCATTGAAGTAAGATCTGAATTCGAGAAGAATAATTTTCATTTAAATCACTGGTACAAATTAATAGGGCAAATTATGATACAGCGTATTTTTGAATTATTACAGCAAGGGCATCCCGATGCTTTGAAATTGATCTATGCCAGGTATAACCGAAGCCTCTTTTGGCTGGGCAAGAGAACTATAAAGGATGAATTTGTCATAGAAAACATCCTTCAGAATACTTTCTTAAAACTATGGGAGAATAGAGACGGGATAGAACACCCGGAACATATTTACTTTTTCCTTCGTCATGTGATGAAAAGGGATTGTACCTATTACTATACCCGACCTAAGAATAATTTTTACAGAAACATAGGCAGGTTAGAATATTACGAAAACTACCAGGAATATATGCACGGTTATGAGCCGGAGGAAGAAGATAAGCATCTGTTGGAGCAGGAAGCGAACCAGAAAGCTTTCGACCGGATTCGAAGTGTTCTCCCCTTGCTTAGCAGTAAAAGAAAGCTCCTGATTGAACTCTGTTTAAAATACGGTTTTCAGTATAAAGCCATTGCCCAGGCAATGGGATCCAGCATCACCAAAACCAGTACCGAAGTAAAAAGCGCCATTGAAGAAATTAAGAATATCATTAATAAAGGGAAGTCGCTCGAAGCTAAACCACAACCGATGCTGGCGGTAAAGATTAAAGGTACTATGACCCGGGAACAGGAAAAGGTGTTACAGCTGCGTACGGAAAAGCAATATTCTTTTGCTGCTATTGGTAAAGAGCTGAATCTTTCCCAAAAGGAAGTGCACAAGGAATTTATAGCTGCCTATAAACTATTGCAGCTCAAACACGAACAACAACAACAACAATTAGCTTAGTCATGGGAAAAGAAACGATAAAACTCACCCGAAAGATCCAGCTGCAGGTGGATGCCCCTACCAAGGAAGAAAAAAAGGAGGTTTATGACCTGCTGTACCGCTGGCAGAACAGAAGCTTTAGAGCAGCCAATCTCATTGTTTCACATCTGTTCGTCCAAGAAAGGATCAAAGAATTCTTTTATTTATCGGAAGAAGTAAGATATAGGTTAGCGGACGAAAAAAAAGCTGAAGACGGTATACTCAATCGATCAAGAATCAACTGCACCTACCGGGTTGTATCAGATCGATTTAAAGGAGAAATTCCTACCAACATTTTAGCCAACCTGAACAATAATATAATCAATAACTTTCGTAACAACTTGCCGGAATATAGTAGAGGAGAGCGTTCCCTTGCTAATTTCAAAAGGAATATCGCTTTTCCTTTTGGACCGATAGGTATTCATGGATTATCTTATAAAGAAGAAAAAAAAGCATTTTGTTTTCGTTTATTTTCCATTCCCCTGAAAACATATTTAGGAAAGGATTTTACGGACAAACGAAGCTTACTGGAACAGGTAATAGCCGGTAAAATCAAACTATGCACCTCTAAAATTCAACTGAAAAAGCAAAAAATTTACTTGTTAGCGACCTTTGAATTTGAGAAAGAAAAGCATAGCCTGAAACCGGAAGTAATTGCAGAAGCTTCTTTATCTCTTGAATATCCTATTATGGTGAAATCCGGAAAAGCAACACTTAATATTGGCAGTCGAGAAGAGTTTCTATATAGAAGGCTGGCAATACAGGCTTCTCAAAAAAGGGCACAAACCGGGGCCACCTATTGCAGACCGGGAAAAGGTCGTAAACGCAAAACAAAAGCAGTGGAAAGATTCTACGAACTGGAAAAAAACTATGTAAGTAACCGCTTGCATGTATACAGCCGAAAGCTAATTGATTTTTGCATTAAACATCAAGCGGGGACACTCATTTTGTTAAACCAGGAGGAAAAAATGGAAATTGTCAAAAATGAAGACGGATTTCTTTTAAGGAACTGGAATTATTACGAACTGATGACCAAAATAAAATACAAGGCTGATAAAGCCGGTATTGAACTTATAACAGATTAAATTTAATTATGAGGGTGCTTGTACACCCACAAGGTGAGGTATTTAATCACACTCACTAAATGCACGAAGCATATACAACCCTTCCCCTAAAGATTAGAGGAACTGGAATTATTATGAACTGATACCCAAAGATAAATACGGCCAGTAAAGTCGGTATGAAACCTATAACAGATTAAATTCAACTAAGAGGGTGCTTGTACACCCGCGAGGTGAGGTCCCTAATAGCACTCACTAAATGCACGAAGCATATACAACAATTAGCCTTTAAGTTTCAAGGTCGAAATGAAACAGTATGATGTCCGTCTGGTTGTACCAAAAGCTTATTTATCAAGTTTTCCTCCGGAGTATCATTCGGAGATCTTAATTCTTTAAAAATTTGTAAAAATGGTTAATTTCACGCAATAATTTAATGGAATCTATCAGTCAGATCTTTACTTTTAAACGATACGTAGAGAAAAATAAAACCCATTTTCGATCAAATTTAGAGGAATACTTTCCCTTATTAAAATGGAATTTTTTCTGGTTTTAAAACAATTTTAGAATAATCAAAAAACAAGTGAAATATAGAAAAGGGAGTTTTATCTTTCTTTATGTGATCAGATATATAAGATCCGTTAAAATTTTCTCTTAAGACAAAAGATTCTAATTTTCTAGTGGTTTCTATATCCGTATTTGAAGAAAGTTTATCATTTATTTTGTCACTCACTATAATATGATTCCAGTTTATATTTTCAATAAATCCAAGTTGACCTTCCAAAGGAAGTCTTAATCTTGAATAATTTCTTTCCGTGAATTTTTTTGTGTCATTTATGTAGTCTGCAATTGAGCCTAACCGTTTACATTCAATGGCAAAGTAAGGTTTAGTGTTTCTGCCCCAGGAATTTTTTAATCCTTTATCAACTATATGAATATCTATTGGGTCATTATGTAATACATTATCGCCAGTGCTTGTATATTCTTCCGTTACTTCTTTGTTGGCTGTAAAATATTCTGTTCCGATATCAATTAAAGACAGCTCATTTTCAAGATAATCATCAACTAATCGGTTTCTTAAAAAATCCTCGGGTTTAATCTTTCCTCGTTGGGAATAATCAAATACCACACCTTCAGCAATAATTTTCTCATAACTAATGATTACACAAACCAAAATTTGTTTAACTCTAATTTTAGTCAATGCTAGCTTTGCTCTGTTTTTCACATAAGAAGTCGCGTTTAGGTTCATTCAGCACTCAGGTTTTCATCCATTTCTGCTCTTTGAATTGCTTCTTTAAATTCTGCTACGTCATACCACGCCATTGCGCGATGCCAACATTTATATTCATTAGGCTTAATTACATAAAAAGAGTTTTCTTCAAAACCTTTGATGTCTTTTTGAATGAATAGGTTTTTAGAGGGCTCGGAAGTGCTAACTATTTGCGAAATGCTTAGTGTATTAGCTAATGTTTTCAAAACACTTGAGGCTTTCTTATGTTTTGAATAGATAATTGATTCCCGAGGTTCCTTTTCTACCATTAGAAAATTCATTGCAATGAAATGTTTTAAAGGAAAAATTTCAACCTGTATAAATTCATCTGAATATATTTTCGCAAATTGCTTTATATAAACTTCAGCATATTTTTTAAGGAAATCCTTTTGGTCATCTACTTTTTGAGTAAACTTGTCCTGCTTGCTTTCTTGAAACTGATATCTTGAAACATTTAAAACATAATCAATAAGGTCCTTTTCTTGTTCATTTACCTGGTAAACTTCATTGATAATTTCATTTATTTGATTTAAAGCATTGTTATTGAGCGGAAGGTTTGGAGCCTCAAAATCGAAAGAAGGAGACAGCTGAAATTTTGAATGAGATTCTATAGATCGATCTTCTTGAAATTTTTCTAATGGCTTTATAAAATCATTCACATGTTCAAGTAGTAGTTGTTGCCTCTCATCATCCAATATTTCTAAAGGAAAAGATAAATACTCTTCTTTCCATCGAATTTGAGGTCTTGTAGAAGTACCCCATGATCCCGAATTCATATATATGTAATAAGTGTAAAGATCAGAAATTAAATATCCGTATAAGGATTCAATAAAATCTTTCTTAATTGGAGATGTTATAGAAAATACACCTGAATGAAAAATATATTCTTGATCTGTTAAACTTACAACAACTTCTGATTCATTCTTGGCCTGTTCTTTTATTAAAATTTGCCGCCCGGTATATAATTCCCTTTTTCCTCCACTTTTAATAAAAGAGTTGGCCTTTGTTAAAACATTATCCGGATTATTGGAAACTGAATAATATTTTTCCACCTCTCCATTTTCAATTAATTGTCGATTAATTAATTCAGGAAAAGATTTGTGAACTCCTTTTTTCCCTTTGTGAAAGCCAGCTCCGCCATAAATAGTTTTATCATCAATATGATTAAATAGAATATTGTCATTTAATAAAATTCTTTTTAAGAAGTAATAATCTAAAGTATTTCCATACAGTGCAACTTTAAACATCCAATCATTATCTATAAAGTGCCTTTGCTTAATTTCTTTTTGGTCAAACTTTTCAATAACCAATATTTTAAAATTCTTGAGGAATATATTAGATTTTATTGATTGATGTTTTACTATATTCTTATTGTAATTACTATTTTGAGATAGCTGATAGGTAACAACGGTAGCCGGACTATTTTTCTTTTCGAAGATTAATCTTCTAACTGGAGATAAATCCAAAAACTTATTTAGTATAAATGAGGTTAGAAAATCTTTTTTAAACTGTTTTGCTGTTGAAGAAATATTATAAAATACTGTACTTGTAACTACTAAAGAACAAGTAGTGTCTTTTTGCATAAACTCTTTCGTTCTTAGCAAGAAGGATTGGGCAATTTCAAGGTTACCTTTTATCGTTTTGGTGTATGTTTCAGTTGTATTTACCCAGTGTAAATGCTCTTTTGACCTATCCTTTTTCCAAGGCGGATTTCCTAAAATAAATTTTGGCTGAGCTTGTTTGATTACTTTATTGAAATGATGTTCTGTATCGAAGAAATTTGCTTTAAATAAATTCCTCCCAATTAGTTCGGGAAACTTATATTTATTTATATCAGCAGGCTCTAAATAGTCCAATAAAGCAATATAAATTGAAAAACAGGTTACTGTAAGAGCCTGTTCGTTTATGTCAATACCAAACAGGTTATTTTCTGCAAAACCCTTTATTCTCTTCGCAAAAGCATTTTTGTTTTTTTTACCTACTGTTTCTATTTCTTTTTCTATGATTCTACGAAGAGATTGTACCAAAAAAATTCCAGAACCGACAGCAACTTCAAAAACAATACAATCTTGCGGACTACTGTGCTTTAAAAACTCATCAACAGTATCATTCAAGATATAATCCACCAAAAAAGACGGTGTATAAACTGCAGAATCTAATTTTCTTTTCTCTTCATCAATTAGTGACTCATAGATTCCGGAAATTACCTCAACGGGAATAATAGAAAAATCAAAAATATCAAAAAAAAACCCTTCGAATAAAGAATCGTTCCCGACCAATTCTCCTTCAAAAACACCTGATAAATATTCAGCTTGTGATTCGGTTAAGAGAATTTCATTTTCTTTAAATAAAACCCCATTAAAGCGAATGTTTAAAATCTCAAAAAGTTGATTAAGTTTCTCTGGCTCTCTTATTAGTTGAATGAAACTTTTCCGCCTTTCATTCAAATTATTAATTTTCCCTGGAATTAATTTATCATCAATTTTTATTTTTCGATCAATTAAATAACGAATAAAAATAAGTCTTAAAATAAGAGAATTTGCTTCACTCTCAACAAGACCTTTTTTCTTCAAACCTTCCCTGACTTCCTTAATATTACTAAAAAGTCGTTCATTCACTCGTCTTTTATGGGTTTTTCCTTTATTTTGATCAATAAAATTATTTTGGAACCACTCCCAGGTTTTACCGCTCTCTAATTCCCATATATTAAAAAGTTCTTGAATTTCCTGCTTTGATAAGTTAATTTTTTCAAGTGTATTTAGATCGTTCTCTTTAATGTAATTTAGAGCATTAAAAACCTCAATATCCTTATCTTTAATCAGGAAGATTATCGAGGTATTATCGAAGGACCAAACCTTTTTATATAACTCATCTATTTTTTTTTCTTTATCAGTAAGGTCGAAAAATAAAATCAGAGGTTGAGAATTGAAAATATAAATAGCATCTGGCTCTATAGATTCAATTCTTTGCCGGATATCACCTGTAATACCTTCACCAAAGTCATAATGGGGAGCTTTATCTTTATTTCTAAAAACAGCTTTATTCTCTAATTGCAATTGAGATAAAAAACTATGTAAATGACTTTTTTTCAAGTTGAAGTTTTTGCAAAGTTATCAATTATGATCTTTAGAGTAACAATTTTTACTCTTTACCTTTTTTATTATTATTTTAAAATTAGTATTTTCTCTTTAAAGTTTTAAGTGTTTTTTGATTGAACTGATTCCAATTTTAGTCGATCCCTAGTTTGTAAACATTTCCTCTATTTTGTTTCTGATGTATTCATCGGAATATAGTATTTTCCCAAAATGCTTTAATTGAATACTTTCTACATTCATTTTGGAGGTATAATTGGACTTTAAATATGATTTCAATTTATCCCCCATATCCAATTGTAGTTTATCAGAATAATAAAAGCTATTGACAATGCATAATTCTGGATACGGGTTTTCTTTCAGAACTAATTCTATTTTTTTATCTCTTAAGAAGCGTAAAAAATCTTTTCCGGTTATGAATTCCTTGGTTTCTAAAGAAAAGAGTATTGACGAAAAATTAAAGAAGGTTGTTTTTGGCAATGCATTAAGATAGTCAAATTTGAATTTTAATTGACCTTGATTTAAGGCCCACGTTTTTTTAATGACCCATAAGTCTATATCCACCGTTTTAAATTTGATTTTATATCCCCCGAAACTATTTTTCTTAAAATCTAAAGCTGGAAATATTTCCTCTAAAACCAAATCTTCCTCAATTATTAAATCAATATCCCTAAATGGCTTTTGATTTTTAAAAACAAAAAAATCTCTTATAATTCCACTAAAAATAAAAACTTTAGTAAGTTTCTCTAAGTGAGAAATAAATATTTCTATATCGGCATCGATGTTTTTGTAAAAAAATTGATGAAATAAAAACCTTTTTTCATCAACATCACTTTTTATATCATTTAATTTTCTGGCCACTTATTTTTTGATAATGATTTAACGCAAATTGATCGGTCATCCCTGAAATGAAATCAACAATAATTCTTAATTTAAAATAGTCATTTAAGTTATCGAATTTTGCATCTACTCCATATAAATTGTTTTCCTCATATGCAATTTTCAATATACTTTCAGAAATTAATGGTAGAACTCTCTTTCTATATTTTTTATCCTTGTGGAAAATAAAATCTATATAGTAATCTAAAAGTCCTTTGATAACGGAATGGCCCGTTATTTCTAATGAATTAATTTCTCTGTACTTAAAAATTTTATCTTTACAAATCTTCTGCAATTTTTTAGCTAATCCATTTTTATCTTCAAAAATGAGTTCTTCATTGTAACTTCCATTTTCAATTCTATGTAGATTATTGTTAAAATTACTTACTGCTAACAAAACAAGTTCTTGTATTATCTTTATCCTAAAATTGACAACTTTAGTAAGATCATTTTTATAAATGTCATCTTCGTCTTTGTAAATTTTCTTGAGAGCTTTGCTTAAAGAAGGAATTGTTTTTAATTCTTTATACAGATATTTTAAATCAAATAAACCTTTTGAATAGCCATCTTCGATATCCATTGTTAAATAACAAATGGTGTCAGCTGCTTCCATAAGATAACATAATGGATGTCTTACAACATTACCATCAATTTCTAAACCGCAATTTCGGACTATCTTATCAAAAAACTCAATTTCAGAATCAAAAACTCCAATTTTATGTTTGGCAATTATATCATCATCTAAAGATCCGTAGTTTGGATATTTTATATAGGAGCCTAATGTAGCATAGGTTAAATTTAAACCGTAAATATCATTTAACATTTGAAGTTTGGTTAAAACTCTCAGACCTTGAGCATTCCCATCGAAATGCAAAAAATCTAATTTTTGATTATCTGAAAGCTCCAATAAAATTTTACCAGTTTTTTTATCGCTTTCATTAAAATCGCTTTGTTTTTCCTTAACAATATTTCTATCAAAGAATTCTAAGAAATAGTTTTGTATTACAGATTCTCCGAAGTGCCCAAATGGCGGGTTACCAATATCGTGTACCAAACAGCTATTTTTAAGTATTACAGGAATTTCCCTAAATAACTCATATTCTAATTTATTCAATTTTTTTTGAAATTCCTTATTTTCACAAAGCTTTACTCCTAACGAATATCCAATACTCATAACTTCCATGGAATGAGTTAATCTTGAATGAATATTATCATCCGTTGTTAAAGGAAAAACCTGTGTTTTATCATGCATGCGTCTAATTGCAGGACTGAAGATTATTCTGCCAAAATCACTTTCAAAATCATTTCTTGCATCTTTTGGATCTCTGCCCTTTGATTGTCGTAATCGATTATTATTTAAAAGTTTTTCCCAATTCATATTTTAATTTAATTTTTTTACGTTCAAGTTATATTTATTACCTATGAGTTATTCCTTACATGAAGGGAATATAGCATTTTAATCTAAAATCAGCCACACATGGTTAAACTTACCCCACTATAAATCGATGGAAGAGATTACGGATAACTCTAAAAATTATAGTTTTATCCTCCCTTTTTAAAACAAAAAGACGAGCCATTTTGGGGCATTGAAATAACCACCGATTTTCAAGTAAAGCCTAATAATAAATGCTACGTTAATAAAAAGCAGCATAAATAAAAATCCCATTAAGTACTATCGATATTACAAAAACGATCAAAGCCCATATTGGATAAGCTTTAGCTTCTTCTAGTTTTGCGCCTAGGTCTTTCATATCCATTGAATGATCAGAAAGACCTTTTTCCAATTTCTCCTGGTGTTTTAATAGCAGCTTTTCAAAAGCTGCACTATCAATACCGATTTTCTCCTGCTGAATTTTCTCCAGTCTCTCCACCGTCTTTTCAAACTGGCTGATTTCTGAAATTAGCAGTTCACTGAGTTGTTCTAATTTTGCCATAGTATTTAGTTTTTAAAATCCCATCCCGGCATCCATTCCTTTGGAGATTATTTTCTTTATGACCTGTTTTGCTATTGCTTTAGCCATCCCCGTTGAGAGTTCTACCGTTTTCCCTGCGACTTTGAGGCTGGTATTTTCCTTAAGAAAGTTGGCCATACTTTTATCTTTTGCCAGGATTTTACCAATATTACCCCCGGTCATCGAGCGGTGTACTTCACTCCCTTTGAGATTGTATTTATCAAATTCGAACCTAAAGCCCTGCAGCTTGTTCGCTTTATTAATCGAGGGAATCACCTTTACCCCGTTGGTTTCCATTCCCTTGATATAACCCTCAAAAGAACGCGGTTTAAACTGCTGCATAGTAAGATCGTGGCGTCTTTTGATTTCAGACCGAATAGCCTTGAGGTTATGTTCCTTTTCCCATTGCACCTGTTTAACGGTAGTCAGCTGTAACCGCTCTGCTACTTTCTCCGCTGCGACCTGGCTTCGTTTTCCAATAAAGCTATCATTATAGGCCTGGCCTTTAAAATCAATACGGTTCACATAAAGATGAATATGTTTATGAGCTTTATCCCGGTGAACAAAAGCAATTGCCTGGCGATCTTTCAGATTCATCTGCTTCATAAACTGGTCGCATATTCTAGAAAGCTCTTTCTTCTCCAGGTTCTTTCCATCATCGATGGTAGGACTCAGAATAAATGAAAGTGTATTCTTTTCACAATTCGTATTAAGCTCCTGGGTCAGTCTAAATTCAGCAGTTACCTCTTTAGGATTCTCTCCTACCAGGTTTTGAGAATAGACCACCTGGGCATCTTTTTCCTGGTTCCAGCCATAGGACATAGAAGCCTGGGTATATGATATCGCCTTTCCTTTCCCAATCATCGGTTTAGGTTTTGAAGGTGAGATTTTATAGTATTGGCCAGCGCATAAACTTCTTTGGAAAGTTTGGGATCTTTTTTACGAAACATATTCCCGATGGATTTAAAATTATTATGAAATTTTGCCAGGGTTTTATAGATCTCAATTTGATCATCAGAAAGTCGTTCCTTGATCTCTTTTTCATAGATCGACCTTCTACAAAATTCACTTAATGAAAGTCCACTTTGTTTTGCTTTGATCCTGAGCATCTTCTTTTCATACAAGGAACACCTGAATTTTATCCATTGGTTTTTCCCCTTAAACATCTCTTTTTTTTCATTGCGACCACCGGGAGCAATCAAGATTGTGCCCACAGGCACACATCTTGCGTTCCCTTTCAAAATTGGAACAGATAGCTGAAGCTCTTTTTTCTCTGCATTAGGATCTACCTGCCCGGTATCTTCCAAATGTTTTCGGATCGTATTTTTAAGAGCATCATCAAAGCTTGGTTTTATATTTCCTCCTAACAGGTTCTTATTTTTTCCAGGCTTTTTCATCTTTCAGTTTTTCATTTAGATCTACATACTCGCTATAAGAATCACTACAATCGGTGATATGGTCATAAAGGCTTAAAAGCGTAGCAGTAGCTTTTTTACCTGCGGGGTCATTATCCAGGAAAAGCAATACACGCTTATATACTGGGATTACTAGTTTCACCCGGTCCAAAAAAGCCAGGGAGTTTAAAATGATACAATCTGAACTTTGTACTAAGCCTTCATCTATGGTAGCCAGTGATAGAAAATCAAACATCCCTTCCGTAATAAGTAGCTGTTTGGAGTCATTTTCAAACAGGGAAAAAGTTTTAGGACTGCTGGAGTTTTTAAAATATTTATTTCGAAGTTCCCAGCCTCCTAGATGATTTTGAAGTCCAATGGCAAAAAACCGTTTTCCTTTACGGTGATACCAAACCTGTCTGCAGTATTTATTGCCAATCTCAAGTGGTATATTCCGGGATTTTAGATAATCAATTAATCCCTGCAGGTAGATAGCTTCAACATCCAGGATTCGAATTTCTGCTCGCCTTAACCGAGCTTCAGTTTTTGGTGGTCTGAAGGAGAGTTTAGTCATATCGTTCATTAAGTATTCCAGCGCTTCTTTTACGGTGCAGGATTCCATTGTCATAATAAGGTCTATGATGGAACCACCTTTGCCCATTCCGAAGTCATACCACAGGTTCTTATGTAAAGAGACGCTGAAAGAGGCTTGCGTTTCTGACCGCAGGGGACTCAGAAACCAAGCTTCTTTTTCCGCTATTCTGCTGGGAAAGTGCCCTAATTTTGCAAGCGTTTTTACGATACAAATATTACGGGCTTTTTCCCAGCTTTTTGATGTTTCTATGTTTTCCATTTTTTCCTGTTTTCGTTTCAAATTCCATCAAATCAATTCAAATTTCAGCATCGTTTTATTTTTGATGACAAAGTGATGACAAAACGATGCGGGGCAAAACCATTGCTATCACTGGGCTATTTTACTATCTGTCATCATTCATCAAAAAAAGAATAAATAATAAAAGTATATTCCTAGAGGGTTTGTTTACTGTTCTCAATAAATTCCGGGCTAATCACTCCTAAAGCCTCTGAATTAGCAGCTTTTCAGTGTCATCAATTACGCATCAAATCATCACTTTATATCTTCCTTGAAGTGCTGTAATAAGAATGATTTTTTAACCGTGTAATAGCGTCCCTTACCATCGATAAGTCCGAGGCCACCCTCCTGCCACATATATAGCTTTCGATATTTTAGGGAATTATCCTGGTTATTTAATTTCCAGTCCTTCTTTAATATCTGCCGTAGTTGGGTTAAATCGGTTTTAACCCGGGTTCTATTTAAAATCTGCAAGACATCCAGGGGACAAATAGCTACTTCCTCAAGATCAAAAGTTTCCATAGCATCCAGCATCATGTTTGCTAATTCTTTTTCCACCCGGTTCCGGTTGTTTTGCATCAGGTTCTCCAATGCATTGGTTCTTATCTGCTCTGGAGTAAACCACATTCTGGTTTTATGAGTTGTAGCTAATTCCCGCTGCTGCAGGTAATATAAAAAAGCGGGGATTTCTGTCTTCAGATGGTCTAAAAAATGAGTTTCCTCCTTTTGTAGGGATGGAACTTTCAAAACCCAAAAGCGGGTTTCTTCGCTATCGATCTTAATGAAGTTATCTTCATTATTACTACAGAGGATAAACTTTCCGAAAAACTCAACTTCCCGCTTATCTTTACCTTTAGCCTCCAGTTTATTAAAGTCAGTAGTACTTAAGTATTTAATTCGTTCGGTGAGTTCCTCCCTATTAAATAAAACTTCGTCAATACAGATAAGGAGTTTATGCGTCCAATCAGTATTAAACTGACTACTGAAACTATCATTGGTTAAATAAGTGAGGTTATTTTCAAAAATAGCTTTGAGCCATTTTAGAAAAGTAGTTTTTCCGGTAACTCGTTCTTTAGAAACCAGGCATAGTATTGGTAACATCTGAATGGGCTTTGTATATAAGAGTTGCAGGTAATCAAGGCCTAATTCGAATTGGTCGCCGAAAATGTGTTTGATGAACTGCAGTGAAAAATCCACTTTACCACTATTCGGCAAAGTGGACAAGGGAGCGTAAGTATTATAAAACCCGTAATGCACCTGTTTAAAATCCAGGTGGCTCGGAATACAGGTAAAGCCTTCATATTTTTTAATACTTCCAACAAAACCTTTACCGTGGTCCTGTCGTAAGGTCTCGATATTCCAGGGAATCAAAACTTCGTTGAAGTTCCCGGCAATTGTGGGCATTACTACTATTTTATAGTAACTCGTACCCACACGGATATAGGATGAATTTTTCATCATAATGTTTTTTTAAGGTTGAGTAAATAGCAAGTGATTACTTGCGGTTCTTCAATAGGTTCTTGTTGAACTGATCCTCCAGGTAGGCATCGGATAGGTCCGGCTCTCCTAGGAGCCAGGCATCGATTTTCTCCTTATCAAAAAACTTCTGACGGATGTTCGGGTTATTCCCCATTGGGATAAGCTTTAAATGGGTAAGCTTATAGATCTTACTTTTGGAGAGACCGGTATATTGTGCCAGGTCTTCCACGTTCATTACTTTTTTGGTGTGGGACAGAAGTAATTTAATATCCTCCAATAAACCCACTACTTGTTCCTGCTCATTCATAACTATATGGTTAAAATTAAAAATGAGTAAAAGGCCTTTTACGATTTTGTACAGGACAAACTTAGGAAAGCAAATACCTATAAATCAATAGAGTAATTCAAATAAGAAGGGAATTATGCTATAATTATTCTTTAGCTAGCATCTGTCGGATGAATTTGCGCTGGTTTCGGGAATTAATTCTTTCCTGGTCGTTTTTCCAGGCAGAAAAACTGGTCTTCAATGTATTTTCTTTAAGCGGTTCATTGTTCATAAGAAAGGAATTCATCAGCAATTGGAAAAAGTCACGTTTCCTTTCTCCGGAGAAATCTTGAATTCCACCAACTAACAATTCATCAAATAAAACAAACAAAATTCTGTGGTTTGCGGAGTCTCCGCTTTTATTCCCAACGGTGAAATTGATCTTCTCCTGAACCTTTCGGCCTTTAAGCAATCTAAAGAACTGCTCTTTAGCGTTTTTATCAAGGTTGATGTATTCAAACCTTATCTGGAACTTATTAATGGGCTCCACTTTAAAATTATGCCGGTCGGTCTCCAGGTGTTTATCTGATTCATAGAATATGGCCAGCCAAACCAAAACTACCGCCAGCACTATAAGAAGTATTAGAAAATAGACATAACCATCTATTATGGTTTTGACACCAAAAATTAAACTGAAGCTGGTGACGAAAAAGATAAAGAAGGAAAGGATGAAAAGAATCACGTTGGTGACATTTCCCTCTATTTTATCCTCAATGAAATCATTTATTCCAGATCTTAACCTAGCCAGGGCTTTTCCTGATTCAAGAATAAATTTTTCCATAATTACCAACCTTTCAGGCTAATAAATATAGCTAAAAGAAAAATAAATGGAAAATACATTCAGGAATAGCCCAAAATCTTGATTAAATCAAGATTCCTTATTTTTGGTACAAACAATTTAGCGATGAATATTCAGTCAGAAAAGATAGAATTGGCAAAATTGTTATTAAGCACCAACAATCCAAAGATTATTCAATCAGTAAGACAAATCTCCAAGAAAGAGAAAACTTTAGATGTTTGGGAGGAACACACACCTGATCAGAAAAAAGAAATCAATACGTCTTCATAACTTCTCCCCATTTCCCTTATATTTATTGTATGCCCTCCCTATAGGAATATCTACCGCAGCGAAATCATTGTATTCAGGCTCTTTAATGAACCTACACCATAAATGACAGAAGCGGATATCTATTTAGAAAAAAATGACTATTTCGGATCGATGGCACCACCTCCTGCTTCGGTCAAACAGTGCAACTTTGAAAGATTTTGTAATTATACAAAAAAATTAATTTTTTACTAGTTTTTTATTAATTTGTCTAAAAACATCATTTTTCATTGACTGGAAGTATCTTGTAAAAAACGGTCATAGTTTACCACCTTCATCGGATTAAAATGAACCCTTGACACTATTTTCTTGACGCCGTATCTTCAATTTTTTTTCGACAGAATAGTTAAATTGATCATGCTATTCCAGATTTAAATTTTGGGTAGGTACCGCTGGTCCATCCTCTGCCCAAGTCCCAAAATAAACTGTTCCTTGCTCAGAAATTGTACAAGTTAAATAGGAATGAGCACAATATCTCAAACTATTAAAGTTTTCCGCTGTTAATTTAGGGCTAGATGATAAGGTTGCTGTCATAAATCCTAGAAGAATTGGTAAAAGTTTTGGTTTAAACATTTTATTTGATTAATTTAAGTTTATACTTAGTAATATCTTCAGGAAAATAAAGTGACAAATTAGAATATTCAGTTTTTACCGTATTTAGCTGATTCCATCTACCTAAAGAAATATTAAATTTGCCATCTCCCTCATAGATGACTTTTCGTGTTCCATTTTCTTTTTTTTTATTTTCGCTTACTAGAACACCTTCAACTCTCTCCTCAATCCGGAAGGAAATGACAGCTATCTTGTCCCCTGTCTCCTGAAAAACATCTTCCAATTTTGCTTGATTGAATTTTGAAGCCTTTTCAACATTAAAATTGGGTCCTACTTGTAATAGATTCACGGGAATTTCCCAAGAGGAACCCAGAGTTACTTTATCTAAAGGAAGAGAAAATAAAAGAGAAACTAAATCTTTAATTTCCTGGTTTCTATAAAAACTTGTCAGACGACCTTTTTTATCGACTTTTGCCTCAAGCCATTTTGAAATGGTTGGATTAGATGTATCTCGAAAATTTTGAATTGAATCCTCAGCGCCATTACAAGTACGTTGGATATTTTCAATCATCGTGATTTCTATATCATCTCTAGTTGGCTTAACATATACACTTAACTTCTTGTCTTTAGTGGTACCAAAAATAATTGTGCCATTTTTGGTCAAGAGAGAATCTTCTCCTATTTTTCTTTCCTTCCTTAATAATTCATTATCTCGAGCAATTGTTAACTCATACTCCAATTTTGAGTTTGTGTTATAATTAAGGTCAACCTTTTCCTTAGTTTGACCTTGCATCAAAATAGGTAAAAATAAAACGGTGTAAAAGATTATTTTCATTCTTCGAAATTTATATCATTATTTTTAAGGGCTTTATTATCATATCTGTCATTAAAGTTTTTACCAAACCGGTAGGCTAAAATAACTGATATGTTAGAAATTCGACTTTGAATTTTAGTTATTTGTGAAATATTATTTCGATTTATTTCAATTCTCTTTGGAGCTCCCCAGTTAAATAAATCAGAATATACTAGGGTACAAGACAATTTATCTTTTAGAAAATTCGTACCCAATGAAAGTTCTGTATAAGGATTTTTATATGTAGTGGATATAAAGTCGTAAGAAGGGTTCTGGTATGAACCATAAAAGGATAAATTCAATTTATCTTTAAAAAAGTTGCCAGATAAAAATATATTTGAATTAAAAGAAAAACCAGAGTTGATATATTCCTGATTATCGAAATGAAAATAATTCAGACCAGTAGTAAGGTTTGCACGAAAGATTCCAAAAAAAGAGCCTCCATAGCTTAGGCTCATTCCAGTAGTTTCTGCATTTCCAATGTTATTTTTAGTATAAATCAGAAGATTTCCTTGATTTTCAATATCCTCCAGAATTGCGTCTCTTGTACTACTGTAATTCGTTCTTATAGTAAAATACGATCTGTTTTTCAAAGATTGGAAAAACCGTATTGAGTAATTATCTCTTACTTCTGGCTGTAATGCTTCATTTCCTTTTGTTGCTGTACCAGGATTCAGAAAAATAGATTCATCATTTAAATCATAGGAATTTGGTCTATGAATTCTTCGGGCATAGGACAATTCTAGATTACCTTTCTCACTTATGGAATAATTAAAACTTGCTGTCGGTAGGAAATTTATTTGATTGGAATTATTTGAATCAGGTAACTCATTATTTACCCATTCGAAATATGGAGAAAGTGCAAGCGTTATTTTATCATTGACAGCATGGTTTAAATCTAGATTAATACTCCAAATTTGCTGATCAAGGAAGAAATCACTTTGCATAAAACCATAGTTTCTTGATATTACTTTTGCATTCCAGACGAGGTCAAATTCTTTGTTAAACAAGGAGGACCCAGGCATTTCGTATAACACCTCAGCTGTGAGTTCTTCAATACCAGAACCGACTTCTGTTTTTTCGGAAGTAATATTTTGTTCTAAAAAATGAAAATAACTATTTTTACTATAATCAAGATATCTGGATTTTAAATACAATGTATTTTCATTAATTTTCCGTTCATAAATACCATTTAAATCAAATTGCTCAAAAGAATTTCCAGTATTATTTATAAATTCCTTTGGCTCAGAATTCATACTTGAATATGTTCCAACAAAGTCTCCAGCAACTCTATTGGAGTTGTAATTATAATTGAGGTAAAATTTATCAAGCTCACTTGGAGAATATCGGACCTGAAATTTACCTGATTTTTGAACAACGTGAGGCTCTCTATAACTGTTTTGTCTATAAAGTGAACCCGATTCATCATTTCTTTCCAGGTCAAAATTTACTTCTTGAAAACTGGATATATAATTAAAATAACTTTTAATTAATAGTTTATTTGTTTTTATGGTTAATTGGGGTATTAAAAAAGTGGATTCCAATAACAATCCCTTTTTGACTTCAAATCCAGCTTTATAAAAAGTTTTTCCATTTTCTTTAAGTTTTATATTTATGACTCCACCAGAAAATTCTGACCCATATCGTGCAGAGGGATTATATATAACTTCAATATTATCTATTTCACTTACAACCATTGCTTGCAAGTCAGAGAGAGTGCCTTCAATTCCATCAATAAAAATTTTAGCCTCACGTACCCCTTCAATTTTAATTCCATCGACTTCTGAATAACTAAGATTAGGAACGCTATTCATTACTGTTGTGCCTTTTGTATTTTTAATAAAATCTCGCTGCCTAACTTTATATGTCAATTTATTTATGGATCTTTTATAGGTAGTAGATCCTTCAACGAACACCTCCTTTAATTCTTCTGGGCGGGACTTTAAATATATAGGTAAGTTATAAGATTGTTTTCCTGGTGTTAGGTCTATTATTTTTTCGTCAGTAGAATAACCGAAATAACTAGCAGTTACTTTTACTTTATTACTTGGAATATTTATAGCACTAAATTTAAATTTACCCATTGATTCTGAAATGCCAGAAAAACTAACAGTGTCTGATTCTATAATTATATGGGCAGCTTCTGTAGGAATACTATCTAAGTAAACCGTACCTTCAATGGTGATTGAATAATTCTGAGTATATCCAAATGACGTCAAGAAAATAAAACAAATAAAAACGATAGGTCGCATTTATATATTGGTTTGGGATCAAATTTAAATAATTAAGAGTCTTAGGAATATCCTTCTTTAAAAATTGAAAGAATAATAATTGGCCACGGGGTTTTCCCATGGCCAAAATTTAAAGCTCTATTCTGCAATAGATTCTACTGTAGGGGTGCTGGGACCTTCATTCCAACGACCATACAATGTTGTTCCTTGTGAAGTTTCCCCACAAAGCCTGGAAGAATTATCACAATAACCAAATGCAGCTGCATCTTCACCAGTTTCACTGGTAGATGCATTTACTTGAGTTGTTCCGATTGTGGCCAAAGCCATTCCTGCTACTACAGGAAGCATTTTTAAATAATTTTTCATAATAGAAAATTTAAAAGATTAATAAATGTTTAAAAAAAATAATTAACAGCTGATAATTAAACCTATAATGATTGATTGTATATTTTTAAATTATACTTGGATCTAATCATTTATTTTTTGAAATTGATAGAGTGAGTTATTAAAACCCAGAATAATATTGTTTGCATCATCTTCTGCCAAATAATTTATATCTGACGATTTTTTGTTCTCAACCGTAACCTTAAAACTTTCCATATAAGCCCCAGTACTTAGATTGTACTTATCTAAAAGCATATAATTGACATTATTAGGTCTACATGAAAAGGTATATAAATATTTATCATTCAGGAAGGCTGCTGCATTAGAATTAAAGGTTGCACCTCTTTTATACGTATACATCCCGTTGAAATATGTTACCGCCGGAAGCTGCACCTTATCAAGTGTAGAAATAGTTTTAAATAAATCTCCATTTTCTTTGAATAGAATAACTTTACCGTATTTGTCAAACACATATATATAACTACCATTTGAATAATGAAATCTGCCAGAATATTTAAGTGAATTTTCTACAAAATCATCGGTTTCTAAATCCCAGTTTTCTAATATCATAAGAGTATCAGTTATCTTTTTTGATTTAAAATCAAATTTCAAATAACCAAATGAATAATTATTCTTTCCTTTAAAGCTACCCAGAATAAGTCCTTGTTCTGCATTTAAAGGGCTTAACGCCTTGATTTTAAGATATTTATTATTAATCAAAATAGCCTCTCCACTCTGAATATCTAAATGATATACTTTAAAGCCAACTCTATAAAATATTTGTATCTCATCTGCATATAAGAGTGATGCATTTGCCGGCAATTCTAGATCTATTTCATTGAAAATTTCGAGTTTTACCGGATTCATGAAATACAATTTGGATAATGCTTGACTGTAAGTATCTCTTTTTGCGAAAACTATACTTTCTTTAGAAGGAATGTAAAAATTCAGATCTGAGGTTTTATTCTTATATTTTTTACCATTTGATTCCAAAAATGTAAAATCTGAATAAGTTCGATTATACTTATCCTCTTTAGAATTATCGCTGTTGTTGCTTTGCAGAACGAATATTCCAATGGTAATCAAAATTAAAAAAGTGGCTAATGTTTTCATTTTCATTTTTTACTGTTTAAGTTTACTGCAATAGTTCCTAGAATAACTTGAGATATATTTATTACCAAATGAGGCTTAAATCCAAGCCCGTTTAATATACCGCCACATCCACAAACCTCATATCGTCCGGTATAGTATAAGAAGATTATATAAACTGAAAAAAGACTCATTAAAACGGTGTATAACTTGAGACCTAATTGGGGCTTAATCATTAAACTTATTATAACCAGAATCTCGATCATAATTACAGCATAAGAAACCAGGCTGAGATACTTGGCCGGAAAAATTCCTGTGCGACCTATATTGAACTCAAAAGCAGTTACATTGAGGGCTTTATAGCCAGCAGTATAAACTAAAAAAAATATAAAAAATGCTGTAAGAGCCTGTATTAAATACTGTTTCGGTAATTTGATTTTATTAAGATTTACAATAGCCATAAGTTAAGTAGTGATACTTGTAATACATTTATAACATTGTCAAATCTATTTATTTAGACCATTTAGTAAGTAATGTTTTCAAGTAGAATTAGTAAGGTTTAGCCGAAATTGTTTTTGCAAAGCACAAGGATGTACCAATATGTATAACATCACCTTTTGTTTCATATAATATACTCAGCTCTATCTAATATAAAATGGGTTACTTTCTTTCCATCTCAAAAAAATAGGGTCAGCAGCAAATTTCCGATTTACACCCAATCGACCTGAGCCCCTTAAATAAATTTTGTCTTTTAAATACGTCTTTCCCTTATAAATTTTACGGTTTAAGGTATTGGGAGAATTACTTTAAGACTCTAATTTGCCACGTTTCGAAGCATTAAGCGAATAGACTTTGAAAATTTGAGGAACCAAATTAAATTAAATGACGCAATCTTCATTTCTTTTTGTGAGCAATAATCAAAAAGTACTTGGAACTCTGGAACAGATTGTAAAAACATTCCAAAATAATAAAATAACAATTAGTGAGGGGAGCCTAGATGAAACTTTGAATACTATTCTTACTCTTCAACCAGATTTTATTTTTCTTGATTTTGAGGGAAACCTTAGCTCGGAGGAATGTTTATTCCTCAAAGCTGAGATTCTGCCCTACATAAATAAATTGCCATTAATGGTGGTTATCTCAGAGACTACTAATTATGCTTTTAAAGCTATTAAAGATGGTTTTTTTGATTATCTATTAAAACCTTTACGGGAGCTAGAGCTTCGAAAAACAATTTTAAAATTTAAAAAATTTCAGAGCTCACAGGAACGTCAATTGTTATGTTTAAAATCTTATTCTGACTATCATTTCGTTGATACTGATGAGATTATGTATATCAAGGCAGATAATAATACTACCGATTTCTACTTATGTTCCGGAAAAAAAATTTCTGCTTATAAAACGATGAAGACTTTTCAAAATGACTTACCTGAATATTTCTTACGTATTCATAACAGTTATATTATAAATAGGTCACTAGTTAGTAGAATAAATTTTGGTAAATCTGAAATTTATTTAACTAGTTCATATGGGGAAAATAAAATACCATTCTCAAAAAGTTATCGCAAAGCGGTTGCTTCTTTGAAGTATTTTCTAATGGATCAACATCTTGCACTGGTAAATTGATCCATTTACCCTGATAATACTATTAATTAATCGCAAAATATGTTGATCCACTAAGTACTTCCGCTATAAAGCTATTTAACTATCTCTTCATGTTAATTTTGATTCTGTTAACAACAAAGGGTGTAATCCCAATTGGATCCGATTGGAGTTTAGAAAAATTTAAAATTAATCTATTTAAAAACTTCAATTATGAAAAATTATTCAGCTTTATTACTAGTGTGTGCAGTCATTACGACAATATTATCTTCTTGTGAAAAAGAACCCTTACCGGAAGACAACTTCAAAGCTAATACGCAGAAAGTCATTACCATGGATGATTCCGGTGAGGAAGATGTACCTATTGACGATAAAAAAGATTAACCATGAGGTCATAATCAAAAAACCCCTTAAATTTGAAGGGGTTTTTCATTTATTACAACTCAATCTTTTTAATCATTCTAAAATATATATATATATACGATTTTTTATTGGCTCTTTTTGTGCTAATCACTTCCACAGGTAATGCTAGAGGGAGCCAGAATCTTATTCCGTTAGATTCTCTAAAAATTAAATTTTCAGAGAGTACTTCTGACACCTTACGATTAAGTTTAGCTTTTGATATAGCATATTTGTATTATCGGGAGGGTGATTCTATTGCTTTTAGAGAGTGGAATAAAAAAACGTTTCAACTAGCTAGAAAGGGAAGCAATTTAGTTAAGGAAGCCGAGGCTCATTGGGATCTTGGTAACTTTTTTTTTAAAAATTCAATAACTGATAGTTCTTATTATCATTATTATAAAGCCCATCAGCTATATCTTTTAGGAGAGGACAAGTTCTATGCTGGTCGGATGCTTCTTAATATGGGGATTGTTAGAGAAAATGTTAAAGATTATATCGGAAGTGAAACTACAACCATCAGGGCCATAGAGTATCTGGAACCTTTTCATAAAAAGGAGCAGTTGTACATAGGTTATTCCAATCTCGGAGTCGTAATGAATGCTTTGGAGGATTTCGAGGAATCAATCAAATATCATAATAAAGCTTTGGGCTTCGCATTAGAGCTTAGTGATGAGTTTCTTGTAGCTAAAACCTATAATAACCTTGGAGTAGTTTATCGCAACCAACATCGATACAAGAAAGCGATAGAAAGCTTTAAAAAGGCTTTGTATCCTACCAACCTAAGGATGGAGGATCCAAAATTATATGCAATGATATTAGATAATTTAGCCTACACAAATTTTAAAAGTGGTTCCGCTGAAAACTATTTTGAAGTTAGTCAACGAGCTTTGGAGATACGTGAAGATGTAAATCATATATCTGGAATTATTATTAACAATTTACACATAGGTGAATATTTCTTAGTGGCTGGAAATATTGAGATGGCTACCACTTACTTTCTCAAAGCAAAAGAATTATCCCAGAATTTTAACAATTACCGGTATCTTTTAGAATCATTATTATTCCTATCTAAAAGTGACCCTATCAATCTCGAGAAATACCTGGAACGTTATATTATCTTAAACGAAAAGCTCATGAAAGAAGAGCGATTGATTAGGAATAAATTTGCCCGTATTCGATTCGAAACGGATGAGTATATCCAAAAAGCAGCCGCTCTTGATCAACAGAGAATTTTTATAATTGTTGTGTCCATTATTTCAGGAATTGTTTTTTTCTTATTGTATTTTCTTAAAGATCAAAAATCTAAAAATAAAGAATTGATTTTTGAGCAGGAAAAAGAACTGGCTGATGCCAGAATATATGAATTGTTTTTTTTGCAACAAGAGAAATTAGAAGAAGTTAGAAATAACGAAAAGAATCGGATAGCTAGTGAGTTACATGATGGCGCTTTGGGAACACTTTTTGGTCTAAGAATGAATTTCGGGATTCTAAAAATAGAACTTCAGGACTGTTTTCCTCCTTCTATTTTAAGGCAATTTAATATTAACCTTGATTCTTTACAGCGGGTAGAGAAAGAAATTAGAACCTTTTCACATGAACTAAATAGTGAAGCCCCACAATTCCAACTATCATTTTCTGAAATTTTAGAAAATCTTATAAATGAAAAAGATAGCTTAACAGATATTAGCATTTTATTAAAGGGGAATCGCGATTCTATTTGGATTCTGATTAGCAATGAAATTAAAATTAATATTTTTCGAATAGTCCAGGAATCTATTCAGAATTGTATAAAACACTCCCAGGCTAGTACATTGGAAATTTATATTAATCTTAAAAATCAAAAGTTATTACTTGAGATAGAAGATAACGGAGTTGGATTTATAAAAGGTAGGAAAGGAAAAGGTATTGGCTTAAAAAGTATACACAGACGGGTTGATAGCTTAGGAGGAAGTTTTGAAATGAACTCCGAAAAAGGCTTTAAATTATCGATTGTAATCCCAATATAAAAAGCATGGAAAAAACTTTTAAGGTTTTAATTATTGATGATCATCCGCTTATTATTAGCTCCTATGAATGGGCTTTAAAAAAGGTGATGCTGAAAAAAAATAAAAAATTAGAAATTACTTCTTGTACAACAATTAGTGAAGCCTCTCATTACCTGAATAATATAAATTTTTTCAATGATTTAGATCTCCTATTTTTAGATATTCGGTTGCCTCACGAAGATGGGGATATTTATTTATCGGGTGAGGATATTGGAATGGCTATTAGAGATAGATATTCAAATACTACCTTAATTGTGTCAACTACTTTCAATGATAACTATAGAATTAATACATTATTAAGAAACATTGATCCAGAGGGATTTTTAGTGAAGAATGACCTAACTCCGCAAGAATTGATTGAAGCTATAACTTCAGTTTTAGAATCTCCGCCATATTATAGTAAAACTGTTTTACGCTTAATACGTAAGCAATTTAAAAATGATTATACAATTGATAACTTAGACAGGGAATTGCTTTATTCATTATCTTTGGGAACTAAAACAAAAGATCTTCCCAAAGTTCTACCATTATCTTTGGCTGGTATTGAAAAAAGAAAACGGAATTTAAAGTTGATTTTGAATGTAGAGAAGGAAGGTGATCAAGGATTAATAGAGAAAGCTAAAGCTAAAGGATTTATTTAAAGAGAGTATTAAATAATCTATTCTGAACGAATATTAGATTGAACTGTCATACCATCGGTGGATTTTACAGGGTAAATGGAAAGAAGCTCCAACACCAGTACAAAGATTATTTATGTGATTTTAAGGAGTGGATCAAAAACCTCTTTCTAAAGAATGGCTCATCTTCCCCGAGAATATCCGCCCAAAGCTCTCTATAGATGAGACCGCACTCTCTAAAGGGGAACTTTATGGATCATTCTCAAAAGTTGTGTGTGAATTGAAATAATAGTTTGATTTTTGTTTTCTAAAAGAGGAAGCATTGGATCCATATATAGACCTACTCAAGATTTTATTACCAGAATTATTGATAACCCATTTTGATCTTAACAAACATCAAACAGAAGGAGATATACTACACCTGCATTTTGAAGAGAAACCGGAGATTCCTAAAGAGTTCTCTTCCCAGCTGGTTATAGCACACGGGTTCCATAAGGAAATAACAATCCAGGATTTTCCTGTTCGTGGTAAAAAAGTATTTCTACATATAAAGCGCCGTCGCTGGCTCAATAAACAAAGCAAACAGGTTATTCAGCGTGACTGGAACTTAGTAGCACAGGGAACCCGTATGACCGTCGAGTTCGCTGCTTTTTTAAAAGTACTTAGTCAGTACTAAAGCCTCCGACTGTCATACCATCGGTGGATTTTACGGGGTAAATGGAAAGAAGCTCCAGCGCCAGTACAAAGATTACCTAAGCGATTTTAAAGAGTGGGATCAAAAACCACATTCCAAAGAATGGCTCATCTTCCCCGAGAATATCAGCTCAAAGCTTTCTATAGATGAGACTGCACTCTCCAAAGGGGAACTGTATACCATTATTACCAATAAAAAAGCTAAGGGTAAAAAGGGCAGTATCGTAGCAATTTTCTCAGGAACCAAGGAAGAACCCATTATAGCGCAACTGCTTAAAATACCCGCTTCCAAACGAGCACGAGTCAAGGAAATCACCTTAGATATGGCCAATTCCATGAAAACCATTGCCAGGAAATGCTTCCCTAAGGCTATACAGGTCACCGACCGCTTTCATGTGCAAAAACTTACCTTAGAAGCCTTGCAGGATATTAGGATCAAGCACCGATGGGATGCTATAGATATGGAAAACGAACAAATCAAGCAGGCCTGGTTAAAGCAAAAAAGCTTTAGTCCAGAAATCTTTGCAAATAGGGATACCAGAAAACAATTATTAGCTCACAGTCGGTACCTGCAATAAAGAACCTTCAAATTGGACAGAGAACCAATCCCAGCGCAGCAACATACTCATCGAGCAATATCCTTATATAAAATTGGCCTTTAAGCATACACAAAAACTCAGAAATATATTCAACACTGCAAAATCAAAAGAGGGAGCATATACAAAACTAGCCCACTGGTACAAGGATGTAGAGGATACAGGGTTTAAGGCTTTTAATACTATAGCCAACACCATAACCCTTAACTACAGGTCTATTCTCAATTACTTTATCAACAGAAGTACAAACGCATCAGCAGAATCTTTTAATGCAAAGATAAAAGCGTTTAGAGCCCAATTTAGAGAAGTGAAAAATGTAGAATTCTTCTTATACAGATTAACCACAATTTTTGTTTAAACACAACAATTAGGCTTGATCCACAATTGGGCTTGACCCTCGATTTTCTTTAATTAAAAAAATGTTGTCCCTATGTTGTCCCCGCTCAAAAAAGAAAGCCATTCAATTTCTTGAATGGCTTGTCTTTACTAAGCTCCCCCTCTTGGGCTCGAACCAAGGACCCTCTGATTAACAGTCAGATGCTCTAACCAACTGAGCTAAGGAGGAGTGTTTTGCTCTTTTGCGGTTGCAAATATAAACCAAATTTTAAATCACCGCAAAACAAAAATTGAATTTTTTTCAGGTTTTTTTCTGATAAAATTCAATTGGTATTCTATCATTCAAATAACCAGCGATATACGTCATTCCCATTGGCATAAAGCACCAGGGCAATTAAGATGAAAAAGCCAACCATTTGGGCAATTTCCATAAATTTATCGTTAGGTTTTCTTCCGGTTACCATTTCATAAAGCAGGAACATCACGTGCCCACCATCTAAAGCCGGGATAGGTAATATATTCATAAAGGCCAGAATTATAGAAATAAGTGCTGTAGTATGCCAAAAACCTTTCCAATCCCAGGTATCCGGAAACATCCCGCCAATGGCTCCAAATCCGCCTAACTGTGTAGCGCCTTTTTGTGTAAAAACATATTTAAACTGAGCCACATAATCGTGTAGTGTCCAGTAACCATAATCAAAACCTTGTTTTATACTTTCTACAAAACCATATTTTTGCTGCTTTATTTCATAGTTAGATTTTATACTAAACCCAAGCATTCCTTCTTCGTCTGGCGTGATCATAATGCTTTTAATATCATTATCTCTCTTAAAAACCAGCTCTATTTCTTTTTCCTTATTTTCTTTGGTGATTTTACCTATTTCGTGCCAATATCCAATCTCCTGCTCGTTTACAGAAATAATACTATCTCCTTTTTGCAGGCCAGCAATTTCGGCAGCCTTATCGGCGGTAACTTCCTCTATAACCGGATTTTGAATAGGAATAAAAGGTAACATTACGCCTTTTTCCCACATTTGTTCTCCAATATTTTCAGGAACTTCAATAGTCTCTTCTTCGCCATTTTGATGCAAAACAGTTATGCTGTTTACATCTCGCATAAACAAATACCTATTTACATCGGTACTATTCTGCAAATCTTCTCCGTTTAGTTGCAAAACACGGTCACCGTCCTCAAAACCATATTGTTTAAATTCTTCGGCAATTGCAAAACCTTTAGGCATTTCATCTGGCCCGACGTAGTTTTTCCCCCAAACAAACATGATCATCATATAAATAAGGAAACCAAGTACCAGGTTTACCGTAACACCACCAAGCATAATAATAAGTCGCTGCCATGCCGGTTTACTTCTAAATTCCCAGGGCTCTGGCGGTTTTGCCATTTGCTCCTTATCCATACTTTCATCTATCATTCCCGATATTTTCACATAACCACCCAAAGGCAGCCATCCAATACCATATTCTGTTCCGCCGATCTTCTTCTTAAAAAGCGCGAATTTCACGTCGAAGAACAAAAAGAATTTCTCTACTCTGGTTTTAAATAATTTAGCGGGAATAAAATGCCCAAGTTCGTGTAAGACTATTAATAAAGACAAGCTTAACAGTAACTGTATGGCTTTAACTATAAATGGATCCATTCGTAATGCTTCAAATTTTAAATCGCACAAAAGTAACCTTTTATAATCTCCTACAAAAGTTAAAAGCCTTCCTGTTTTAGTGAGCTGAAATTTTAGGTTTTAAACTGCGACTAATTGATTGCTAGCACTTAATTTTGCATCAGCTTTTACTGAAATTTATTTTCAGGAAGACTAAGTTCAAAAAATTAAAATCTCGAATATCGAGTAAAATTAATAGTATGCGTAATCTCTTTTCCTGGCTAAAGAAATTTGCCATTGTACTGTTTATACTCTCAGTAATTATTATTTATAGTATTTATTCTCTGCTAAAGCCCGAAGAAACTCTCCCCGTTTATCAACCAGATATGGTAAATGCCGAACTTGTAGATTCTACGGTGCGATACGTTAGAAAATACCACACCGTAAAAGACTTTGAACTTATTAATCAGAATGGTGATACCATTACCCAGGATTATTATAAGGATAAAATTTATGTAGCCGATTTCTTTTTCACCACCTGCCTCACTATTTGTCCGGTAATGACTGATCATATGCTGGAAATTCAGGAGAAAATTAAAGACGACCCTGAAGTCTTATTACTTTCCCATACAGTCTTCCCAAAAACCGATTCTGTACCGGTTTTAAAAGCTTATGCCGAAGAAAAAGGTGTACTGGATAAAAAATGGAATCTAGTTACGGGTGATAAAAAACATATTTATGAGCTGGCTCGAAAATCTTACCTCGCTTCAAAAAGCAATGGTGATGGCGGGCCGTACGATATGATTCATACCGAGAATTTTGTGCTCGTAGATAAAGAAAAAAGGATTCGAGGTTTTTATGACGGTACCGATGCCGAAGCCATAGAAAACCTAATGCACGATATCAAGGTTTTAAAACGGGAATATCGTTAAAAGGGAGTTTTTCTATGGAAATTTTTTACTGCTGAAATTTTACCTTACTTTTGTCTTGTTTAAAATCAATCTAAATAAAAAGTGAAACGAACTCTGGCCGACTTAAAACATGGTGAACGCGGAATTATCAAGGAATTTTCAGAAGAAAATATTCCGCTAAAATTACTCGAAATGGGTTGTTTGCCGGGCAATGAAGTGGAAATGTTACAAATGGCTCCTTTTAGAGATCCTATGTATTTAAACATTAACGGCAGCCACCTGGCCATTAGAAGAGAGATCGCTTTACTTATAGAAATTGACCTTATAAGCTAACATGGCTAAACAAATAAATGTTGCGTTAATAGGAAATCCCAATACCGGTAAGACCTCTGTATTTAATCAGCTCACCGGTCTTAATCAAAAAGTGGGTAATTATCCTGGCATCACGGTTGAAAAAAAAGAAGGAATTTGTAAACTACCGCGTGGCCTTAAAGCCCATATTTTAGACCTTCCGGGAACCTACAGCCTTAATGCTTCTTCTTTAGACGAAAATGTGGTAATAGAGTTATTGCTTAATAAAAGTGATAAAGATTATCCAGATGTTGCGGTTGTAGTTAGCGATGTAGAAAACCTAAAACGAAACTTACTCCTTTTTACACAAATTAAAGATCTTGGAATTCCTACTATCCTGGTTATAAATATGGCCGACAGGATGGAGCGGAAAGGAATTTCACTGGATGTAGATCTGCTGGAAGAACGATTAAATACTAAAGTAGTTCTGGTAAGCGCCAGAAAAAATACCGGGATTGATGAGCTCAAAGAAGCAATAATCAATTATCGGCATATTTCAGACGAGCCCTGCGTAAATGCATCAGTAATTGCTCCTGAATATTTTGATCGATTACGAAAAGCTTTTCCGAAGCAATCACTTTACAAACTTTGGCTGGTAATTACTCAAGATGTAAACTTTAGTAATATCAATCGGAAAGAAATTACAAATTCCGATCATTTTGACACTAAATCTCATACCGAGCTAAAGAAACTTCAACATAAAGAAACCATTTTAAGATACCAGTTTATAAACGGGGTCTTAAAAGAAACGATGAAAGTGGATGCCAGTTCTGCAAAAGACCTGCGTTCTCGTTTAGATCGTATTCTAACTCACAAAGTTTGGGGTTATACCATATTTTTTGGTATTCTTTTGTTGATCTTCCAGGCGATTTATAGCTGGTCCAGCTACCCAATGGATCTAATAGATGAAACTTTCGCTTTTTTAAGTGAATGGACAAAAACTACTTTACCGGCCGGAGCTTTTACCAATCTTATTGCTGAAGGCATTATTCCCGGACTTGGTGGTATTGTTATTTTTTTACCCCAAATCGCTTTCCTGTTTTTCTTTATTTCCATCCTGGAAGAAACCGGTTATATGAGTCGGGTAGTATTTTTAATGGACCGAATTATGCGAAAATTCGGACTTAGCGGAAAAAGTGTGGTGCCTTTAGTTTCAGGAACAGCTTGCGCAATTCCTGCCGTGATGGCCACCAGGAATATTGAAAGCTGGAAAGAGCGTTTAATCACCATTTTGGTGGTACCCTTTACCACCTGTTCAGCACGCTTACCGGTTTATTTAATAATAATTGCGCTGGTAATTCCAGATCGCGCCGTGTGGGGTTTTAACCTCCAGGGCTTAACCTTAATGCTACTGTATCTTTTAGGATTTGGTGTGGCTATTGGTTCTGCGTGGATATTGAATAAGATCCTAAAAATTAAAAACCGAAGCCACTTTGTTATTGAAATGCCTAACTACAAGATGCCAATGGGAAAAAACATTGCCATCAATGTGGTTGAAAAAACCAAATCTTTCGTTTTTGGAGCCGGGAAAATAATCCTCGCAATTTCAATTATTTTATGGGTTCTAGCCAGTTATGGGCCGGGAGATAATTTTAATAATGCCAGTGAAATTGTGAGCGAGCAATATGATGCCCAAAGCAATATCACAAAAGATGAGCTTGATGAAGAAATTGCTTCCTTCAAATTAAAAAATTCCTATATCGGGATTATGGGAAGAGGTATTGAGCCGGTTGTTGCGCCTTTGGGTTACGACTGGAAAATTGGAATTGCTATAATAAGTTCTTTTGCTGCTCGTGAAGTTTTTGTAGGGACTTTGGCTACAATCTACAGCGTAGGCAGCGATGAAGAAGAAACCATTAAAAACCGAATGGCTGCGGAGATAAATCCAATTTTGGGTGGTCCGCTATTTACTTTTGCCAGCGGGGTTAGTTTGTTGCTGTTCTACGCATTTGCCATGCAATGTATGAGTACTTTAGCTATTGTCAAAAAAGAAACCAACACCTGGAAATGGCCTGTTTTGCAGCTAGTGGTAATGACCTTATTCGCCTACTTTGTAGCCTTAGCAGCTTTTCAATTATTAAAATAAGTGTAAGTTAAATAGTATAAAACGACTTAAATATTATGGAATTAATTCAGGAAATTCTCGTTTTTATAACCTTCGCGATCGCATTGGGATATATTTTGACAAAATTTATTTGGAAACCTGCATTCTTAAAAAAGAAGTCTGAAAAGACCAAAGCTTGTGGAGTTTCAGGTTGTGGTTGTAGTTAATCTTCCACCCTCTCTGTTACTTTCAACTTAAGTTGATAATCTGAAGCTTTTATCTTCCTTGAAGTTTTAGGATATGGAGAAAGTGACAGGAATTCTATGTCTAATTCTTCACCAAAAAATTTAGCCAGGCTGGTTTTAAAGGAATTCAAATTTGCTCCCACCGTAATAATTTCTTGCCCTAAAGATTTTTCATCTTTAAATATTTCTACCAGAATTTTTGCTTCCCCGGCTCTCACACAGGTTACATCGCTCGGGCATCTTGAGTCTACCAACACTTCTTTAAACCGGATTGTTCTTTCATTAAAATTGAAAGATTCTCCCAACTTAGTTTCCGCAAAGTATGTTTCAATTTCATCTTCATCTTGCGCTGATGCTGAAATAGTAAAAAGAAAAAGACTGAGAACCAACAAAGCTGGTTTTAAAACGGGAAAAATGCTGTTATTGTAAGTCAATTTCATATATCTCGAGTTTATTTGCATAGTTCTTTATTATAAAGACTATACATCAACTTGAATGTTGCAAAAGATCTTAACCTAAACCAACATCCAGGGTCATCATCACCATAAAGCCTAAAATAAAGCCCATAGTTGCTATATCGGTAAAATTCCCTTTTTGAGATTCCGGCACAACTTCTTCCACCACCACAAAGATCATCGCACCGGCGGCAAAAGAAAGTGCATACGGTAAAATAGGCTCAAAAGTCATTACAGCCCAGGCACCAAGCACCGCGGCGAAAGGCTCTACAATAGCCGAAAGCTGACCAAAATTAAAACTTTTCCAACGGCTCATTCCCTGCCCGCGAAGCGGCATGGCAACCGCAAAACCTTCAGGAAAGTTTTGTAAACCAATTCCAATAGCAAGAGCCACAGCGCCACCAATACTAGCCCCTTCCAAACCTGCACCCGCAGCTCCAAAAAGCACACCAACCGCTAAACCTTCAGGAATATTATGCAACGTAATTGCAAGGGTAAGTAAAACAGATTTATGCCAGGGAGTTTTAATTCCTTCGGTTTCATTCATTTTAAAGTTTACATGCAGGTGAGGCAGTATTTTATCAAGTCCGAATAGAAAAAGTGCTCCCAGCCCAAATCCTACAAGAGGCGGTACTGTTTTCTCAAAACCTTCTCCGGGGCTCATTTCTATTCCTGGCGCCAATAAACTCCAAAAACTGGCAGCCACCATAACACCACCGGTAAACCCTAGCATCCCGTCAAATAACTTTCTATTCATCTTTTTAAATAGAAAAACCAGTGAAGCTCCCGCAGCGGTAAGTAACCAGGTGAAAATTGTAGCCAGTAATGCTGCCGTTACAGGATCTAATTGCTCAAAATAAGCGATTAATTCTTCCATCTATTGTATTTTTATATATAGATTATTTGATATTAGTTGTGAAATTCTTAATTCTCTTTCTTCGATTAGAATTAGCATAGACCCATCAAAAGCTTCCTTTTCCAGTACTTTAATTTCTTTCCCCAGGGAAATATTATTCTTATCTAAAAATCTTAAAAACTCCGATGAAGAATCTTTTACGCCTACACAAATTCCCTTTTCTGCCTTTCCCAATTCAGAAAGCAGCATTTTATTAGCTACACTAAAGTTTCCTTCAGCATCAGGAATAGGATCTCCGTGAGGATCGCGTTTAGGGAAACCTAGAAATTTATCTAATTCCCGGGTAAGTTTTTCAGATTTAATATGCTCCAGTTGTTCGGCTATATCGTGTACTTCATCCCAATTAAAATTGAGCTTTTCTACCAAAAAATATTCCCACAACCGGTGTTTTCTAATTACCTGGATAGCGGTCTTCCCTCCTAATTCACTCAGTTTTACTCCCTGGTATTTCTTATAGATCACCAGTTCTTTTTCCGATAGTTTTTTAATCATATCAGTCACCGAGGAAGCCTTGGTATCCATTTCTTCCGCCAACGCGTTGGTACTCACACCGGCCTGGTACTTTCTTTCTAAGTGAAAAATCGCTTTAAGATAATTTTCTTCTGAAAAACTAAACATACTTCTACTTTGCCCGAAAATCGAGATTTAAAATCAATAACACCTCGTTAGCTACACCGAGGCAGTTTGCATTTCCCAAAAATACATTTTTAAAATTAAAAACCTATTTTTAGACTTATCTAAATTTATTTTATAGTTTTGGCAAAAATAAGATAATGAAAACATTAGCAATAATATTTTTGACATTAATCAGCTTTTCGGGGTTTTCCCAGCAGGGAGAACTTTCGGGAAAAATAACTTCAGAAGGCAGTACTGTGGCTTTTGCAAATGTCTATATCAAAGCTGCCAGTCTTGGCACTACTGCAGATAAGGACGGTAAATTCCTATTGAAAAACATTCCGGCAGGAAATCATAGTATTGAGATTAGCGCTATTGGTTTTAAAAAATTTCGCCGTGATATTCTAATAAATGAAGGGCAAAGCAAAACCCTTAATGTTCAACTGGAGAAATCTTCTGAAGAGCTTAATGAGGTATTGATTGTAGATACACAAACGGGGCTTACACGCCGCACCCCTTATAATGTATCCAGCATAGATATGCAGGGGATTGAAACTAAAGGAAATCCTAACGGGATGATGGGTAGTTTACGCGAAGTTCCTGGCGTTTATGGAGCAGAGTTTGGACAGGGTATCGTGAAACCTTTTATCCGCAGACTTGGGTTCTCTAGGGTAGTTACTATTTACCAGGGAAATAAGCTGGAAAATCACCAGTGGGGCGCAGATCACGGCCTGGGAATTAATGACCTCGGCATTAAAAAAGTAGAAGTTATTAAAGGTCCTGCTTCCGTTTTATATGGTTCAGGTGCTTTGGGCGGTGTTCTACTCACCCAGGATGATGAGTTTTATAAAGAATCCACTAAGTTTTCCGGAAATATTGGGACTACTTTTAATAGCGTTTCTAACGGAATTCGCACCTATGCTTCTCTGGGTAAATCTTTTAAAAATGGGATTTTTATAGCTACCGATCTTGCTTATGAGAATCACGCCGATTATAAAAACGGGAATGGTAGATTAATTGGAAACAGCCGATTCAATACGAAGACACTAAGACTACACACCGGAATTGAAAAAGAAAACTTTCAGAATAAATTATCATTTTCCTTTAACGACCAGAATTTAGGGATAATCCTGGATGAAGAAATGCAGGATTCTAAAAGCCTCGCCACTAGCCGCAATGACAGGGAAATGCAACTGCCGTTTCAGGAAGTAAAAGATTATTTGCTTTCTTATAATCAAACCACACAACACGAGAATTTTGAAACTTCTTTGCACCTTTCACATCACTCAAATAATAGAAAGGAAGTGGAGCAGGATTTTGGTGTTGTAGATCTTGGATTGCAGCAAAATCATAGCTTTTACAATGCAAGAATAACTTTCCCTAACGGAAAAATAAAACACAGCTTAGGAACCCAGGGAAGTTTTGTAAAAACCCAGAACATTAAAAATTCACAGGAATTTCTAATTCCTGATGCCGAAATCTTTGAAAACGGAATTTACTACCTGGCAAGTTTAGATATTGATAGTTGGTTTTTCCAGGGCGCACTGCGTTACGATTATAGAAATGTTACCGCTGATGCCAGTTCGGAAGAACTAATTGCAGACGACTTTATTCTTCCCGGAAATCCTGAGAATAGAAAGCTCACCAGAACCTTTAACGGATTTACAGGTTCAATTGGCGCCACTAAAAAATTCAATGCGAACAATCAACTAAAGGTTAATTTCTCAACCGGTTTTAGAGCGCCAGATCTGGCTGAATTATTCTCTAACGGTCCGCATCCAGGCACCAGCCGGTTTGAAAAGGGAAACGATCAATTTGGCAGAGAACAAAGTGTACAGGCAGATTTAAGTTATACCTACAGAAACAACAGGTTTGAAAGTACTTTTTCAGCATTTGGTAGCCGGGTAAACAATTATATTTATTTCACCGCTACCGATGAAACCTTGCCAAATGAAAATCTGGAAGTTTGGTCTTACCTCCAAACCGATGCTAACTTATACGGATTTGAATTTGAGATAAAACATACCTGGCTTGAACAACAACGCCTGGAAACAAAATTTTCAGGAGCTATTGTAAGGGCAGAAGATCTTAAAAACGATAGAAACTTGAGTTTTATTCCCCCAGATAATTTTAATCTGGAAGTTGGCTATTTTGGCTTAAAAGATAGATCGCTCTATGCTTTTTCAAAATTAAGATTGATAAGCGACCAAAACAGGACCGGTCTTAACGAGGAAACTACAGCTGGTTATACTTTGCTTAATTTGGGAGTAAGTAAGGAATTTAATTTAGGAAACGATCAGGTGGAAACGGGAATTACAGTTTATAATGCTTTAAATAAAAACTATGTAGACCATATGTCAATTTTAAGGGCGTTTAACGTGAGTAGCCCCGGCAGAAATTTTATGCTGAATTTAAAATATAATTTCTAAAGTCCGCGTTCCTTTTGAATTTGATCGTAGGCTTCCTGAACTTTATTGAATTTTTCGCGAGCTCCTTTTCTATAAGCTTCGTCCATATGGCCTAATTTATCGGGATGATATTTTTTAACCATATTTCTATATGCTTTTTTAACCTCAGCATCTGTAGCCGATTTTTCAATTTCAAGAATTTTATAAGCATTATCGGCCGATTTAAAGAACATGGCCTTTAAGCTTTCAAAATCCATTCGGCCGATTCTAAGATAGCCGGCAATTTCCTGGATTACGCGAGCTTCAGCCTCACTAACGCGACCATCGGCTTGCGCTATTCCGAAGAGAAAGTGAATTATTTGTAAACGTGCAGGATACTTTGTTCTGGCAGCCAAATATTGTGAAATTCTTGATGCCGAAATTTCACGATTTTTAATTAGTTCATTAAAGGTTCTAAATGTTGCATTGGCACGTTCTTTCCCGTAGGCTTGCACAAAATAGGAGCGCACATAATCCATTTCAGACTGGGAAACCTGGCCATCGGCTTTAATTACAAGGGAACATAAAGAAAGTAGGTTAAGTTCAAAATCGCCTGGAGAAACTTTTTGCTCTTCCTGCTGCCCAAACATTTGTTTAAATGCACCACCACTTCCGCGCGTCCAGTTATCTATAAGCGTTCCTATTATAAAACCTAAAATCGCTCCCGGAAACCGGAAATACATATAGCCAAGTACGGCGGCAATCCATTTAAACATGAAGAAAATTTTAAATAAGCGGCAAAGATACTATTTTACTCATTAAATGAGATTCAAAAGCCCCAAAGCCTTCGCCCGAAATTTTGTTAGCTTGAGTTGTGGATTTCGACCAAATATTTAGTCAAGTTCATCAATTTAACCTATTCGCACATAATTAATTGGAATATGGGCAGCTGAAGTTAATTTGGTATCTTTGTTACTTACTAAAGTTTAATACAAAAAAAAACAAATATATGTATCCAGCAGATTTAGTAAAACCTATGCGTGAAGACCTTACCAGCATTGGTTTTGAAGAATTACACACTGTAGAAGATGTAGAGAACGCAATGAAGAAAGAAGGAACTACCCTGGTAGTTGTAAATTCGGTTTGTGGATGTGCTGCCGCTAATGCAAGACCAGGCGCCAGAATCTCTTTACAGAATGCAAAAAAACCAGATAATTTAGTAACTGTTTTCGCAGGGGTTGACAAAGAAGCTACAGATAAAGCTCGTAGCTTAATGGTACCTTTCCCTCCATCTTCGCCTTCTATGGCACTTTTTAAAGATGGTGAATTAGTACATATGCTAGAGCGTCACCACATTGAAGGCCGCCCGGCTGAAATGATCGCTGAAAACCTTACCGGAGCTTATAACGAGTTCTGTTAAGCAGCAGCTAGTATAAATCATAGAAAAAGGTCTGAAAGATCACTTTTCGTCAAGCTGTCCCGAAGCATCGGGACAGGATGACGTTCTTAAAGCTCTTTCAGACCTTTTTTATTTCCCTTTCCCACATTTGTATTTGTAGGTTTTCGGCTTAAATACTTAATTTAGCCGTATAATCTATGTGATGAAAAAAATACTTTCATACCCCTTAACGGTTTTATTCTATTTTTTCTTTTTTTTAAATCTGCTGGTTTTTCATCCTATCCAGTGGCTGTGCTTAAACCTTGGCGGATACCAGGCTCATAAAAAAAGTGTGGATATTTTTAATTTCTTTTTAATGCGTTGCCTAAATGTATTAGGAACACGATTTACCTTTGAAAATCCCCAGGATATCCCTATCGAGAAGCCCTGCATATTTATATCAAACCACCAGGGAATGTATGATATTCCTCCTATAATCTGGTATTTGCGTAAACACCATCCAAAGTTTGTGAGTAAGAAAGAATTGGGAAAAGGAATTCCCAGTATTTCTTTTAATTTACGCCACGGCGGTTCGGTTTTAATAGACCGAAAGAATAAGCGGGAATCGCTTACCAAAATGGCAAAATTCGCCCAATATCTTAATAAAACCAATCGCTCTGCGGTAATTTTTCCCGAGGGAACCCGTAGCCGGGATGGAGCTCCAAAAAGATTTGCAGTTAGTGGAATGCAACTACTTTTTAAGCAAATGCCCGAAGCTTTAATAGTTCCCATTACCATAAATAATTCATGGAAACTTTTTAAACACGGTAATTTCCCGATGGAACCCGGCGTTCATATTAAAGTGAAAGTTCACGAGCCTATTCCTGTAGCATCGGGCGATCCTGAAAGTTTAGCGGCAAAAGTTGAAAGAACAATTATTGCAGATATAAAATAACAACCAAACCTTACAGGTTTTGGAGACCTGTGAGGTTTAATTATCCTCAATGAAGAGACCCCAAATATTAAAAAACACCGAAGCTTTCGTAAAAGAAACCCTTAAAAATGCTGAAGGTGGTCATGACTGGTTTCATATTCAGCGGGTTTGGAATAATGCTAAACTGATCGCAAAAAGTGAAGATGCTGATCTTTTTATCGTGGAATTAGGAGCTTTACTGCACGATATCGCAGATTCTAAATTTCATAATGGGGATGAAAGTGTTGGACCCAAAGTTGCATCAACATTTCTTCAGAAAGAACAGGTTGACCCTGAAGTTATAGATCACGTGGTAAAAATCATCGAAAATGTATCTTTTAAAGGCGGAAATATTCAGCAGGAATTTAATTCTATAGAATTGGAGATTGTTCAGGATGCCGACAGGTTAGATGCGCTGGGTGCGATAGGAATTGCCCGAACCTTTAATTATGGCGGCTTTAAAGCCCGCGCCCTTTACGATCCAGAAATTAAGCCCGACCTGAATATGAGCAAAGAAGAATACAAAGCTTCTACTGCACCCACCATTAATCATTTTTATGAAAAGTTGCTTTTACTAAAAGACCGAATGAACACTAAAACAGGAAAGGAGATCGCACAAAAGCGCCATGAATTTATGGAACTTTACCTGGAGCAATTTTATGCGGAGTGGAACGGAAAAGTTTAAATTCTAAGATTTTTCCTGTTGACAGGTAGGACAAAAATAAGTAGTTCTCCCAGAAACTTTAATTTGTTCAATTTTACCGTTCTCCCTGGGGCATTCTGCGTCTTTTTTGCGCGCCGTAGTTAGATAAGACTTCGGGAGTTTCTTCCCTTCTACCCTGGCTTCTTTTACCACTTCCAATACTTCTTCGATCTCTTTAAAAACCTCCTGCTTCTCTTTTTCCGAAAGTTTATCAACTTTGCTTGTTGGATGAACTTTAGATTGAAAAAGCACCTCATCGGCATACAAATTTCCAATTCCAGCGATTAGTTTTTGATTCATAAGCAAGCCCTTGATCGTTCCGGTTTTACTATCTAAAATTTCGAAAAACTGTTTTTTTGTAAGGGCAAGTGCATCAACACCCAGATCGTTCGCTTTCTGAAACTCAGCTAAATTTTTAGCTAAATAAAGTTTCCCGAATTTACGCGGGCAGGTAAAGGAAACCCTGGAATGATCTTCGAAAGTAAGTGTGAGTTGCGCATATTTGGGCACCTCATCGTGCTGATAATATTCCAACTTTCCCGTCATTCCAAAATGCACTACCAAACCGCCATTCTTTTCTAAATTTAGAAATAAGTATTTCCCCAGGCGTTCGCTTCCGGTAAATTGATTATTTGCCAGCGTTTCTTCAAAATCACTTTTATCTGACTGATAAATTTTTTTATCACCGGTTTCTACTTTAACGATCTTCTTATGTAAAATAGTAGCATCAGCGTATTTTTTTTGGTAAGCAACTTCTGGTAATTCTGGCATATTCTCGGTTTTCGGTTATGAGTTCTGGGTTTCCAGTTTTTCTCTTCTCCCTAAAATATTAATGATTTCAGCTTTAAGCTTATAAATTCATCATAAAATTTATGATCAATGTTTGCACTGGATTTAACACGACCAAAGTCTCTCAAAACAGCTTCATTTGCCCGTCTTTAAATTCTTCATGCAGGTCGCAGTTTAGAGCTGGTCTTTCTCTACCTTTTAAATATTTAGCTCGCGCTATTTTAAATTGTTGCTTTACCTGATCGGCGAACTCGCCTTCTCCTTTCATTCTCGTTCCAAAGCGACTATCATTTAAACTGCCACCGTGTACACTTTCAATTAGATTTAAAACTTTATCGGCCCTATCTGGCATTGTCTTTTTAATCCAATCGGTAAAAATTGCACCAATTGAACCATTTAAGCGCACAATGGTATAGCCAACGCCCAGGGCGCCCCTTTCCGAAACCTCTTTCACCAAAGGCATGATTTCGTGAGAATTGATGGCGGGAATTATAGGCGCCATCATTACACTAACGGGAATATTCGCTGTGGAAAGTTTTTCTATGGTTTCAAGGCGTTTTTTAATACTTGCGGTTCTGGGCTCCAGAATCCTACGGGTTTTTTCTTCCAGTGAAGTAACCGAGAGGTTTACGTGTACTAAATTATCTGTTGCCAGCTCGCGTAGAATATCCAGATCCCTTTGCACCAAAGCATTCTTGGTAATAATACCCACCGGATGTTTGTACTTTAGAAAAGTTTCCAGTAGTTGGCGGGTAATTTTCAATTTCTTCTCAATAGGCTGGTAACAATCGGTATTTCCAGAAAGTACTATAGGAGCAGCTTCCCATTTTTTTCCGCTGATCTTCTTTTCGAGCAATTGAACTGCGTTTCTTTTTACAAGAATTTTCTGTTCAAAATCAAGCCCGGCACTAAAGCCCCAATATTCATGAGAATTCCTGGCATAGCAATAAATACAACCGTGTTCGCAGCCTTGGTAAGGATTTAAAGAAAAACCCATGCCCACATCTGGGCTGGTCACTTTATTCACAATACTTTTCGGAAAAGTATCTATTAAAACAGTTTTGGAATTTTGCACCTCATCGCCTTCAGTAGCGCAATGATTTAGAAAATCATCCCTAAACTCGTGATTATGCGCATCAAATCGATTAGAGACATTTAATTGCGCACCTCTTCCGTAGATAAATTTGTTTTTATTGGACATATTACAAATTTATGGAATATATCCTATTAACGGTATAAAAAATAAGCTTTAACATTCAAAATATATCTTCTGAATGTCAAAGCTTTTATATTATTTCCCCGGAAAATCTGCTTTACGTTTATTTAAAAAAGCTGAAGTTCCTTCTTTAAAATCTTCGGTTCCAAAAGAACTTCCAAATTCACTAATTTCCACTTCAAAACCATTTACACCATCTTCGTAATTTGCATTAACCGCTCTAATTGCAGCACTCATTGCTACTAGAGAGTTTTTCATAATCTTCTTAGCAATTTTTTCGGTAAATTCTATTAATTCTTCAGGCTCACAAACGTGATTTACCAGATTATACTGAAGCGCCTGGTTAGCATCTATCATACCTGCGGTCATGATCATCTCCATAGCGCGACCTTTTCCAACAAGTTGCGGAAGTCGCTGTGTACCACCATATCCGGGAATTAACCCAAGTGAAGTCTCGGGAAGTCCCATTTTTGCATTATCGCTTGCTACTCTAAAATGCGCAGCCATCGCCAATTCTAGTCCGCCACCTAACGCAAAACCATTAACCGCCGCAATTACCGGTTTTGGAAAGTTGGCTACAAAATCGAATAATTTCGCCTGTCCATCGGCTGCAAGCTCCCGACCTTCTTCTGTAGAAAAATCGGAAAATTCACTAATATCAGCACCGGCAACAAAAGCCTTTTCACCGGTTCCTGTTAAGATTACCACTTTTACTTCTTCATCGTCCTTTGCATCTAAAAAAGCATCGTGGAGTTCCTGGATAGTATCCCTGTTTAAAGCGTTTAATTTCTTTGGACGGTTAATGATAATCTGTAAAATTCCGTCATTATTTTCGGTTAAAATATTTTCGAATTCCATATTTAAAATTTTTGGTTCGTTACTTATTTTACTTCGGAAAACGTACTCTAAAAGTAGTCCCCTTTCCTTGCTTAGAGGTAAAGGTAATACTTCCATTATAGGTTTCCACAATATTCTTTACCATAGCCAGTCCAAGTCCCATTCCGCTGCTTTTGGTAGTAAATTTAGGTTCAAATACTTTCTCTAAATTTTCTTCGGAAATTCCCGTTCCATTATCTGATATGATCACGCAAACATTTTCCTCTTCTTCGTGAATACTCACCATTATTCGCGGATTTTCCTGACCTTCCATTGCCTGTATTGCGTTTTTCACCAAATTGGTAATTACCCTAATAAGTTGGGTACGGTCAAATTTGGCCAGAATCTCTTCTTTTTCACTGCTAAATTGAATATAATTTTCATTAAAAATATCAAGCGCCAGCTTTACTATTTTCGGCACATTTAGCATCTCACTTTGTTGAGCGGGCATTTTTGCGAAATTTGAAAAAGCCTCTGCAATAGAGCTCATGGTATCTATTTGGTTGATGAGCGTAGTAGAATACTCGGCTACTTTATCTTCAATTTCGGGATCGTTCTTATCAAAATTGCGTTCAAAACTTTGTACACTTAAACGCATGGGGGTTAACGGGTTTTTAATTTCGTGTGCCACCTGTTTAGCCATCTCTCTCCAGGCCTGCTCCCGCTCACTTGCAGCTAGTTTAACCGCACTTTCTTCCAACTCATCTATCATACTATTATAAGCGGCTACGAGCGTGTAGATCTCTTCGGAAGCATTAGTAATATCTATTTTTTGATTACGTTTATCCAACCTGGTTTCAGTGATCTTATCTGAAATGATCTTTAAAGATTTGGTGATATATTTTGAAAGAAAATAAGACAGGATTATAGCAAGAACCAGCATAAACAAATACACTTCTCCCATTCTTAAAAGGAAATTATTAAGGTCTCGGTTTAGCACGGTATCATCCTGCACGTAAGGGAGGTAAAGAATGGCAAGTGGCTTAAATTTCCCATCTGTGATGTAAGTATAAGAAGACTGAAACTTTTGCCCATTAATTTCGTTCTTTTCTATATATCTCTTGTTTTCAGATAATTCTAATTTTCGCAAAATGTGGCGATCTAATTGATTATCAGTGGTATCTCTAAAAAATGATTGATCTGATTTTATTAAAAGTTTACCTTGCAGATCATAAACATTTATCTGCATCTCGTGAACCTGGGCCACTTCGTGAATTTTATCTCGCTCCCTTAAGATAATATCCATATTCTCTGTATTGACCAAAAAGGTGGTACTGGCCAATATGAATTTAATATTTTCGGTAATAGCCTGCTCTTTTCTCTCCAGGCGTTCACGGTGATAATTCTCGGCTTCCTGTTTATATTGGTAAACAGTGATTCCCACAATTAAAATAGAAGCTCCCAGCACCAATAAGATCATGGAGATAAAAATGCGGGTACTTAAAGAAAGTTTTGAAAGCTTCATAAATAATAATTAGCCCAAATTAATCAATTATCACACCAATTAAGCATCGGGGTTTTTAGTTCTAATTCGCTTATACATTTTAATACCCAACATTAACATTGCGGCTAGCAAAAAGATTCCCAGAACTCCGTAGATCCAGTTTAAAGCATCCCTAACTATTACTAAGAATATTACGGAAAAAAGGATTAAGGTAGAGCCTTCATTCCAAAGGCGCATTTGGTTGGAGGTCCATTTTACAATATCGTTTTGAAGTTCTTTAAAAATGAGATGAGATTTTATGTGATAAGCATAGAGTAAGACCACAAATCCCAGTTTTACCAACATCCAATCTTGTGAAAGCCAACCCGGGGCCAAATGCAATAATAAAAAAGCAAATAAACTCGCTAAAATAGCCGAAGGCCAGGTTATGATAAACCAAAGCCTTTTGGTCATTAGTTTTAATTGGTTAGCTAGAATGCTCTTTTCAGGTTCAGGTTTTTGCGTGGCTTCAATATGATAAATGAATAAGCGCGGGATATAAAAAAGCCCGGCGAACCAGGTGATCACGAAAATAAGATGTAAAGCTTTAATATACTGGTAATATTCTATCACAAATTATGGTTTTTTGGTTGGGTTTTGATGGGTATTGAAAATCGCTAGGATTATTATTTCTTGATAGTCTATTTCAAAAATCACTAGGTAAGGAAAATATCTAAAAGGGCATTTCTATAATTATTTTCCAGCTGAAAGATATATGGATTAGATTGAATTCGGATTAATGTTTTTTCAAAATCATTTAAAAATCGCTCGCCTAAACCAACTTGTTTGGCTTCATACCAATCGATCGCACTTTTCAAATCAAGTTGAGCCGAAGAGTTTATCTTAAGGCTAAAACCCATATTCTCTTTCAATTTCTTTTCTGGCATCTTCCCAGGGAATTGCCTTCTCCTCGCCACTTTTGTAAGCTTTCCAACGCCTTTCTATTTCTTCAAGTTGTTCATTAGAAAGTTGGCTCTTTCGGCCTTCTACTTTATAGCTTTCTCCTGGCTCACTGGCTTCAGGTTTTACATTTTTTAATAAACTTTCAATTTTCATAAGCAAATCCTCATCATCACAGGCAATGATCTTTTGCATCAATTCTATTTTCAAAGCATTTGTATCCATGACATTTACAGCTATCTAACAAAGATAGGGATTTATGATTTTTCTTCGGAAATATTATCGGGAGGTTTCCGGCTTCAGTTTTAGCCTGATTTCCCTATTTAAAAAATAGGCTGTGACAAGAGTAGAAAGTAAATCGGCGATGGGGAAAGAGATCCAAACTCCAATTTCTCCGTAGTAATTCGGTAGAATCAAAATTAACGGAATAAAAAAGAATCCCTGCCGGGAAAGGGTAAGTAATAAAGCCGGAATTGCTTTTCCTACCGCCTGGAAATATGCTGCACCAATTAGTTGAATGGCAACAATAGGAGTAGCCGCAAAAACCCAGCGCATGGCATCTGGAGTTTCAGCAATAATCGTTGGATTTTGAGTAAAGATTTCAACAATCTCTTCAGCAAAAAACATAATCCCACCAAAAACTAATAAACCCAATCCGCAGGCATATAAAATAGCAGTATTAATACTTTCTTTAACTCGTTGGTATTTTTGAGCGCCATAATTAAACCCGGCAATAGGCAAAAAACCCTGTGTAACTCCAAGAACAGGAAAAAGGGCGAACATTAACATTCTACCTATAATCGCATATATCGCTACTGAATCTTCGCCGCCGAGATCAAATAAAATATTATTCATCAATAAATAAATAATACTAACTACTGCTTGCCGCGATAAAGTGACAAAACCAAGGGAACCCATTTCAGAAAGTATAGATTTATTAAGTCCGAAATCTGGTAAACTGATTTTAAGCTCCGAATTTTTAGAGACGAAAAACCAGAAAACATAGGCAAAACAAAAAAGATAAGAAGCCGTAGTAGCCCAGGCTGCACCCCACATGCCAAGCCCCATTTGATTGATGAAGATATAGTCCAGAAGTAAATTCCCTACAGACGGAATTATCATGGCAATCATCGCGAATTTGGGTTTCCCTTCTGCCCTAATCACGGTATTACCCATCATGCAAAGTGCTAAGAAAGGCACTCCGTAAAGTACTATGGTGTAATATACTTTTGCAGGTTCAAAAATATCGCCTTTTCCCCCAAAAGCAGGAATAAGGGAATCCACGAATATTAGCCCAATAATAACTAAGGTAATGGTAAGAATTAGCGTTAAACTAATCTGGTTTCCAAAGGTCTTTAAAGCTTTTTTACGGTCATCACCGCCAAGTGCCCGGCTAATTATGGACGAACCACCAATACCAATGGCCATTCCCAATGCGGCAATAAAGAATGAAACGGGCAGTACTACATTAATTGCTGCAATAGCGGTAGAACCAATCCAATTTCCTACAAAAATGGTATCGATTAAAATATTGAGCGACATTACCAGAATTCCTATGGAAGCCGGTGCCGCTTGCTGTACAAGTAATTTACCTATTGGTTTTCTCCCAAGATTTTGAGAATTCGCCGAGGCCATTATGCTTCAACGGGCTTTTGGTGCGCCCACTCATCTACCCAGCGAGAAAGCACCTTTACCCAATCATCCCGATCGTTTAAACAAGGAACAACGGTAAATTCTTCGCCTCCTACTTCGTGAAAAATCTCTTCACCTTCCATAGCGATTTCCTCTAAAGTTTCAAGACAATCTGAAACAAACGCGGGAGTTACAATAGCTAGTTTTTTCATGCCCTGTTTTCCAAAACGCTCTATGGTTCTATCGGTATAAGGTTGCAACCATGGATCAAAACCTAAACGAGATTGGAAAGAAACACTGTATGAGTTTTCTTTTAATTCTAAGTATTCGGCAACCAGGCGTGTGGTTTCATAACATTGGTGACGATAACAAAATTGATGTGCTGCAGAAGGCGTTTGGCAACAACTACCATCTATTTTACAATGAGATTTAGTAACATCGCTTTTTCTAATATGTCGCTCCGGCACGCCGTGATAAGAAAACAATAAATGCTGAAAATCCTTTCCTTTTAACTTTTCAGCAATACTTTCCGCTAAAACCCTAATATAATCTGCGTGATTATAAAATGGCGGCACAGTAGTAAATTGCATTTTCGGGAAATGTTCTTTTCTAAGTTGTTCGGCTAAAACAAGAATAGTTTCTGTTGTAGCCATCGCGAATTGAGGATATAAAGGAAAAAGCAACACCTCATCTACACCCTTATCGTGCAATTCCTGAAGCCCAGATTTTATACTCGGCTCTCCGTAACGCATCGCCAAAGCAATGGGTACAGAGGTATTTGTATCCATTTTTTCCTGGAGGCGTTCTGACAGAACAATTAGTGGAGAACCCTCATCCCACCAGATCTTCTGGTAAGCTGCAGCCGACTTTTTAGGTCTTGTATTTAGTACAATTCCTCTTACCAAAAGAACCCTGGCCCAATAAGGAACGTCAATTACACGTTCGTCCATTAAAAATTCGTCGAGGTATTCTTTTACATCTTTTGGGTCGGTGCTTTTTGGGGATCCCAAATTAACCAATAGTACGCCTTTACTCATAGTTTTTCTTTTTCAACATCAAAAATAAGCTTATTAAAAGTGTAACAAAGGTTTATATTATTGCACTTTTTTATGCCTTAATAGAGGAATTAGTTTTTTGTTTTGTCTAACGCACACAAAATACTTTGTAAAATATGCTCTTTAAAACCGGGTTCTATATATGATTGAATGGTGTGACCCAAGCCTGTATAAATAGAAACTCCGCCGTATCCGGTTTCCCTAAACCAGGCTATGGGATGCTCTTCTCCGTTTGTTCCGCCTTCGTAAGAATTCTCATCAAGGTAAAGCAACACCTGCATTTCAGGATTTAGATTTTTGTAATTGTACCATTCATCTGTTCGTGTCCAAATCTTTGGCAGATGAGAAACAGCCGGGTGTTCAGGCATATTTACATGAATATCTGCTTCCTGTATTTCTGGGTGGCCAGCAAAGTAACCTCCTACCAATTCGCCAAACCACGGCCATTCATATTCAGTATCTGCTGCGGCGTGAATTCCGAAGAAATTACCACCGTTTTCTATATATTTTTTGAAAGCTTCCTGTTCTTTTTCATCAAGCACATTTCCGGTAGTGCTTAGAAAAATTACGAGATCAAATTTTGCCAGGTTCTTTTCATTAAAATCATCTGCATCTTTAGTGGCAATAACTTCAAAATCGTGATCTTCTCCAAGATCAGCAATAAAAGACCTTCCTGTAGGAATTGATTTATGCCAAAAGCCTTCGGTTTTATAGAAAACCAGCACTTTATCTTTATCATTTTTGACCTGCTCCTCAACTTCCTGAGCAAATCCGGGGTTTTGTGAAATAAAAACCAGCGAAAGGAAAAAAGTCAGCATTAATCTAGACATAATTAAACGTTTGGATTTAAAGACATGATATATTTCTTTGGCGTAGTACCAAATTTCTTTTTAAAAGCCGCAATAAAATGACTGGAAGTACTGTAGCCTACCTTCAAACCAACTTCGTTTACATTATAATCGCCACTATCCAGGAGTTTTCTTGCGAATTCCATTTTATAGTCAAATAAAAAGCTGTACACCGAATCGCCATAAATTTGTTTAAAACCTTCTTTTAGTTTTTTCAGGCTTAATCCAATCTCATCAGATAATTCCTGTAGCGAAGGTGGCTCAGCCATTCGGGAGATCACGATATCTTTAGCTTTTCTAATCTTAAGAATGTTTTCTTCATCACTAAGAAAGGGGCACTGCTCTACATCTGGGTCTTCTGTTCTATTAAAATACAAACTAAGCAGCTCATAAGCCTTACCTTTTAAATAAAGATTTTTAATGCTTTGGGTAAGACTAAAATTCATTACCTGATTTAGCACTATCGCCATAGAGGGCGAAATTGGAGCATCTTTATAGTATTTTTTATCCTTATTATCGGCACTTAAAAAAGTGATATACCCGGCTTCCTGCGAAAAAAGCGAATGGAATTTTTTAATAGAAATCACCAGGGAAATTAACCAGGAATTTGGTTCTAAAACTAAGTTAAGCGGAAGATCCTGTTGTGGGTTATATAGTAATAATGAACTTTCTTCGTTAAGCGGAAGCTCGTAATTGCTATTATTAAACAGAAACTTACAGTTTCCCTTTAAATTGAAATGAAACTGGATAAAACTACTATCTATATCGCGAATAATTTTTTGATTATCAGAAGTTTCGTTTTGAAACTTTAAAAGATAAAAACCATCTTCAACTTTTAATTCTTCCGTAAATCCTTCAGCGTTATTTTTATCTTCTAAAATCATATTTTTAATTTTTAGACTATTTAGAATTGTTCTAAACTATTGCCTCCAAATCGACTATCACTACTACAAATGTAAGCAAATACCATTTTTTGAAGATATAAAAAACCTAAAATAACTGAAAGCGATACAAAAAGTACTTTGAGCGTTACTTTTTGATTTAGCATTAGCTTAATTTTGCGACCGAATAGCCTAAATAGGTACATGGAAGATTATCACATCGCAAGCGGAAAACATTTTTACACAATAGGCCTTAGCTACAAAAAGGCTGATGCAGAGATAAGAGGACATTTTAGCTTAGACGAAGAAGCAAAGAAACGTTTACTTCAGCAAGCTAGTGCCGAAGGGATTGAAGCTATCCTGGTAACATCTACCTGCAACCGCACCGAAATTTACGGATTTGCACAACATCCATTTCAACTTATTAAACTGCTATGTGAACATACACACGGCACCGTAGAAGAGTTCGAGAAAGTAGCTTATGTTCATAAGAACAAACAAGCTATTTCTCATATGTTTAGAGTTGGCACCGGGCTGGATAGCCAGATTTTGGGAGATTTCGAAATTATTAGTCAGTTAAAAGTTGCGTTTACCCGTTCTAAAAAGCTTGGTCTTGTCAATGCCTTTTTAGAAAGACTTGTAAACGCGGTAATCCAGGCTAGTAAGCGCATTAAAAATGAAACCGAAATTTCTACAGGAGCTACTTCAGTTTCTTTCGCCTCTGTACAGTACATTCTGAAAAATGTACCGAATGTTTCTGATAAGAATATTTTACTATTCGGAACAGGGAAAATAGGTAGAAATACCTGCGAAAACCTTATAAAGCATACACATAACGAGCATATTACCCTTATTAACCGTACCAAAGATAAAGCGGAAAAAATTGCAGGGAAATTTAATCTTATCGTTAAAGATTACGCCGATTTACAGGCAGAAATAAGAAATACCGATATCCTAATTGTGGCTACAGGGGCGCAAAACCCTACTATTTCTAAAGAACTGATCTATTCTAATAAAGATCTACTGGTTTTAGATCTTTCTATTCCAAAGAATGTTTCAGAAGATGTAGCGCAATTACTGAATGTAAAACTGGTTCACCTGGATCAGCTTTCAAAAATTACCGATGAGAATCTAGAACGCAGAAAGCAATTTATTCCTGAGGCGGAAGTAATTATTAAAGAGGTGGAAACCGATTTCAATAAATGGCTGGAAACTCGAAAATTTGCGCCTACCATAAAAGCTTTAAAGAAAAAGCTTAGAAGTATGAAAGATGCCGAATTAGATTTTCAGCGCAAGAAAATTTCAGATTTCAACGATGAACAAGCTGAAATAGTTAGTGACAGGATCATTCAAAAAATAATGAAGCATTTCGCTAATCATTTAAAAGGAGATTCCGAAACCACCGATGAAAGCCTGGAACTAATCCAAAAAGTATTTCAGCTAGAAGAACAGGCCAAATGAACAAAGTAATTCGCATTGGCACCAGGGATAGCGAACTCGCGCTTTGGCAGGCAAAAACGGTGCAAAATGCATTAGAAAAGGCCGGCCATAAAACCGAACTAGTTCCCGTAAAATCTACAGGAGACCTTAATCTAGACCAGCCACTTTACGAAATGGGCATCACCGGGATTTTCACCAAAACCCTGGATGTTGCTATGATTAAAGGCGAGATTGATATTGCTGTGCATTCTATGAAAGATGTACCTACAGCATTACCTAAGGGCATTGTTGAAGCTGCGGTTTTAAAACGAGCTAATACTAAAGATATTCTTATCCATAAAGGCCTTGATTTCTTAGAAAGTGAAGGCACTATTGCCACGGGAAGCCTTAGAAGAAAAGCGCAATGGCTTAATAAGCATCCTAATCATAAGGTGGTAGATTTACGTGGAAACGTAAATACCCGAATGAAAAAATTAGACGATAACGACTGGAACGGAGCAATTTTCGCAGCTGCCGGCCTTGAGCGCATCGCTCTAAAACCAGATAATTTCACAGATCTTAATTGGATGATTCCAGCCCCGGCACAAGGTGCAATGCTTGTGG
>VMHT01041949.1_pt1 | contig 109724 bp, 124 predicted proteins | sample 4693611 | NCBI WGS metagenome assembly VMHT01 (sample SAMN12280063, study PRJNA550983) | marine metagenome | isolation source: seawater sampled from same location over 5 years 0.02-0.2 micron viral filtrate | place: USA: collected off the coast of southern California halfway between the port... ... | reverse complement strand
TTCTGAGAACCGATGGGGGTTCCTTATGTGATGCGACAACCAGGACACTCCTAAATCTTTTAATATACACGGCAACACACGCAAGTACCGCAACCCACCTATGTACAAAACACAACAAATCGTGAGAGGGTGAAATCGTCGTTTAAATACTTATTATATAATAAAACTTTTATCCTAATTATATATATATATATATATGCCATCCATCAAATCCATACTACAAAAAACAACTCTATCATCAATATTTAATAATGATAAACTACCTATGGATTATGTAGATTTTGAAAAAGAATATATTAACAAATTAGAATGGAGTTATATCATTGATGAAAAAAATTATATAAATGGAGTTCCTTTTAATGTATATGTTCATACTTTAGTAGATGATTTAAAAGCTTTATACTACAGTTTACGAGAATACCATAGACTTTTAACTGACTATAAATATTTTATGGGAGTTATAGCATCTATGCGAACTGAAATTAAAAATGAAAGTGAAATGTTGAATAAATATATAAAAGATAAAAGACTCGAAATTGAGCTAGAAGAATTAGAAACTCTTAAGGCATTAGAACTATCTATTAATACCGAATTTACAGATGAATTAGAAAAAAAACTTAAATCTGTAAGAAAAGAAAATGAAAAAAAATTTATGGAAAAAACAAAAGAATTAGATAAAACAATTAAAAAAAATACGGAAATTTTAGTTCAAAAAAAAAAGAATTTGAACAGTGAATTAGAAGTAATGAAAGAAAATAGAGAAATGATTGTCAGTTTAAAAAAGGAAATTGTTATTGATTTTACTAGACATATGAATAGATTTTCCAAAAACTGGAATAATCAAAAAAGCCTCGTTTTATGGAACGCAGGTAATAAAGAATTTTTTAAAATTAGGTTAATTTTAAATTTTCTAATTAAACTAGAAAATAAATTGGTTTCGTTACATAGTAAACACGAGTCACAATTAGTTTTAAAACAAAAACAAAAATTAGCTGGTGAAGCAGAAAAAGAATTACTTGCTACTTTAGATATGGAAAAAGAAAAAGAAGAAAAGAAGAAAAATAAGAAGAAAAAAAAGAAAAAAAAGAAAAATAGTAAAAAGAAAACCAAAAAAAATAAACCTACCAAAGTAACCTCCAATATTGTGAACCCAGCACCTATTTCTACTTCACCTCTTACTCTTCCTCTTCCACCAACCCAAAAGCGGACGGGTGGAGAATCAAAAAGTAATTTAAATGTTTCCGCTGGCGAGTCAAAAAGTTCTTTAGAAATAACAATAAAACAATCCGAAATTATAGAAAGAATTAAAGAACTATACAAATATCTTATGGATAAAAAAATATTTAATAAATATAGATTAAAAAGAAAAGAAAGAGTTAAAACTCTAAAACCATATCAGGACCATTTACTTGTATTTATAAAACAAATACTTATTCCTGAACTAGCACAACAAAACATAAATGTAGTTATAACTGGAGGATTTGCCACAACACTACAAACAAATAATAAATACAAAACTGAAGACATTGATATGAAATTATGTTTATCGCCACAAAGCAATAAAACAATATACATATATCAAATGCGTAATATTGTTAAAGAAATCATTAAAAAAAATATTAATTTTCTTAACCAAAATAATCACAAATTAATTTTTAATTTATTTGAACCTAGTCCAAACCCATTAGAAAATAAGGGAGATATTCCTGTTAAAATAACAGGTAAAGTTAATGTAGGAAAATACAAAAACACTAACAATCCTACTGATTTTGATGCTATTGGTGAAATTACATTTACAAATACAATCTGTAATCAAAATAATATAACAATTATTAATGGTTTGCCTGTTGTAAATATAAGCGGATTAATAGATAATCTAATGAATTATGCTAGTAATAATTTTCAAAAAAGAATGGAAAAGGGTGAAAGAAATATATATCCAGAAAAAATACTAGGTTGGATGAAACAGTTACAATATCTTTTAGGGATACAGAATCCATCTGCTGAAAAAGACTTATCAAGAAAATTAACTAGAATGAAAACTCCTAGTCCCTTAAATATGAAAGGAGGAAAAAGAAAAACTTACAAAAAACGCAAAAAACATAGAAGAACAAAAAAAATAAACTAATTATATATAAATGAACATTTGGGTTTTTTCATCATTATTGGCTGCGTTAATGTTTGCTAGTTCTACTTTAATAAAAAAACATCTATATTCTACAGGTTGTAAAATAAATGATATACTTCTTATACATTTTTTAGTATACGGAATTCTTTCTTTAATACTAGCCAATTATATTTATGTAAATACAAAAACAACATTATTATCGAATGATTACAAAAATATTTTATTAGTTGGTATTTCAGCACTGTTTATAATGCTTGGTGTTTTAGCTGAACAAACAGCATATTTTAAGGTTAATAATCCATCGTATGTAAGTACTGTACTTGGAGCTGGAGTAGCATTAGTTGTATACATTGCTTCTATTACATTTTTAAAAAAAGATATTGAACTAAAAGGTATTATTGGAATTATTTTATCACTAGTTGGATTACACTTGCTCACCAACTAATTTATATCCCACCAAGTTCCAGTTCTCATACATTTTACATACTGGACCACTGTACCACGTTTCTTCATTAGTTTTTAACCAAATTTGAATACTTCCTGGTGTAGTAGCTGTACATCTTGCTCTATACCCATTCATAATACCAATATAATTATTATTTTTATCGTAAATATTAGCTCCGTCAGGTACATCGTTGTAAGCATTCAAAGATTTTGACATTTTTATATCTATTATTTCTAATGAAAATTTTCATTCAATTTTCTATTTTAAATTGAATGAAGTTAAAAATATACTTATTTATTTATACATATGATTCCTTATACAAATGGAAAGATATTAAAACGACTTTTCAAAAGAGGCTTTGCTACACATCCAGACAATAAAGAAGAAAAAAAATGTAATAACAATTGTAAGGATTATCCCCTTAAAGAACAAGTTAAAAATCTCTCCAAAATAAAAAATAGAACTTCAAATAAATAACAAAATATACTACATATAGTGACATTTTATCTACTCCAAGGTGGAGCTTCATCTTCTCGTTGCTTTTTTAATATCGCCTCCTCAGCAATCTTTATAAGTTCAGTAAGTTTAATAGTACATGTCATCATCGTTTGATGTTCCTCTGGTGTCAGTTGTCTCACTGTGATGAGTTGCGTAAGTTTCATAATAGAATCCATAATTAATATTATAATGAATTATTATATTGATTTAACTTCAATTTTCTACTGTGTCATCTTGGAATCCACCCATCTATCAAATCTATAACTTGTACTACCGATTGGACCATATAATTCAAGAAATCGTTCATCGTTGCGAGCATCCCAATTTTCTGGATTTTCTTTCTCTGCTTTACCTGTTTCCATATTTTCTACAACAGTAAGAAAATTACCGTCTTCTCCGACAAGAACATCTACATCAGATTGAGGACGACCCAGACCAACAATAGGCACGCAAGACACAAACTTATTGTCACTAACATGATAAATAGGTGTAAAGTTTCCACTTTTATCGTAAAATCTGGAGTCCATATTTATACTGAAATAATATATGTTTTAGATTATTCAATTTTCTATAAAAAAAAGAGTTGTCTCTTTTCTTGGTTTAGTTTGTGTTTTTTTTGTTATTTAGTTGAAATGTTGTTTTTCGATATAAAGAGAACGACCCTTTTCAGTTAGTGGAAGATTGTTAGTATGTGCCACTAAGCGTGTGAGGAATTTGTTAGTGAAAGCGAATGCTCTTGTAGAAGATGATTTCGAGCCATGAGGACATATGTGCAAGTATTTTTGTCCTTTTTGGCTCACAGTTTCGGTTGCAATTTTGTTTTGAATGTCAGCAAAATCAATCTGCATTTGTGTTTGGAATTCCTCGGGGAGTTCATCTGTGTTATATGCACAAACAGCAAGAAGACGTTTTTGCATATTGGTTTCAGGCGTGTTGTATTTTCCTTCCGATGATTGATGTTCAAATACAAATAGGACACCGTTTTGAATTTTGGGATAAAATTTGCAGGATTTCAATGTCTCGGCGGAGGACACTGCTTCGAATGTCGTGTAATCTTCTGTTTTCCCACAGTTTGTGATTGTAAGTCGTTCCTTCGCATTAAAATGACCATTTTTATTGGCTTTGAAATGCGTTGCTTTGATATCGGCGCCGAAGGGGAGGTCAGGGTTAGGATCGCTGTTTGGAAGTTGTCCAAATAAGTAAAATTCTACTATCTTACCTAATGAACCTTTATCTCTTTTTTTAAAACTTTTAAACAGCTTCTCATTAGTATTAACATATTCTCTTAGTTCTGGACAAATAGAATGTGCGTAACTAATAATATTTCGTAATGTATTACCTCTACCACATAACTCTGAAAGTTTATTTAGAAATATATCACATACACTTTTATTAATTTGAATTTGCTTAAGAGAAAGCATACTTACAGTATTAACTGATTTTTTTTCTTGGAAAATAAAATCAATTTTACATTTTTATACATAAAAAAATAGGCTCTCTTATCTCGATTTCTTATTATTTTACTTTTTTTTTCTTGATTTTTTGATTTTTTGGTGTTGTTTCATAAGAGATTCAAAGCTGTCTTTCATAATATTTGTGTGTTTTTTTTTCCAAACTGACCACTTTGGTGTTTTTGATTTTTTTCTTTCATAGCACATTTGGTCTATAGCTAGATTATCTTCGTAAGCCTCGCGCTGAATCCAAGCAGAGCCTTTCAAACAGTCATAATGTCCTTTATGACCGGCATCCCAGTATCCTCCATTATGAACATCACGAAATATCAATCTCCACCTGGCTGCTTCAAGATACCATTGTTCTGCTTTTAAATATTCACATGACTCCGCTGCTTTATCAGCAATCTTCTCACACATCTTATAGTAGTTGTAAGTTTGATTTCGGTTCATCTTTATCTTGTATTTTTAATATTTGCTTGTCGGAAAGATTTTACTTCAATTTTCTATTTTTTTTTCTTTTTTTACAAGAAAAAAAATTACATAGCAAGAACAACTTTTTTCTTTTTTTTAGCAAACTAGACCATCACCCAAGAAATCTTCTTCAACATCAGTATCTGCTTCTACTGTTTCTGCTCTAGAAATAATAGATTTCATATCACCAAATTCAACTCCGAAGTTCTTTACAAAATCTTGCTCAATCTTTTCTCTTCTAGCAATTTCCTTCTGATAGGCTGTGATTCTTTTCATTTCTTGTTTGTTTTTTTTATTTTTAATATAGTCTTCATCTCCTGGGTATGTCTCATTGTATAGTTCAATACCTTCAACAGTCCAATTTTTCTCATAAACCTTGAACACCTTACGTGTAATCTTGTGAATTGCCACTCTTAGGAAGCTTCCATTTTTACCTGTAGGAGCAACTCCCTTTTGACCAAGATAGATAAGCCTACGGAATGTATGCTCCTTCTTAGAATAGCTTGCCTTGGGCTCACTCTTTTTCTTAACGGATACAGCTTTCTTTTTCTTTGAAGAAAGATGATTCTTCAAGGCAAGGGCAAGTGTCATACGATTTTTTGCCACAATCTTGGAAACACGAGCTGTTCCACAGGGTATAATCTCTACTGGAGCATCCGCAATAGCAGACAACTGCTGAACAGTCATAGTTGAAAGAGCTTGGCAAGACATTTTTGTTGAACAATATATAATAGTAGTTATTATTTGTTATTTTTACTAATTCCTTGTCGGAAAGATTTTATTTCAATTTTCTATTTTTTCTTGTCGGGATCAAAAATTTTAAAAAAATTTAGAAAATTGAAACATTTTCTTTCAAGAAGATTTCAATAAAAACAACTAACACAAGTAATCTTAAGACTACAATACTCAAAATAATGTCCTCAATGATGACTACAATTAACTACAAGGCTACTTTCGCAGCCTGCGAAGAGTTTGGTGCTCGCATTGGTGAGAAGCTTAACTCTAGGGAAGGTGACGAGTTTGACATCGCTCTCAAGTCTGTCCTAAGCGAACTCTCTTCTAAACCTCTTACTAAGAAGAAGGCGAAGAACACTACTGCTAAAAGCCCATCAGCAAAAAAGCTGGCTACTATTGCCAAACTAACTGATGAAATTCAAGTTCTGGGTGGAGATGTCCAGGAAGGAACTGGAATTGGTGACCTTAGGGCTATGCTTAAGACTCTTAAGGCTAAGAAAAGAGAGGAAATCGCCGCAGCGAAAGCTATTGAGAGAGAAGCCAAGAAGAAGGCAGCTGAGGAAGCTAAGGCAGCAAAAAAGGCTGCTAAGGCTGCCAAAAGCCCAAAAACGGACAAAAGCGAATATACTATTCGATGCTTCCCCAATGATAAGGAGCGAGACAATTGGAAAGGAAAGAATGGTAAGTTCTTGAGATACGCTATTCACAAGGAGGATAGGACTGTAATTCAAAAGGTTACTGATAATTGGACAGATGAGGCAAATGCTAAATTTAAGGAACTTTTCCCTGAAGGAAAGGAGCTCGCAAAGAAGAAAATTACTAAGAAAAAGAAGATTACTAAAAAGAAAACTCAAGATACTAATCTCGAGGATGAACAAGCTCTTCTTATTGCCAAGCTAGTTGGAACTACAATTAGCGAAAAGCAAACTACATCATTACCAGTAGCAGAGACTACTGAAGAAGGTGCTGAGTCGAAAACCACAGAGGAAAGTAATGAATCAAAGCAGAAAGATACAGTAACTTCGAATGATGAAAACAAGGTAGAGGAGGAGGAGGAGGAAGAGATTGAAGAGATTGAAGAGATTGAAGAGACTGACGAGAAGACCGAGAATGATGAAGAACCTATTTTCCCAGGAGAAGATGACGTAGAAGAGTTTGAACATGAATCCCTAGATAAATATGAAGGTATTGACTTCTACAAGGATTCTAACTCAAACATCTGGGATGAAGATATGCAATTTGTCGGAACCTTTGATGAAGATAGTGAGGAATTGACAATTAAGACTGGTTACGAACCCGACAACTAAAAACAAGAAAAAATAAAACCCTGTGATGAAAACACAGACGAAAAAAAACCTTTTTTATTGTCTATATCTCACTTAACACCCTCGTTTTCTTAATCCAAGAATTTAGAAAATTGAAAGAAAATCTTTACGACAAGGAAATGGCATAACAAAAGAATATTATATAACACTACAAATTATGTCTTTCGATAAAGATGGGTTCTACTACTTTTGGCGAAACGGAACATGGTTCATGCGTCACTGTGACCGTGGACCCAACCCTGAGGATGTTGTTCTCCTTGTTGAGGATCCGAAGAACAAAGTCGTGTGTGATGCCCTCGAAAAGCTTCAGCAAGGCATTCCAGCCGACAGTGAGACCACCAAACACCTAATGGAGGGTATTCTCAAGTGGATTGAGGAAAATCGCGGCGGTGTCGTTGACCAGAAACAAGAGGAAATATTTGTCAAATATGTTTTGAATCATATGCGACAACGGAACTAAAAATAAAACCCTGTGATGAAAACACAGACGAAAAAAACCTTTTTTTCTTGTCTATATCTTACTTAACACTCTCATTTTCTTAATCCAAGAATTTAGAAAATTGAAAGAAAATCTTTCCGACAAGTAATTATTAAAAAACAAAAATATTATCAACACTTTACAAACAATGTCTTCTTCAACCGTTACACTAACTCATACAGGTGACAAAAACAGTCCCACAATGCTAAGATACTTTCCTGTATGTCGCAAAGATACGGGAAAATTATGGTTCGGTAAAGATGTTCGTTTCAGAGGACGCAACGGACAACTACTCAGATGCAAGGTGCACAAAAAGAAAAAAACGGTTGGAATAATGGATCCAGAAAATTGGTCTGAAAAACAAATTAGGGATTTCAATTATATCTATCCTGATGGTGTTGATTCCTTATCTGGAGCAACTAAAAAATCTCTTATTACCGCAATGATTGAGAGAGAATTTCCTGAATTAAATAACGGTGGCGAGAGCAAGAATCAGTCTGGCGAGGAGGTGCGCAGTCGAATAGAAGAGATGGTTGAGACAATAGATACTCTTCTAGAAGAGCAAAAAACTATTAATTCAAATATTAGTTACCTAAAAAAAGTAATGGATGAATGGCGGGAGAAACAAAGAATAGTAAATGAAAAACTCAAAAAGAGAGAGAGAGAAATAGAACTCATAAATCAACTAAAAAAATCTAAAGCTAGGGCAGCAGAAGAAAAAGCCAAGCAAAAAAAAATCCTTTCACAACTTAACGCTCTCGGGAAAAATACTATTAGGATTGATGACGATTCTTCAAGCGATGAAGAGATTGAAGAGATTGAAGAGATTAAAGAGATTGAAGAGACTAAAGATGAATTTGACTTTCGCAACTTCCCAGGAGAAGATATTGTCGAAGAGTTTGAACATGATTCCCTAGAGAAATATGAAGGTATTGACTTCTACATAGACGACAACTACAACGTCTGGGATGAAGATACGCAATTTGTTGGATTCTTCTCGAGAGTAAAAGACTCCATCTCATTCAAAAAGGACTACGAACCTGAAGATTACTCCTTCTCAGTGGAGTAAATTATATAAGTAAAACCCTGTGATGAAAACACAGACGAAAAAAAACCTTTTTTATCTAATACTTAGTGATTTTTTTCTTAATCTTTTGAATATTTTAGATTTTTCAATATCATCTTCATCATCACTATATATTTCCATATCCGGTTTCCATAACTGAAATGGATCTAAAACAAAAGATATAAACTCATTTGTGTCTCTTAACTCCTTTGGAGGTTTATAACAACAAGAACTACATTTAGATGATTTCTTACCCTCAGCTAATAATATTTCTTGTTGAAATATTTGGTCAATTATTGAAAAGGCTGACTTTAAAAGTAATATTGTTGTTAAAATTCTTTTTTTCTTTTTATATGCTTTCTTTATTTTTCGTTCTCTTTCATTATTAGATAATATTCTTCGTCCCTTTAGAAATCCTATTTTATTAGTTATATCTCTTAACCTAGTTAGATAATCCTTCCTACAATTTTCTATTTTTTTAATAATAGAAAAAACATTAATGTTATATATGTTTGGGTAAGTGTATCTTATTTTTCTAGGAATTAAAAATTGGTTGGTTTCCTTAATTTCTTTTATTTTAGTTTCAATATCTTTAATTTTCTGCATTAATTCTTTTTCATCTGTTGTTTTCTCTTTTTTTTTTGTTGAATTAGCAAACATAAGAAGATATCCAGAAGAAAACTCACAAACTGATTGTAATTTATCATACTGATGTGCTGATGTTTTATGTGCTTCAGATTGAGCATCAAGTTTCATATAACTAACTACAGCTAATAAGAAAGATATAATAGCATTCAATCCTGATACAATATAAGATGACCAAGCTACTGTATCTAAACCTAGTGAACCTAATGTAGCTAAAGATGACAAAAATATAGCTGGAAGCATTAACCAATTTAACTGACTAGTTCTAAAATATTGTGATTCCATATAAATTAGTTTTTGACCTCGCACATAACTTGCTAAAATATCCATAGCCGATGAATAATATTCACATGAATCATAATATAAATTATCAATACTATCTCTAACTTGTGTATAAGACACTTTATGATATGAACCAGATAAACTACAATTTTCTTCTAATTCATCATCTGAAATATTCAACGGATCTAGTGCTTCAGTTTTAATTGGTTTTTTACGAATATTTGGACTTATTCTTAATCTTTTCTTCACTTTTTCATTTTCCTTATTTTTTTTCTTTTTTTTATTTTTTGTTTCCTTAACTAAAAGTTCTACTATTTTATTATTGGAATTATCTTCCATATAAAATAAATACCGATTTTTATTTATTTTATATCACAATACAAATAAAATTATTTTTCATTTACATCTCTCAATGCCTCTTTTATTTGAATTTTACTAGCTATATTTCTTTTTAACTTTTCCTTAGTTTTTACTGGATTATCCAAACCTTCTGTACATGAATTCAATATATCACCCCATTCCTGACTTAATTTTGGATCCTGCATATAATTTGGATGTAATTTTTCCCACTCTGTTAATTTCTTTGTTTGAGCCATCTTTATATTATATATCGTTTCATCTATCTTTTTATTATTTTCATCCTTTTGCCATGTATCATTATCTTTCACATAAAACTGAAGACGTTTCTTATCACTACAATGTATCGGTCTTTCTGTCGGTTTTAAATCTTGTAATTGTTTTGTAAATATATTTGTTACTCCTTCTATGAAACCATTATTTTTAGAATACTGTAAATCTTCTAATGATACTTGTAGCTGATTTATAAAGTCAGTTAAATTCATTGCATTTTTACATTGTTCATTTAAGAAAAAGTTTATAGATATATTGTTAGTCGTGTTACCCACCTTTGGAATTAATTCCTGAGTTAATTTTGATTGTTCTTTCATACATTTCATCATTTCAGCATTTTGTTCAACTAATTTTTGATTTGATTCAACTAATTTTAAAATAGCATTTGACATGGCTGAATCTTCATTTAGTTTTGGGGTTTTTTGACTTCCATCTATTACTTCCAATACTTCCATATTTTCAACATTTTTATTAATAACAATTAAGCATTTTTGTGTGTGTTTCCATAAACCACCGTGAGTCTTATATATTTTATTACATTTATTACATATAAATTCAACATTTTTTTGTTTTCCTATGGATTTATCCCTTTTTCGCAAATGTTTTTTTGTTTTCAAATGCCGGTTATAATCTTTTTTGTTACGTGTTATGTAGTTACATTTTATACATTTATATTCCACTTTTTTCTTACCATTATTTCGTTGGGGTTTTTTGACTTCCATTTATATATATATGGAAGTATTAAAAATCCCCTAAATACTTTTTCTTAAAGATATAAAAAAATTATATCGTCACAACAAAAAATACAGCTCATAAAAAAATCCCTACAAGATGCTCAAAAGTGGAAATTTGGGTTTAAAAAATTTTACGAAACTTTGTTTATATTTGCAAAATGGACATTTTAAAAATGTCCAAAATCGATTTTTGCAAAAAAGTTTTTTCAAAAAACGCTTACTGAAATAAAATCTTGTAGGTAGTCGTTTTTTAAGATTTATGAAAATAAGAGCATTATGGTTTAAAATATAATATTTTACGTAGTGCTTTTTTTTAGGTAATTACAAATTATAATTTAAAGATATAACAAACTATATTTTTATATGACAGAAGAAAGCCAACAAATAGTAAAAGAATTTTTAAATAAATGTTCAATAGTTTTTGATGATTTTAATCAATTAGATGGCATGTTAATCCCAAGAGAATTGTTATTGTCAAAGGATAGATATGAAATAGTAAAGGATGATATAGAAAAAATGAGAGAATTGTATAGTAGTGGTTCACTGACATCCCTTCAAAAAACAGCAAAAGAAAATCAAAAATGGCCTTTATTAAATTTAGTTAGACAAATACTAAAAAGTAATAACTATAAAATGGAGCCAATAAGAAAAAGTAATGGATATACAAAAGAAGGAAAAAAGAAATACTTAAGATTTTTCATAATAAAAAAGATAAAAAATATTAATGAAGTAAAAGAAGAAGTAGAACAAGTATCTAGTATTTAGAAATAATATATCTATGTTTAATATATATATTATATAGATGGAACAACTAACACAAATTTTATCACAAAACCAATCACAAAACCAATCACAAAATTCAGATATAGATTCAGATATAGGTTCAGATGATGATAGAAGTAATAATAATTTTATCACTCCATCAGATAGTCTATCAGGTAGTCCATCAGGTAGTCCTAGTCGGAATAATAGTAGTCAAGACACTCCACAAATCAAAACACCAAATCGAACAAAAATACAACAAGCAAAAATGAATAGAAGTAATAAAAATAAGGATACTGAAGATGCTGAATTAATAGATTACCCAAAAAATTCGGAAGAATACAGAGACGCAGAAATAGATTTAATAAATTCTAATTTTACTGATTTAGATTGTTACAAAATGATAAGGACAATAGATATATTACATAGGACATTAGATGAAGCATTAAAAAGCAAAAAAAATATAAAAACAGATTCATTTGTTGAATCGGCATTGAAAAATAAAACTTTATATAATTATTTGAAAAAAATTAAAAATAAAAGCACTACTAGTTTATTTGATGTATTATTTGACAACACAGGCAATGGTATAATTATATGGGGAATAGAAAAAACAAAAGTTAAAAATAAAGAGAGAAATAATTTATACCTAGCACAATTAGTCAATCCTAATAATAAAGCTGATAGATTAGATAAAGTGCCTAAAAATAAAGCCAAAAAAGGCAAATCACCTATCTTTAAAAAAAAATTTAATGAGAAGTTTGAATCAGGGGATCTCACAATGAATGCGAATAGTTGGTTGAAAGATGAATCATTATATGGATCATCATCATCTTCAGCTCTAAGTTATAATTATGTAACAGTTGAAGAATATTTACAAAATCCAGAAAACTATCCAAACTTAATATTTGACAAATTGACAACGCCTAAAAATGGTCGTCAAGTTTTTTCATTATTAGGTGGAGAATTAAAAGTTACACCAACTGATGAATACATATTATTAGCAATTGGTAGAAATAAACGAGAATCATTCAATTTAGAAAATATAGGTGATTATAATAGTGTTCTTCATAATACAAAATATTTACCTTTTTTTCAGGCATACAATAGAGATTTAAAAGTAGGAAATTATAAACCTAATGGAAATATAGAAAATCAAAGAGAATGGAGGGAAGCTAATCCTGAAGCAGCAATAACACCAATATTTAAAAAAAAAATGTATTGTGCTCTATGTGGAAGAAAATTAGTAGAAAAAAATGATAATTTTACTTATGATGTAGACCATGTATGGAATTTAATACTTGATTCTTTATTAAATATTCTCGATTCACCAGAAGGATATTTTAATACCCATGATAATTGTAATAGAACGTTTAAAAGTGATAAGGTTTTTATACCAAATATAGGAATATGGAAGACAATGTTTGAAAAAGCATCAAATTATGATGAGAGAATAAAAAAAGATCCGGACTCAGCAGCAGGAGGTGATAATTATGAATGGCCAGGAGAAGTTTACAAATTGAACGGATTAGATGATATTATACCAGAAGGTGGATTCAAAACATTTAATATTGGCTATAAAGAAGACTGGGCAAGGGATTATGATTATTCAAAATACAAAATATATATTAAAAATAAAGATAAATTAATAAAAGGAGAAGCATTAAATCATAAGGATATTCTAAATGCAAAATGGGGTAATGCTAAATTTAATGAATTTGATTTACAATTAAAATTTTTAAAAAGAACACTAAAAATAGCAGGCAAGCTACAAGATGACAAGCAGTGGGCAACCGACGCAGATGATGATAAAATAATTAGGAAAATGTTAGAATTATTCTTAAAGGAAATAGTATTATTACAAGTGGGGGCCGAAAATATGAATACTTTTAGGCAGATTACAAATATGTTAGAACGTAATAGTGTAGACTACACAAATTTGCCATTATCTCTGCAAAGTTTGGTACAAATATTGAATTTATCTAAACCGGATGATCGAACGAAAAAATTTCAAGCATTATTAAAGCTTTTTATAAGCCGAGCTAGAAATTCAATACAACGTGGTCATCTTATACAAAAAGCTCTTCTTGGTCCTTCAACAGAAGGTCATGAACCAACACATGTGAAATTAACTAATTTATTTAATAATTCAACAAGTATCACAAGTCAAGAAGCAAGGGCGGCCGCTAAAAATTTTCTCAAAGAAATTAAAAAATTAAGAAAGAATATTCAAACGGGAAAAGAACAAACACTTACATCAAAAAAAGTGAGCGATTTTAAAAATTTATTAAATGCTATTATTAATGATAATTGTGGTGACTACGACTCGGACGACTCGGACGAGCGGTCCGAACGCGAAAAGATAAAAACAGCTCAACACTGTAAAACCTTAATGCTAATTTTTGCGCAATTACAACTTCTAGAGGGAGAAAAATTAAAATATCGAATCGAGAAACAAAGTGCTCTAATTGGACCTTCATCAACAGCGTCTTTATACTCCTCATCATCAGATTCACCACCACGTCGAATTTATTCAACACCCTCTCGCAAGCAATCATGGCAAAACCTTGCTTCACCAGATAGTAATTTACGACGTAGAGCTATGTTACTTGCACAGAGACAGGGCGCTTCCTCATCCTCCGCAGCAGCAGCATCATCCTCCGCAGCAGCAGCATTATCCTCCGCAGCAGCAGCATCATCCTCTTCAATACAGGAACCACATCAGCTTTTATCTAGTGATTTGCCATACTCAGTAAAACCAGACCAACAATCATCATCAAACCTTCGTAGTAGTTCAAACTTAGATGATGTAGATGGATTATTAGATGATTTGGATAGAGGTAACGCAAGTTTGGCAGATTTAAAACTATTGCCTCAATTAAATTTGTTCGAACCTAAAGCCAACGCGAAACCTAAAGCTAATAATAATTCTGCGTCTGCAAAATTTTTGAAATCATGGTTGGCAAAGAAGAATAAATCTCCTCAAAAAAAAAATAGGAAACGTCCTCCTCCAGATGCGAGATATAATAGAGGTAAAAACAAAAGGGGAAGACCACGACGAGGAGGAACAAGGAGAATTGTAAAAAAGAAAAAGAAAACTATAAGAAAAAATAAAAGAAATAAGAAAACAAGAAAAAAAAGACGAAGAAAGAAAAAAACAAGAAGAAAAAAATAATTGCGTTTTAAGTGGATATAAAAAATGTAAATAATTAATATAATGGAAAATAAACAAGCAGTAGCAGTAGCAGTAGGTGTAGGAGCAATAGGAACAGCATTAGAATATTTAGGGTATTCGGCGTATCATGGTAGTAAAAAAGAAAGAAATGATAATGATTTATATAATGAAGTAGATAAGGAGGAGAATGATAAAAAAAAAGATGTTCAGTTAGAGGAAGCAATAAAAGAAGAGGAAAATATGAAATTGGCAGCAAAAAGAAAAAATAGTGCTTGGGGAAAATTTTGGCACAATAGTCATGAAGATATGAAAAAAGAGACAGAAAAAAATAAGGATAGCAATTAAATAAATAATATAAAGATAAGAATAATTTATTAATAAATGAGTATAGCGAATATAATGCGTAATCACAATCCAATATTCGATTTTTTTGATTCTTCTGTATTTGGTATGGGTTTTAAATCATTAGAAAGTTTTTTGAAGTTAAATTTGAGAGATGTGAGAATGTCAAATAATTTTACAGCATTATTTCATGCTAGCGGAGCATCATTATTAACAGGAGTGTACTTTTTATTGGGAAAAAATAGTGATATGTTATATTGGATACAAAAATTTGCGACAGGATATTTTCTATATGATTTGAGTTATTTAATAAAAAATACAAAAGGATTGCCGAAATATTTATTTATCTATCATCATCTATTATCAATATACAGTATTAATCAAAATGCTGAAAATTATAAAACAATGGAATTTTATTTAACAGCAGAATTATCAAATATTCCATCTTACTTTGTATATTATATGTTAAAAACAAAAAATGAAAATTTAAATTTAATGAAAAAGTTTCAATGGGGATTATATGCTCCAATAAGAATATTTGTTTTAGGATACTATGTAAAAGGAGTATTAAAGAAAAATCCGAATGATATACTACCTTATTTTATATCATCGATATATTTATTGGGTGTGATATGGACAAAAAAACTATGGTACAAATTATAATTTAAATATTATCTTGAAATAATATTTAAATGAAAAAGATAGGTTTTTGTTTTTTAATATATGATGAAATAATTCTAGAAGAGATATGGAACGATTTTTTTAAAAATGTGGATACAGAAAAATATGAAATTTATATTCATTACAAAATAAATAAAAAACTAAGGTATTTCGAAGAAAAAAAATTAAAAAGATGTATTGAGACAAAATATGCGGATGTAACGCTAATTCACGCTCATAATCTATTATTTAGAGAAGCTTATAATGATAATTGCTATAAGATAATATCATTAAGTCAAAGTTGTATTCCTTTAAAATCATTCGATTATATTTATAAATTTCTAACAAGAGATTGTTTGGGTCATTTCAATGTAATGCCAGATGTTCAATGTTTTCCGAGATGTGAAAATTTACTAAAATATTACAGAATAAGTCATGTAAAAAAGTCGTCAAATTGGTTTATTTTAAATAGAAATATATGTAGTGAGATAATGAATATAAAAAAAGAAAGGATAGATAAAGAATATGGAGAAATGCAGTCACCAGAAGAGCATTTTTATGTGACATCAATATTTTCAAAATATTTAGAAAAGGAAATAAAAATGACACCAAATTTATCAGATGGTGCGACAACATTTACAAATTGGCCAGATATGAATTATAAATATCTATTTAAACCAAATATAGGAGATAGAATGCCAAAACATTATAAAAAAATAAGTGAATTAGAGTTAAGACATTTAATCAATAGTGATTGTTTATTTGGAAGAAAATTTACGAAGGAATGTGTGAATAGCTTAAATATAGAATTATATAATAAGAAAGTATTGTGTAAAAATGTAAATTATAATTTAAGTTTTAAATTAAAATTAGAAGAAAGTGAAAAAATAGATAAAAATCTAGGAAGAATAATGAGACAAATTCATAATTTAAATAGCATTTCCTGAATTATCATCAACAGTAGTAGGTGTTTCTTCAATTACAATTTCAATATTATTAGTGGATTTTTTGCCTAATAAAACAGTAGGAGTAGAGGGAGTAGATTCATTATTATCACTGTCACTACTGCTAGATGAATAATCCGAGATATTTTGAGCGGTTTGATTTAATGAGCCTAGTAGTTCATTCATTGATTCTTCAATATTAGTAACACTAAATTTATTTTTAATAATTTCTTTTTTAGTTTGTTTATGAGCTAATTCTAACATTTCTTTAACTTCTTTATCACGTTTTCTTTGAGAATCCTCGAATTCCTTTTTAGCTTGTGCGAGTAATGCTTTTCTCTCAGCATCTTTTTCATCCATTAGTTTTTTAATAGCGAGTTCTTTTTCTAAAGCTTCTTTTTTGGCGAATGCTCTTTCTTGTTTAAGTTTTCTTTTTTCTTCAGCAGCATTATCTCTATAAATATTAATAGGTTTAATATCTAGAATTTCAGGTCTAAAGAATTCATATCCAGATTTAGTTTTATTACCAGAAACATCAAATTCAGGTTCAGGGAAGGTTTTAACAAATACTTTAACAATATCTTCGGGAATATCAGGACTTTGTTCAATGAGTCTATCTAATTCAGCTCTACAATTAGAAATAAAAACGGAGCCGTCTTCTGTTCTTTCTTTAACAGGTAGGCTAAGTTCAACGCTAATATTTCTGGAAAATTTTGAATAAGCAATACTAGCGGCTCTATGTCCTTCTAATAATTCACTAACTCTTAAGAATTGACTAACAGTTGTAATAAGACCAGCCGAGAGATTAAAAAATCCAATACCTAAAGGAACAAATTCTTTCCAAGCCTCAGGAAAGGATCCCTGAGCAAAATTAGCAGTTCCAGTAACGGTACTTATAACAATAACAGGAAGAGCGAACCACATATTTTGTCTATCAAATTTTTTAAAGGATTTGTCATGTAAATATCTATAAGAAGAGCCAATTTCACTCCATCGTTTAAGAATAAGCTCTTGTTGTTGGTGCCATTCAGGTATTTTATTAGAGTCTTTTTTAATTTTAGGAGTGTCAGGAATAGTAACTGTAGGATTTTCACTCATTTATATATTCTTTATTTTTTTTTTTAAAAAATCATAAACGCCTTGTTTTTTCTAAATATTCTGAAAGATTTATATAATTTACTTAGAAGTATCCTAAAAATAATATATAAATGTTTTGGGGAGAATCAGATGCGAGTGTATCTTTTTGCGAAAATAAATATACAACGAGTAAATATATAGCAGAATATTATAATACAGTAAGTGCGATGCCTTACATATTTGTAGGTATATTTTATTATAAAAATAATTTGAAAGAAATAGGAATGTCAATAATTTGGTTAGGAATAGGAACCGGAATATTACATGGAACGCAAAGATTTTATGGACAAATAATAGATGAAGCATCAATGCTGAGTTTAAGTTTTAGTATAATTAATAAAATAAGAGAGAGGCAGTTTTACAAAAAGATTTCAAAAAAATATTTGTATTTTTTATTGATATTTTATTTATTAACATATAAAAGATTTTATATATTTTTTACAATATTTTCAAGCTTACAAATTTATACTTATAATTTGGTGACATATAGAAGAAATAAAAATGAATCAAAAAGTAGTATATATGTAGATTTGTATAAATATTCTTTGATTTTATCAACAACATGTTGGTTATTAGACCAATTTTTGTGCGAGTATGTAAGAAATTATTATTTACATGCTGTATGGCATATAGGAACAAGTATATCATTATTTACAGGTTTAATACCGTTTATAATAAATTAAAATTATATTTAGATATAATATAATGTGGCAATTTATACTAGGATTTGGAGCGGGAGTGTACGTAGGAACAAATTATGATTGTAAGCCAACAATAAAATTTATACAAACTTGCATAAAAAATAATGTTCCTAATGATATGGTACCAAAAAAAAAAGATGATGAAAATAAATAATATTAATTAAATACTTAAAAATTTATAAGTATTTAATATAATGAGTCAGTCAGATTTATTAGAAAATGTGAAAACATGGTTAAATATAGATAATGAAATAAGAGCATTACAAAAAGAAATTAGAGAAAGAAGGAAATTAAAAAAAAATCTAACAGAAAATTTGGTGAACATAATGAAATCTCAGGATATAGATGCTTTAAATGTGCCAGACGGACAATTGGTATATAATAAAATAAAAACAAAATCAGCATTAAGTAAAAAACATTTGATGACATCTTTAGCTAGTTATTTTAAAAATGACCAAAGATTAGCAGATGAATTAACAAAATTTATAATGGAAAGTAGACAAGATAAGGAAAGAGAAAATATAAAAAGAAAAATTAAAAAAAATTAGTATAATTAATATATAAATGAATAAAATTAAAAAACATAAAATAGAAGATACAATAGCTAGAAATGAAAAAACCAAACAAATTTATCCAGATAATTATTATTCTTACGATATACATAGACATTTACAAACAAATTTTCACGATATAAAATTAGATAAAGATGAAAATATTTATGCTTGTTGTTTCAGAATAGTAAAAAGTCGTGCTAATAAAATAATATCAAATCCATTTTTACAATATTTATTGTATAAATATCCAAATAATAAAAAATCAGTAAATAATTTATGTGTATTTCCATTTATGAAGTCAAATGGAAATGATTTAATAACAGTATCAAAATTAATAATAAATAAAATATTTGATAAAATTTATAATCCAGTGGGATATATAAAAAATGATGATGGTATATTTTTATTTTATCATATAGATTTTGATAATGTCTTAGTGAAAACAATAAATAAATCAGTAAAATATATATGGGGATTGATTGATGAAATTTGTAACTTAAAAAAAATAATAACATTCCCAATACATTATTCAGTAACAAATTTATTTTTATATAATCCAAAATTAATTTATTTAAAAAACAAGAATAAACAGTGTATAGAAGTGCCAACAACAGCATATATAGGGGATACTGAAGAATTATTAAATTATATAGCAACATTAGGAATAAAATCAAGTGCCGTTAGGACATTTGGACCATATTACTACTTAACTGATTTTAAAACAGCAATAAGAGAAGGAGGATGGTCATCAAATTATGAAAAAAGAACAATATTCAATAAAGGAATAACAGATAAAAATGGCAAGTATAATCAAGGAGGAATAGTTAGATTTGCTTTATTTTTAGGAAATTATCGTGTAATATTAGATAGACCAACAGATACAATTTATTCTTATGTTAGATTATTGGATAGATATTCATTAGCTAAGGCAGATAAAAAAAAAGAGAGATTAATAAAAAAAAACAAAGGAAAATGGACAAAAAAATATGATTCCTTGCAAATATCAAATTATAAAAACGCGAAAAGTTCTGGATATTTTTGGTTGAATACAGGTTATATAACAAAACATTTTAACAACTTTATGTCTTTGTCAATTCATTTAATAGATAAAGAAACGTTAAAGATAAATTACGATCCAGACTATGAATTATATGACATAATTTAATATAATAGAAATATATATATTGATGAATAAATTACTATTTATGATATTAGCATTTATATTAGTTAATGGAAGTTTTTCAATGATGGGATTTATAGCTCCAACGTTGCCTATAGATAAAATAGCTCCAATACAATTATGGATAAATGCATTATTTTTATTTGCTTTATTTTTACCAAGTAATGTGGGAGAATTTTTAAAAAATATTTAAGTTATTTTAGTAATAGATTTTGAAAATTGATTTTAATATAATGAGATTAGTTATATTAAAATAATGGAAAGACGAATTAATAATAAACACAGAATTTACCTTCAAACATTTAAAGAGGGTATAAAGAATTTAATCGATGAAACAAAATGTGATAATGAAACAAAAAGTATGTTATTACAGTATATTTATGATTATCAACCATTGAATTTCGAAAAAAGTGATTTTCAAAAAAGAAAAAGGGTAAAAAATGTGGTGCCATTTTTTGAAAGATGTTGTGCCCTTAGAGCAAATAAAGAACAGTGTACAAGAAGACGAAAAGATGGAAGTAGATTTTGCGGAACACATATAAAGGGAGTACCTCACGGTGAAATTAATAAAATAACTCAAAAACCAACACATACAAAAAAAACGGTAAAAGCTCAGGATATTAAAGGAATAATCTATTATATAGATGATGATGGAAATGTATACGATCCACATGATGTAATGAATAATATGGTAGACCCAAAAATTATAGCAAAATATGTAGAAAAAGATGGAAAATATAGTATTCCGTCTTTATTTAATTAAGAAACCAAATATTTAAAATGTGATTTACAATGTGAGGAATTATTAAATTTTTTTTTACATTGACATCTTTTACCTTTATTTTTACCTCGTCTAAAAACATAAGCACATGTAGTGTGGTATTCTTGATTGACTAAATCTATAATAATATTTGCCTGAGGTGAATTATGAAAATCCTTTAATAATTTGTCTTTTTGTTTTTTTGATTTTTTTAGACTTCTTTTTTCGATAATTTTTTTATGGTTTAAGCAAAACTTATTCATACAAGCCTTTCCACACATTTCTCCTTTTCTTTTACCAGATAAAAATGTATAAGAACATGAATTGGGTTTGAATTGTTGAGAAGGGGGCCAATTAACTCCAGAAACTTTTCTATATGGTACAAAGTGTGGTATTAGACCATTTTGAATAGTTCTACAATAAGGACATTTAATCTGATTTGTTTTTAATTTTTGAGTTTCTAGGTAATTATATTTTTTTGATTTTTAATTTCATTATAAATGTATTTGTAGTTAAATTTATGTCCACACTTAAGTTTAATAAATGAAGGTAAAAGTTGTGTTCCAGAAATCAAACAATAATTATCATCATCATAATCATCTTCATCATCATTTTTACATAATAATTCTAAAATTTCTTTATTAAAAATAGAATTTTGATTTATAATAGAATTCTGCATTATTCTAATTATATTATTCTCTTTATATGATTTATATAATGTCTATGAATTTAGGAAGAATGTGGTCAAATAATAAAAATATTATAAGAATAGAACCAAAAATAGAAAAAAAGAATTTAGTGCTTTTAAATAACAATGCGGTAAATAATAAAATAAATAAAAAAGAAAGTAATGTAATATCTCAAGATAATAGAGCGTATTGGGGGACGCCTACTTGGATATTATTTCATACAATAGCTGAAAAGGTGAACGAAAATTATTATAATCAAAATTATATGGTAATTTGGAATTTCATTAAAGATGTGTGTCATAATTTACCATGTCCATTTTGTCAAAGTCATGCTATAAAATATGTGAATTCTGTCAATATTTCTCAAATAAAAACAAAGATTGGACTTAAAAGGGTTTTATTTGATTTTCATAATCAAGCAAATAAAAATTCAAGAAAAAAAGAAGAAAGTATAGAAATATTAAAAAAATATAAAAATGCTAATACAAATAATGTATTTAATCATTTTGAAACAAGATTTTTCAAATCATATATAGGAAATAGACAATTTACAGATTGGATAAAAAATGCGCTTAAAACAAGATATGCCGAATTTGTTGAAAAAACAATGGATTATATAAAGTAATTAATAAATTAAAACATATCATCTTCATCATCATCAGTATTTAAGTCGTATCCAGAATCATCAATTTCACATCTAAAAGCTTGATTTTCTACAGAACATTTACTAGCACCTTTTGGAACAAATTTATGTTTAAAAAATAATATAGAATTTTCTTTATTAGGATATAATGATTTATCTAATCCAACACCAATATAATACCATATTGGTGCTAATGCGCCACCAATAATTAGTCCAGCAACAATATCAATTACTGTGCTACATTTTTTGGACCATAATGAAAAAGAATTTAGTAAAAATATACCAGTTAATATTAAAACAAATACTATTGTTGAGACACTTTGTTGAGGGTCAGTATTTCCTACAAAACCACACATAGCAGAATATATAATAGTAAAAACTAAAAATATGGTATTTAATGAAGGCATACTAAACTGAGAATAAATAGAATTATCATAAGGTTGTAAAAAAAGAGAACACATATCCTTAAAATTAGCACCTTTGCCATCCTTTTTAGTCCACCATCTCCTTGAACTAGACTGACCTTTTAGCTGATTATAAGCATCTTCAGGTGTAATTCCAGATTTAATTAAACTAGAAAATTTTTTGTGAGCTTTATTAGTTTTCATAGTAGAAAAAGCGGTTCTAACTAAAAAAAATCCAACGCCCCATTGAGCGATTATAACACCAATCAACCAAAAAAGACCAGATAAACTACCTTGTAATGCTCCAAAAAAAATTAAAAATGTAGAAATAAAAAATGGAGAAAGTAATGTAAATAAACTAATAATATTTCCAGGATCAATACCTAAACTTAATAAACTACTCATTATTTAATATAATATATCATTATATTAAATTTATTCAAATACAATTTTTAAGACTTCTTTTATATTTTTAACTGAAATAAAAGTTACATCATTAGGAATAACTTTTTTAGATTCATATTTTTTCATAAATTTATTGTAATCCTTTTTATTTTCATCAGGATAAATAAAAGTTTTAACACCAGCTTTAATTCCTCCTAAAATTTTTAAAGGTAATCCACCAATGGCTGAAACTTTACCTTGTAAATTAATTTCACCAGTTATAGCAACATCTTTTTTAATTATTTTATTATTTAATAAACTAAAAATGGCAGTGGTAATAGCGGTTCCAGCAGAAGGTCCATCTTTTGGAACAGCACCTTCAGGACAATGAATATGAATTCCTTGTAGTTTAGTTTTTTCAAATATTTTAGATAATTTATTTTGATTTTTTTTATCAGTTAATTTCCAAGCTAAAGTCTTAGCAACATTCATACTTTCTTTCATAACATCGCCTTGTAATCCAGTAAGTTTTAAATCCATAAAATTATTAGATGGCCAGTAAAAACATTCAATAGGAATGATCCCTCCCATTCCAATACTATTTGCCCATAATCCATTTATAATACCTGTGGTAGATTGTGTATGTATTTTTTTATGAATAATTTCATTTCTATCTTTAAGGTAAATATTTTTAATATCATCTAGTTTAATTTTAATTGGTAATTCATAGTTCTTATCTTGATTAAGTATTTCTAAATTAATTTCACTTATAATCTCATATAAAATTTCTTTTAGTTTTCTAACACCCGATTCTGATGTATAATTTTCAATAATATAAGTTATAATATCATCAGAAAAATAAATAGAATCTTTTAAACCAACTTTATCATATAATTCAGGTAATATATATTTATTTGTAATTTCTAGTTTATCATGAAGTGTTAAATGGTCAAATTTGATACGATGTATTCTATCTAATAATATTTTATCAATACAACTAACATCATTATATGAAAAAATAAATAATGCCTTGCTCATATCTAAATCTATTCCACTAAAATATTTATCTTGAAAACTTTCATTTTGAGTAGAGTCAATTAAATGTGTTAAAATACCTATAATTTCCTTACCATTTTCAGTTTTACTGACTTTATCTAACTCATCAATAAATATAATAGGATTCATACATTTATTTTCCATAAGAATATCAACAATTCTTCCCCAAGTTGAACCAACATAAGTGTAGTTGTGACCAGATAAGGTGCTTCCGTTACTAGAACCACCTAATGCTATAAATGAAAAAGGTCTAGTAACACCATCTTTATCTTTTAAACATTTAGCTAAACCTTTTCTAGCTAAACTAGTTTTTCCAACACCGGGAGGACCTTCAAATCCAAAACAATATCCAGTTTGCTTACCAGTAATCCATTGACCAATGACTCTCTCTATTTGTCTTTTCGCCCTATTATGTCCATATATAGATTCATTTAATACTTTTTTAACATTTTTAATACTATCTATAATTACTTCCCACTTTTTAAAAATATTTTCTATAGAATTTTCTAAATTTATATTTTTATCTAGAGGAAAAAAATCCGGATATTTATTACTACATTCTTCTAATAAAACGGGGTATTGTATCAAACAATCGAAAAAAATTTCAATATTTTCTCTCATATATGCGTTTTTTTTCCCAGAATGTAAAATTTTTAAATGTTTCAAGTTATGTTTTTTAACAATACTATTAATAAAACATATTTTTGCTACCAAATTATCTCTTCTTCCATTTAAAAATAATTCTTTTAAATTATTAATTGAATTTAATGTAGATTTCTCAATATAGTTATTTCTTAAATAATTAAGATGTTTAATAATTTCAATATTTGAATAACTATCTTTAATTATAATTTCTTTTGAAATAGATTTATCTTTATCATTTAAGGTTTTTATTAGAGTTTTAAATTCATTTTTAATTTCATCCATAATTCTTAATATAGCTTCTTTTTTGTATATACCAAAAGGAATTTTTAATAATCCATCTAAATATTGTCTAGCCTTTGAACCAGAATCTTCAGATTTTGCCTTGACTTCTTTTAATTTTAACATAGCTTTTTCTTTAACAGAATCATCTGCTTTTAATAAACAAATTTGTTGTTCAATAGGTATTTTATTTATGTCAAAATTGGATAAATTTTTAGTATATGTAATTGTAGTTTTCATAGCATCTCTAAAATATTTTTTAATATTCCACGGTAAACTATCAAATAAAATAGTTTGTTCTACAGTATCAAAACTACCATTTACATCATTTGATAATAAATCATATAATAAGTAAGCCAAATATTGAAACTCTGGATCACCATATTTCATTAATAATTGAATTAATGTTTTTCTTTGACCAAACAAATCATTAGAAATAAACTCCTTAACAATTTGAGATATTGTTTTCTTTTTAATTAAATTTGTTTGATTTACGTATCCAACGTATCTTTGATATAACTCAGTATTACTGTAAACTAATAGTTCTTTTAAGGTAAGTGATTTAGTGAATCTATCAAAATCTTCAGTCATAAATATTATGTCTTCTGGTTTTTTTAATTTTATCACTTTAAGTTTGTCTCGTAAATATGTAAGATTCATACAATTTATAATCATATCGTCTGTCACGGCAGAAACAATCATTGTTCTTTTTTTAATAGGATCCTGAAAAACAACTTTAATACCATATATTTTAGTTTGAAATTTTTTCGTAGTTCTAGCTAAATCAAAACAATCCAAAGTTTGAGCAGTATCTACTAACATAAAGTCTTCTATTATTCTATTTTTTGCTAATTTTTTTTTTATTTTTTCATTTTTTTCAGTTTTATCAGTCCTCCAATCTAAAACCTTATAGTGAATAGGATGTATGTATTTTTTTATAACATCAAATAATTCATTATTTGTATCATTAATATTTTCATTTATATAATCGCTTCCAAAACAAACATCTAATATATAATTTATATTTTTTGTTCCATATAATCTAAAATTTGAAGATAAATCATTATTTATTTTTTGTAATTTACGAACAACTTCTTCAAAATCTATTAATTGTTTTTTATTATTCAGTAATATTAGTATATTATTTGTTTCATCAAATAATTTTTCTAAATTTTGAATACAAATATTCAATTCTCCAGCATCAATTATATCTAAAAGTTTATACTTTTGAACATATAGTATACTATCCTGAATAATATTTTGATAATATCTAGTTTTTTTTAAACATGATGATTTTGATGAAGATTTTTTCTTTTTTTTTTCTTTTTTTTTCAAATCTTTCTTAAAAATTTTTTTATTTTTCATTTCAACCATTTATAATATACAATTATTTTAATATTTTTTTCTAAAGTTAAAAAAAAATAACGATTATTCTAATATATTTAGAAAAATAATATAAGAAAAAAAACAAATATATAACATAATATGGGAGTTCCAAGTTATTTTTCATATCTAATAAGAAATCATAAAGAAATGTTAATAAAAATTTTTAACTTCAAAAAACAAATAAATAATCTGTATTTTGATAGTAATTCTATAGTATATGATGTTCTTCGTATTATTTCAAAAGATTATAATGGAAATAATGAAAAATTTGAACACGATTTAATATTAGGAGTATGTAATAAATTAGACACATACATTAATGAAATAAAACCCAATAACCAAGTATATATAGCATTTGATGGTGTAGCTCCGGTAGCCAAATTAGAACAACAACGAACTAGAAGACACAAATCTATGTTGGAAAAAAAAATTATGAATCATATTTGTGGAGAGAAAAATGAGTGGAATAAAACTGCTATTACTCCAGGAACAAATTTTATGGATAAATTAAATAATGGTGTGTCTAATTATTATAGAGGCAAGGAAAAGAATTACAATATAAATAAGTTTATTTTTTCGGGAAGCGATGAACCTGGTGAAGGAGAACATAAATTATTCCAACATATCAGAAATAACGAAAATAGACATCAAAAAGAAGTAACAGTAATTTATGGATTAGATGCTGATCTTATTATGCTTTGTTTAAATCATCTTAGAATTAGTAAAAATATTTATTTATACAGAGAAACACCAGAATTTGTAAAATCTGTTGATAAAGATATAAATCCTGATGAAAGTTATTTATTAGATATTCCATATTTAGCACAACAAATTATTTTTAAAATGAATGATTTTAAAAATCCATCTTCTATAGAGGAGACAAATAGATTATATGATTATATATTTTTATGTTTTTTTCTAGGTAATGATTTTTTACCACATTTTCCTTCAGCAAATATAAGAACTAATGGCATTGATATAATGTTAAATGCCTATAAACACACTGTTAGTAAATATAATAAAAATTTAACAAACGGAAAAAAAATCTATTGGAAAAATGTAAAAAAATTAATAAAATTTTTAGCAGAAAATGAATATGATAATTTAATGAAAGAATATAAAATAAGAGAAAAATGGGAAAAACGTATATTTCCTTACAAAACAATTGAAGATAAAAAAAATAGATATTTGAATATACCCATAAAAAATAGGACTATTGAAAAATATATTAACCCTTATGAATCATTTTGGCAAAAAAGATATTATGACGCACTTTTTAATTTCGATGAAACTTTTGATTTCAAAAAAGAAATTTCTATAAATTATATGGAAGGATTAGAGTGGGTTATGAATTATTATACATCAGGTTGTATTGATTGGAGATGGCACTATAAATATAATTATCCACCATTATTTAAGGATTTATTGAAATTTATACCCGTATTTGATACTGTTATGATTGAACCAAATGACCATAAATCTGTTATACCTGAAGTTCAATTATCATATGTTTTACCTATTGAAAGTCTTCATTTAATTCCAAATAAGATTGGTGAAAAATTACTCAAAGAAAAAAAAGATTATTATAGTGATGAATATAATTTGAATTGGGCATTTTGTAAATATATGTGGGAAACTCATATAGAACTTCCTCACATTGATTTGGACGATTTGGAAGAATTTATTAATAATATCTAATATTAATATATATATGCCTCCAAAAAAAAAGAAATTAACGAAAAAGACTCATGGAGAAAAATATAAATCCTCAAAAATAAAACAAAAGAGAAATAATTCTGGAAATAAATCCAAAAGAAAAAGAAAATTAACCTTGTCTTATATTGATTTATCCAAAGGTTCTGATGATAGTCCTAGTATAATAGCTGAATTACAACAATACGCGAATGTTGGGAAACAAGAATATCCCAAAAATCCTAGTTTGCGCGCCGTTAAAGATGAAGAAATAGATATATTTGAAGGTTTATCCCCAATAAATCCTGATATTATGACACCACCAATGCAAAGCTCTATTAATTCTAATAATCAAACTTCTAATTTTAAGAAGAGATTATCATTTGAAGATAAAGATGATGATGATGATGATGATGATGTTAATATGATAAGTAATGATTCTTCTTCTCCGCTATTTAATGTAGTTGATGAGAGTTGGACTCGTGTTTTTGGTGGAAAAAGAAAAAAAAAACGAAAAAGAACTAGAAAAAGAAAAATAAGAAAAAGAAAAATAAGAAAAAGAAAAATAAGAAAAAGAAAACGTAAAACTAAAAGAAAAAAAAATAATTGATTTAAATAAAGAAACCTATTAAATGTACAATGCCAGGTAAAATTGTACATTTAAAAACGCGTCAAGAATTAAAAGAATTTATGAATAAAAGTAACGCATTTATAATTGATGTAACTGCTACATGGTGTGGACCCTGTAAGGCTTTAAAACCACATTTAGAGCAATATTTTGAACAAATCAAGGACAAATTTGATATGGTAATAGTGGATGAAACAGAAGGTGCTGACATTGTAAGTTTTTTAAAAGTAAATTCATTTCCTACACTTATAAGTTATGTAAATAAGGAAAGAGCTGAAGCATTAGTAGGATTTGATATAGAAGGATTGAAACATTTTTTACTGCAGAGTTACGAAAGGGCAGTTCATAACTGATGTAATTTAATAGTTTTATTTAATCTTCTATTAGATTTTTTAATTGTTCTTCTTTTCCTCTTGTTATTTAATACTTTTTGTATTCGTTTCAATCTTCTGTCAGCAATTTCACTAATTGATAAGTTTCCTCCTCCCATAATAGAACATTCACTACCTCTTATTTTTTTACTTTTACGTTTAACGACATTACATGATTGAGAAAGACCATCATCTCGTATAATACGACACCTTTCTAAATTAATCAGTGTATTTTTTGCGCTTTCTAACCATTTAATTTTATTTTCTGTTTTTCCTGTATCATCGGGGGGACGTTCTCTGAGACTTTTTATTTGAGTTTCAAGTTTTTCAATAGCATCTTTCGTTTGTTTAGAGAATTTCTCTTCAGCTACACTATCATCTTTTTTTATTTCCTCATCCGCTTTTCTCTCTAATTCTTTTAATTTGTCAGTCACATCACAAGATTTCTTTTCTTTTTCTTCTTCCTTAGATGCTAAAAATTCTCTTAGACTCTTTTGTTCTTCTTCTTCTTCTTCTTCTTCTTCTTCTTCTTCTTCTTCTTCTTCTTCTTCTTCTTCTTCTCCTTCTTCTTCTCCTTCTTCTTCTTCTTCTTCTTCTTCTTCTTCTTCTTCTTCTTCTTCTTCTTCTTCTTCTTCTTCTTCTTCTTCTTCTTCTTCTTCTTCTTCTTCTTCTTCTCCTTCTCCTTCTTCTTCTTCTTTTTCTTCATCTTCTTCTTCTTTTTTTTCTGCTTCTTTTTTTTCTTTTTCTTTTATTTCCTTATCTGTTAATATGTAAGGAGACTTAATCCAACTACTAGAAAAACTTATATTCCACATACTATTATCTTCTACTATAAACCAAATTGGACAATCTGGAATAATATTCCATACTGGAAATTCATCCTTGTAATATTTTAATAATTCAGTAAATAAGTTGCTATTAAAAAAATGTATAATAACGTCATAATCTTCAATAGCTTCTTCATTATAGGTCCAATGTTCAGGATTATACAATCCCAATAAATTTACATTTTTTTCCTGCCATATATTTAATATTTCTTCTTTAACATTACTATTATATAAATTAGTTGAAGTATCATTTTCATTGGAGAATGATGTATAAAAATGTACATTAATCATCTGACCAATACGCTGCGAAAAATCAGATAGTTGATAAAAATATGAGTTATTTTCATATAAAGTTTTATTTTCGGGCCAGGAACCAAAGTCAATATCAGCATTAAATGCCAATTCTACATCGTAAGTCCACGGAATATTATTAAAAGTGAAATTAGAATGAGGAAGCGAAGTAGTAAATGCTATGGCTAATGAAGTTAAAAATTCAATAATTGAATGACTAGACAAAAAATTACTGTATATATTTTTTACTATTTTAAAATCTGTAGTAGAAAAAAACCCAATGTTTTTGTAATAATCACTTAAATTCTTACTTTTGGGTCCAAAATTCCAAAAATACATCCCTAATGTTCTTTTTAAAAGGAAAAAAATATGTTTTATAAAATTTTTATGACATAACCATAAATTAGAAAATATATCTCTGTGTTTTTTTAAAATAATAGACAGGAATATATTTAATAAAACTGTTTGTAATCTTAGATTGTATAAATTAATATTGTTATATTCATAGCCCAATACTTTAGATTTTTTTGTAAAATGTGTTTCATTATCATCAAAAATGGAGTGTATACTAATACCATTAATATCGTCCTCATCAATTTCAATACTAGAATTAGGTTGTTGTATAGGATAATTAGCATAAAATATTTTTCTAGTCAAAAAATACAAAATATAAATAAATTGCTCATCATTAAATTTTTCTGTTGATTTTGTATGTTCAATAATAATATTGTCTACAAATAAAACTATAGAAGAGTAAATAGAATCTTCACCCTGAGCGTACATATATAAATATTCACTCATTTCGAGTGAAATAACAAAATATAAAATGAAAAAAATAGAAGAATAGAAATTATTATTTTTAATTTTAAATTTATTACTGCCAATACCGTTTTCAAATAATTTTTTAAATTTAGATGCGATGACAGTTTTATTACTAATTTTATTATTTATTCTTCTACTATCTAGATTTAATTGGTCTAAATTTGCCCATAAAATTTTTTTATAAATATCTACTTTCATACCTTTTTTTTTAAAAGGTTCGTTACTAACAGGATTTGATTCAGTTGAATATTTTCCGATATTTTTATCGTACCAATTTTTAAAATCGTTATGAACTAAAAAGTTAATATCAAAGAATTCATTTTTATCTAAAAAACCTAAATGTTTATTAAAAATGTCAATATGTTTTTCATAATCAGCATTCTCTAAAACATTACTTTTCAACCAGTTATTATCAGGAATTTTAGTAAATGGATTATTTTTATTTTTAACAATAATTGGTTTTTCAACTTTAATTGGAGTAAAGGTCATATTTGTAATTCCATTTTTTCCAAGAGTAATATTTGCTGGTTTATCACAAATAATCTTACCATTTCTATCTCTTAAACAATGAATGACTATATTTTTAGGTGGTTTATATGAAGCTCTTTTTTTTAGTTTTTTAGTTTTTCTTAAACGTAGATTATTTTTTCTCACCTTTGAATTTTTGTTAGTGTTTTTTGATATTTTCTTTTGTTCTTCATCTTCTCCTTGTTCATCTTTTGTTTCTTCTTCTTCTTCCTTTTTTGACATACCATCTTCTTTCTTTTTTGACATACCATCTTCTTCATCCTTTTTACTTTCCTCTTTTTTTTTGTCTTCTCTTTTTTTTTTAGCAATATCTTTGTATCTGTCTGCCTCAAATTTTCTTTCTTCTATTACTTTTTCTATAGTTAAATTAGTTTGTACTTTTTGAATTTTTTCTGTATTTTCATTATAGAATCTTTTGAAAGCTTGTTTAGTATTATCATCAAGTTTAGGATTATTAATAATTCTAGAGGGGGTACTACCAAGATAATTTCTTTCTTCTTCTTCTTCATTAACATTTTTAAATAAATTTAGTAACCATAGTCGATAATCAACATGGGTGTAGGCAGGTATATAGAGACGACCTAATTTCTTATCATTAGTGACATCTAAAATTTCATTTATATTTTTCTCAAATCTATCATATGTTTGAGCGGTAGTGCCAGCAACAATAATTGTGCCATCTGGATTAAATCGTTTTGTTTCAAACCGAGGAAAATTTATATTCTCTTTTACTTCTTGAGCCATTAATATATATTGTGTATAAATAAATTATAAAAAATAAAAGCAAAATTTATATGGATGATTTTGATTTGGATATAGATAATTATGATTTAGAAGATATATTAAATTTATTTCATTTAGATTACAAATTTGAAAAAGAAAAAATGAAAAATGCGAAATTAATGGCATTAAAAACCCATCCAGATAAGAGTGGTTTACCAAAAGATGTATTTTTATTTTTTATGAAAGCATACAAAATGTTGGAAGCAATTTATGAATATAGGTATAAAAAAGAACAATGTGCTAAAAAACAAAAATATAATGCGGAAGTAAATAATGAAAATAAACAATTATTAAAAAAATTGGATGGAAAAAATCCGAAAGAATTTAATAAGTGGTTTAATGAGATGTTTGAAAAGGTAAGAGTAAAAGATGAAGATGTTGATACAGGATACGGTAGTTGGTTTAAATCAAATGAAGATGTGGATGAAGAAAAGGTGAAAAGTAGAGCAGGATTGAATGAAGCATTTGAAAGGAAGAAGGAAAAAAGCAGAGCATTAATATTACATGAAGAAATAAATGATATGGGTGGAAGGGGAGGATATGATTTAACAAGAGGAAAACCAGAACAATATAGTAGTGATATGTTTAGTAATTTACCATATCAGGATTTAAAAAAGGCACATACAGAAACAGTAGTCCCAGTAACAGTAAAAGATTTTTTGGCAAAACCCAAATTTGAGAGTGTGGAAAGTTATGTAAGATATAGAGAGCAACACCGTCCAGATATGATTTCTTTAGAACAATCGAGACAAATGATGAAAGATAGAAATATAAAAAATGATAGACAAAATACTGAAAGAGCATTTAGACTAATAAAAAGAGATGAAGAAATAGCTCGATCTAATAAAGAATGGTGGTCTCATTTAAAACAATTAAAAAATTAATAAATAATATAATATATATATAATGAATATTGTAAATTATGTTTTAGCATTCATAGCGGTTACAACAGTAGGTATGTTATATGATAGATATAGTAAAAAATTTTACCCTGATGAAGAATTAGATAAATATAATTTAGTAAGAAAATATTTATTAAATGAGGGAGATTCATTAATGGGAAAACCTTTTATATGGATACATACAACTCATAAAATAAATGCTCGAAATTGGGTAAATTTTAAATCAAGAAATACATTAGATTTAAATCAGCCTTACAAAAATTTATGTGTAAAATCAATAATGAAACATTGTGGTGAGAGTTTTAAAATATGTTTGATAGATGATAATTCATTTGAAAAACTAATACCAGATTGGACGATACGATTGGATGAATTAAGTGAGCCAGTAAAAGATAGAATAAGAAAATTAGCAATATGTAAGTTGATGCACGCTTATGGAGGTTTTTTGGTGCCAAATTCGACAATAGCAGTAAGAGACTTAAGAGGGTTACATGATGAATTATTATCAGATAAGGATATGTTTTGTGGAGAATTAATAAATAGAAGTAATACAAACTCATATACACAATTTTTTCCAAATCATAAAATTATGGGATGTGTAAAAAATAGTTTATCAATGAAAGAATTGATAGATTATTTAGGTGAGTTAATCTCTAAAGATAGTACTGACGAAGCAACATTTGAAGCATCAATAAATAGATTTTTGTTTAAATTATCAACGGAAGATAAATGTGAAGTAATAGATGGAAAGGAATTAGGTGTAAAAACAAGAGAAAATAAGGCAATATTATTAGATGATTGGTTAGGAGAGTATGGAGTAAAAGTATGTAATAATACATTAAGTTGTGTAGTATTACCAGGAAATGAAATATTAAATAGAACAAAATATCAATGGTTTGCTCGTATGAATGAATCACAAATATTAAATGGAAACACACAAGCGAGTAAATATTTAGTTATAAGTCTAGGTAAATAAAATACTTAATTTCATATTTAGATTTGGAGTATTTAATATCAGAGGTAAATGGGATATGATGAAATTTGCATATTTGTCTAATAATAGTAACAAAATTTTTATAATTCATTTCTCTTTCTAAATAATGATGTTTGGACGGAAAATAATATTTTTTTAAACTTTGACAAAATATTTTTTCTTTGTTACTATCCATTTTAATTCTTTTAAAGGAATCTTTTGAAAATATAAATTGTTTATTATTAGAATCACAATATGTTGATATAAATTCGAAAAATAATTCTTTAGGATAATTATTTTGAAAAATTTGACTCATATAATAATAATAATTATTAAATTTTTTTAATTATTATTTTAATTTAAGAAGTTCATTTGTAAAAAAAGCAAGTTCAATCTCATTCTCGTGTAGGGTATGAAAAAAAGCAATATATTTTAATATCAACTTGATAATTTTATATTTTATATTTTCGTCTATAATATTTGTAATTTTGATGAAAGTGAAATAAGAATCTAAAATATCCATAACAGAATATCCCTTTTTATAAATTTGATAAATAATTTGTAAGGAATTATCAATATTACGATTATTGTACCATTCCTGAGTATATTTTTCGAATTCATAAAAACTAATGTTTGTACATATTTCCTTAACTTTTTTATCATCAATTCTTATATTTAATAATTTAAATTTTTCCATATAATTAATAAGTAACCTAATAGAATTATTACAAATATTTAATATGAAATCTTCAGAATTTTTGTCTATATTAATTTTTTCGCATTTTTTAATTTTATTATAAATTTTTTTTAAAAAGTCTTTTTTGATAGGTTTAATTTTGATAATGGTGCATCTAGATTGTATGCTGTCTATAACTTTTTGTGTATTGGAACAAGACGATAAAAAATGAACATTATGACTATATTTATCAATACAATTTCTAAATACTTGCTGACTTTGGTCATTAATTAAATCAATATCGTCTAAAATAATAAATTTTTTTTTTCCATAAATAGAGGATGGAGTTTGACAAAATGTTTTAACTTCATTTCTATAATATTGTATTCCTTGTTCTTTAAGATTATTAATATGTAAAACATTATTATTAGGAATATTTTTTTGTTGATAATATTCCCTAATAGTAGCATATAATAAAGATGTTTTACCACATCCAGGATTGCCTAGTAAAAGAATATTTAGATTATTCATATCAATAAGTGTATTTAGTAATTCAATGTATTCACTTTCAATAGTGAAATCTTTAAAAAAAAGTGGTTGATATTTTTTTAAAAACTGAACATTCATAATTAATTAAGTAGTAAACTATTTAAGTTTATGTTTATATATTTTACATATGAATTATTATAATATTTTAGGAGTAGATAAAACCGCTAGTCAAGATGAAATAAAAAAAGCTTTTAGAAAAATGTCATTAAAACATCATCCAGATAGAGGAGGAGATGCTGAGCAATTTAAAAAAATAAATGAAGCTTATCAAATTTTAGGAGATAATGATAAAAGAAAACAATATGAAATGAGAGGTAAAAACCCATTTAACAATATAAATGGTATGAATATGGATATGGATATAGACCCTATATTAAAAATGTTTTTTGGAGGAGGAATGCCAATGCCGGGAATGCCGGGAATGCCGGGAATGCCGGGAATGCCAGGAATGCCAGGAATGCCAGGAATGCCAGGAATGTCAGGAATGCCGAATATTCATGTATTTAGAAACGGAAGACCGGTAAATATTCATCAAGTTCAAAAACCGTCACCAATAATAAAATCAGCAATAATAACATTAAATCAGTCTTATTCTGGAATAACATATCCGTTACTTATTGAAAGATGGATATTGATAAATAATGAAAAAAGATTAGAAAAAGAAAAAATTTATATTAATATTAAAAAAGGAGTAGATTCAGGAGAAATTATAATGATAAAAGATAAAGGAAATATAATAAATAATTCATTAAAAGGTGATATAAAGGTACATATAAAAGTTGAGAATCAAAGTATATTTACTAGGATGGGATTAAATTTAAAATTAAAAAAAGATATAACATTAAAGGAATCATTAATAGGTTTTTCATTTGATATTAAACATTTAAATGGAAAAAAATATACAATAAATAATGATAAGGGAAATATAATTCCAACAAACTATTGTAAAGAAATAGAGGGATTAGGTATGAGCAGAGATGATAAATTGGGAAAATTAATAATAGAATTCAATATAATTTTTCCAGAAAAACTAACAGATGAACAAATAGAAAAAATAAAAGAAATATTATAATTAAATTATTATTAATGTATTAATTTAATTATGCTCCAGAAATTCTTTTTGTAGGAATATCAGCAGATACTATGTAAATAGAATTTTCAGTAATAATAATGTATTCGTTTTCAACCTTGTAAATTTTAGATACAGGACTAGTGTATTCTTCTTCGCTTTTAACTAATAGTTTTTCACCTTCCTCTCTAACACCAATTAAAACTTCTTTATCGCAAGAAGCTGTCCAATAATCAAACATAATAGGTTTATCTTCAACAATACTAAGTTTAGCACAATGTTGTAATGTAGTCCCACTAGGGAGTCTATAATTCGCGGAATTTTCTTGAGTAGCCTCAGACATTTTATATAATATATTTAAGTTTCTTTTAAACCTTTAAATAGTTATTTAATTAAAAAAATAATATTTTGATAACAAAATGAATAACTCAAATGATTCATTAAACATATCAAATAAATTATCATTACTAGATACAAAAAATTACAATACTGAACTAGACGCAGATATTAGTGAAATAACTGAATCTTTTTATAAAATAATGAATGAATATTTATTTCATATAACAGATAATATTTTAATTCAAAATATTGATTACTACATATTTATAATAATTAGAGGGTTTAATATGTTAAAACATATATTTAATGTATTACTTTTATATACAAAAAATTTAAGTTTATCTATTCATCATTGTAAAAAAGCTTATTTATTTTATGTAGAATTTATAGGACAAATAGGAAATGATAATCATTCATATTTACAATTAAATTCCAAGGATGCTATTTTATTTGTTTATAAAAAAACAATATTTGAAATTAATAATGAATTCAGAAAACAATTTGAATTAAAATTAAATGAAAAAGATAAATTTAAATATGTAGATAAATTAACATCAATCTATACTGAAATATTAGAGTTTGTTATAAATAATGAGAATTTAAAAAGTGAAAAAAAAATGAGTTATATAATGTATGTTCAAAAAATGTCAGTAAAGGTAGTAAATAAAATAATACTTTCTAAAAAAAATATTTTAGAAAAAATAGATGTATGTGAAAAATTTATTTATTACAAAAAATTATTGAAAACAAAAGATTTAAAATTAGATGAATGTTTATTTTTTAATTTAAGTAATTTTTTTTTAAAAAAGATACAAACAAAAAATATAACTAAAACGCAGATATATAATAAAATTTTTGATGATAAATTTAGATATAATATTGAAAATATGTCTAGTTTGAAATTTAATAATTGGTTATTTAATGGAAAATAATACGGTTTTTTTTCTAATTTTTTTAATTGTTTCTTTTTTTTTGGAATTATTGTTTTTTAAACATATATTTTTATATTCGTTTGTAAGTATTTCCTTTAAAAATTTATAAATTTTATTTAATATTTCTTTATTACAATTTCCAACAATTAAAACACTTCCAGTCCTAAAAATCATAAATGATATTTGAATCCAGCCATCCTTAAAATCTTTATTTTTTACTCCATTATGAATTTTATTACTATGGTGATAATAAAATTTACTTTGAATTCCTGGATATGAACAAGGATCATAAGCAGCACTAATACCATATTTATGCTTCAATAATTCATATAATTTAAATCTATCAATGTAAAATCCACAACTAAAATTTGAATTAATTAATACAGTAGAAATATTATTTTTGTTATAATCTAAATCAGGAATTGTCAATGGTTTTAATATACTAACTAACTTATCTAATGTAATATTTAATAAATTATCATATTGAATACCTGGAATTTCTAGTTTTCCAGTATTGAAAATTTTTACGTGAACTTCTTTAAATTCATTATTGTAAAATATTCTTAAAATAACAGCAAAACAATTATAAAATGCTCCTTTTTTCTTTTTTCTATATGAAATTAAATCTTTTTTGCTTAATCCAATATCTATTTTTCTTATATCTTTAAATTTAGTTTTTCTGGCATTAGGATTGTTTACCTGTGATAAAATATTTACTTCAATATTTTGATGTTCATTTATTTTTTTTTCTAATATTTCAACTTCTTCACACGAATTACAATTTATTTTAATACTTTTTTTTATAATTCCATCAGTAGCATTAAAGTATGGAATAATAGGAAGTTTCCAAAAATTTTTATATAAATCAATATTTGTGTTTAAGTAGGCTATTTTGGTTTGTGTAGATATATAAATTTCACTACATTTAGGAATGTTTTCTTGATTTATTAATTCTTTTTTTTCAAATGTAAGATTATTATAATTATTTATTTCAGAATCATTTTGAAAAGACAGCCATTCATCGTCTAAACTCATTTTTAATTATATTCTTTAAATTAGTTTTAAATCAATTTTATTTTCTATATCTCTATATAAATGGAGACTCCATATCAATTAAAATCAAAAAATAATTGTAAAATTAAAAAAGGTGTTAAATCTGAAATTTTAGAGAATATTTTTGATGAATATTCTCTAAAAAGAAATAAATTTGACCCAAATAAACCATCTCCTAATATGTTTAATAAAAAATTACAACACAGAATGAATGCGTATTATAAAACTTTATATAACTCTTCTAGTTCTAACAATAAATATTGAATTAAATACTCTTCCTTTACTATATTATTATGAATTATAAATTGTAAAGAGGTTAAAAATTTACTAGATATTATTTTTGTATTATTTATAACTAAATAACTTACAAACTGAATGATAAATTCTCTTTTTTCAATATTATGATTTTCACAAATTTTATTAATTAATTTTAATTTATCTCTTTTTTTTGTTTTTAGAGATTTTAATAATTTTTCTAAATACTTTGATGTTAATATATTTTTTATTATTCCAGTATTATTATGATTTGATTGTAAATAATTTATCATACTTCTAATGTCTGATTTAAAACGTAGTTGAATTCCCTTTATTTGAGAATTTGTTATATTTAGATTTTCTTTTTTTACTATTTTTTCCAAAAATTTAAAAGTATCATTTTTAGGTAATTGACAAAATCGTAATCTTATAAATTCATTTTGTAAAGCAGTATCAATTCTACTAATGTAATTACATATTAAACAAAAACGTATATTTTTACTATATTGTTGTATTAAATATCTCAAAGCTTGCTGTGCGTTTTTTGTCATATAATCAACTTCATCTAAAATTACAAATTTTATACCGTTTCCAAAAAGCGTTTTAGTATTAACAAATTGATTAATTTGATTTCTTATTACATCTATACCTCTATCATCACTGGCATTTAAATGTATTTTTAATCCCTTTCTTTTTTGATTATAAAATTCCTGATATTTATCAATTAAATTAATTATTGTTGTTGTTTTTCCAGTTCCAGGTGGTCCATAAAATAACAAATTAGGAAAATTATTTTGTGAAACTATATTTTCTAATAATTTTCTATTCAAAGGATCTAAAACAATATCGTCAAAATTAGTTGGTCTGTACTTTTCCACCCAAGGTCTAGTATCTATTTTATTATTCATAATTATTATAATATTTTAAATACTTTTTAATCTATTTAAAATATATATTATAAATGAGTGAAACAAAAACAAATGAATTAGAAAAATTTACTAATAATTTAGATAAAAAAGATAAGGTTGCCGTTTTTACAATGGGAAGGTTTCATCCTTTTCATAGAGGACATCATGAATTAATAACCCATACTAATGATTTAGCTTATAAAATTAAACAAAGAGTAGAAAAATCACAATCATTTGTTTGGATTTCTCCTACTAATAAGGAAGAAGGATGGGTTAAATATAAGGATAAAACTATATTGAAATATCTTAATCTTAATCACAAAGCAAAAAAAAATAAAAATAAAAATAAAACACCTAGAGCTATAAGAAATCAAATGAGAAAAAATAAAACAAGTGTTAGTAGAGTAAATAAAATAAAAAAAGAAATTAATAAAACAGAACCTCTTCCTACAGAAATTAGATTGTATTATGTAAATAAATTTATTGAAAATTTTAAGAATAAACCTATTGTTCTAGTTGATTATGAAGTAAGTAGTGCTAATTTTAAAGATATAAAAAAATTTCCTATATCAGTTCGTGAAAAATATGGCACTTTGTATTCAGAAAAAGTTTTAAATTTTTTAAAAAAAAGAGGTTTTAATAAAGTTATTTTACTCATCGGTAGTGATAGAATTGAATCCTTTAAAAAATATAATAGTAAAACTATAAAAAATTTATTTGATGATGGTATTATTATTCAATCGGGACTTGATAGAGAAAAGGCTGGAATGGGCAATAAAGAAATTGATAATTTAATACAGCAATTTAAAAAATTAAATGTAGATGATAAAATAATTGAGACAGAAAAGGCAGGTATGTATTCCGGTTCAATGTCCAGAAAGCTAGCTAATAGTAGAATTAAAGAAGATTTAAAATCATTTTTAAAACAAATTGGTTATAAAGATGGAGATGATACTCAAAAAATTTTACAATTAATTAATTATATTAGAAAAGCTAATTCAAAACCATATATTACTAAACAAAAATTAAGTGAAGTTATAATAGATTTGAAAGACGATAATATTAATTATGATGAGGAAAATCCATTTGAAATTGGGGCCTTTGGTTTTATGAGAGGGGGCGCTGAGTGCCAACTTGGAGAAAACTTTGATAAATGGAAAAATTGTTTGAGAGTACAAAGAATTAAAAAAAATAGGGAAAGAAGAGTAGAAATCGACCAACAGGATATGATGACGACAGCGAAAGGACGAGACGCACTAAAAGCTATGGAAGAAGGTGTCCATGGTAGTCTTAGAGATGCTATAGCTGCATCTAATAAAATACAAATATATCCAATATTATATAGACATAACGGTGATAATAAAAAGAGAAAAACAAGAAAAAGAAAAAAGAAACGTCCATCTAAAAAACGTTTAAAAAGAAAAAAAAATAATAGAAAGACAAAAAAAAGACGAAGAAAAAAAACCAAAAAACTTAAAATAAAATTAACAAAAAGTAATAGAAAAAAAATAGGTATATGGAAGGTAAAAAAAAGTAAATATTAATCAATAGTTATTATGGGTAAATTTTCATTCATTTGATTTACTAGAACTCCATTAGCAGTGGGTATGTTATTTGATGATTCTGGAATAATGGTAGGAGCGGTAAGTCTCCTAACTTCATGATAATCTCTATAACAAGTAATAATATGGAAATAACAAACAAAAAATAACACAGCACCTACTATTAAAATTAAGCCTAATATTAAATTCATATTTTTAAATAATAATAATTAACAAAATATTTTTATTATTTTTATGAAAAATAATAATTTTCTTTTTCAATATCATTATCAATATTTAAATAATAATTGCTAGTGTAATCCGATGGATTAATTCTATCTGGAATTTCGCACCCATTAATAGGTAAATTATTAAGTGGTAATTTACAAATAGTATAAATAATTAAAATAAAAAAAATAATACATACAATTAATAGAACAATATCTATATTAGTTGCTATTATCATATTAAGAATTAAATATATACTAACTTTTAAGTAATTATACTATAATTAAAAATTGATATAATCTTATAATATATTAAACATATTTAATACATGTCTTTTAATAATATAAATATGGGGTATTTAAAAATTATTTTAGGTTCTATGTTTGCTGGTAAAACAACAGAATTAGTTAAAGAATATAAACGTCATAAATCTTGTGGTTTTGAATGTTTATTTATAAATCATAAAATAGACAATAGATATGTTAATGAAGAAAATAAAACTTCTACTCATGATAGAGTCTTTGTGGATAGTATTAGTATTGGCGATAATTTGTTAGATTTCTTTAAAGAAGAAGGTTTTCTTGAAAAATATGATGTTATTTTAATTAATGAAGGGCAATTTTTTAAGGATTTATATAAATTTGTAGATTATATTGTTAATTCTCTCCAAAAAAAAGTTTATGTTTGTGGTTTAGATGGTGATTTCAAAAGAAAAAAAATAGGTTCTATATTAGATATAATTCCATTATGTGATGACGTAATAAAACTAAAGGCTATTTGTAATAATTGTAAAATTAATGATGGTATATTTACATATAGATTAACAAAAGAAGAAGAGCAAATTGTAGTTGGTGTCAAAAATTATTCTGTTCTTTGTAGAAAATGTTATAACAGTTTTAATAATTTGTTTTCAAATAATTAAAACGCGCAAAATATATTTAAAAAGTATTTAAATTAAATATACTATTTTTTTTTATAAAATGACAGTTGAAAAACCTAAACCAAAAAAAAGAGGAAGAAAACCTAAAAAAAAAACTAATGAACCAAAACCACCACCAAAAAAAAGAGGGAGAAAACCCAAAGGTGGAAAAATTATTAAAAAAAATGAAAATGTACAAAAAAATGAAATTATACAAAAAAGTAATGTAATATTACATTTAAAATGTAGTTCAAATGATTTAAAATCATTAAAAAATTTTAATACTAGTTATAACCCTTCGATAAGTTGCCCCAATCCATTCAATATAACTCAAAATACCAAAATAAATGAATTACAATATAAAGAAATTAAAAATGACGAAAATATTAATTTATCAAATAATAAAACTATAACATCTAATATGAATTCTTATAAAAAAACAGAAAATAAAAAAGATAATTCTGATGTAAATATAAAGCAATTGTGGGCTAAACTTAATTTACTAAAAAAAAATTTAAGAACAAATAATGTATCTGATAAAAGGTCTGCTTGTTTTTGGTGCACTTATGAATTTGATAATCCCGCTATTCATATTCCCAAACAATATAATGGTGATGTTTTAGAGGTATATGGCTGTTTCTGTAGTCCAGAGTGTGCCTGTTCTTATTTAAAAAATGAACAATTAGATGATTCTACAAAGTGGGAGAGATACGCACTTTTAAATAATGTTTATAGTAAAGTATATAATTACACCAAAAATATAAAACCCGCACCGAACCCACATTATACATTGGATAAATACTATGGCAATTTAACAATACAAGAATATAGAAAACTATTAAGAAAAGAGAGAATTTTTATGGTTGTAGATAAACCTATGACTAAGATTTTGCCTGAGCTATATGAAGAAAATAATGAAATACCCAATGTCTACAATAATATATTAGATTCTAAAAAATCAACAAATTCAACCAATTTTAGACTTAAAAGAAGTCAAACAAAACAAACTAAAGCAAATGCTTTATCAAATACATTTAATTTATAATGAATAAGTATAAGTTTCATTATAAATTTATTATTTCATTTTTTTCATCATTACATGGAACACACTCTTTTTTCATTTTACTATATATATTTCCAGGTAATAATTCTCCTGGACATAAAGGATTTTTACAATCTTTATTACAACTTACAACACCTGGTGGATTGTATAAACATTCTGGGTACTGTTTTTTTATTTCCAAAAATTTTTCATAGACATTTTTTAAATATTCTTGTTTTTTTTCTTCAGCTTCTTTTCTTCTTAAAAAATCAGCACTAGCTGTGTCCATAAAATTTCTTATTTCATACATCATTGTTTCATTTGTTGATTTTTTTTTTATTTCTTCCTTCTTTTTGTTAAAATTAGGATTTAAGTATTCCTTAATTACGTTCATATAATTTCCTTTCCACTCTTTTAACTTTTCACTAGCTTGTTCTTCGGTATAATTTGTTTGCGATTTAATTAATGCTATAGCACCGTCGTATCTTTGATTTGGGTTCATATAAATAAAAATATAATATAAAAAACAATATTAAACGATATATTATTATTATATTTACATGGAGAATACTATGAGCTTTACTGAAAATAATCGCAAACAAGAATTATCTAAAATGTTAGAAGAAATTAATAAAGTTTTAAATAATCATTTAACTAATATTTTAACTCCTGTTTTAGAAGAAACAAATAATATTAATAAAGTTTTACTAAATGTGCCTATGATTTCAAAAATGAAGGAAGATTTTGTGAAGCTTAATCAAAAATTAGTTGAAACTCTTTCAGAAAATAATGAATTAAAAATTGAAAATGAATTATTAAAAAGAGAATTAAATTCTGCTAGAGATAAGCTCGAGAATATCACTTTGGAAGTAACAGAATTACCCAATTATGATAGAAAAATGAATAATTTTAATACAATATCAGTAGAATCAAAAAATAAAAAACTCAATGCTATTCTAGCTGATAATAAAAATTTAAATTTTTTTTCAAATATGATAAGTGATGATGAGGAAGAGCAAGATGATATTGAAACTAAACATATTAAAATTTCAGTGTTAGATTTAAATGTGGAAGAAGAGGAAGAGGAAGAGGAAGAGGAAGAGGAAGAGGAAGAGGAAGAGGAAGAGGAAGAGGAAGAGGAAGAGGAAGAAGAGGAGGAGGAAGAGGAAGAGGAAGAGGAAGAAGAGGAAGAGGAAGAGGAAGAAGAGGAAGAGGAAGAGGAAGAGGAAGAGGAAGAGGAAGAGGAAGAGGAAGAGGAAGAGGAAGAGGAAGAGGAAGAGGAAGAAAAGAATAATGACGAGAATCCTGAAGAAGAAGAGGAAGAGGAAGAGGAAGAAAAGAATAATGACGAGAATCCTGAAGAAGAAGAGGAAGAAAAGAATAATGACGAGAATCCTGAAGAAGAAGAGGAAAAAGAGGAAGAGGAAGAAGAGGAAGACGAGGAAGACGAGGAAGAAGAAGAGGAAGATGAAGATGATGAGGTTGAAGATGTAACAATTAATGGTGTTAAATATCTCGCTACAAACACACAAAATGGAACGATATATAAGTTAGACGATGAGGGAGATGTGCTATATGACGATGACGATGAACCTGTTGTGGCAGGTCATTATAAAAATGGAATTCCAAAAATATTAGATTAAATTTAATCTATTAATATTATAAGTATGGTATTTCAAAATTTATGTCCTCCGGCTTTAATATATTTAATATTTTCATTAACACAAGTTGTTATAGATTCAGTAAGTGGGTTATATAATACAGCATTAATAAAAGTTTGGGTTTCTTTTGTATTTACAATATTATTAAATTACTTATGTGATTTAGGTTTAGGAATAGTATCTTGGATTATTGTTTTTATTCCTTTTATCTTAATGACAGTAATTGTAGCGGTGCTTTTATTGATGTTTGGTTTAGATCCAGCAACAGGAAAAATCAAAATAACTGATATGAAAAAGACAAATAGCAATCAAAATAATGTGACGAATAATACACAAAAAAATACAAATTTAGGAATTGATATGAGAGAAAGAAGTAAAAGACAACAAGATATTCTATCTAGGTCATTATTATCGTACTCAGATGAAGAGCAAGAAGTAAAAATGTCAACAAATTACAAAAACAGTGCTACTTTAGATATTAATATGTTTAAATTGATGATTTATGAATTATCAAATGTCTTAGCAAATATAGGTGAACCTGAAGTAGCAGTATATTTCAAAACTAAAGCTTTAGCATGTGCGAGAGAAAATGAAGACTTAGTAGAAAATAAGGAAGTATTATTAGAATGTTATAAAAAAATATATGAAAAAATAGACCAACTACCTGAAAATAGAAAAAATCGTATCAAAAATACAATTAATACATTTATTAACAATATCGAAAAATAAAAATAAAAGTATTTAAAAATTATATATTATTAACTACATAATATATAATGTGGAATACAATTTATTACATATTTGGAGCAGGAACATTAAGTTCGATAGGATATGGGTTATTATACTATTTTGACAAACCTAGAGCACTAGAGTTGTCAGGTCAAGTAACATGGAATACAGTTAGATTATATCACAAAATGAATTTAGAATATTCAAGATTGAAAAGAATATATTGTGATGAGGATAAAGAATCAAAAAGTGATGACGAAAATGACGATTTCGATGATTTGGATAATTTAGATGAAAATAAACTAGAATTTTTAGGATATAATATAAAAAATTCACACATAACAAAATACTCAACTTTTAATATAAAAAATAATGAATGGATAAATGATAATGAATTTGATTTGATGTTTTTAAAAAAAACAGAAAACAAATTAGAACTATATAAAAGAATAATGGATAAAAATTTGATTAATAAAGATATTGAAATTAATAAGATAGATAAACCATTTTTACAAATAGAATTATTTTTAAACGATGATGATGATAATGTAAGTATTCATAAAAATTTAGAAAAATTTTATGTGAATGAAAATAAAATATTAGATAAAAAATTTCTAACTTGGTATTCTAAAACATTTTATGATATTACTATTGATGATAATTACAAGTTAAATATAATAGATTCAGACATTAATATGTTTAATATTGGAAAAAATGATTTTTTAAAACTAAATAAAAAAGAAAACGGAAAAAATTATGAAGTAATATCGCAGTAATTTATATATATTTTATAAAACATATATAAATAAAATTGATTATAATTAATCATAATGGACGTATCCCAAATTATGGAATCTCCATCTCAGGCGGTTGAATCACACTCATTGCATGATAAATGGGTTTTATGGGCCCATTTACCACACGATACAGATTGGTCTCTTACAAGCTACATTAAAATAATGGAAATATCTACAGTAGAAGATATTATTTCATTAATTAACAGTGTTCCCGCTTTAATGGTTAAAAATTGTATGCTTTTCTTAATGAGAAAAAATATAAATCCAACATGGGAAGATCCTAAAAATAGTGACGGTGGATGTTTTTCATTTAAAGTATCTAATAAAAATGTTCCATCTGTTTGGAAATCTTTATCATATATTTTAACAGGTGAAACATTATCAAAAGATACAAAATTTCAAGAAAGTATAACAGGAATAACAATATCTCCAAAAAAATCCTTTTGTATTTTAAAAATATGGTTAAGTAATTTAGATTATCAAAACCCTAGAGTAATTACAAAAGTGGATGGATTAGATATTAGAGGTTGTTTATTTAAAAAGCATAAACCGAGTTATTAAATTTTATTGATTATATATATATAATATAATGAATAATATTAAAAATTATATAACTGGAGTAGCTAGAGCATGGCCTATTATTATTATAATAGGCCCATTTTTATCTTTTTTTTTGACAAATAATGTAGAATTTTTATTATTATCAGTGATTTTAGCATTAAGTGATGCTTTTAATCATTTCTTAAAGTATTCTATTTTTAAACCATTATTAGGTGATGCAAAATATCCTATAATTGGTTCAGGAGCAAGACCAAAAGAAGCGAAAAATTGTGGATTATTTACAACAAAAACCGGAAAAAATCATCCTGGAAGTTATGGAATGCCATCTGGTCATTCTCAGAGCGCGGTGTTTTTTTCAACGTATGTTATTAATCAAATACTTAAATCAAGTATGAATACAACTTTAAAATATTCAGGAGTAGGAATTTTTATTGCCATAGCATTAGCAATAATGTATAGTCGCGTTTATCTTAAATGTCATACTGTTCAACAGGTTATAGCTGGAGGGTTAATAGGATATATTTTAGGAACAAATTACTTTAAACATAAAAACATAATAAAACAACAATTAAATCTTTAGTTTATATATAATAATGGACTTTATAGACCCAGATAATTTAAGAAAATTAGAAGATTGGCGTGGTGTCACTGGAACAATAATAGGTGAAAAGAAAAGACATGATGGTAGTATTTATTATGAATTCCGTATCAATACAGCAAATAAAACTTTTAAAGATTTAATGGAAGATAAAAAACTACTTGAACGCCATTTCAATGATAATTTAAGAGTAATATTTGTTAAACCAGATTTTTTAAGTGATACAGATATAGGACATCCATCTTCAATAAGTCGTTCTGCAAAAAATATGGATAAAAAACAAAAAAAAGAAATAGATGAGTTAAGAGCAAAACTGTATGCTAAATTAGCACAAAAACGCCCGCCAACAGCAAAACTGTATGCTAAATTAGCACAAAAACGCCCACTAACAGCAAGATCACCTCCTAAACTCACTAGGAAGAGAAATAGAACGGGGAAAATAATACCTCGTGCGTTAATGCCAGCTAGTAAAATGAGAAAAATGGGAAAAAAACTTAAATTAAAACTAAAATCAAAAAATAATATGAACGGAGGATTTCATTTATTTAAAAGATTAGGAGTTACACGTAGAGCAAATACAAAACAAATAAAAAAGGCATACGAAAAAAAGAAAAGAAAAGGTAAATAATCAAAAAAGGTAAAATTAGCTTATAAAATTTTATCAAATCCAAAAAGTAGAAAAAGATATATTAATAGTTATAAACATAAAAAAACAAAAAAAAGAAGAAAAAGAAATCAAAGAGGATGTAGTCGAAAAAAACGATAAAAGTGTATTTACATAAAAAATAATTATAACAATCGTCTAGACAATAAGTAGTAAATCAAAATTATAAATCAATATGATGGTGCATAAATATAAATTGTAATATATAATTTATATTTAATTAGCAGGTAATGGTGCTAGACATAGTTTAATTTCTCCCAAACTAGCAACAGAATATTTAACAACTAATGGAAGGTCATTCTCTAAAAACATTTCGATATTATTACACAAATTAGTGCATTTAATGAAATAAGAGAGGTTTTTTAAACTAAATTCTCCTTGTATAACTTCAGTATCATCAGTTTTTTTAACAAATTCAGTAACACCATCGGATTCAGTTCTATTAATTTGTGCTGTAGCAAAAGGTCCAACACACGCAAAAACTAATTCACTACCAATAGATTTTATTTCAAGTCTTTCAGAAATATTACTCAAATCTCTAATAATCTTTTGAAAATCAGTGGCAGGTAAATTAATAACTGATGAAAATTTAACAGAAGGCATATCTAACTCTTCTTCATCAGGTTCAATAAGTTTTAATTTTTGAATTTTCATTTGTTTAATATCACCATTTTCAAATTTTAAGCCAAGATATTCAACAATACCTTCACTATAATCTTTTTCTTCAATATAGATAGTTAAAGTATCATCATTATCAATAGTATTAATTAATTTAAATAAATGAAACATATTTACTCCAATAATAATTTTAGGATATTTACAATAAAAATGTTCAAATTTAAGAGCATCTAAAAATAAGTGAGCTAAAATGGTATGAGATTTATCCATATTAATGATTCTAATACCAGCAGGAACATGATTTCCATTAGCATCAGTATAATCTTGAGAAAAAACAATATTAGTTTCTAAAAGTATGTCTTTAAGAGCAGTCATTAATGTTCTAACAGGTGCAATTTGAACAGTTTTCATTTCTAAAACATATTTTGTAGAATGTGATGTCATATATAAATTTAATTTTTAAATCTTTAAATACTTATGCGTTAAAAATAAGAAAATAGAGTATATTATAATAAAAATAAATGTTTAGATGTTGTATTTTAAAAAAGAAAAAGAAAATTAGCTCAAAAATAAGTAAAAAACCATCAAGAGAATTCACAAAAACAATAAAAAAAGAAATTAAAACATTAAGAAAAAGTGAATTTAATGAAAAAAACTATGAACCGATATTTTTGGGTGGTGGAGCATCTGGAAGTACTTTTAAATTAAAAATAGATGATATGTATTTAACTTGTAAAAAAATAAAAAAAGATAAAGATAAAAGATTAAAAAAAACAGTAAAAAATGAGATTAAAATATTAAAATTATTGTCATATGAGACACATTTTCCAATATATTATAATTGTTTTGAATCAAAAAATGATTATTACCTACTTTATAAATATATTGATGGATTAGATTTATTTAATATGATTCAAAATCCAATATTTCCAATTAATACGAAAGAAGCAATATCAACAATAATTTATGAGACAGTTTTAGGTTTAGAATATTTATTTTCTTTTAATTTAATTCATTTAGACATAAAACTTGAAAATATTTTAATAATAAAAACAAAACCTATAAGAATTAAAATAATTGATTTAGCTTTTTGTAAAAAAATCAACTTATTAGATAATAAGTTGAATACATGCTTAGGAACAGTAGGATATTGTAGTCCAGAAATTATGTTACATAGGCGTTATAGTTATAAATCAGATATTTGGTCTTTGGGGGTAGTATTGTATGATTTATCTACAGGATATGATTTGTTTGGATGTCCAACAAAAAAAAATTATAAAAAATATTTGATGAAATTTAAGGGTATAAAAAATATGTATAAAAATGAAGAATATTTAGAAGGAATAGATGAAGATTGTTTAGATTTGATTGATAATATGTTAATAAAAGATCCAATGACGAGATATTCTTATGAGAATATAAAAAATCATAAATTTATAATTAATAATAAATACGAGTAGTTAATTAAATAAATAACTTAAAAATACTTTAACTTTAATAGTAAATGGAAAAATCTTTAGTAAAAATAACAGAGTTATATAAACTCTATAAATCATCACCGAAATTGCTAGAAAAATTGGATTTTTATATAACAAAACAATTGCCAGTTATATTAGAAAATTTAAATAAACAAGAAAAAAAAACCTTATTTTTAGAAAAAGAAAGTAAAAAATATATAAATGATTTTTTAACAAATGCTGAAAGACAATATTTTTATATAAAAAACACAGATATTTTTATAATTTACGACAATAAAAACTATAATATAATAAATGAAGACGATTTATGGATGGAAATATTAACAGATATAACATCAAAAGAAATATTATTAGATTTTAAACAAAAAATAAAAAATACAATAATCGAAAAAATAAAAAAAAATGAATTATTTCCTACAATTCCAGAATCGCATACAGTTCAACAAATAATAAATTTTTTCACACCAATATTATTTGATAGTAAGGAAGATGTAAAATACTTTATGTCTTTATTGGGAGACAATATATTAAATAAAAAAATAAATTTATACTATTTTGTGCCAATAGAATGTAAATATTTTTTTGATACAATAGAATCTTTAGCACAATATTATTTTGGGAAAAAATTAAATTTAACAAACTGTATAAGATATAGATATAGAGGAGAAGATTACAAATCTAGTAGAATAATATACTTTAAAAAAATAATAAAAAACAAATCATTTTGGTTGCCATTCTTAAAAGAGAATTTATTTAATTTGTTAGTAGTATCAACACATTATTCGACAAGATATGTGAATGCGGATAATTATGTAAATAAACAAAATACAAATTTTAAAAATAAAATTTTTTATTTAAAAAATAATACAAAAACAAGTATTATTCAAGATTTTATGTGTGAGATGGCTAATTCTGGAACAGAAGATGATAAAATAAGTTTTAATAACATTCACTTTTTATGGAAAATTTACCTTAAAAAGAAAAATATTCCAAATATAATTTTAAAAAGTGAATTTGAAACAATTCTAAAAAATAGATTTACATATAATAATAATCATCTAACAAAAATAAAAAGTATTTATTTAAGAAATATTAAATTATTTAAAAAGTTTTGGCAGGCTAATGTAATGAAAGATGATAATGATGAAATAGAAATAAGTGAGCTTTATACTTTAATGATTAATTGGTTAGAAAAAGATAATTATGATAATATAAATTTTACTGAAGAAAATTTACAAGATATGATAGAATACTTTTACAATGATGTAACAATAGATACAAATAAATTTTTACTAGGAATAAAATGTAAAAAATGGAATAAACAAGAAGATATTTTAGAAGCATTTCAAAATAAATTTAATAAAGATATATCAAATAATTTACTAATTTATGATGCGTATGTTCTATATTGTAAGTATTCAAATAATATTGGTAAATTATTAACAGTTAGTAAAAAATATTTTTATAAATACATTGGCAATGTAATACCTTCAAATTTTATTAAAGACGGATACATATTATCTAGCTATTGGTAATTATATATTTCTATAATTATATATGAATAAATTAGATGAAACTTTAATAAAACAAATAATAAATTATTCATCAAATGAAGATATTTTTAAAATAGAAAAATTAAATACTTTTTTTAATAGATTATTTGATAAAAAATATGTAAATTATTTAAAATATAGATGGCAACCATTGGTTTTTAACCAATATGATAATATGTGTAATATATGTAATATAAAATCCTTTTTCTTTATTAATGACCCATTTAATTTTATAAGATGTAAACATAATTAAAATTTTAGAAATGAAATGAAAAGAAAAGATAGAATTTTTTTCTCTCCATTTTTATTTTAACGAACTTATTTTTATATAAGATTTTAAAAAATTATTTTAATTTTAGACAATTATATTGTTAGAATAAAAATTGCGTTATAAATATTTTCTTGATAAAATATATAATGGTTAGAAGAACTAGAAAAAGCAAAAGAATCGCAAAGAAATACAAAATGCTTGTAGGATCAAGAGTACAGGTTATGAATGGAACAGCATACAAAACATCATATGGAGCAGTAAAAACAAAAAATGGTAAAGGTCAGGCGCTCACTAAAAAACATTTAAAATACAATAAAAATGGTCGTATTGTATCTAAAGCAAAAAGTTCCAAAAAAGGAAAACTTTTAGCACAACTTAGAAGAGCAGGATACACAACAAAAAAAGGAAAATTTGGAGCAGTTAAGATTGGTAAAACAATGAAAAAGAGAAAAGGAAAGTCTAGAAGAAAGAGAAAGTAAAAATATAGATTTATATAATAATTTCTAATACTATATAAATTATAATGCGAATGCCAGATGTTCCAGCAGCAAAACAGGCGAAGTTATACTTTAATATGTTAAAATCGAAACCAGAGCAAGAAGGTGGAAAGCGTAAAAGACGTAAAACACAAAAAAAAAGAAGAAAAAGTAAAAGAAAAAATAAAAGAAAAAATAAAAGAAAAAATAAAACAAAAAGAAGAAAAAAAAGTAGAAGGTAAAAGTATATGAAAAAAAGATTTAATCACAGTGATAAATTATGGATTGCTAAGGAAGAAGTAAAAGATTTAGAAAAATTATTGAAAGAAGCGGAAGAAAGATTAAATATTGAATATGAAAAAATAGGAGGTAGAACATGGTATGAATGGGTATGGTATTTGTTAGGATATAAGATTTAATTAATATAATAAGTTTTTATATTAAATAAAATTGAAAACAATATAAAAGAATAAATATGTATTATTGAATCGAGATGTCTACTAGTTCAGAAGAACTTGCCCTAACTTATCAGGAGAAAACTGATATAGAACATATATTGGATGCGCCAGATACATATATTGGTTCAATCGAGTCAGATAAAGTAAAAAATTGGTGTTTAGATGATGAAGACAATATGAAATATAAAGAGTATGATTTTATAGCAGGATTATATAAATGTTTTGATGAAGGAATAGTAAATTGTCGAGACCATGCTGTAAGACTGATGCAAAAGATAATTAATAAAGAAAAAAAAAATTATTCCAGTAAGAAATATTGATATTAGTGTCGATAAGGAAACAGGAGTAATAACAATGATGAATGATGGTAATGGAGTTGATGTAGCAAAGCATCCAGATAATGATTTATGGATTCCAGAGATGATTTTCGGTCATTTAAGAACATCTACAAATTATAATAAAGATGAAAAAAAAATTGTTGGTGGAAAGAATGGGTTTGGATTTAAATTAGTGTTAATTTATTCAAAATGGGGTGAGATTGAAACAGTAGACCACATTCGTGGAAAAAAATATACTCAACGTTTTGTAAATAATTTGACAGATATTTTAAAACCAACAATTAGAAAAAGTACAGCAAAGCCATATACAAAAGTTACTTGGTTGCCAGATTATGAACGATTTGGTATTGAAAAATTAACAGATGACATGTTTAATCTTTTTAAGAAGCGAACATATGATATTGGAGTAGTAACAAATAGCTCAATTCGTGTAAGATTTAATAAAGATGCAGTCTCAAATAAAAATTTTGAACAATATATGGATGTTTATATTGGACCCAAAACGGAGGTAAAACGTGTATTTGAATCTCCAAATAAAAGATGGGAAATAGGTGCTTGTTTAAGCCCATTAGATGAATTTACACAAGTATCTTATGTAAATGGAATTAATACAGCAAAAGGAGGAAAGCATATTATTTATATTTTAAATCAAATTGTGAAGAAAATGATTATTTATATTGAAAAAAAGAAAAAAATAAAAGTAAAACCAGCAACAATTAAGGAACAATTAATGTTGTTTGTAAATTGTGTAATTGAAAATCCTAGTTTTGATAGTCAAACAAAAGAATGTATGAATACACCTCAATCAAAATTTGGTTCAAAATGTGAAGTGAGTGACAAATTTATTGATAAATTAGCAAAAATGGGAGTAATGGATTGTGCTATAGCTTCAAATCAAATTAAAGATACAAAAGCAGCAAAAAAAACCGATGGTCGTAAAGTAAAATCAATTCGTGGTATTCCAAAATATATGGGAGCAAACTGGGCTGGAGGAACAAGGTCATCACAGTGCACTCTTATTTTATGTGAGGGAGATTCAGCAAAATCAGGTATAGTAAGTGGATTAAGTAAAGAAGATAGAGATAAATTTGGAGTATTTCCATTAAAAGGTAAATTAATGAATACATTGGATGCCGCACAAAATAAAATTAATAATAATGCGGAAATAGCAAACATAAAAAAGATTTTAGGTTTGACTACAGGAAAAAATTATACAAAAGAAGAAGCAAAAAAACAATTAAGATATGGAAAATTATTATTTATGACAGACCAAGATTTAGATGGTAGTCATATCAAAGGATTGTGTATTAATATGTTTCATTCACAATGGCACGATTTGGTAAAATTACCAGATTTCTTTGGTTTTATGAACACACCAATTTTAAAAGCAACAAAAGGAAAAAGAGTAAAATCATTTTATAATGAAAGTGATTATTTAGAATGGAAAGAAAATAATAATAATGGAAAAGGATGGAAGATTAAATATTATAAAGGATTAGGAACGAGTACTTCAAAAGAGTTTAAAGAATATTTTAGTGAAAAAAAATTAGTAATGTTTGAATATAGTGGAAATACAAGTGATGATGCTATTGATAAAGTATTCAATAAGGGAAGAGCAGATGATAGAAAATCTTGGTTGGCAAATTATGATAAACATGCTACATTAAATCCATCAAATAATAGGGTATTTTATGAAGATTTCATAGATAAAGAAATGATGCATTTCTCAAAATATGATTGTGAAAGAAGTATTCCTAATTTAGTTGATGGTTTTAAAACAAGTTTGAGAAAAATTTTATTTGCGTCTTTTAAAAAGAATTTAGTAAATGAAATAAAAGTTGCTCAGTTTGCTGGATATGTTAGCGAACATTCAGCATATCATCACGGTGAAATGAGTTTAAATAAAGCTATAGTAGGTATGGCTCAAGAATATGTGGGTTCAAATAATGTTAATACATTATTACCACTTGGTCAATTTGGAACTAGACTTGAAGGAGGAAAAGATTCAGCTAGTGAAAGATATATATTTACAAAGTTAAATACAATTACAAGAGCAATATTTCCAAAATTAGATGAACCAGTATTAAATTATATGGATGATGATGGAACAAAAGTTGAACCAGAATATTACGCGCCAATTATTCCTATGATATTAGTGAATGGAGGAAAAGGAATTGGAACTGGATTCAGTTATGAAGGATTAAGTTACAAGGTTGAATCTATTATTAAATATTGTAAAAATAAATTAAAAAAAGGAAATAAAATTGTTAAAATAGAACCATATTATGAAGGTTTTAAAGGAAAAATTATTAAATTAGATAAATTAGGAAACAAATATTTATTTAAAGGAACATATGAAGTAATTAGTTATGATACTATAAGAATTACTGAATTACCTATTGGAACCTGGACAACATCTTATAAAGCATTTTTAGAAAAATTAATGGAAGATAAAAATTCCAAAGGAAAAAAGAAAAAGGTAATTGTAAAATCTTACAAAGATAGTTGTACTGATACAACAATAGATTTTACAGTTAAGTTACATATGGGAGTTTTACCAAATTTAATTAGTAAAAAAGTAGATGATAATATTGATATGATTGAAAAAACATTTGGTTTAACTACAACTAAATCTACAACAAATATGTATTTATTTGATGAAGATCAAAAATTAAGAAAATATGATACAGTTTATGATATTATTGAAAAATATTTTCCAGTAAGATATAAGACATATGAATTAAGAAAAAAATATATGATTGAACAAATAGAAAAACAAGTAAAAATTATAAGCAATAAAGCAAAATTTATACACGAACAAATTATTGAACCACCTACTCTTATTTTAAGAAAAAAGAAAAAACAAGAAGTTATTGAAATGTTGAAACAGAAAAATTATGATATGATTGATAATGACGATGAATATAAATATCTTAGGTCAATGCCTATAGATAGTGTAGAAGAAGAAAATTTTGAAAAATTATTAAAACAAAAAAATGAAAAAGAACATGAATTAGAAATTATTAAGAAAACAACGATTGAAGAAATGTGGATGAATGAATTAGATATTTTAAGTATTGAATATAAAAAATATCAAAAAGATAGAGAAGTAAGAGCATCAGGAAATACAAAAAAGAAAATTAAAAAGAAAAAAAAATAAATTAATATAATTTATTGATTAATTATTAAAATTTTTTTTCTTATATCTTTTTCTACAAAACATTTCATAGTATTAATTAATTTATTTATAGCAGGATTTTTATTATAAATGTAACAAGTGTTTAGAAGATTATTATGTGCTGATTGTAATACAGCTACAATTTTTTTAAATAACGTTAATGAAAAATTTTTCATAGTAGCACCATCTAAATATAGATGAGCACAAACTTGATTATTTCTATATTTTTCTGATATATTTTTTGCTTCTGTAATAGCATATTCAAGATATTCTAAAAATTGATTGAAAATACCTTTAACATCTTTAATTTTTATATCTACAACATTAATACAAATATTTCCAAAATTATTATAATCTCTTGTATAACAAAATTTTTCAAATTTATTTTTTAAAATGTTATACCTATTTTCCATGATTAAATACTTAATATAATTTAATAATAAATATTTAACTAATTTTCAGGAAAAAATTTTTTTAATTCTAGTAAATTAGATGAATATGTTGATACACCTCTAGATAAAGGTACAGGAAGCATACTAACATCTTGTTTAAATTTTAAATATCCTTTAGCTTCACCACATATTTGAGGAACACAATAATCTAAAACTAATTGATTTAGTTTTTCAACTTGTTGGGTAATATTTGTTGATAGATTTTTAGAATGTTGTAAAAATATGCTTCTCATAATTATTTTTAAAGTATCCTGATTTTGATACCCAATTTGAAATTGATTATTTGATTTCTCATAAACTCCTGCCATAATTCCATGTTGAATAATCAAAATATTACCAGCTGAAAAAAAAGTTTTAGATAATAAATTTTCTTCCATATTTCCTGTCAAAGCATTTCTATAATTTGTAGTTTTATCTCCTATTGGTATTTTATCATATAAATGAAAAACACTGTTGTTTGTATTATCTAATAAGTTTACTCTTCCATTTGTATTCATTTTATATTAAATACATAAAAAAATATTATATTTTAAAAATATATAATGAATTTTCAAAAAACAGTTATGATGGTAGCATTAATTTTATTTATAGCAATTATGGCAGTGGTTGCTGTATTAATGACGAATAACAAAAAAAAAGCAGTATTCCCACCAGAAATTGGTGTTTGTCCTGATTATTGGGAACTTACAAAAATAAAAGTAGGTACGACAGAGGTTCTAGGATGTAAAGATGTTAATAATATAGGAAATTCAAGTGGAACTATTCCTAATACAGAGACAGGAAATTGTTCAGCAGGTATTAATTTTAAAGATGCTGCTTATGCTACTAAAAAGGCTAAATGTACAGCAGCCAAGGCATGTGGAGTAGAATGGGATGGTATTACAAATATTGGCATATGTTAGTTTGATATAAAATAATTTATTATATCAAATGGAAATAAATTATCTTCCGAATGAATTAATTGGAGAGATTTTTAACTTTGTTTCTTTAAAAAATTTAGCAAAATGTAATAAATTCTATTTTAGTAAATATTATGAAATAAAAAATAATAATAAAGAAAAGATAAAACAATCATATTTTAGATTTTTATTAAGAAATGATATGAACTTTATATTCAGTAAATATATTGATAGTAAATTCAAATATTTAATTAGTAATAAAAAAATTATTTATAAAGATAAAGTATTTCCTCGTAAAATAGAACTGTTAAGATATTTGACATGTTTTGTGTTTGAATCTCCTAAATGTAAAAAAATTATTGAAAACCATATGAAAAAAAACAAATTAGTATTTAAAAAAATAAAGGTAATATCTAATAAATGGACCAGTTAAATTTAAATTTGTTATTGGATAGAGAAAATTCAGAAAAAAAATTAATCGATTGCTTAAATACATTTGAGGAAAATAAAAAAAACGTTTTAACAAAAAGAGGAATGTATATTTTTGGTGCTCCAGGAAGTGGTAAATCTGTTTTTGTATATAAAATTTTAAAAAAATTAAATTATGATATTATTAAATATGATGCTGGTGATGTAAGAAATAAAACTATTATAGAAAAAATTACAAAACATAATATGAGTGATAAAAATGTATTAAGTTTATTACAAAAAAAAACTAAAAAAATCGCTATAATAATGGATGAAATTGATGGTATGAACAGTGGTGATAAGGGTGGTATAAATACTCTAATAAAACTTATTAGACCTAAAAAAACAAAGAAACAAAAAAAAGAAGAAACCACAATGATTCCTATTATTTGTATTGGTAATTATCATATTGATAAAAAAATTAAAGAAATGATTAAAATTTGTTCAACTATCGAGCTTAAAACACCTAGTGATGAACAAATTTTTAATTTATTAAATATTTTAATGCCAAAATTAGATATTGATTTAAAAGATAAAATGATTAAATTTATTCAAGGAGATTTACGGAAATTAAAATCAGTTTATGATATTTATAAAAATGGAGAAAGTATTTTAAAAAATCAATTAATACAAAATATGTTTCAAAAAAAAAATTATAATGAAGATGTTAAGGATATTATAAAAAAATTAATTAATAATTATTATCCATTAAACTCTCATATGGAATTAATGAATGAAACTGATAGAACAAGTGTTGGCTTGTTATTTCATGAAAATATAATTGATGTTCTGGAAAAATCTCCAAAAGATGAAACTATACCATTTTATAATGAAATACTTAATAATATTTGTTTTGCTGATTATATCGACAGAATCACATTTCAAAAGCAAATCTGGATATTTAATGAAATGAGCTCTTTAGTAAAAACATTTTATAATAATCATTTATACCATAAAAAATATAAAAATAAAAAAGAATTATATAATCCTACTACTGTTAGATTTACCAAGGTTCTCACAAAATATTCTACTGAATATAATAATAGTTTATTTATACAAAATCTATGTAAGCAGCTAAATATGGATGTTAAGGATATGTTTTCATATTTTTGTTATTTAAAAAATAAATATACATTAGAAGAAATCAATGATATTTTTGAAAGTAATAACTATGAAATCAATAAATTAGACATTAATAGAATTTATAGATTTTTAGATAATATTATTGACCAATAAAAGCATTTAATCCCTTAATAGTTCTTTCTCCATTAAATGTTTCAAATTTTCCTTCATCATTTATTTTTACTACTGTTGGGAATCCTCCAACACCATATTTTTTTAACATTTCCTCACCTGCTTCAGCTCTTTCCATTTTTTTAAGTCTAACAGGTCCTTTATAATTATTAGAAAATTGTTCCCATACTGGTGTAAAATTTTTACAATGACCACATCCATTCATATGAAAGTATATAGCACTAGTGGGATTCTCTAGATTCTCTAAATAACTAAATGTGTAGTTTGAGTAAATAATCATTTTTAAAATATACCTTACAACTACTATTATAACAGCAGCAACTAAAAATTGTTTTAATGCTGACATTTTGTTAAATTTTTTTTTCAAAACTTTTATCCAACCTAACATATAATATTAAGAAATATTATATTTTAATTCTTTCTATATTTTTTTTTAGTTTTTTTACGTTTTCCACCTTTTTTTAATTCATTATCTTTCTTTTTTTTTTTTCGAGCCATATTTCGTCTTACTCTTTCTTTATCAATTTTTCGTCTTACCACTTTTTTTGCCACTTTTTTTGCCACTTTTTTTGCCACTTTTTTTGCCACTTCTTCTGCTACTTCTTCTGCTACTTCTTCTGCTTTTGGTGCTTCAAGTATTTCCGATGCTTTAGCTTCAGGTGCTTCCGGTACTGATTGTTCATCATTATCTTCTTTTTTCTTTGGTTCTTTTTCTGGTTCTTCTTCTTCTTTTTCTGGTTCTTCTTCTGGTTCTTCTTCTGGTTCTTCTTCTTTTTCTGGTTCTTCTACATCTTCTTTTCTTTCAGCCCAATATTTATTATCTATAATTTCTGGAACTAATTTTGTAGTACCTGTTTCTCCTTTAAAAATATTCATTTGCCAAGCTGTATTTTGAATACCTATTGTATTTGCCCATCTTAAATTAAAATCTAAACGATTTCCTGATGCTGTTTTAATAACAATTCTTGTTTTACCTTTTTTATCATTAACCTTTACAATTCCATCATCTTGAACTTTTGATTCTCCTCCTTGTGATTGTTTTATAGGATTTTCAAAACTTTCAGTATATGGCGCACTCATTTTCCATAAAAGTTTGTTTTCATCTCCTGTTTCTTTTCCAAAGTAAAATATAAATCGTTTTCCTGCTTCTCTTCGTCTTATATTTTCAAATAATCTTTCAACTAAAGATAATTTAGCAGGTGTATCGCTTACAAATTTTTTTAGATACTCTAATACACTTTTTTTTGTTATGTCAATAAACCATTTTTCATCCTTACATAAATATAAATTATGGAAAAATTTTAAAACCTTGTATTCATCATCATATTTTTTCTTTTTTGAATATTTTAACCATTTTTTTATTTTTTTTTGTTCCTTTTTTTTCCATTTCATTAAATTTTCATTATCTTCTTCAACTGCTTCTTCAGGTAATTTTATACCATTTAGTTTATCCAATGTATCAATTTCATCCATAGTAATTGAATACTTTTTAAGTAGAGTATTAATAATTTTATTTGATGTTCTAAAAGGAATACCATCAGTTCCCTTAACAAAACAAAAGTAGTCATTTTCACTAATTTCGGGTAAATCAATATCTTTTTCTTCTTTCATTTTTTCTTTTAGTTCTCCCTTCATTAAATAATTATTATAATAATATAACCAATAAGGTTTACTTTTCCAAAATTCAAAAATATCATCATCACCATAACTGACTTGTAGACACAAATATTTTGTTTTAAATTTTCCTTTATATTTACCTTTTTCAATAGGTTCACCAACAATGGGGTTTTTACAATCATATAAGGATAATAATTGAGGTAATTTTTCAGGAATATGATGTTTATATTCGTAATGATAAGTTTTGGCTTCACCTTCTTCAAATTTAACTAAATAATCAAAATCATAATTTCCTTGACCAGCCTGAAGAATTAATTGTGTTTCCTTGATTTTAATATCGGATTTGGGTGTTCCATCTAGGTTAATTAAGCCTTCAAATTTTTTCATAGTTTCTTCCATTTTTCTTATATTAGTCCATGCTAATCTCCAGTCCTCATTATCTAATAATTTTAATTTATCTTCTTCTTCTTTAAGATTAAATAGATGAACAAATAATTTTTCGCGCCATTTATTGTAAGATTCGTTTTCACTTTTGGAACATTTTTTATCAAATAAATTTATAATTATTGGTTTATTTAACCATCCTTTAATTACACTTTCTTTTAAATTATCCATATTAGGTAATTTGGGACATACATTAGTTTTCTGTTTAGATTCGGCCATATATAATATATAATATATTTAATTATAAATTATATCAAATTACGCATTCATATAAAATTCTCTCATTTCTTTATCCTTAATAATTAATTTAGGTTTCATATTAGTTTCTCTTACAAAATTAGGATGACCTGGTAATAGTTTTCTTTTATCAAAAGTATTATCTTGATGAGCAAAAACTAAAATAGATTTTTTAGGATCTAATTGAACTAAAGGAATAGAATAATTTTTTAAAAATTTTTTTTCTTCAGCCAATTCAGCATCATCATCATATCTAGTTTGTTCTAGTAATTTTCTCTTAAAAGCAAATGTTCCAGCTGTAGCATGTTGAGCACCGTAAGGTCCAAATTGATATATTTTATCCAAATCATTAAAGTAAATATATACAATACTACTACCAACAGCCAATGCTTCTGGTCTAGAACGTAATCTATTTACAGCATGATTAACTCTTTCAGGAGGATAATAATCATCATCGTCCATATAAACAATAATTTCTCCTTTTGATTTTTCGTGCATATAATTTCTTTTACGTCCTAGTTTCATTTTTTCTTCGACTCTAAAGTATTTAACACATTCAATATCTTTAAATAAATCTTCTACAGAGTCTTCTCCATCATCAATGACTATCCATTCCATTAATTGTTTTGGATAGGTTTGAGCCTTAAAACATTTTATTAATTGAGGAATAAATTTTCTACGATTATACGTTGGTGTGCATACACTAACAAAAGGCTTACCCATAGCACTAACAACCTTCTTTTTTTTCTTTTTTTTTCCCATATATTCAATATAATGTTAATTTTTTAAATAATATTGAATTATAATACATAATTAAATAAATCTCTAATAGACTTAATAACAACCAAAGAAAGAAGTACAATAACTGGAATAATAGCTGCTTTGTGATTTGCGTTCCATCTATTAATATCTAATCCTATATCAAATGTATTTAAAACTTCATTGAGAGTATAAATAAAAATAAGTAAAAACCAAATATTATTGTATCTTGAAAAATATTTAAAGAAACTACGGACTCTATCATAGTTAGGCATAAATACAATAAGTAAATATACTACTAATGAACCTAATATACCAAATGGAGCACAAAGCCACCATAAGAAAATCATAGGAATCCAGGAATCTGCGTCTTGTCTATAAAATATTCCCCCGATAGAACTTCCCAAATTTAACATTAAATGAAGACAAGTTAGTAATATATAAAATATGGGCATAACAATAACCAATGATAAAAGATCTGCTAGAGATGTTCCAGAACCTTTTTCAGGGGTAAAACCTTTAATCATTTTAATACCCTCCATTAAAATCAATAGTATTGGAATATCTCTAAATGTTTGAAAATAATGACCTATTCCTCTAGAAAACATACTTGGTTGATCCTGCATCTGTTTCAGCCAATCAGGTGGAGGTTTGCCATCACCTGCCCAAGTATCGAAAAATGCTCCTTCTTTAAACCATCTAGTATTATTAGGAGCTTCTCCTGGTTTTAAAGCACCACCTTTTTGTCCTGTAACTCTACCTCCTCCTGCTTGTGTTCTTATTATTTTACCAACTTTTTGTAAAACTTCTGCCAATCCACCATCTTTATTCATATTTGGATAGGGAATATAAGTTTCTATATTTTGAGTTAAATGCATCCATCCTGAAAGAACAAATACCATAACAATTACACTAACAAATTGATTTAAAAATATTTTAACAGTTGCTAATATACTTTCTCCCATTTCCTTTGGTGGTCTTTTTCTTTTATTTTTATATTCTTCTCTCATAGGAAAAATAGAACGAAAACCATCACTAGAAGCAATACGCTGTAAAATATTTTTATCTTTGGAATTTCTTTTTTTTCTTGATAGTTTTCTTTTTACTTTAATACAATCTCCTGTCATCCAATCTTTTTTATATCCTGTCCCACAATCCTTCTTTTCACTTTTTTCTTTTTTTACACATTCACCCAAATAATTTTTTCTATAACCGTCTTTACAAGACTTTTTCTTTCGTCTTCCTGGCATATATATAAATTAAATATTTTAAATATACTTAAAATTTACTTTATAGAATAAATTATAATGAAAATTATTACAACTCCGCAATTAGATTTTCATAATGTGTTGATTCGTCCTAAAAGAACAACAATATCATCTAGAAATCAGGTAGATTTACATAGGGAAATAACTTTTCCACATTCTACTTTAAAATGGAAAGGAGTGCCAATTATAGCAGCAAATATGGATACTACTGGAACATTTAATGTTTATGATGTATTATCTAAACACAAAATGATTACTTGTTTTAATAAATTTTATAGTTTAAAAGATTATAAAGAAAGATTAAAAAATGGTGTGTTAGATCCTGAATATTTTATGATTTCAACAGGTATTAGTGAAAGTGGATTTAGTAATTTACACGATATTATTCAAACAACAAATGCTAAATGGATATGTGTTGATGTCGCTAATGGATATATGGAACAAGTTGTTCTTTTTTGTCAAAAAATGAGAAAATGTTTTCCAGATAAAATTATTGTTGCTGGTAATGTAGCAACTAGAGAAATGGTTGAAGAATTAATTATTAATGGAAAAGTAGATTGTGTAAAAGTAGGTATTGGCCCCGGTTCTGCTTGCTTAACTAGATTAAAAACAGGTGTAGGAGTTCCTCAATTAAGTGCTATTATTGAATGTGCTGATGCTGCTCATGGATGTGGAGGATTTATAATAGGGGATGGTGGTATTACATGTCCTGGAGATATGTCAAAGGCATTTGGTGGAGGAGCAGATTTTGTAATGTGTGGGGGAGTTTTTTCAGGACATTATGAAAATCCAGGAGAAGTTGTTGAAGAAAATGGTCAAAAATACAAAATGTTCTACGGAATGAGTAGTCAATTAGCTATGGAAAAACACTATGGTAAAATGGAAAATTATCGTTCTAGCGAAGGAAGAGTTATAAAGGTTAAACTAAAGGGGTATTTAGAAAATACAGTATTAGATTATTTAGGTGGAATACGTTCTACTTGCGCTTATATTAATGCTCATAAAATAAAACATATGAGCAAATGTGTAACATTTGTTGTTGTAAGCCAGCAATTAAATACACATTTAGTGAAATAATATTATATACACAAATTATATACTATGTTTCAATTAATAATATTAGGATTGTTATTTTTATTTATTGTTCTACATTTTTATACGGATATTACAAATTACTTACATACGGGAAAAGTAATGGAAGGAAATGCTAATGCTTCAGATTTTACTGATGCCGGAAATGCAGCTAATTTAGCTACCGAACAAACTAATTCTTCTTCTAACAATACTACTAATTCTTCTACTAACAATACTACTAATTCTATAGATAATAAATCAAATACTTCTTTACCAGATGGTGTATGCACATACACTGGAGGAAATGACGCTTTTAGAAGTTCTTGCACTTCATATACTGATGAAACTAATTGTATTAACGCCACATATGGCGACAAAAAAAATATATGTGAATGGGCACCTAGTGAATATGTATACAAATCTCCTGAAAATTCTACTTCGAATAAAATATGCTCAGTAAAAGATAAAGCATGTGCTAAAAATTGTGTAAAACCTACAAACTGGAGCGGAAACTGTAGTATTGAATTTGCAAAGAGCAATGGGGAAAAAGTTAAAAATTGTGGTTGGAAATGTAATGAAGATTTAAATGATATATATTCCTGTCAATACCAAACTGATTGTCAAGGTTGTCCTTGTCATGAAGTCTCAAAAGTGACACACGACACCCACTCACCACAAAAAAGATTTGATTTTACTGACCCTAATTGGCGAAATAAACATGCTGAAGCTTCAAAAATGTCTGATTCTAATTATGGTGCTGGTAATTCAATTGATGATTCTATTGATTACAATAAAACATTTTTAGATGAAAATACTGTTAAAAAAGTATTTGAAGATGATAATATTATTCCTAGCGATATGGATTTAAATACCGATAGGTCTCATAATTTTGAGAGAATTGGTAACAATGTAATTAATAAAATTATTACTATACGTAATTTAGATACTCCTATAATTGATGATAGTGATAAGGAATTAATTGGAAGATCTTACAGACAAGTTTATGAAATAAAAAAAGGTAATGATAAATTGGCAATCAAAAGTATCGAAAATAGGTTTAAAAATACTATGTATTCAATACTAACCAAATCTTCCTTGACTGGTGAAAATATTAATTGGGATACACCAAAAACTACTTCCTCGTTAGATTCAACCACTGGAATGTTCAATGACAATAGTAATAAATTTTTTGCTCAAGGTGATTTGGCTAAAAATGATAATAAAAAACCCGAAGATGGATTATGTTTATGGAAAGGATGTGATAAATCTCCCAAAAAACCATATGACTCTATTTGGAGCTTATACTAATTATATAATTTAGTAAAATAAATATATTACTTAATTATATATAAATATGTTTTCATTGGTAAAATTATTTTTAATAATAATGATATTATATACATTTTTTAATTTTTATATGGATTTTAGAAATGTAATGAATGGGGGTAAATTTTTAGAAGGAAACCAAAATATGGGAAATGTTTCAGGTGCTGCTGCTCCTCCTGCTGATGCTACTGGTGCTGCTCCTGCTGATAGTGCTGCTGCTGATGCTGATGCTGATGCTGATGCTGATGCTGTTGCTAGACCAACTCAAGAAGATATAAATAATGCTGTTTCAGCTATTAATGCTAATGATCCTGATGTTAAAAGTCTAACCCAAAATATATTTGATAAATTAAAAGTTTCTTATAATAATGCATTATCAAAAGAAAAATTAAAAGAATTTATTCTACAAATAGATAATGAAAATTTACCACCAGAAGGAATAGAAGCCACAACAGAGTTTTCATTAAATTTAATGGATTTTAATAAAAATGATAAACTTGATTTTAGTGAAATGTTAATATTATTAATGAGTATGAAAGAGAATATGAATGATGATTTTAAGCGTATTCAAAATATTTTTTCACCTTTTTCTTCAAACACTAACAACAACAACAACAACAACAACAACAACAACAACAACAACAATAATTATAACACATTAGCAAATGGAAATATAGTAATACCACCTACAGGCAGTTGTCCAAATGGATGTACTATGGCAACACATGACCATCCCGAATGTGAAAATACATTAGTAAACGGAAAATCATATAGACAGTGCCCCTGGACTAATTTTGATAAAAATGTAGATTGTGGAAAATGTGGAGCAGTTTTACTTCCAAAAAATAATTTTGGATACGCAAGAACACGAGTTGGATATAGTGACATAGCAGGTTTAGAAATAATAGCAAAAAAAATAGAAAGAAAAAGACTTGAATCAAAAAATGAAATAAGAGGAATGGCAACGAAAAGCGAGTTTTTCAACATAGGTAAAGAGTTTTTAAGACAACATGGTGATTTAAAAGGATATAAAGTACCTTCTAATATAACAGTAAAAGAATACACTTTACTAGGTAAAATTCTTTTTATTTACTTATCAAATAAAACAGAAAAAAATAAAAAAATATTAAAAACTTACATTGATTCATTATATTTAGAACATTATTTAAATAAAAAATGTGATGATTGTGAAGGGAACTTAACTAAATCTATTGACAAAGAAACAGAATTTACTCTTGAAGAATTAAAAAAAAGAGATGCGTATGCTTATACAGAAGGAGTAATAGAAGCAGCTAATGATAATAGACTTGGTGGTTCTAGAACACAATACGAAAACAAAACAGCATACAGAAGTAATTACAAACCACAAGATCCTAGAAAATTCCCAAATCCTTATAATTCAATGTGGGACATTTTATAAACTAAAATAATATTTAAAAGATATAAAAAATAAACTAAATTATTAATTAATAATGGACAATTTTGTTATAAGAAAAAATACGAAACCATTAAGTAATAATAAACCTATTAATATTTATACAGATGGAGCTTGTACTAATAATGGAAAAACAGATGCTAGAGCAGGATTTGGTATTTGGTTTGGAGAAAACGATGACAGAAATACTAGTGAATCTTTTACAGGACAACAAACTAACAATAGAGCAGAATTATTAGCAATAATAAAAGCATTAACTATTGTTAGAGAAGAAATAGAAAAAGGTCAAAAAATTAATATTTACACTGACTCAACATATTCTATAAGATGCTGCACAACTTATGGAGAAAGGATGTCAAAAAAGGGATGGCAAAATAAAGGCACCGATATTCCAAATAGAGAATTAGTTGAAGTATCTTATAATTTTTGTAAAAAATATTCAAATGTTGATTTTATCCATGTTGCTGCTCATACAGGTTTAACTGATAAACACTCTATTGGTAATGACCATGCTGATAGACTTGCTAATCTAGCTATTGGAATTGAATCTTGTCCATATCAACGTATTAAAAGTAAAATTTATTTAAATGTTCCATATGATGAAAAAGATGAAGCAAAAAAAATGGGAGCAAAATGGGATAAAAGTAAAAAAAGGTGGTATATTACACCAAAAAATAAGTTTAAGGTACAAATGATGGGAAGATGGGGGTTAGAAAATTGAAAGATAATATTAAATATATATTTCAGTATTTATTATAATGACTAAACACAAGAAACCCCTTGATTGTTTGAAGTGGCGAAAAATTGTTTTGAATAAAGGTGAATTTGAAAAACGATATGGAATGAAAGGATGTTGGGTAAGAGCAAATCCTGATGAATGGAATATTATAACTGAATTTGTCCCTGAAAACCAACGTATTAAATATGGTGCTCCTCTTTATATAAGTGAAGCGTATAGAGCTTATCCTGGTCAGCAACGTATGTCATGGCGTGATATTACTATTCCTTCAAAAAATCATCCTTTGGTTGAAAAAGGAATGGCTTATTGGATGAATGAGATGTACATTATAACAGGATATTCATTAAAAAGTAATCAAAAAATTTACTTGCCAATATTTCAAATTGAAAGAGAAAAGATTAATTTTAGATTAAGAGATGAAATTAGAAAATTTGCAAAATTTTACACAGCACACAAAAGACAAGTGATGTATTATGAAACATTAATGGATATTGAAGAATTAAAAATGTTACCTGAATCTATTATTATGAAAATTGCTCATTTGACATATGATCCATTTTCATATTTGAAATTATAAAATTGAATATTTAATAAATATTTTTATTTTAATAAATCAAAAATAATGGGTAATTATATTGATAAAATTACAGCTTTTACCGCTTTACATACCATTATTCAATCTATTTTGAAGTTATTGACAAATTATAAAAATAATAATAAAAAAGAAATACTAGTAGATGAAACGATAGAATGGGGACAATTTATAGAACTAGAAGATTTATATAAATATAATAGAGATAAGATATTATGACTGATTAATATGAATTGGTTTAAATCGCCACCGCCACCGCCACCGCCACCTCCTCAAAAAGATAATAGCTTACTTTTTTTAATTATTTTTATTTTGTTTGTTTATGTTGCTAATAAAAAAGGATGGGGTAAATATGATGTAAAATTAATTAAAAAAAATGAAAAAGACCCATTAGATAAAATTATAGGTTTAGAATCAGTAAAAGATGAAATAAAATATTATATGGATTTTATTAAAAACAAAGATAAATATGATAAATGGGGTGTAAAACTTCCTAAGGGTATTTTATTAGCTGGACCTCCAGGAACTGGTAAAACTTTATTAGTAAAAGCTTTATCAGAAAAATTAGATATACCTTTAATTACAGCATCGGGTTCAGAATTTATAGAAATGTATGTAGGAGTAGGAGCTAAAAGAGTAAGAGAATTATTTGAAAAAGCTAAAGAAGAAGAAGAATGTATTATATTTATTGACGAAATAGATGCGGTTGGAACAAAAAGAGAATTAGGTAGTAATTCAGAAAGAGCATCCACGGTTAATCAATTACTAACTGAAATGGATGGATTTGAAAAAACACATAATGTAATTGTTTTCGCAGCAACAAATTTGATAAAATTTTTAGACCCAGCATTAACACGTTCAGGAAGATTTGATAAAAAAGTTTTTTTTGACTTGCCAAATAGTGAAGAAAGAGAAAAATTATGTCAACTTTATTTTGAAAATATGATATTACCAACAACAATTTCTTTTTCTATTTTATCTGATAGAACAGCTGGATTATCAGGAGCTGATATAGCAAATATAGCAAATATATCTAAAATTAATGCTATACAAAATAATAACGATAAAAATAAATTAACAAATGATAATATTCAAAATGCTATAGATGAGGTTATGATTGGTAGAGAAAAAAGAGAAAGAATTATGTCTCCTGAAGAAAGAAAAAGAGTTAGTTACCATGAAGCAGGACATTGTTTAATAGGATTTATTTTAAAATATACAGAACAACCTATAAAAGTTAGTATTATTCCTAGAGGAGAAGCAGCATTAGGTTTTAGTCAGCAAAAACCTATAAATAAAAAATTAATGACAGAACAGGAAATTTTATGTAGAATATCCGTATTATTAGCAGGAAGATGTGCTGAATTAATTATATATAATAATGTTTCTACTGGAGCAAGTGATGATATAGAAAAAGTATCTACTCTAATTACTAATTATACTAACTCTTGGGGAATGAACAAAGAAATAGGTCCATTAAATCCAAATGCTATGGGACTATTAGGTGATAAATTATCTTCACAAGCCACAAAAAAATGTAAGGAAATTATCAATAATATTGAAAAACAAACATTAGAATTACTTAAAATAAATAAAAAACATATAGAATCATTAGCTGAAGATTTATTAAAAAATGAAACAATTAATTACAATAGAATTAAATCATTAATTCCGGAAGAATTGGAAAATAGTAAAGAAATTAAATTGCCTGAGGTTGATCCCAAGGAGGAAGTTCTTCTGTAGCTTGATATATTGAACTCTGACCATTATTTTCTTCTTCATCTTCTTCATCTTCTTCATCTTCTTCTTCACTTTCTCCTTCGTCATATTCAGTCCAACTCCACTCTCTTCTATAAAAAGCTTGAATTAAATTTCTTCCTGGAATATTAGCTTTCCTTTGTTTTGTAAAACTCCAACCATAACCGGCTTTATGATTTTCTTCGAAATTAACTTGGTCAATTGGATGATAAAATGAACAACAAGCCCATTGATATATATTTTTTTCATCTTCTTTTGGTTCTGAGGGATTATTTACGTCAAATCCCTTTAATTTATCTTGTAATTTTTTTTCAATATCATCTATAACATCATTATTAAAATTATCGTAAAATAAATCAAATGACGGTATTCCACCCAATTTTATGGAAATTTCATTTATAGATTCTAGATTATTATAAACACTTGTTTCATATCTACCTGTTTTTAAATAAGTATCATAATGTGGAACTTTTCCTTTTTCTAAAAAGAATATTAGTAAATACCAATCTTTAGCACAAATATTTAACTCACTTAAAATTGTTAAATAACCCTTATTATCAATTTCAATACCAAAATCTCCATATGGACTATTATCACTTAACCCAAATAACATTTTGAATACATCAGCTCCTTCTAACCTAGGATTATTTTTAAGTTTAACAGAATCAATTAACACTAATCTATCTACACAATCTTTTGCTTTTAAAATATTATTATCAGTTTCTAAAATACAAATTATATCGTCAAGACATTTGTAAACTTCCATTTTTATAATTGAATTAATATAGTTTTATATTAGTTCAATTTTTAATTAAAAAAATTAAATAATTTCTTTGAAAAAATACCATCACTCAAATAATGAATTCCTGCCTTTAATCTACATTCATCACATTTATCTGCTATGTCTTTAAATAATTCTTTTTTTTCAGGATATTTTTTTGATAAATATTTTGACACTAATAATGCTTGATATGCGTGTCCTGCTGGATAACTAGGTGTTTGTGATGTTTTTGTGCTTAATGGATTTATATTTTTATCTATTTGATATGGTCGTCTTCTATTTATTAAGTATTTAAAAAATAAAATAATATAATTTTGACTAAGACTTACTCTAAGTAATTCTTCTTTACTTTCACTAACATAAGGTAAAAAAGCATAAATTACAGAATCATTTGTTTTAAAAAATAAATCTTTCTGTTCTGTTGTTATGTCTTTCATTTTTTTTTTTAAAACTAATAAATCTTTTTCATTATTTGGATAAATAGGTATTGTTGGGTAATAACTATAATATCCTTTTAAAAAATTTGTATAAATTAAATATATTAGTAAAATAAAAACTATTTTTTTAATATTAATTTTCATTTAATATTAAATGCTATAATTTAATATTAATTTTCATTTAATATTAAATGCTATAATTTTATTTGAATAACATCTTTTTACGTTCCTCAAATGTTTTTTTCTTGCTTCTTTTACCCAAAAACTTAAAATATTTATTAGCTAAATTAAATCTTTCTTTTACCTTTTTAGCTTTTGGATATTTTGTTTTTTTATGTTTTAGCATTGCTTCTAATCTTACTTTCATTATCATACCAACTTGCCATATTCTTTTATGAGGATATTTTTTGGTTTTATATAATCTTTCCAGGGTTTTTATTGTATCCCTAACATCTTTTACTGTTGTATATTTTATAGGAATAGTATCACTTGGATTTTTATCAATATAAACATCAAATGATTTTTTTGGGTTATTTGGATTGTATAAGAATTGTTTTTTATTTTTACGTGTCTTTTTTTTACGACGTTTTCCACCACCTTGTCCATCTTGTGTTTTTTGAGCTACTAATATTAGATTATCTAATAGATGCACAAAACGTGGGTCACCATCTCGAGCTAATCTTATAACCAATCGCTCCCATATCACATTTCTTCCTTGACTATGGACACCTGCTATGTTTCTAAGCATATCAGCAGCTTGTTGTAAAGTGAGTGATTGAGTTTTTTCTTCTCGTTCATCACCATTTCCTCCTTTTTGTCCACATATATTTTTAGTTTTACCTAAACCATATTTTCTATCCATATAACGCATATCATGAGTTATTTTTTTACATTCCTTAACTTTTTTGTTTTTTCTGTAAATTCTTAAAATATTGAAACGCCCTTTTTTTGCTACTGCTGCTCTTTTCTTAGTTTTACCTGTTTTTTTTGATTCCATATTAACACCTTCGTGAATTGCTAATTTTCTTTTTCTAAATGGGTCCTTTAATCTATAATGATGCTTTTTATTTTTATAACTAATTTTTCTTAATTTGGGTAATTTTCTGGTTTTTGCCATATTAATATTTATTTAGATTTTCTTCTACGCGTTTTTTTTCTTTTTCTTCGTCTTTTTTTAAAAGTTTTTCTTTTACCACCCATAATAGAACATCTACCTCTGGCTCCTCTAGGAGGACCAACACAATGCTTGCGTTTTGTCTTAACTATTTTTCTTTTTTTCTTTTTTTCTTTTTTTGAATTAAAACATTCAGCTATAAATTCCTTACCACTATGAGGATAAGCTAGTGTTTCTCCTGTATGTTGTCCATATACATAGTCAATTAAATCACATAAAATACCTTTAATATAATTATCACCATTTTTTACAGCTAAATTAATTTTATGTCTTAGTTTTAAAATAAGTTCTTTTGATAGAGTATAGTATATTTTCTTTTTTTCTCTTTTATTTTTATTCTTTTTATTTCTTTTTTTCTTTTTAAATCCTTCATCTCTGGTTATTTGAGAAATACCTAATTGATTAGAATAACCATTTCTAATAGTATCAGTAAATGGAGTAGATATAGATTTTATATAAAATTGCATATCTTCAATTATTTTTTCTCTATCACTTTCTGTATTGGCTCTATTCAACCATAAAGGATAAAATGTTAAAAATCCATTCATTAATTTATAATTATCTTGTCTTTCAGCATCATCCATCATTCCCCAAACAGTATCCTGCTCAGGAAAGGGCATAAGTCTTCTTCTTTTTCTACTTTGTGAATCTTTAAACTGTTGTAATCTAAACTTGCCGTTATGATATATTCTTATTCTTTTAACAAACATATCAAAAGTATTTTTCCAAAAATTAATAGAATTAGCATTGGTAGAATATTCACCTTCTCTAGACCATTTACCATTTTCACCACGACGTAATCGAGCATGTTTGCTTCTAAAATCTTGAGAAACAGGAGAACAATTAGCAATATAAAATTCAAAATTATTATTTAAACCTAATCTGTTTCTAATATGACTGACAATAATATCCATAGGGATTTCTTTTGCTTCACCAGTAACAGGATTTAAAAAAAATGTGTCGGTAGATGAATAAATAGGTTGTCCCCAAGATTTACCAGATTCAGTAATCCATATTCCAAATTCATTTCTGGATTCGGCAGTATCAAAATCAGTTTCCAATCTTTCATTTGTGATTAAATCACCAGGTTGAAATAATTGAAGCATTTTATTAAATATAGCTCTAGATCTATTATTAGTTTGTGTTTCAGGGTCAATACTTCCCTGGTCTTGGATTGCGGAAGCCTGATAGCCATTAATACTTAGAGTAGTTGAACTCAAAAAATTTCCAATCCAATGTTCTATAGGTTGAGCAAAAAATTTTCGTAATTCTGTATTAAGATCTATATGACTCATAAATACATGTCCAGGTGGAACCATTCTAAAAATCTTAGTATTTTCAGGAACAGTAAAAAAATTAGGGTGTTTTATTCCATCCTTGTCTCCTGTATGAACGTAACCTATATCTTTAGATTCATCACTAGCTCTTATACCTTGTCCATGTAAAACAATATATATTTTATAAGTTTTTGTCATATATATATTAAGTTTATATAAATAAATATATGACTGAGATTATCTAGCATGTAATAATCCGATTTTACCACTTTGAATAATCATAACATTGTATCTTTCTTCAAATATTTTTAAATCAAAACTATATTCATTTAAATTTGATGATTTTTTTCTAAATCCAACAGCATTACCCTCACTATCACAAATATATTCAACATTATTACCTTCATTATCAATAGGTGGTTCAATAGTATTAAATTCAAAGAAAACTTTTTTAAATTTATTTACATTCATAGCACCACTGGGTTGATATTTTTTTCTATTACTATCTAAACAAAAATTGTAACAATATAATCCATCTTTAGATCCACCAGCTGTTCTCATATATTTTTCCATATATTCATAAACACCAGAAGGAAAAACAGATTCTCTATATACACCATCCATTGTAATACCTAAGTCTAACATAATTTTTTTTAAATTAACAGGATATTGTGTTCCATCACTATTCACAATATTGCCAGTAATATAAAAATCCACTGGATTAGGAAGAGATGGTTCATGAAACAGTTCTAATGTTTTAGGTATGACATTTCTATAAGGCCAATTTGTGTAATTAGTCCATTCATTTCTTAAAAAAGCATCACTTCTTCTAAATCTCCACATATAATTACTTACCATATCTTTACTTTCAATTTCAACAATTTTAGAACCATTTACATCCAAATAATCATATTCATAAATTTGTTTTATTAAAATTTTATGGTCTTTACCGGCAAATATTCTTCTTTCATCATTAGATAAAAAAGCATAGGTTCCAACTAAATGAGGGTCAGATTTCCAATCAATAAAATTTTGATTATATAAAAGTGTATTTGCTGAAGCATCTTTAGGAGGTTGTAAAAATCTCCATAATTGATGGTCTAAAATATTTTTATTAGGTTGAATTCTATAAGATAATCCAGATTGTTCATCTGGTTCAGCATTAATATTATTAATAGTATATAAATCCATAAGAGGTTTTAAAATAATTTTAATTGTAATTTCTTGATATTGAAGTGCTACTAATGGTAATGCCGTTTTACTATTTTCACAAAAAAATGCATCTAATGGAATGTATAATTGTCTTCCTCTTATTGAAGGTTCTATAGAATATTCATCCGTAGTCCACTGAACATTAGGATATGTATTAATATTTCCATTAGAATTAGCAGGATCATTTATATCTGATATATTTCCAGTCATTCTATTCCATAAATTTTTCTTTTCTTCAGAAAAATCTCTTTCTTTTAGACAGCTCAAATATTCTCCGCTATATTTAGATAGACTTACTCCTCCACTATATATTTCTATTTCTTCAATCATTGTTGTTCCTATTTCTTCAATCCATCTAAATTCATATGGAACAAAATGATGACCGTTTTTTTTCTGCACATTTTCCTCAGACTGAAAATTATAAAAAGGACTATATATGTCTGGTAAATTAAAAACAAAATATGTATCCATTAATAATTCAGAATATCTTGGAATTTTAAACTGTAAAATTGTATTTGTTTTATCATTTAATATTTTAGTTCCTTCGAAATCTATTCTAAAACGTTGTAATCCAAAATTTGTATATTTTTGATAAGTAGCATTAAAAAAAGTTTTTTTTGGATTACCATTAAATAATAAATTTTCACTTCCATAAGCCACTAGATTCATTAATCCTCCAGTCATTTAAAATAATATGATATAAAATTTTTAAATATAAGATTATTTAAATATTTAGCATTACAAAAATTTATTATTGTATTATAAATATATATATATATATAAGATGGCTACTGTAATCGCAATAAATAATGTACCAACTATAGGGTTTAATACAACACAAATTAATGAAGCTATAGATGCTGCCAAAGAAGAATTTATGAAAACAATAAATGATAAATCTAAATGGGCTGCTTTATTTTTATTTTGTGTATCATTTTTTTTAATATGGGTAATTATTTACTATATATATAGCAAACTATCCTTAGAATCTTACAATAATAAAGTAATGAAAAATTTTTATAAATCACTAGGAGGAAGTAAAATATCAGAAATAAATGGATGCAGTGATAATGGAATTAATTGTGAATCAGGCAGGCATACCGATAAATTAAATGGAGAAAGACCAAAATTACGAGATTTTTATGTTATGAGTAGTTATAATTCATGCTGTGGAGGTAATACTAAAAAAGATTGGGTTAGTTTAAAACCACTTGAAGAAGTTATAGCACAAGGCGTGAGATTTTTAGATTTTGAAATTTATTCTACAGGAGGAAAACCTATTGTCGCTGCTGGTCCAGAAGCGAACACTAATGGTAAATATTGTATAAAAGGAACTTATAATCATTTAGAATTTAATACTGTTATGCAGAAAGTTAATAATACTGCTTTTGTTTTACCATCAAATAAAAATGATCCATTATTTTTAAATTTTAGAATTAAGACTAATAATAAATCTATTTACCAAAAAATGTATGATACAATAACTAAAATATTTGCTGGAGATGGATTAAATAGATTACTTCCAGAAAAACTACGATTTGATGGACAAAAATTAGAATCATCTAGTGATAATAGTATTTCTAATACTCCCTTATATTTATTAAAAAATAAAGTTATTATTTGTGTAAATGATATTAATCATAATTATCTTGGAAATCCATTTGAAGAATTAATAAGTTTATCTGATAAAAATAAAGAAGGTATTGGAATGCCTTATGTTCATTCATATAGAAATTTTGAACTTAAAGATGCTTATGATCCTGAGTCAATTATAGAAGAAAATAAAAAATATTTAGGTATTTCTTATCCAGATTTTACCAATGTTTCATCAAATTCATCATCTGCTTTACATCATACATATGGTGTTCAATTTGTTACTATGAATTTTAGCGTTATTGATGGTAATTTAAAACACTATTTAAATTTCTTTAATGAATATGGTTCCGCATTCAGATTAAAACCTAAAAAATTAAGATACATACCTATTACTATTAATAAACCACCACAACAAAATAAAGAATTTAGTTTTGAACCTAAAACAGCCGATGTATTAGGTGGAGAAGGTAAAATATCATTAGGTTAAATTTATTTAATATATATTTTTTAATATAATTATATATTAATACTAAATGGAATGCGATAAAAAAATGTCATTTGAAGAATGTGAACTAGCTATTTTACGTTCTGCTGTTGATAAAATAGAAAAACAAACTGGTAAAAAAAAATACAAAACCCAGAAGTTAAGGAAATTATTGAAATAGTTGAATCATTTTTAAAAAAAACTAAAAGAATTTGTTATGGAGGAACTGCTATTAATAATATACTACCTATTCATGACCAATTTTATGATAAATCTGTAGAATTACCTGATTATGATTTTTTCTCTCCTAATCCATTAAAAGATGCTAAAAAATTAGCTGATATATATTTTAAAAAAGGATTTGATGAAGTTGAAGCTAAATCTGGTGTTCATCCTGGAACATTTAAGGTCTATGTTAATTTTATGCCTGTTGCTGATATCACTTATTTAGTTCCAGAATTATATCAAAATATTCTCAAAAAATCTTTACTTGTAAGTGGTATTCATTATTGTCCTCCTGACTATCTAAGAATGGCTATGTATTTAGAATTAAGTCGTCCAGCCGGTGATATAGGAAGATGGGAAAAAGTATTAAAAAGATTAACTCTTCTTAATAAACATTATCCTTTAAAGGGTAAAAATTGTAAAGTTGAAGATATTCAACGTTTATTTCAATATGGAACTAAAGAAGAATTAATTAAAAAAGGTGGGGGACAACTTAGAGTTCCTGATGAATTTACAAAAGAAGAAGAAATGTTAGAAAATATTGAAGAAAAAATTTTTAATATTACAAAGGATACTTTAATTGGTCAAGGGTGCGTTTTTTTTGGCGCATTTGCTAATCGTCTATATTTAAAAAATCTAGATAATTTAAAGAAAAAAAGAATACCTAGAGTTCCTGATTTTGATGTTTTATCTGAAGAACCTGAAACATCTGCTAGAATTTTAAAAGAAAGATTGCTAGATGCTAATATTAAAAATGTTAATATTACAAAAAAAACAGGTATCGGTGAAATAATAGCACCACATTATGAAGTCAGTGTTGGACCTGAAACTGTTGTATTTATATATGAACCATTAGCATGTCATAGTTTTAATGAAATTAATATGAAAAATCAAAAAATTAGAATTGCTACTCTAGATACTATGCTTAGTTTTTATTTAGCTTTTATTTTTGTTGATAGACCTTATTACAATGTTAATCGTATATTGTGTATGAGTCAATTTCTTTTTAAAATACAGGAAAAAAATAGATTAAGACAAAAAGGATTATTAAGGAGATTTAGTCCTGATTGTTATGGTGTTCAATCCACATTAGAAAAAATGCGTGAAGAAAAAGCTGAAATGTATAGAAAATTAAAAAACAATAGAGATTCAAAGAATTGGGAGTGGTATTTTTTAAGATATATACCATCAGAACATTATCATAAAAATGGTAAAAAGAAAAAAGAAAAAAATAAAAGTAAAAATAAAAATAAAAGTAAAAATAAAAGTAAAAGTAAAAGTAAAAGTAAAAATAAAGCTAAAAATAAAAAACCTAAAATTAAAAGAAAAAAAACTAGAAAAAAATCTAAAGGAATAATTAGCAGACTTATAAGTGGAGGTAAAAGATTTACTAGAAAAAAATTATAATTATATAATATAAATGCTATTACTAATTGGTAAAATTTTATTACTGCTAATATTTTTTTCTTCAGGTATTAGTAAAATTCAAAATTTCAAAGGAACAGTTTCTGGATTTAAAAATGTTTTTATTAAAAAATTACCTAATTTTATTTACAGTCTTATTATATTTTTGGTTATAGTCTTAGAAATTATAGGACCTATTATAATAATTTATAATTCACAAACTAATCAATTATCTGAATTATCATATTATTCTTCTATTTCTCTTGCCATATTTACAATATTGGCAACATATCTATATCATAATCCTATAACACAAAAAGGTCAAATGTATTACTTTATGAAAAATGTTTCTATTATTGGTGGATTATTGATTTTAGCATCAATCGTTTAATTTTTTTATTATCTAATATTATATGAATTACTATAAACTTATAATATTAACATTCACAATAACAGCATTATGGGATGTTTGTTTAAGATTTATGGCATTAAATTATGAAAAATTACCAAAAATTATTAATTCAATGATGCCTTTTATTAAAGATTTAAAACCATATTTCCAAAAACATACTCTACTTGCCGCAGCATTAATAGCCGGATTTGTCGGTGCTACAACACAGCCTATTATCTTAAAGATAACACCATTTCCTAAGAATATTAAAAATATTTCTTATGTCTTTTTATTTTTGTTAGTTTCCTTTATAATTAGTGCGTTATATGGATTTATAATGAAATGGAGTGGATTATTTCCAAGACTTCAAGAGCATTACTATGATAAATTAGGAATTATTAGAAGTATGTATCACGATGGAATATCTGGGTTAATTGTTCAAATTACCATGCTTATTATTTTAAATTTAAGTAAATTAATATAACTTTATATATATATATATATGAGTTATAGTTTTGGAGTTCCTTCTTTGATTATATGGTTATCACATATTACTTTCGGTCTTTATTTTATTTATCTCGGTTACAAAATGATAAACTATCCTAGATTGAAAATAGATGGATTAACTATTTTAGTAGTAGGTGCTCTTATGACAGCCTATCATGCACATTTATGGTATTATAATAAAAATCATAAATCAAAAAATGAGTAAAATATAAAATTAAATATTATTTATTATTATTAATATGGATAATAATAATAAATTAGATAGTATTAAAAAATTATTAATTATTTTAAATAATAATTTGGAAAAAACAAATGAAAAAATAGATAATTTAGAATTAAAAATAGATAAATTAAATAAATCGGTAAATGAAGAATTATATGAAGAATGTAAAAAGATGGGAAGTCATATTGATTTTGTTGAAACGGTTTATGATAATGTAAAACATCCTTTAGGATATATTTGTAATAAAGTTAAATATTTAACAGGTAATAGTGAAGAAACATATTCCTTAACAGACTTAAGTCAAAATATTGTTTTATAATTATCCTGGTAATAAATTATTCATAATCATCCTAACATGCCATATGGATTTTTTATCACATTCTTCACATAAATTTTTTCTTAATAAATAAATCTTTTTACAATTTTTGGTTTTATTTTTAAATATTTCATAATATTCTTTATTTATGATGAAATTTATATTTTTTTTACAAAAAGGTAAATAATCACAAATTAAATAATTTAATTCATTAGGTAAATTATTCATATAATATATCTAATTTTATTATTTTCTATTTTTTAATTCTTTATAAAAATCTTTTTTTTTTAATTTATAAGCCCAATGTTGTAATGTCTGACGAATTGCTGGACTTACTGTATAATTATCCCAATCTTTTTTTGTTCCTTTTTTCATTATCTGTGTGACTAACCACTTTCTAAATCTACCCTTTGGACCTGCTAATTGAAGCCATCTTTTAATTTGTCTATCATCATCTTTACTTCTTCTTCCTGTATAAAATTCACAATACCACTGCATCCATCCATAAGGGTCCTGTTTGTTTATCCAATTTTTTCCTTCCCAAAATTCTAATGTTGTACCTACTTTTTTTCCATATTTATTAATTTTTACATCATATTTTTCAAAAGGTTTTGTAAGATATTCTTCTGGAATTCCTTTCCACCAAGAACTTGGAAATTTTTTATGTTTATTTCTTAATATTGTATCATAAAATTTTGACTTTATAGGTCTCCAATATGTTCCGCCAAAACTACCTAATTTAAAAATTTGTCGAGGAGATAAATTTGGTCTAAATTCCGGATGGTCGCTAAAAAATATTTCTCCACTTACTCTTTTAGGTTTTATCATTTTTTTCTTTCTTGTTTTATTTAATTTTTTACTTCTATATTTTTTACTTTTCATATATAAATATTTCTATAATAATTTAATCTAATATTTAAATATATGGTTCATTTATCAAATCCAACAACAATTGTAATTATGTCTTTTTACTCTTTATTAACTTTTTTTATTGGTCCATTAATAACTAGACCTTTTATGAATGATCATCCAGACCAATGTATTGCTGGATTTTTATTAGGTTTTACTATCAGTGTATTTTTATGGATGAAATTTGGCAGACATTATGCTAAATAATTATTTACATTTTTTAGATAAACCTATAACTCCGCAACATAATCTTTTTCCAGCATTACCTGTTATTAAAGATTCATCATTTCCTCCTTGTCCCAAATCATCTTCATCCTCATGAATAACTATACATCTACCTATAATACAACATTTACTTTTCATATTTAATGAAATTAAATTATCATTAATTATACCTTTAGCTACATTATTTTTTGAAATTATATTTCCCAAATCTCCTACATGTCTTTCCTTACTTTTTAAACCTCCATGATTACAATTAAAAGGATTGAAATGAGCACACGAACTCATACAGCCATCAGTTAAATCACCATATTGATGTATATGAAAGCCGTGTTTTCCATCCTTTAATCCTTTAATTTCATATTCTATTTTTATTTTATTATTTTTTTCAGTAAATTTTATAATACCTGTTATATTTTCTTTGTTATTATGTATTACACAAATAGCATTTATTTTTTTTGACTTTTTATTTTTTTTTGATTTTCTAATTTTTCGTGTTTTCATTTATATAAAATAATATAAAAATTGAAATAATATTTAAAAATTACTTGATAAGATATTAATCATAATATGTTTAGAGAAATTATACGAAAAATATCATACAAATCAAATAGCAAAATTATGCTAGGTAGATGGAGAAATATTAGTCCTGAAATAAGTAAAAACTATAATGATAATATTCATTTTAATATTGATTCGGCAAATCATGACCATTGTGGTAGTGAACTTTGTAATAAAATTAAAGTAAAAAAAAATAATATTATTTTTAAAGAAGAAGAAATGTTTCCATATATTTTATAATCAATCCACACAACCATTTGTTTTTAAAAGATTATCTACTTCTTTAATACAATCTTGAGCATAAGTTTTATAAATATCAGGATAAAAAGAGTGTATAGTCCCTTTAAAGGAATATTTAATTAATAAAAACGATAAATATAATGAAAATCTTAGATGTTGTGTATAAGTCATACATACATTTTTGGGATGTTCAAATATAAATTCCATTATTTCATCAAAGTTTTTTATTAAATTACTCATTTAATAAAAAAATATAATTTTTTTTATAAATTTTAACTTAACATATTTTACAGTTTAAGAAAGGATATTTTTCATATAATTTTTGTATTGCTAATTCTTTACATTTTGCTTCAATCATTATATCAAAATTTACATTGTATTTTTCTGGAATTTCTAATAAATATTGTGGTATTTCTTTGATATAATCTGAATGATGACCACAACGACCCAATCCCTGTTCGCTAACATGAAATTTTGGTTTTATACCTCTTTTTTTCCAAGTTTCTAAAATAAGTGGTATGTAAAAGCTTGCTTCTTCGAATTCCTCATCAGGATGTAATAATTTGTAACATTCAAAATGATGTGTATCGAATACTATTGGAATATTAATTTTTTCAGATACTTCTAAACAATCTTTTATTGAAAATGATTTTTCACAGTTTTCTAATACTAATCTTTTTTTTACATTTTCAGGTAATTCTTGAAATTGTTCACACCATCTTATCTTTGTTTTTTCCTTATCTCCATACATTCCTCCACCATGAACTACCATTACTGAATTATTATCTAATCCCATTAAATCTAAAACATCCGCATGATACTTTAAATCATTACATGTTTGTAGAAATGTTTTTCTATTTGGTGTTCCTACTACATTATATTGACCTGGATGAAATGTTAATCTTTGATTAAGTTGTTTTGATTTTTCCCCTATTTGTTTTAATAAATCAATAGCAAAATCAAAACTATATTCTTCTACTCTAGGATTTGATTTATGAGGAAACATTTCACTACTTAATCGATATACTTTTATTCCATTTTCTTCATTCCAATCCATTATTTTTAATACATCTTTTAAATTTTGAATTATTTTTTGTTTTAAACAAATAATACCTTTTTGCTTAATTGTTCTTATTGTCATTTTTCTAGAAGCAAATATTGATGGATTTTGTGCTCTTAATGTCATATTCAAACAGCAAAGACCTAGTTGAATTGATTTATTTTCGCTCATATTTTAATTGTTCTGTTTTCTAATTTGTAAAAAAAATATTTAAATTTTATTCAATTTTCTAATATTTGTTGTTATGTCTCTTTTTTATTCTTGATTTTTTTACTTTCTTTTTCATTTTTTTTCTTCCATATTTACAATACTGTCTTTGCGAGAATCCCTTTGGTTTTCTACAATTTATGCTTTTTTTATACTTTTTACTCCATCCTCCTCCTATTTTTATTTTTTTTACACGACGAGTCCCTTTATTATATTTTATCATAGATTTTTTTGCTAATCTTAAAGCTTTACTATTTTTTTTACACTCTTCTTTTAAAATATGAAAATCTACAGCAGATGCTTTACCACCTGTTATAGCACTTGCCATTCTAGCATATCCCCACGAATGTCCTGTTTGATTAGGACGACTTCCACTTGAATAATAAGCTCCCTGTCCTTTCTGAACCATTCTTCTTAAACCTTTTATACTACATTTTGTTTTCTTTGCTAATTTTGCTGTCGGTTTTATATTATTTACCTTGTACATTTTTCTAGCTTTTTTTATATGTGGTGAAACCTTCGATTTAAATGATTTTACTTTTTTTCTAGTATGATATTTGCCTTTCTTATAATTTTTACGAGATTTCAATAATTGTTTTTTTTGTCGTTTTTTATCTTTTTTTGTTAAATTTCTTGGAACATATCTTTGTGGAACATTTACCATATATTATATATTATTATTTAATTTTCAAAATAGGAATATTTTTTATAAACGGGATTTTTGATAAATTTGGTGATGTTATTGAACCAAAATAATAAAATATCATATTTATTATTACATCTATCACATCATGACATTTAAAATAAATTTCTACTGTTTCAAATATTACCGAATATAATAAATGATAGATAAATAAATTTGGTATAAATAATCCCCTTATAAAAAAATAAATTGCGTGTAAAATACTCCATGTAGTTATAAAATAATGGTTTTTATCATTTTTTGATTGTTTGCTATCTAAATTATAATTGTTTCCCCTACAATTATAAAATATCTTATATAACTTATCTTTAGGTTTTAAGTAAAATATTTTAAAATTAATAAAAAATTTATCAATATTTGTGTAATTAAATAACATTTTGGTAATTGGGAAAAATAAAATGCTACTTAATACATCATATAATATCAATGTTGTAAATTTCATATATATATATTAATATTTAATTAATTTTTATAACTGGTAAAATACAATTACTATACCACTCCTTCATTTCCTTTTCTTTTAATTTTATTTTTCCATAATAAAAACCCTGTCTTAATGCCATTTTCTCACTTTCTGTAAATATTTCAAAATACATTCTAAATAAAAATAATATTGTTGATTTTCTATTATGTTGACAAGCATAATAAAATAATTTTAAAAATAAATCACCTATATGTAGTTGATAGTCTCGATTAAGAGTTTGAGCATATATCTCTTTTAATTCTTGATGGTCTTGAATAAATACTGCTTCTCTCCCTGCTTTTAATAATCTTTTATGCATATATATAATTGTTATAAACTATTTAAACTAATAAACATAACAAAATTATATGACAAATAGATTGAATTGGGATCAATATTTTTCCAAAATTGTTTCTGTCACTTCCGAGCGATCATCGTGTGAAAGATTACACGTTGGTTGTTTATTAGTAAAGGATAATAGGATTATTAGTCAAGGTTATAATGGACATTTACCTGGATGTAAACACGAATCTATTGTAAGAAATAATCACGAACAAGCTACTGTTCATGCTGAACAAAATGCTATTTGTGATTGTGCTAAACGCGGAGTTAGTTGTAAAAACTCTATAGCATATGTTACTCATTATCCTTGTATTATTTGCTGCAGACTTCTTTTAGCATCTGGAATCAAAGAAATTAAATATTTAGAAGATTATAAAAATGATGAATTAGTTGAACATTTCTGTAATCAATTAAATGTTAAACTTATTAAATTATAATGTTTTCTTAACTTTATATATATAATTATGGCAAGTAAAACTAGCACAAGATTTGAAATTAATTTAAAAGCTCAATTAATGGAAAAAATTACGAATATTAATACTATTGTTGAAAATATAACTAATGCTACTTCTGAACAACTTAATCAATTACCTCAACTATTAATAGATATAAACAAATATTTAGAATACCAAAACAGAAATTTATCTTTATTTTCTAAAATTATCAACTTATTTTTCGGTAGTCCAGCTGCTGGGGGAGCTATAGCTATGTATAAAGATGACCTTAAAAAAATAGTAACAGATTTATCTAACCTTTCTGATGCAAAAACTATGTTACAAACAATAATGACAAATATTGAAAGATATGATGGACAGCAGTCCGCGCAAAATAAAACAAAAGTGTTAGAAATACTTAATGAACAAAAAGATAAATGCTTTGTTAATTTAGAATTAATGTTATTGTCTGCTGAGAATATGAGAAAAAATAGTGATATAGCACCTTATCTGGTTGGTGAAGAAATAAATACTGATGAAATTCATGATTATATTTATGGTATATCTAAAGATGAGAGTCAAGATTTGTCAGTTTTATCTGATTTTAGAAATTACTTATTTTCTATTTCAAAAGAAATTCAAAAAGAAGAACAAAATAAAGCTTTTTTAATTTCTATTGAAAAAATTTTAGATAGTGTATTAATTCCAATGAATATTAAAATTAAAGTAATTAAGCCTATTTTAGATGCTGTTACTAGTTTTGATAATAATGAAATCCCTGATGAAGAAATGAAAAGTAGAATTACTGAAAATTTAAAGAACTATAAAATGAATTTATCAATAGCAGGGACTCCTGCAGATTTTGAAATTGAAGAATTTAAATTTGAGAGTTTACAAGAAGTTTTAAAAAAAATCTTAATAGATGATGATGAAAATTCATATTTTTTAAACCCAAATATCCAAGATGATATTTCTTTCTCTCGTATTTATACCGCTGAAAAAGATAAATTCCGTCTGGAGGAAGAAGAGGGAGATATGATAATCAATAATAAATTAGGAGAAAACTCTACTGATAGAATGAATGATTTAGCTCTTATATTAGCATCATTTGGTCATTATAAAGGAGATACTAATGGTATTCAAACCGTGAAAACATTTGTTGAAACTATAAAAACCCCAGGAGACGATGCTAATAAAATTATGCGTCATTTACTATATAGTATTGGTTCGGCAAATAAGTCTATTTATTACGCCCCTTATATTTTAGCATTAATTAAAGCTTCTATTGGTTATAATGATACTGAAAATGATTACACTAAAGTTATAGAAATTTTAAAAGCTAGAAAAGAAAGACTAAGAATAGGTTTAAAAGGTCCTGTTCAAATGAGAGAAACAGATGTTATTCCAGTTGTGGATGCTGCAGCTGCAGCATATCGCTCAGTACCTTCTATTGAAGGAGTAGGTTCAGTAGCAGCAGCAAAAACAGCAGCAAAAAAATTTAAAGAAAAATCATCAGAAGCAGCATCAGGAGCAGCATCATCAGGAGCAGCAGAGGCCCGGGGGGAAAAAAGAAAACCTGGGACCTCTGTGCAGGACTCGGTCGTTACCCCATACAAAAATCAAACAAAAAAGGCAAAAAAGAACGGGGGAAAAAGAAAATCTAGAAAAAGTAAAAAAAAGAAAGGGGGAAAAAGAAAAACAAAAAAACGCAGATAATTATATATTTAATAAAATAATTGTTTAATATATAATGGCTGATGAAGCATTTGAATTATTAATGGGGGGGGAGGCGCTGAGGTGTTGGCGGCGATGGCCAGCTCTAATATGACTTTAGGACATCGAAATATAGTTGTTAGAGCTATAAGTTCTGCTTTTGATGGAATAATTAGGTTTTTTAGGCGCTCCCGTAATGTGTCTAACCTTCAAGACGATAATGTAACGGAGGAAGAGCACCAGAGAAATCTTATGACTCTTCAAGAAAAAACCGAAAGGTTGAAAGAATTAATGAAAGAATTTAATACTACTATATCAAGCGCATTATTTATCGGAAAATTAAAAAATCGCGCGAAATTGGTGCGCGAGAGAAATAAAAAATTGCCAGTTGCTGAGGCCTTTCCTGTACCTACCGAATATCAAAGCTACAACAAGGCCGGAGGAAAAAGACGTAGCACAAGAAAAAAGAGAAGAACTAAGAAACGACGTAGAACAAGAAGACGCAGATAATTTATAAAATATCAATTATAATTTATAAATTTAAATTTCACTTAAATTTTTTGTTATTTTAATTATAGCATAAAAACTAAATCCAAACATTATTGTTTTTACAAAATAACCAGAAAATTTAGGATTACCGTCTCTTTGAAATAAGGAAGGAGCATAATTTGTAAGTGACTTTTGGAAAAAAGGTAATTGAAAAAAGAAAAATAAAATCATAACCATGATAGGAGTCTGTAGTTCATCATATAAAATATCTAGTCTATCTTGTTCTACTTTTTTATTTTTACTTTGTTGTATTAATGATTCCATTGAACTTTCTTCTTCTATATAATCAGTATTTTCTGCTTTAGGAATAAAATTAGGTTTAATAGATTCATCTTGTGTAATATGATTATTATTTGTAGGTATTTCTCTAGAAGGAATTAATGTGCTTCCTCCAGCTTGTTGTAATCCTTGAACTATTTGATGAATAGATTCTTGTGATAATTCGGTAGTAACAGGAGCTTGTTGAGGAGGATCGGGAATTTTTTTATTTTCCTGAATATCTAAAATAACTTTATTGGGCTTAGATTCATTTGGTAAAGAAGCAATAGCAGTTGCCATATAATAATACTTAATATAGCAATATTAGGTATTATTACGCAAAATTAATAATTTTTTTATTTGGTTTACATTTAGTTATTTTTTCAGTGAAAGTATAACATTTATTATCAAATTTAAATACTTGATTTTTTATTTTTTTAATATCAGGGGCATGAAAAACAATACAATCTCTATTTTTACATACTTTTCTAAATAAAGTAGCTAATCCTAATCCTAATAAAATAGACATAAAAATTTTTCCTATTTTACCATGTAATATTCTTTCGATATTCATATATAATAGAGTAATATTATATTACTGTATTTGATAAGAACGTATTTTTGAAACATCAGTAGGACATTCTACTTCATGAGATTCAAACTTATAACAATTATCTGCTTTATCTTTGTATAAAATTTTATCTTCATTATCAGGATTAGGATAAACATATATAATTTGAGTAGGAGGCATTGATATATAAACAACAAATAATCCAATTGCCAAACTTGTTAAAAATAAAGGAATACTAATAAATTTCATATACATATTATTTTTATTTTAATATTTAAAAAATAAAGAAAAAGGTAATATTCTCTCCAAATATTTTTAAGAAGACTGAAAAATATTAACAAAAAACAAAAAATATGTGAAGTTATGAATAATATTATATAATTAGTTAAAACTAAATAATATTTAGGTTGTCTTGTAAAATTTATAGTTATTAAAAAATAAAATGGAGAGAATAAAAATAAATTATTTTATTGTATTTTGTAAAATATCAAAATCATCTGCTTTCAAAATTTTATTTTCATCTGATATAATTCTGGGAGTAAAGTGATATGTAGGCATAGTTTTTTTAGTAAATTTACCATTAGAATTTTTGGTTTTTTCAATAAAAATTTCTTGATATTTTATATTTCTAATATCATTTTGTAATGGAATAATAATATTTTTGTAAATTTGTAAAGAATCAGTTAAAATAGATTTCTCATTATTTTCTTTATACATTTTTATATTTTTTTTAAAAGTGCTAATAAGTTGATTTAATTGTTTTTGTTTTTCAATAATTTGTGTTTTTTTAGGAAAATATACATTCTCTCCAGTTTCTTCACTCTTAATAGCAATTTTATTATTTTGATTATCAAAATATTCTTTAAATTCAACAACAAAAGATAAAATGTTTTCTAGTTCATCTTTTTGATTTTGAAATTCATTTAAGATGACTTCCTCATTATCTAATTCAAATAATAAATCTAATTTTAATTGTGTTATATTTTTTTTTAATGTATTGATGCTAATTCTAGCTTCTTCAATAGTTTTTACAGCGTTAGTTGTAGATGCGGTTTTAATATCAATATTTAAATTACAAGGTTCATTAATATTGCCGCATTTAGCTAATAAATGTTTATCCTTTTTTGAGAATATAGTCCCTCCTACTTTATTACAATAAATACATCTTCTTTTTTTATGAAAAATAGCTAAAGATTCTTTTTTTTGTTCTAGAGTTAAATCTTTAAATTTTTTACTTTTTTTAAGGTCATTTAGTTTTTTTTCATATAAACCTTTTTTTATATAATAATTTTCAACAGATTTCTCATATTTATTTCTTTTAATATCATCATTAGATTGTGAATTTATTTTTATAGATGATTTTTGTTCAGTCATTGTATATATTAAGTATTATAAAAATTTTTATGTAATAATTCAAATGGACTTTCAAATTTAGGTAAATTAGTAATAGATTGTTGAAGTTGTTTAGCTTTTTGTGTTTGTAATTTACGAACTCTATTAATAAAATAATCACGTTTTAATCTTTTTAATTTTTCTCTATCTTGATCAGTAGGTCTTGTTTTAAATTTATAAAATAATAAAGAAGAGGTAATAATAATAAATATTACTAATAAACCTAAATTCATTAAATTATTATATTCAATATCTTTTTTAATTTTACAATTTTTTAAAGTTTCTTTTAAAAAATAACTAACACCTGGTTCTATTAATATAGGTTTTCTATAATTCATATAATAAATAAAACTAAAAAATCAAAAAATTTTATACCTATTATCTATAAATGTTGACTCCAATGCAGACTACAATATATTTTATTTTAATAACATTAGGATATTTTATTATAAATTTTATGACTTGTCAAACCTATAGTGTAAAAAAAGAGGGTGGTTCAAAAATGAAGTGTAGAATAATAACAGCATTCTATTTAGCAATAATATTAGCAATTCAAATTATTGCGAATATGCATATTGTAACAGAAAAATGTGGAGAACCTCAAGTAGCTAAAACAATAACATATACTTTAGGTCCTAATTTAATTATTTTTGGTGGATTAATGACAATTTTAACAGTATTTCCTGGATGGAAAGCACCTTTTTCAAATACAGTAGGATATGGATTAATTAATATAATAGGAAAATTAATTGTAGGCAAGGGAATAGGAGATGCATTAATTGCGGTTCTAAAAGATGATAAAAACAATAAATTATTAAAAAAAGTATACGCGGATCCTTCAATGATGGCAAATGAAATAACACCGGATAATTTTGATTTATTTATTAATAGATTAGGTGGGAAAAATTCAATAAAAAAGGATAATATATCTGACGATAATTTATCAGTATTATATAATTTAATTACTTTAAAAGATAATATAGCAAGTTTTCTATGGTATGTATTAACAGGATTATTAGTAATACAAAATTCAAATTCTTATATACAAACAATGAAATGTGAAAGAAGTGAAGAAAACTTAGCTAAAAATTTCAGTAAAGCTAAAGTCGAAAATTCTAAAAGTGATACTAGAGAATGGAAATTACCAACAGAATAATTATTAATTTTTAAATTAAATTAATAATTAATAATGAAATTTGGGTATTGATAAATAATACAAAACAAATAAGTAAGAAAATATAGCAATGATTAAAGTTAAAAACCAAATAGGTATAACAGTTTTTTTTTGAGTTCCTATTCCAAATTGTCTTAATGAGCCATCTTTATCATATAAAAATGCTGGTTCTGCTAATTGTATAGCACAAAAAATTATTACAAACAATACAATTGACACTGAAGTAATATTTTTACGAATATATTGTCTATTCATTAATAACTTATATATAGATTAGTTTTTAAAATTAAATAGATTACTAAATATTTAATAATTACCATCATGACCATCTTCATCACCAAAATCATCATCTTCTGGTAATTTATCTAAATTATATACTTCATTTTCAATCCTACGTGTTACATCATCTGATTCCATTATATCTAAATTATAAATTTCTTTATTAAATTCACTTACATCATCCAAACCCCCAGTTCTTAATTCTAATAAAGCTTCTTTTTCCATTCTTTCTCTTTCTTTGTCATATTGTTTACTATCATATTCAAATACAGCTTTTGATTTTCCTATACTCCAATCACCTAATGAATAAGATTTCATTAAATTTTCTATTTCTCTTTCTTCAACAGTTAAATCACCCAGTCTTTTTACCATTTTTTCTTTTTCTTTAGTTTTACTTTTTAAAACATTTTTATTTATATCTTCATTTGTAACATCTAATAATTTTTTATAATCTTTTATTTTGGTTAAATAAACTTCCAATAATTTACCTGTTGTTTGTTTCATTTTTTGTTTAGCACTAGCGTAAATTTCATCATCTTCCATTTCAGGTATATTCAAATCTGCTTCAAATGAAGATATATATGTTGAAAATGAACACAATAATAAATAATATCCAATTTTTTTAACTATATCTCCATCAAATATCGAACTACATTTTTTATTATTAACTACCACATTTTTTACTTTTTCTTCTTTATCATTAAAATCAATATCTTCATTTTTTATATCTGAATAAAAAGGTATGCTTTCAATTAACATTAAAATATCTTCATTATTTTTTAAAACATAATCTAATACTACTTTCATTCTTTCATCTCCATAAAATTTAGAAAATCCTTCTCCATCTTTCATCATAAAATTTTTAATATCCTTAGCATGTCTATCACTGAATTTTTTTGAACCCTTCAACCAATGTTTTGGAACATATCGATTAGTATAATTTATTTCATTCAATATTATTGTTGGATATACTTTACAAATTAATTTTACTAATTCCTTCAACATATTAAATATTTGAAAACCTACTTCATCTTTTTTGTTAATATAATTATCACTATTTTCTTTATCAACGGTATTTTTAATCATCCATGAAGATTCCCTATTCCAATTCAAAATAAATTCTCCTCTTTTCTTATTTTTAACCTTACTATTTACTTCATTTTCTGGATTAAATAATTTTATTAAATTAATATTTTTTAATTTAAAATTTTCTTCTATATTTGTTAAAATAGAATTAATTTGATTATTAAGATAAATTTTAAATTCATTTATTACAATATCACTTTTTTCTGTTATTGACACATCAAATCTATCTATTAATTCATCTAATTTTACTAATAATTCTCTATCACATATTTTTAATTTATCTTTTTCTAATAATAATTTTACTGTATTTTCAAAATTTAATTTTTCAGTTGTTATAGGAGGATCTAAATCATATTTTAAAATATTTTTTCTATTTACATTATTTAATAATATATTTAATGTTTCTTTTGTATAAATTAAATTATCATTTTCCATTGCTAATATTTTTTCATCTAAAGGGTCAAATTTATTAAAATTACAATTATTATTTACACAAATTCTTTTTAATTCATCATCTAATTCTATTCCACTATTAAATTTACAATATTTTATAAATGCTAAATAAATTGTAGATTTTGAAAATTCTTCTGAAAAAGTTATAGATGACCAGTCTAATTTTGTGGATTTTTCAATATTGAAAAATGGTGGTTTTGTTGTATTTTTATATTTATAATATAAATTAGACAAATTTTTGATAATAGTATTATATTTTTGGATTGTTGATTCTTTTTCTGAAAAATATAAATTTGTTTTTGGTTCTCCGTCATTACAACAAGCATTTTCTAAAAATGGAATACCACTTTTAGTTTCTAGTATTAATGGTTCTTTATCTATTACTCTTTGAACTGATTCAATTATTGAAAATGAATAACTTTTAATTTTACCATATAAATTCCATAAATGTTCATATTGCTCATAACTACCTTCTTTCATTCTATTTCGTAAAATATTTTCAAAATTACTAGAAACATTATTTATGCTTTTTACTGCTACTCTTTTTAAAGGTGGTAAAAATTCTGACCATTTTTGAACATCAAATTCTTCAGGTATTATATCTAAACTACCTCCTTGTTTTCTCCATTCTTTTTTTAAATTCAACAATATATTTACATCTTCTATAGTCAGTATTTTATCATCCATCCAATTTTTTATTTTATTTAACCATTTTTCCATTATTTCATCATAATTCTTTCTTCTTCTTTTTTTACCACTCAAGGCTTTTGGAATAATTGACCAAGGTCTATCATTAGTTCTTAAATGAAATAACATACATGAAAAATATTCTATAAAACTTAAATCATTATTTCCATCAATAGGATATCCTGTAAATGATTTTTTACAAGTTCCATATGCTTTTTTTGATATTACTCCTGGAATAATTGATTGAACAGCCACAATATAAGAAGATATTAATGAATATAATAATATTTCATCATATTTTTTTTCATATGTTTTCAACTTTTTTCCTTGTTTAATTTTTCTAGCATATATTGTTTTATAATTACTTTCATCAGGAACATATTCATTTATACAATCTGTCGTTACTTTTATTATAAAATTATGTTGAGATTCTGTTGAAATATATAATTTTTCATCAAAAGTTGAAATCATTTTTTTTAATTGTCTTGCTAATTTTGTTGAATAATCTTTTTTTACATCTCTTATATTTGATGATTTTAATTTATCTGCTACACTTTCTTCCATTACATCTCTTGATTTTATTTTATAACCTGATTTATCATATCCTTCAGTTGTATCCAAGGTTATATTAGATATATAATATCCACTGTATTTATCAACCCATTTATCACCATCATCACTTAATGTTCCTCGTTCCTTATAAATTTTATCTACTGCTTTTAAGTATTGTTTTTTTTGAAAACCTTCAGCTAAATCATTGAAAAAAGTTGGTAATAATTTAATATTTGTATCTATACAATAATACCAATTATCATCTTCATTTAAATCAGCTATTCTACAATATTGATTAATAAATTTTAAAATATTATCGTATTTACTTACTATATCATTTTGTGACAAAATTTCGTCTCTCAATAATTCATAAGGTGATACAACTATTTCTTCCTGATCTAACATATTTCCTATTTTCTCATAAAGTTTATCTTTTTTCAAAAATTTATTTGTTTTATTTCTTATTACTGACCTTAAATTTTCCTTTCTATAATTAAATTCTTTCATTAATTTTCCTCTTAACTCTTGAATACTTAATTGTAGTTCATCTTCAAATCGTTTTGCTATTTCTTCAAGTATATTCTTTTTCAACATATCCTTTCCTGTATCCAAATTTGTACAGGTTTCTTTAATTTTCATACAATTTTGTTTTAAATTACAAAAATTAATTTCATCTATACTTTTTCCTGATAATGTTTTATCATATTTCCAAAAATTATTTTGTCTCACATAATATTTTACATCATTATCACCCATATCTAACATAGCATATTCTCCATCATAAACTAAACGGGATTTATCAACCATAGCATCAGCATCTCTTTCAGCATTTAATTCATCTATTCCATTATTTACCATTAAAAATTCTTTTAATCCTTTTTTCATTTCTTCTTCATTTTCAAATTCTAACATATTTTTTGAAATCCAATCAGCTCCTATATCATAAGGCGTTTCATCATATTTTTTATCAACAAAAGTAGGTGAATTATTATCTTCTGTTAGTTCATCCAAATCCTGATATCTTTTTACTAATTTATATTTACTACAATTTCCCTTATCTTCTTTTTTATCTTCTTCTATATTTTCATCTACTCTATCAATTTCTTCTTTTATTTTTTCTTCTATTGATATAGGTTGTCCAAAAGTTAATTCACTTAAAGACAATGATATATTATATAATCTTCCATTATCATAATTTATTATTTTTTTTAATGATAAATCTGTTTCCATATCATCTTTTAAATTATAAAATTTTTTTTCATATATTTCTACATAATCTTTTTTTATTAATTTTTTTAATATTCCTGGTATAAAATAATCTTTATTATTTCTAATAAATTTTACTCTATCTTTATCTCCTTGATAAATAATTTTTTTATGTTCTGTTATTTCATCTAATATAAATTCTTTAATCATTTCATACTGTTTATATGTTATATCATCACTATATATCATAAATGGTTCCAAATATTCTATTACTTTCATATAAGAGGTTCCATCTTTTATGTGTTTTTTTAAAATATTAAAAATATTCTTTGTTTCAGGAATCATAATATTTAAAAAATTATTATATATATCATTTTCAGTTGCTTCATCATCCCTATCAATATATCTTCTTCTTTCTTCAAAATTATAATAGATTTTAGTATCATATAAATTTTCATCAATCAAATTACTTTTATCTTCTTCCTGACCTTCTTTTACAGTTATTTCATTAATTTTTTTATTTAAATTTAAAATATCAATTAAGTTAAAATTATATTGATGTAAATTTGTTTTTTTATAAATAGATGTTGTTGGTAAATTTATTTTTGAATATTGAATTATAGGATGTGGTAATGTTACAAATCCTAATAAATTAATTCTATCATTTGATGTTAATGGAACAATAATATCTTTACTATGTTTATTTTTTATGTCAGGATTATGTAATTTATTTAAACCTAAATTATATCTATCAATTACATATTGTTCATTATGAACCAAAGCAGATTTTTTTTCCTTAGCTTTTACCATTGTAGATAAAAAATTATTATGATTATTAATTAATACTTCCATATTTTCTTCTACATTTTCTTTAATAATTATATTATCATTATTATTTGTTTCAATAAAAGGTGTAAAATATGTATTTAAACCTGAAAATAAGTAATTATATTTATTTTGACTATCTGGAACATTATTTGTTTTGTAATTATTAAAATATTCCATAACTTCAGTTGTATCATATTTAAACTGACCTATTTGAGCATCTTCATATACTTCATCAACTTTTGTTTCAACATCAAATATTTTATGCGAATTACGAGCAACTGGTATTAGCCAATGTAATTTTTTACTAAAATTTTTTAAACTATCTATTAATGGTTTATAATTTGCTCCTTTTAATTTTATATTTTCAGCATTTCCTGCTTCATCAAAATTTGAATATTTTAATCTTAATTGTTTAAATCTTTCAATTATTATATGAATTTTATTTAATACCTCTTTTGTTCTTTCATTTGAATTATATTCAGCTAATAATTCATCTAAAATATCCTGTGTTTGTGTTTCAATTCCAAATCTTTTATTTTTTTCATCTACGTGTATCATTTCAGTAATTTCTTCAAGTTGTTCATCTAATAATTCAATTTCATCAATATCAATAAATAAATCTTCTACATTTTTATCTTTTGTTTCACTATCTAGAATCAATTCTAAATCATCATCTGAATCTTCTTCTTCTAAAGATAATAATACTCTTGAATCTTCTTCTTGTTCTTCCTCTTGTAATTCTGGAGGATAAAATTCTTTAATACCTAATATTGGTAAATCTAAAGGTACACCCTTATATCCAAAATCAATATATAATTTTTTATCACTTTTATATAATGTTATTTCTATTTGGTCTTCATCTAAATCAGTAATTTGACCATTTATTATTACTGGCACATCTCCACCAAATTCAATACTTACCCATTTATCTAGTATTAAATCATTTTGTCTAGCATATCCTTTTTCCTCTGGATTAGCTAATATTGAAATTTCTTCTATTGATTCATCTGTAATTTTTTTTGCTTTAATTTTAAGTTCCACTTTTGTAAAATCTCTATCGTTTATTAACATAATTAAATTATCATCTAAATAATCAATAAGATATGTTTTATTATGTAATACAAGATTATTTGGCGATGATATTTGAATAACTTGACCTAATTCTAAAAATAGTTGTGATTCCATTTGTTGAGACATTACTTATATTTATCATAGAAATTATCTCTAAGAAGAAATACATTGTAAATATTATATAAAGAATTAATTATATAATATTTAAAATGGCGTATATCTTAAATAATTATGCTGATTTATTACGATTAACCACTGATAAAAAATATGCAGAGGAAAAATTTGTTAAAGTTAAAAAACAAAATCATTTATTTATTTTAAAATATGTAAAATCAAAATTAACAAATGATAATGTTAGTTCCTTAGGTTTATTCCGTTCTGTTATTATTGACGATAAAGGTAATATTCTTAGTTTTGCTCCACCTAAGTCTATTAATATTCATAATTTCTGTAAAAATAATAATTATAACGATTGTTTAGTTCAACACTTTCCAGAAGGCACTATGATTAATTTATTTTATGATAAACACTTAGAAGATTGGCAAATATCTAGTAGAAGCACAATTGGTGCTAAATGTAACTTCAATATGGATAGTAAAGTTACTTATAGATATATGTTTTTAGATGCTATGAATAGTAAAGGTATTGAATTTGAACATTTTAATAAAAATTTTTGTTATTCCTTTGTTTTACAACATCCTAAAAATAGAATTGTTTGTCCAATTCTAGAACCTAATATTATATTAACCCATAGATATAAAATTGTAGATAATATTGTTTATTTACAACAAAATTCATTAGGACTTTTTGATAAAAATATTGAAAAATCATTTATTACTGATAATTCAGAACATCAAAAATTTTCCATTTTAAGTCACCATAGTATTCTAGATTCCAACTTTTTTAATTATTTTAACTACTCTGGATATTCTTGGGAAGAGTTAATTCAATTATTTTCAGGAGAAAATATATCATATCAATTACAAGGTATTGTTATTTACAATAAATCTGGAGAAAGAACCAAAATCAGAAATTTAAATTATGAAAAAATTAAGCATCTTAAAGGAAATAGTCCAAAATTACAATACCAATATTATCATTTAAGACAACAAAATGCTGTAAAAGACTTTTTAAAATATTATCCTGAAAATAAAGAAGAATTCAGTGAGTTTAGAAGAGAATTACACAAATGGACTAGCCAATTATATCAAAATTATATTAGTTGTTTTATTAAAAAAGAAAAACCATTAAAAAATTATCCATATCATTTTAAAACTCATATGTTTAAGATTCATGAATTATATTTAAATTCACTAAAAGATGAAAATAAATTTGTCAATAAAGGTGTTGTTATTCAATATGTCAATACTTTACCACCTCCTAGACTAATGTATTCTGTAAATCATATAAAAAAACAATATGATAAAGACCAAAAAATAGTAACAAGTGATTTAAAAGTGTTAATGAAAAGTGACATTTAATAAAAAAATTAAATAATATCTTATAAAAATATTATTTAATAGTTCTTTTTTTAAAGTTAAAAGTATTCTTTAATATTTGTAAATAGATTTTTACCAATTTCACAAGCAAATGCCAACATCTTGTATACATTTGAGTCACTGTTTACATCCATTTCATTATTATCATTAAATGAAATTCTAATAATAGAATAATCATCGTGAGGATGCTTTTTAATAAAACCTACATAATTTAATAGTTTATTTTTCTTATATTCTTCTTCATGTAAAATATATTCAATAACTTTTCCAATAGTATAATCTTCGCCTACTAATTTAATATCTAGAGAATTATTCATAGCAGTAGATTCTCTATTTAATTCAATTGATTCTGTTTGGCAACTTTTAATAATTTTATCTAATTTATTAAGTAAAATATCAATAGCTTTATGAATAATTTCATTATTGGTAAATACTCCTACAGATTGAACTTTAAAATCAAAAGAATCTTTAATATAATATCTTCTTGCCTGTAAAGTATACCAATTTTTTCTTTCATACTCTATTTTAGAATCAGTTACACCTTGTGATTCTAATTGTTCTGAAATAAGTTGCCATTGATTATGTTGTTCTACTTTGTCTTCTGTATTACCATAAGCAGAGGTGCTTACTACATTATACATACCATCTTTTTTTGCTGTTCCCATTTTTAAATTTACTCTTAATTTAATAATCTCGCCAGGAATATCATTAGTTATTTTAGGTCTTAATCTTGTAAATAAAATGTATTCATTAGTAAGTTTATTTGGTGGGAAAATTAAATTACGTTGTTCATCAGTTAAATATTTATTTGTTGTTTTATTAAGAATATTGAAATCTTTTGTTGTTACATAAACTAAACTATCCTTTTGATTATTTATATCTACTTGGATTTCTAAATTTTCAATACCTTCGGGTTCTTTAATATGAACCGGAATACATCCTAATCTTTGTTTTAAAATTTCATTATGAAGTCTACAAGTATTTTTTTCAATTAAGATATGTTCATTTGACGTATTAAATACTACAGTAGGAATATCAGATAAAATAGTTCTTCTTAGAGCATTTGCAACACTAACATTAGTATCTTCAAGAACAAATGTTAATTCACCAGTTTTTTTATTTTCAATACCATCCTTTACTTTAGGTAATACTATTAAACTTGTTTGTTTAGTTTCAGCCATATTTGATATATTATAACATTTTTATTATTTAAATTAATTTCAATTTTAAATAAGTTATAATTTTTGTTTGTAAAACTTTAGATATATAAATGAGCAGTGTATTATATTACAGTAAATATTGTGAAAATTGTAAAAAATTACTATATGAATTAGGAAAAACAGATATGCAAAAAAATGTTCATTTTTTATCAATAGATAAAAGAATAAACAGAGGCAATAAAATTTATATTCAATTAGATAATGGAAATGAAATATTTATGCCTCCAAATATTACAGCAGTTCCTTCTTTATTATTATTAAATAAAGGAAACAAACTATTAGTAGGAGATGATGTAATGAACTATTTTAAGCCACAGATTTATCAAGAAAAAATGAAAGCAACAGAATCGAATATGGAACCTTTAGCATTTTCTATGTTTGAAATGGGAACAACAATGAGTGATTCATATTCATACTTAGACCAAAGTCCTGATGAAATGAATGCTAAAGGAGACGGCGGATTAAGACAAATGCATAGTTTTGTTAAACTAAATCAAAATGACCAAATTGAAACACCTCCTGAAGATTATGAACCAGATAAAGTAGGTGAAGTTGATATGGGTAAATTACAAGCACAGAGAGATGCTGAAATAGCACAATCAACACCTGCTAATTCTTTTTAATTTATGTATTTTTATTTAAAAGCATTTTGTTTATATAAAATATATATGACATTATTAAAAGCATTTAATAATCACTTAATTGAATTTATTGAAGACCTTATTAAAATATATCCAGAAGATTTAGATTTAAAAACATCACATACATTTATCACAGGAATGATTAGGGTTAATCCTAGAATAATTTGTAATTATTTCTATAAAAATATTGCATTAAAATATAAAAAAGAATTTGAAAATGGTGATATTAATTTTTTTATAAATAAAGATTATAATGAAGATTTAGGAGATGAATGGAAAACAAATAAAATTCATACAACTATGGAAAAATGGAGAGAATTATTAAGAGAATCTTCTAATGAAAATAAAAAAAAATCATTAAAATATTTTGAAAATTTATCAAAACTATCAGAATTATATTTTAATAGTTAAGTTTAATTTAAATATTAAATTTAAATTAAATATACAAATGAGTGAAATACCAGAAGAATTTAAGAAGGTTATGAAAGATTTTTATAAAGATATTCTTAACACTTTTCCTGAATTTAAAGAAAAATTAAACGATAATCAGATAGAATTTTTAGAAGGAAAAAACGATGGTGATAAATTATTTGAACATTGTAAAAATATTTATCCTGAAAGATTTTTTGATATTTTATACAAAAATGTAGATATTTTCATAGATGATGAAATTAACACCGAATTTTTACCTAATATTGATTTTAAAGTTGTATGGGATGATGATATTTCAGATAATACAAGAGAAGTTATTTGGAAATATTTACAATTAGTATTATTTAGTGTAACTAGTGGAATGGATTCTAGTGAGTCATTTGGAGAAACAGCAAAATTATTTGAAGCCATCAATGAAGATGAATTAAAAAATAAATTAGAAGAAACAATGAAAAGTATGAATGGTATGTTCAGTGATATTAGTGGTGAATTTATTATGCCTGAGGGTTTTGACATTTCAGGTTTAAATATGGAAGATGGTCCAGATCCTGAAAAAATGCAAGAACACATAAATGGTTTATTAGGTGGAAAACTTGGAAGATTAGCACATGAAATTGCGGAAGAAACAGCTAATGATCTTAATGTTAATATGGATGATGCTTCAGATGTTTCTGATGTTTTTAAAAAACTTTTTAAAAATCCTGGAAAACTAATGAATATGGTTAAAAAAGTTGGTTCAAAATTAGATTCTAAAATCAAATCAGGTGAAATTAAAGAGAGTGAACTTATGCAGGAAGCTAGTGATATTATGGAAAAAATGAAAAATATGCCAGGTATGAAAAATATGGACAAAATATTAGAAAAAATGGGAATACCTACAGGTGGTAAAAATAGTAAGGTCAATTTTAATGCTTTTCAAAGTAATATTAGAACTAATATGAATAAAGCTAAACAGAGAGAAAGAATGTTAAAAAAACTTGAAGAAAGAAGAAAAATGATGTCTCAAAACACAACAAACACTATTATTAGTAGCAATGATAAAAAATACAATACTCAAACTTGGGGTGACAATGTTAATGTTCAAAAAACTGATAGAAACAAAAAAGTTAAAAAGAAAAAGAGAAAGAAAAAAAATAAAAATAAAAATAAAAATTAAAAAATAACTATTTACTATATACCTGATGACAGAATTTTGGTTAGAAAATCCAAATATTTTATTACATAAAAATCATATTTCAGAAATATGGCCAAAAGACAATTTTAATTTAGCACGAAAACTTAATGCTATAACTAGAATTATTATTATAATGGGAATTTTAGGATATTATTTAACCAAATCTCCTTATATTCCTATTTCAGCTTTTGTAAGTTTAATTATTTTAGTGATAATTTTTAAATCAAAAAAAACTATAGTCAAGGAAGGTCTTAGTAATGTTGAATATTTTGAAAATAACTCAAATCTAAAAGAAATATTAAAAAAAGAATTTACTATGCCAACTAAAAAAAATCCTGTTATGAATATTCTTATGAATGAATATACAGATAATCCTACTAGAAAACCAGCAGCACCTATTTATAATGATAGTGTTAATAGTGAATTGAAAAAAAAAGCTAAATCAAAAAGTGACAAAAGATTATTTAAAAATTTAGGAGATAATATTTCGTTTGAAAATTCTTTAAGAAATTTTTATGCTATGCCTAACACTCAAATTCCAAATAATCAAAAAGATTTTGCTCTATTTTGTTATGGAAATATGCCATCATGTAAAGAAGGTGATGAGTTACAGTGTACAAAAAATAACGCTCTTTTAAGAACTTCATAAATAAAAATTATCTTAAGTAAAATATATAGAAATGGCAAGTGTATATAATTATACTTTTGAAAATGCAAGCAGAATTGGAAATGATACTTGTGGTATTTCAGAAAGAGATATGCAAAATCAAAACTTTGGAACATATCCTTTACAAAGTTATTTCCTAAAAAATTGTGGAATGACTAATCCTATTAATTTCGCAACTAAACAACCTAATATTTTTTACAAAGGTAGTCACGGTGGTTTAGGAGGATGCACCATAGATAAAGATTCTAATCTTAAAATTGGTTCTATTCAAACTAATACTAAGGCTAAACTTAATCTTCAACAAAGACCATTTTTAACTGTTCCTTTCCTAGGTAGAGGTCCATCCAGACCTATTGAAGAAACTCAACTTCTTCAGGGTGGATATACTGGTGATAAAAAAGCCGCAAAAACTCTTATGGAAAAAACTATTAAAAATAATCAACATTTAGTTCCTTCATTAAAAGCTACTATTCAAAATCCTGCTAATTTATGTGAATCTACAGCAGCTGATGGTTGGATTAGAGGTGGATTACCATCAAGAGAATTATCTAGAGACAAAGATTACTTTAAAAGATGTAATTGATTTAAACATTAATTATTGAATATTTATTAATATGTATAATTATTCAATAAATCTTAATTATATTAACTCTTCTGAATCCCAAATTGATACTACTTATAGAAAAGAATTTCTATCTGTTTTTAATTTAAAACAATATGATGACTCTATTGTTTCCAAAACATTAAATGATATTTTTCAAAAATATAAAGAACATTCTCAATTTAAACTATTATTAGATTTAGAAATAAATACTATACCTATTTCTATGCCTTCTCAAACTAAATTTACTTTCTTATTTTCATTTCACAATTTTTTTTATACCCATAAATGTTTACAAGATTTAAATAATTCAAATAATATAACTGATGAAAATTTTACTAATTTAAAAAATATTATTCAAAAAAAATAATTTATAATATTATATGGCATCATTAAAAAATTCACCAGGACAATATAATTTAGAGCAAAAATCCTTTAGACAATTTAATAATTATTTAACTTATAAATATTCACAAATTCCTTTAAATAGTAAATTACCCGGTTTAGGAATAAATCCTGGTAATATGAGAGGAGGATTTTATAATAACATTCTTTCAAATAATGCTTCAAATATTGAAAGCAACCTATACGGAATTAGACAAATTGATTTAACCAAACCCAAATCCAATTTTAAACCTTCTTTAAATACTTTAAATGAACAAACATTTTTTAATACTCCTAACTTATTTATACCTGAACCTCTTGTTATTGAAAAAAATCAAAGACCTGTTGGACCCTTTTCAGGCGTATAAATTTATATAATATATTGATTTATTATATAAATGTCAAATCATGATAAATCTCGTGACCAATATATCAGTCATAAATTATATTTAGAAAGAAGAGCAGGTAATCGTTTCTATAATCTAGGATATATGTTATATGAAGGTATTGTTTCTAATCCACAAACTGTTTCACCTACTATGGATAATTTAAAGGAATGTATTAAAAATTTTCAAATAGCATTACTATTTAATCAACATGATGTTGATGCTGATGCTAGAAAAAAAGATTTATGTAAAAAATATGGTGAAAATGGCACTATTTCACAAGTTTTCACTAATAATGATTTAATTAACACTTTTAAAAATGCTGCTAGAAAAGAATTTAGAGAGTGTAAATGTTAAATTATTTAATTTATAAGTATTAAATTAAATAATGATTTTTATACCTATATAATATAGATAAATGTCTCATGGAAGTTATAATACATATACTACCGCAAGAAGAGCTTATAGAACAAATGCTACATGTATAGCCGAAGGACCACAAGGACACCAAGGTTTCCAAGGTGTTGAGGGTGAATACTTCGTTGCTCAAGCATATATGGGACCACAGGGTTACACTGGTTACACTGGTTTTCAAGGTTATACTGGATTTCAAGGATTTCAAGGTTTCACTGGATATACTGGTTTCCAAGGTTTTACTGGTTTCCAAGGATTCACAGGTTTTCAAGGATTTCAAGGATACACTGGTTTCCAAGGTTATACTGGTTTCCAAGGATTTCAAGGATATACCGGATTTCAGGGTTTTCAAGGGTATACTGGATTCCAAGGATATACCGGATTCCAAGGATATACTGGATTCCAAGGATTTCAAGGATATACTGGATTCCAAGGATTTCAAGGATATACTGGATTCCAAGGATTCCAAGGTTACACTGGTTTTCAGGGATTTCAAGGATACACTGGATTTCAGGGATATACTGGATTTCAAGGATACACCGGCTTCCAGGGTTATACTGGATTCCAAGGATTTACTGGATTTCAGGGTGAAGCTGGATCGTTTGGAGGAGCTACATTTGATTATACTTTCAGTAATAGCACTAATCCTAATCCAGCATCAGGTATTGTTAGATTCAATAATTCTGCTGTCAACAACATTACTGAAATTTTTATTCATGAAAAAAATGATGATAATACTTCTATCGAAAAATTTTTAATTACCATAGACTCTATTACTTCATCATTAAAAGGTTTTGTCAAAATATGTAAAAAATTTAATCCCTCTCATTTTGTTATTTTTGATATAACTGACCTTACTGAAGACAATGAAAATTGGACTATTAATGTTTCCCTTTTATCTACATCTGGCGGAATACCATTTAGTGATGAAGAAGATATTATTGTTAGTTTTGTTACTAATGGTAATAGAGGTGAAAAAGGTGAAAAAGGTTTTACAGGATTCCAGGGATTTACCGGATTACGGGGATTTACTGGATTCCAGGGATTTACTGGATTTCAGGGATTTACTGGATTCCAAGGATTTACAGGATTCCAGGGATTTACTGGATTCCAAGGATTTACTGGATTTCAAGGATTCCAGGGATACACTGGTTTCCAAGGAGAAAAAGGATTTACTGGTTTTCAGGGTTTTCAAGGATTTCAGGGAGCAGCAGGAGCCTTTGGTGGTGAAACCTTTGATTTTAGTTATAATAAAACTAGCACTAACGCATCTAATCCTTCATCTGGATATGTAAGACTTAACACTCAAAATGTTCTTACTGCTGATAAATTATTTATTAATTATAAATCTTCAAAAGATACTGATGTAGATAATTCTCTTACAACTATTGATTCTACAAATTCTAGTATAAAAGGTTATGTTAGATTATCAGATGGAACTAATATCGTTGTATATCAAATTACTGATTTAACTGACAATTCTGATTGGTGGACAATAGACATTACTTATACTACTTCTTCATCTAGTTTTCTATTATGGAATGATGATGATTTATTACAAGTCAGTTTTATCACTAATGGTGACAGAGGTTCAAAAGGAGAAAAAGGTTTTCAAGGCTATACTGGTTTTCAAGGATTTACCGGACAACAGGGATTTACCGGTTTCCAGGGTTTAATAGGATATACTGGATTCCAAGGATATACCGGTTATACTGGATTTCAAGGATACACTGGATTTCAAGGTTACACCGGATTCCAGGGTTATACTGGTTTCCAGGGATATACTGGTTTCCAGGGATTTCAAGGATATACTGGTTTCCAGGGATTTCAAGGATATACTGGTTTCCAAGGATTTACTGGATTCCAAGGATTTCAAGGATATACCGGTTTTCAAGGTTTCCAAGGATACACTGGATATACCGGATTCCAAGGATATACTGGTTTTCAAGGATATACTGGTTTCCAGGGTTTTCAAGGATACACTGGATATACCGGATTCCAAGGATATACTGGTTTCCAAGGATTTCAAGGTTACACTGGATTTCAAGGATTTCAAGGATTCACTGGATTCCAGGGATTCACTGGATTCCAAGGATTCACTGGATTCCAAGGATACACTGGATTCCAAGGATTTCAAGGATACACTGGTGTTCAAGGTGCACAAGGACAATCTGGTTCATTTGGTGGTCAAACCTTTGATTTTAGTTATAATAAAACGAATATCAATGCTAATGATCCAGGAAACGGATATTTTAGTTTAAATAACCAAAATATTCTGACTGCTTCTAACATTTTTATTAATAAAAATGATTATGATGGTGATAGTATTGACACCTTTATGAATACTGTTTCTAATAATAATTCTTCCGTAAAAGGACATATAAGAATTTCTGATAATTCTAATTATGCTGTATATCAAATAACTGATTTAACAAATAATATTGGATGGTGGACTATTATTATGACTTATACTACTTCTAACAATAATTTCTCATTATGGTCTGATGATTCTAAACTACAAATTAGTTTGATTATCAATGGTGACAGAGGCTCTGATGGTGAAAAAGGAGCACAAGGTGCTGATGGTGAAAAAGGAGCACAAGGATATACTGGATTCCAAGGTAAAGATGGATATGTCGGAAATGATGGTGCTCGAGGATTTACTGGATTCCAGGGATTTACAGGATTTCAAGGATACACCGGTTTTCGAGGATTAAGGGGATACACTGGATTTCAAGGATTTACTGGTTTACAAGGAGCAACCGGTCCAGACCTTCCTGGTTTACAATCAACAACATATTCAAGATATACTATTATTCCTGGAACTAATCCACCCGAATGGACGGGTCCAACAACAGCAAATGCTTTAGAAATTGGAAGACATTTAATTCCTTCAGCTAATGACACTTACGATATTGGTGGCACAGGTGGTCGAAGATGGAATTCTATTCATGTTAAAGATATTTTTATGTCTACTAATACTTTATATCAAGCTACTCCTGATGGAGCCACTATTACCCCATCATTATCTATGGATGCTAATAATAATCTAAAACTTCCTATTGGAACATTAATTGGAGGAATTAATCCAGGAACTATTATTATTAAAGGAGCAAAAAATTCTACCAGTGATTTACCACAAGGTGCTACTGGAGATGGTTATATTATTGGTCAAAATTTACATGTTTTAACAACAGAACCTTCTACTTATACTGATGTTGGCGAAATTAGAGGTCCCCAGGGTTTTGACGGTCTTCGAGGATTTCAAGGATTTACTGGTTTCCAAGGTTTCCAAGGATTTACTGGATATCAAGGATTTACTGGAGCTCAAGGATTTACTGGAAAAGGTTTTCAAGGTTTCCGAGGCTATACTGGATTCCAAGGATACACTGGATTCCAAGGATACACTGGATTCCAAGGATATACTGGTTTCCAAGGATATACTGGTTTCCAAGGGTACACTGGTTTCCAAGGTTTCCAAGGAGTAACTGGAATAAAAGGAAATCAAGGCGATAGAGGATTTCAAGGACTAGACGGATCTTTTGGTGGAGATACTTTTAATTTTAAATTTTCTACTAACGTTTCTGAACAAGATCCTGGTGAAGGTAAATTCCGCCTCGATAATTCTTATTTACCATCTGTTGATTACGTATATATTGATAGTTCATCTAATGATACTACTGTTAAAAATATCAAT
>VMHT01044272.1_pt1 | contig 110496 bp, 158 predicted proteins | sample 4693611 | NCBI WGS metagenome assembly VMHT01 (sample SAMN12280063, study PRJNA550983) | marine metagenome | isolation source: seawater sampled from same location over 5 years 0.02-0.2 micron viral filtrate | place: USA: collected off the coast of southern California halfway between the port... ... | reverse complement strand
TCTTCCACTCTATCTCTGTATCATTGAGAGTATAATCAAATCCCTTCCCTTCTGTAATAGTGAAGTTAGAAACTTTCTCTTGTATCTTCTCTGCAATGATCTCATCGATGATAGGGGATATTGCTTTTGTTTTCTCTTGTGTCTGTCTGTTCTCAAAAATTTTCTTGAAACTTTTTCTGTATAGTGTCTCCATTAAAGGAAGTGATACAGTATTCCACTCATCACAAATAGAAGGTAGTTGCTCCTTGAGTGCGGTTGCAACATCTTGAATATCATCTGTGATTACCATTGGTTTTAGTTTCATAATAATATTATTGTACATCAAAAAGGTTGAGTGTGCAATACCACTCAACCAGTTTCTAAACTGTCACATCTTGTATAGTTCATTCAAGTGTAGAGAACTAACAACGTCTTGAATCTCTTGCATCTTTTGATGATAGAGTTCTTCTGTGATTAAAGAATCTTTATAGAATCGTTTTTGTAAATTACTTACATACGATAGTAAAGCATCCTTTAAAATTTCTTTTTGGTTCTGGTCTAAAACAGAGGATTTGATTACGGACATTGCTATCGCCATTTTGAGAGAGGTGCGGTTTCGTTTAATTTTTCTTGTTCTATTGTATCTGATTCATCAGGGTTTGCAACATTTTGTGCTGATTTTAAAGTTTTAAGATAATTTAAAACATGTTCTCTGATTTCCATCAGTTCATTGAAACAATCTTGGTTGTAAGCACAACCACGCAAATCAGAGTCAGGTTTCATAACTGACTCTGTGAATAGAGACAACGCTCTATCATATTTTATAGCAGGTGTTTCATTAACCCCCACCGAACCTTGGTCTTTCATCGTATTAAGTTGTTGTGTATTCTAGTCCGTAGTCAACCTCTGAACAGTCGTCATAATATAGGTCTTCATAATCGAGACCGTCATCTTCATACTCCACCTTCTCTTGGTTTTGGTTTTCTTCCTCTGGTTTGATCTTTTTCATAAGAATAATCTCCTTTAGGAACTCTGTTGATACCGCCATTCTTTTGACGTTTATCTCGAATAGACTTGCCCGAATAGTATGAACCTTGTTCAGATCCACCTCTGCGAAAAGTTTTACCCATTGATTGATAGCAATTAGATAGACTACTTACATGTATATATTAAGTATTGAAAGGGATAACAACTGTGTCGTCATCATTCTCAATCACTTGTTCTACGACTTGTAATTCTTCAAAGACGTAACCTACACCATGCAAAAAGTCTTGAGTTTTTTCGACAACTTCAGTCAGAATTGTCGCATCAAACTCTTTGCTAGTGACAGTCTCATCCTCGTCAGTACATGTCAACGTGAATTGGGGCATTGTTTTTGTGCCATTTTACTACCCTCCAATCATAGCACAAGAATTTTGGACTGTCTAGGGGTCTGTGCCAATTAGCATATTCTCGTATTCTGTCACAAGGTTACCCACCCATCCTGTCGGTGGTTGCTTTCTACTCTTTTTCGTATCGTTCAAGGTATATGCAAACTTACCTCTGCTCCTTACCCAATGCAAAAACATTTGGCAAAAATGATCTCCGTCATATCTCCCCTCTCTCCAATGTGTAGTAGTACATCCCAGATATATGACAGCATCACCAGGTTTTAGATCAACCTTTGATCTGCTCCTTGTAACAGGATGTTCCACACCCATAGACCACTCTTTATCCGAACCTAAGTGAACTGTTGCTGATATTTCGCAAGCAGGTCTATCAGTATGTTTAATTAAGAATGAGTCTTTATTGTATATTCTCATGTATGAATAGGTAGGGAACAATGATTCCCCAATCAATTCAGTCATGTATTTGGTCATGTAATGATGGATTTCTACTGCTGCTACTGGGTTAGGATGATTATGTACCTCCCCATGAAAGTCATCAGTCATCTTTGTGTCGTCAGTTCTCCCATCATTTAATAATTCTTGATAGAGTTCATGACAGTAGTCTGGATTAACAAATCCATTTACAATCAAAAAACCTCTCTTTAATAGATCTCTGTTAATCATTTAATTCCCATTGATTTTCTAACATAACAAAATAGTATGGACTGTTATGGATAACATAATGTAAAAAGATCTGGTGGTGATAATCTTTTGAGTCACCTTGCATAGGTTCTCTCCAATGTTCAGCGTCCATCCCATTGTATATAACAGCATCACCATTGTGCATTTTTATGGGTGTGCCTTCAACATAAAAATCCCATGCAGTTTCTAATGTTGTTTCTATTTGTAGAGTTACACTAACTTCACATCCTTCCCAATCAGTATGAGGAACTAACTCTTGTCCTGTGTAATAAACTCTATCAAAATAATACGTTGGTATTAGTTTTGTTTCCAAAATGTTTTCTAATACATTTCGTAGTTCTCTATGTAGTTGTTTATAGAATGGATGATTAGTCCTTGAGTATGCACCATTAACTTGTCTCTCATCTTTGAAGATCTTAGGTTCAGTAGGATTTTTATAATCATACTCCTCGTGTCCTTCAACATATAATTGAGGTAAGTTTTTTAGTAGTGATGGATTCGCTAAGTTCCTGACTACAGCATATTTATTTTTAAAATAGAAATCTTTTAGATTCATATTAAATCAAATGCCATTGTGTATCTGTCATATCTATTGTTAGATACTGGTGCTGTGTGTAATAGGTCGGACGGAAATATCAATAGACTATTAATTTCAGTCTCAACAAATGAGTCTTGAAACTGAGTTCCACAATTATGTGGGGTCATATAATATACAGCAGATAACTTTGCAGGTGTATGAGTATGCCAACACTCGTGTTGCTTGTCTCCATCAGTCCAGTTAATCCATGCTTTGTCTATTGTTAGATCTTCCTTTAGATACGTCTTAACATTATACAACATAGTCTTAAATATGTCATCATATCTTGGATTTAGATGTAAGTCTGAGAATGTTTGTTTGCCAGGATATGCTCCCTTACCAAAATGTTCTGACAATTGTTTCCCTGTAAGTAGAAGTGATTGACAGTCATTGATTGATTCTTCTCTTCTAGTATCAGTTAATATCTCTGGTATGTAATGAACTGTATTCATGTGAAGTAATTTAGATTGATTATGACTCTGACATTCTCATCAGTACAATTCCTTCCTGTGTGTAACATACTTGAATTGAATATAACAACTCTATTTTCAACTGAGTCTATGATAGTTCCATCCTCGAACTCTGTGTAACCATTATTGTCATTTACATAATATATTGCTGTGTGACATTCATTCCACTTGACATCCCTATGAAACTTACCTAGTTCTGTATTAACTGATCTAGGATTCATGTTTGCTTTTACTCTAACTAATAACTGTGCGTTAAGTTTTTGAAATAGAGGATTTAATATGTGTATGTGTTCACTATTATTTCCATTTGGTTGTTTATAAAATGTATGAGTGAATTGATACTTACCACTATTTTCATTTTCATCATCAACAAATGAATTATAGAACCATGGAAATTCTGGACTTAACATTTTATTTTTAATCTTTAGAAAATCCTCATGTTCTAAAAAGTTATCATAGTACATCATAATTCTATTGCTAGTAGTAGAGGATCGTATTCAGTTGCATTATGATCCCAAAAGTAATCCATACCTTGCTCTGTTATGAGATCGAATGCTAATGTATATCTTGAGTCCTCTTGTAATGTATCTGAAGCATGAGGTATAGAAGATGGAAATAAAATCATCTTACCTTTTTGATTATCTATCTTTACCCAACCAATGTAAGGTATATCATAATCTGTAGTTGTATTATTTTTAGTTAAACATAGGTTACCACTAAGATATGAATTCTCATGCAATGCGTGTAAATGTCTGTCTAACTTCATACCTCTCTTCTGAGGATATATCCAACCTCTGATCCAAACCTTTTCTACAGGGATCTTTAAATTTGTGCAGAAATTTTTGTAGCATTCTTTGATAGTGTCATTCAATTCTCGAATACAAGGATAATCCCACTTGAATACATTGTAGTGTTCCCATAAATCATTATCAAACAATCCATCTAGTTCTTGATGTAGAGTGACACCCATGACATCATCAATTAATGAGTGGGGTATATGATCTTCCCACATTTTAATTGAAAACTGAGGAGCAAAATAATTATTAGACTGTGATAGTTCCCAAGATAATTGTTCAGACATTTAATCTCGTTCCATAGTTAGGGTTTACTTCTAAGATGTTAGATTTGAGTTGCTCAGAATAAGGACAACTCGTTTGACATATCCTACAAATACCATCAAGGTCTTTGAATGCTGCAGGTGTATCTACAAAGTTAGCACAATCTTCCCAATCTACCAACTCAAAATCCATTTTACAATTCATAGGACAGTTGGTAACACAAGGAGCAGGACAACCAATACAATTTTCATAATGAGGACTTCCATCAACTATAGTCGTCTCTTCAAATTCACAATTAGTTAGGATTAATTCAATTTTATAATTGAGTCCAAACTTCTCATGAAATACGAGAGAGTTCTTTGCTAATGTTGCTGAACCAGATCGTATTGCAAATTGCTTACGATTCAGTACATAATCATCATAACCAAAACTATAACCATTCATACCCCATCTATAATTTAAGTATAAGAGTATCTTAGGTAGGAAATCATTTTTATAATGATAATCATATGCGACTCTACTAAAAACATTCCATACAATAACAGACTTACAATTCTCATGTATAGAGAAATCTCTACCATGAGAGTCAGGCATTGATGTATTGAAATGATCTTGAGTTCTTTGTCTTACTAAGTCAGGTGGTGGTGTAGTAACTGACAAGTCATATAATAGAGGAGCATCTTCTATTACATGATCAATAGCAACTCTAATATCATTGAGATTCATAACTGAACCCAATGATCTTTTTTATTATTAAATACGTCTTCATTATATACTACCTCTGTGATTATATCAAATGCTAGTGTTACACGTTGCTCTGATCCCTCGTATGGATCAGTAAAATGTTCTAACCAATTTGGAAATAGTGTCACTTTACCTAGTTCATTCTGTGATGAATATAGTTTTTTACAGTATGGTATTTCGTAATGAGTACTTGTATCATAACTATCTAAACATATATGCCCTCCAAGATATGTGTAGGGACTATCCCAATGATGATGTTGTTTTATTGCTTGACCTTTCCTTAATACGTTCGCCCAACATTGAACATAAATTCTATCTTCCCAATCATATCCCAACTCGGTAATCATATTATCATGTGATGATCTAATGAGTTCTTTTAGGAAGTGTGCTTCACCCCACTTCAATACATTGTAGCAATTAGATCGAGATGTTAAACTATTCTCACCCAATCCTGTATTCCAATCATGTGTATATGGATTACCTTCTATGATTTCTTTTTCTTTTGATAATATAATTGATTTCAAATCACCAATATCTACAAAGTTTTCATACACCCAATAATCAAATACTGGTGCAAATTTAGTCTTTGGTGGATCGCTTTCAAATTGAATTAGTTTCATGCCATTGATATAAATTGACTCATAGCATACCTACCCGTTCCTTCTACGGGTGTCACTTCATGCCATAAGATCGATGGAAATATTACAAGTGAATTATTTAGGCAAGGTATGTGAAGTCGTGATTCTACAATTAAATCTCCACCAGTAAATGTTTTAGGTATGTCATGGAAGTATGAGATAGCAGTTATAGTTGTTGAGTCTATATGTTGTTTGTAATGATTACCTTGATTGAAATAATGTATCTTAGTATTATCTTCAGATGATTCTGGAATGTATCTAAAAAATGTATGCAGTCCTTCCAATAGAGTTACAACTTCTGTTGAAAATAATTTTCTATTTACTCTCAATATATTTGACTCATCCCTTCTCTTATCATAGAAACTATCTAAGTGTAGTCCTTTACCATCTTTTAATTGAACACCATCCCTAATAGCAGTACCAGGACCATATGGTTCACCTGGTTTCTTAAATATATTATCATCTTTAAAGTAATGTAGTTCTTTCATAATCAATTCAAGTTCTTCCTTATCATAGAAGTCTTGAATAAAAACTACTGGTAGATTAGATACTAAGTTAAAAATAATGTTTTGCACCTTGTATATCCCTCACGTTTTTCAGACGAAACATAACTCCTTTTTGGATATGTTTTGTGGCAGGTTTTAATTGAAACTCATGTGAACATCCATGAACCTCCCAACAATAGATGTATAAAGTTCCTGTGATTAATGACACTACAGCAATAAACTCTCCATCAGAGGATACCTCTTCATCCTCTATCTCTCGCACCTCTGCGTATTCAATATCAGCATGAAATTCATTCTTTAATATATCTTTGATACCATCACAAAGTTTTTCCCAATGCAGAATTCCTGTGTATGGAATACTAACATACTCTGGAAAGATATATGATTCTCTTGGGTCTAAGATTCGGGTCATCAAAAATAATTAAAGTTGATGTTTGCTCTGAATTGAGTATCAGTACAAGTTGTGCTATGGTGTGGTATCTGAGGATTAAACAGTAGCATTCTATTTGCTACCGATTCAATTTTATCATCACCAATTACAGTAAATCCATTGTTGGTATTTAAGTATAGTATAGCAGCTTTATGATCAAACGTATAGTCAATATGATCTGTATGATGTACTATGGTGTCCGTTCTTGGATATAAATTTGCTTTGATTCTTACAAATGCTTTTGCTTCCAGATAATTTTTTAATGCTTGACCCCACTTCATATGGTCACTACAAACAGTATCGTTATTATAAAACAAATGGGTGAAGTAACAATTGTCTTCCTTACCCATGCCAGATATATTAGTCTCCAAATACCAAGGTAAACTCTGAGAGTCACAACCTGATTTTCTGATTATCGAAAATAATTCGACATCCAAAGCATTATCAATAATTTTCATAAGTTGGTGAACTCTTTGTTGAGTGGTAATGATTCATCTACACCATACCATGAGGATATAGTATAGCGATCTCCTTTGAGTATGTTAGATACAGCGTGTCTAAACTCACATCCATCAAAATATACTGTCCTACCCATCATAGGTTGAACATCAACACCACCAATGACAGTATTACCACCAAGATAATCATCATTTAGATATGTAATAGATGCACCTGTAGTTGTCGTCCTAGTCACATCATAATGATATCCCTTTGCAGCTCCGCAAGGATACTTGACTATCTCCACATTTTGCAGTATCCCAAATTTGGGATCATGATCTACGAATGATTTAATATTCTTTGTAAGTTCTACCAACTTATGATAAGCATCAGGTAGTTCTTTACTGCCCATGCCACCAGCATCCATACTCAAGACTCTGGTTTCATCCCAGACATATGTCTTAAGTATATTTGAGTTGAAGAACTCTATGAGTTCCTTTGATAACTCAGGTGTTATGTCTATTTGAGAGACGTAAATCATCCGTAGGTGTGTATGTTGTAGTGCTTACGAACTGGTTTGATCTTTGGTTTAGGTTTCACCTTGACCGTTTTATATATTCGCAGTAATAGTTCTGTTTTCATACGAAAGGAAATCCACAATTCCATGTGACTAGAGAGTATCTAACACCCCTAGTTACTGGGTTTACTTTATGATATACAAAAGAAGGAAATACGACTAGAGATCCTTGCATATCTAATTCCTCACAAACTGTGAGTTTATCTTTATGATGATGGAATTCTAGCGTACCTCCGTCAAATTCGCTAGGGTCATTTAACAATAATGTAGTAGATAGTTTTCTATACTTACCTTGCCACTTACCATCAGAATATGGGTCAGTTCCCATATCAGGATGCCAATCATAAAATTGACCAGGTTTGTATTCTGTAAACTGTGCCGATTCTGTCACATCCCATTGGAAATTCCATTCAGCACATTTGTTTGCTTGATCTACAAGAGGCTTTAAAATATTATATATCCAAGGTTCATCCAACCATGCTACATGAGAGTTTCTAACTTTCAATAAATCTTCTAGTTCTTCCTTACCATACTCATCTAATTCTTTTGGTGAACTCTTATTGACCTGTCCTAATTTAGTACACCTTCTTTTACCCATGGCAATGATACGATCACATACCTCTGGTTTAACAACACCTTTAAAATACCAATAAGAATGTTTTAAATTCATCCTCCATTCCACTCCGTATAATCAAATTCTGGTAAGTGATAAGAATACCAACCAGTAGTTATATATTTGGTTTGAGTTGGGGAAGTTATGCCACGATGCACATGAGTCCAATCACATGGCCAAAAGTATGTCATTCCTTTTTCTGGTTGCACCTTTATACCTTGATGAAACCACTCTGTGTGTCCACCATCTGTCACATCATTTAGATATGTCATAAAAACTAGATGACGATATGAATTAAGATCTTTATAAGATGATCTCTCCATATGCCATGAGAAGAAACCTTCATTAGGATTATACTTCTGAATATTAAAATTTGTATTCAGTCCCCATGTTGCATGAGACTTAGATGACCATGGGAATAAATTTGTATATTCATCACACACCTTTCCCAGTTCATCCAAATAGTTTTGTATCCTATTATCAGGTGTTCTTGGAACAACTGTAATATCTGTAGAGATTTTTGATTCTGGATCAAGACCTTTACCAACTTCACCTGCTTTCTTGTCAGGTGACTGTTCATAATATTCAATCAGACCATCACAAACTTCATCTGATATTTTCCAACCCGCAATGAATCCTATTCTATTCATAACGTCATGTTAAATGAGATAGCAATTTTCTCTTCACTAATTTGTTTCTCAGTTCCATGCATCATATCACTTGTGAATATCATTAATGAACCAGGAATACATGAGTGTTCTACAAACTGTGCATTGAATTGATTATATTCAACAGGTTCTGGTAGCATTGTAGGTGTGTTAAAGAATTTAATTTTATCTTTCATGTCACACTTTACATAATACACACCAGATAATAGAGATCCATTATGTACATGAGGAAATAGATAGTCACCTTTATGACTTATATTTGCCCATACATTTTCAAAATGTAATGAGTCTGTATTTTTATACCCTATCTCCTGTAAAAAATTTGTTGCATGAAAAAAGATTGCTTGACGTAATGCCTTAAGTCTAGCAACCTCGAAAATATTACTTCTAAGTTTATGAGTAGAGTCTACGTTTAACATAGAATCTCTCATTGAACCTATTTCTGATATAGCTTTTTTAATTTCTACCTCATAATGCTCTAGGTTCTCATTTAGAATATTTGGTTCAAATAAAATTGGTCTTGGAAAGCACGCAAAAAGCATAATAAAAAAATGATAAAGTTATTGTTCCTCCCACTTACCACTGGTGCTGTTAAATGCGTAATTGACAGCAACTTTTTTAGTAATGGCAGTTCCTACATAAGTTTTGGTTTTGTTATCCCATGACCAGTCTTTCAAAATAACTGCTGCTTTTGTATCATAGTCACTATTATCATCATAGGGCATTGGGTTGCCAGCATTGTCTGATGATTGCTTGCCTATAAATGGAGTATACCATTGCATTGAGTCTGTGTCAAGCACTGTTTGCTCTGGATACAATCGTTCTCCAACGAAAGCATCACGAACAGCATCATACTTACCACCTTTCATTGCATAGTTCTTTCTAAAAGGAGTTCCTCCGTTTCTATGCTCGTTTGCTTCAGTATTGTATGAGGTTTGAACAAAAGTACAGTTAGGATTGCCTACCAGTAGTTTTTGTATACCAATACTTTCTTGCTCCACACCATTGTCATCCTTGATGAGATCATTGTCAACAAAAAGGATGTCAGTTACGGTGTTTTCTTTATCTAATTTTGCGAAATGTGCCATAATTTTACTGGAATTTATACTTAACGATTACAACACCTGATCCACCATTACCACCTTTAGGTTCTGGATAGTTACGAGGATCTTGGTCAGCAGCACCGCCACCGCCACCACCTAAACCATTGGTGCCATCAGTTCCGTTGCCATTAGGGTTAGTAGCACCAGGACCACCTCCACCTGCACCGCCCTCTGGGTTATGAGGACCACCAGGATAGTTCGCTCCACCGCCACCACCTGCATATGTTACTGCAGAACCAGTAATACTTATTGATTTTCCGTCTCCACCTTGTGCAGGTCTACTATTTGGTCTGTTATATCCATTCTCTCCTGCTTGGTTTGCACCACCACCTCCACCAGAGGTTGCGTTCTGAGATGAACCACCTGTTCCACCAGGATATCCTTGACCAGATATTCCTGATCCTGCAGGTTCGTTATATCCATCTCCGTCAGTTCCATTTCCTCCACCAGACCCACCAGGTCTTCCGTTTTGGTCTTGTTGAGCTCCTCCACCACCACCAGTTGCAGAGATAGAACCGAACTGACTACCACTTCCGTCAGCACCCATACCATTTCCAGTACCACCAGTTCCACCACCACCGACATTAACTGTATATGTTTGAGCAGCAACAGGGAAGTTATATCCACCAGAGTGAAGCAGACCACCTGCTCCTCCTCCACCTGCAGACCCGAAGTTTCCATTTAGACCACTTCCAAATCCACCACCGCCACCGCCACCAGCGACAACGAGATACTCAACACCATTATTTGCAGCGTCAGATGCAATCTGTGATACTGTAAAGTTTTCAGCACTGCTGTTGAATGTGTGAATTTTATAATTACCTGAGGTTGTGATACTACCACCAGATGCAACAATAAATGTTTCTGCTGCACCACCTGCAGGTGCCCATTCAGTTCCATTCCAAATCTCAACTAACGTGTCCGTTGTGTTGAAAATCATAGTTCCAACAGCTGGACTCAATGCGTTACGTTGAGTTGTTGTGTAATTAGGAAGTTTTAGTGTGTTGGTAACATTAAGTGTACCAGCATTTAGCGTTGACATGTTAAATTAATTCCATTGATTGACACCATCTTTAGGACCATAAAATCTTAGTCCTCCCTTATTGATACCGCTTAGAACATAAATGATAGATCCCACCTCACCTTTTGGTAAATCCCATTGAGGAAATACTGGTAGGTCTATCTGAACCGAAGGTTGACAGGTTTCTACATTTAATCTTCCAGATGCCATTGTTCAATAAGTAATCCTGTTTTATTTATACGTTTTATCATATATCATTTATATTTCTAGTCTTAAACATTAAAGTCATTCTAAGAGAATCACTATACTGACTAACTGATCTGACTCCATGCCAAGCATTACCAGGAAAACCTAAGATAGATCTAAATTTAGGTAATACCGAATGAGTTATTAATCTCTTTTCACTATCCCAAATAATAGTTTCTCCACCCCAATCAGCATTCCAAGATTCATTCACATATACAATTATAGTCTTACTTGTATCTAAGGTGTCATCAGTGTGCAGTCTTTGATCTTGACCACATGTTTGAGCATTTGCATAACAACGAATCAAAACATCTTCAGTATCTAAGTAAGGTTTGATGTCTTTCCATACATCAAGTATTAATCCACTAAGTTCATGTTCACAGTCATAACAAGACTGACCTTCTTTAGATGGTCCTCCAAAAAAGATAGACCATTTAGGTATGCTTCTTCTTATCTGAGATTTATGACTTTTGTATCCCCATTTCCAAGAAGATTCTAGTAGATATTTGTATAGTTCAGTTGCCCTAGATTCGGGCAATACATTTTCATAATAAAACATACATTATGTAAGTTAGGTGAAACCTAAGTGTGTTGCTGCATCCTGTAAGAAGTTATCTACAAAAGTTCGTGCCTGAGCTTGATTGATAGCTCCTACAGTTTGTCCGTTAGATACTAGAGCAGTCCAAATAAATGATTTCGATGCTGTTGCTTGGTATTGAGAGTAATCATTGTCAGATGAACTAGAGTAATCAGTAGTTGTAAATCCATCAGAAATTGTACTACCCCATCTAGAACTACCAACAGTGCAATATAGGTGCATAACACCTGGATCACTATTTTGATTATATGCTTTGTTTACAAGCCATGCATAAACCTTATCAAAACCTTGAACAGTATCATTAGCATATACTGTAACTGAGTTTGGTGATCCACCGCCACCATCAGCACCTAAGTTACCACTTCTAGACCAACCATATGTATATTCTGAATCAGTAGGTGCAACTGCAATTGCAACCAGTGGCCAAGAATATCCAAGTGGTATATATTTAATACTTGAATATGTGTTAAGACTGTTGTTGTATCCCATATTGCTACTCGAACTTCCGTCTTTTCTCACCTGAGTATAGTTACCTGTATCATACATGTCAGATTGTGCATCACCAATATTGGTGTCACCAGAATCTGTTTCATACTGAAAATTAGTACCACTTGCTGCCCAACTATTTTTTTGACCACTCATGTAAGTAGCAAAAGCATTGAGATCACTATCATTATATAAGTTAAAGGGAAGACTTAGGTCTTCAGTAATACCAGTTGCTACACCATATTCAGCCCAAGTTGTGCCATTATATACCTCAAAGGAATTTACAGTAGTATTCATCCGAATCATACCTGCAGTAGGACTAGATGGTCTTTGATCTGTTGTGCCTTTTGGAATTGCTAATTGAGATCCAAAACCACTAACAGACATTGAACCGTTAACATTTAAGTTAGCAGTCGAATCCATATCAATGGTGAATGTAGGATCGTGTCCTTTAATTGAATCTACTTTAATATTGCTCATGATTTTATTTATTAGAGACCGAAATGAGTTTTTGCAGAAGCTAAAAAGTTCGAGACAAAAGTTTGTGCTTGACCTGTGCTGATTGTACCTACAGTTTGTCCGTTAGATACTAGAGCAGTCCAAACAAAACAGTTTGTTGATGTAGATTGATATTGAGAGTAATCATTATCAGATGAACTAGCAAAGTCAGTAGTTGTAAATCCATTAGGAGTGACACTACCCCATTGAGGAGATCCAACAGTGCAATATAGGTGCATAACACCTGGATCAGAGTTCTGGTTCCATGCTTTGTTTACGAGCCATGCATTGACTGGATTGAAACCTTGAACTGTTGCATTAGCATATACAGTTATAGAGTTTGGTGTTCCACCACCACCATCAGCACCTAAGTTACCACTTCTTGACCAACCATAGGTAGTTGATGCATCAGTAGGAGCAACAGCGATTGCAACCAGTGGCCAAGAATATCCAAGTGGAGCATATTTGACAGTACTGTATGTCTGACGAGTAGAGTTATAACCAAGATTTCCACTTGCACTTCCATTAACTCTTACTTGAGTATAGTTACCTGTATCATACATATCGGACTGAGCATCACCAATATTAGTATCACCAGAATCGGTTTCATACTGATAATTAGTTCCACTTGCTGCCCAAGTAAGTTTTTGACCAGTCATGTAAGTAATAAATGAATCAAATTCACCATTTTCATATAGGTTAAACGGAGGTGCTAGTGTTAACCAACTACTTCCACTATAGAATTCAACTCTATTATTGTCTGTATTAAATCTCATATAACCTGCAGCAGGACTGGCGGGTCTTGAAGAAGTATTTCCCGTTGGTAATTGTAATGCTCCCGTATTTCTCATATCAATACAACCCTCTGTCCCGATCCTAAGATCATTACCAGGTGGGACGCTTACTTGATTAAGAGAAGCACCGATTCCTTTTAATTTAGAGACTTTAAGTTCACTCAATTAAGATTCCTCCACTCATTTGTGGCATACATTTGCATTTTATTATCTGTTGTATTGAAATATAAAGATCCCTCTGCAGTTTTAGCAGGTCTTTGATCGTTCGTACCTGAAGGGAACGGAATATATGATTGTTGAGTTACACTAAACAAACCTCTGACAATTAAAGTATCATCAATGGTAACTCTAAAGTTTGGAGAATTACCTACTAAGTTAGCAACTCTGAGTTCCATTATACAACACTCCAACTACCAGTAGATTCGATAGTTATTGTGTATCCATTTGCAATAGTAATAGGACCTGAACTCATACCATTAGCAAATTCAGAACCAGCAGTAGTTCCTATTGTAATATTTTCAGAAATTGTAGTTTGGTTTGTCCTTACTACACTATTTTCTCCCAATGCAGGTCCTCCACCTGCAACGTTTGCCCAACCTGCACTACCAGTTCCATCATCTGCTTTGTAGATTTCAGCAGAATCTAACGTTGTGTTATATCTCAATGTTCCAACAGAAACACCTGTAGGTCTCTGTGCAGTCGTACCTGATGGAATCCTCAATACACTATTGGTATTAAGAAAATTTAGTGTTGTTATAATTGCTTGTGTTGAGTCGGCAATCTGATTGCCACTAACCTTTGTAATTGCCATTTGTTAATCCAATCCTCCTTATTATTTAGATAGGTAATTCAAGGATATGAATTGTATCTGTAGATTGTGGAGCATCTCCAGAAGAGAATACCACGTTTGCACCACCAGAATCAACTGTATAGTTAGTACCAGCGATTTGAGCAACACCATTTAAGAACACTAAGAGTGAATCATCAGTGTGTTGAATACCACCAGTATAAGTTGAAACCGCATATGTAAGTGTTGAACCATCACCTGTATATGTCTTAGTAATATACTTAGCAGCAGATACACCACCACGTCCAGTTACAACTAAGTCACCATCAACTCTTACAGACCCATTTGTTTTAAGTCTGTATGTTGAATCAGCTGCAACACCAAGACCCATATGTCCTGTGCCATCAGTCGCAACATTAATATTACCTGTATCTGTTAGACCAAATTCCTTCCAGTTACCACCATAGTATATCCAACCAAGAGATTTACCAGGTGTCCAGTTAATATTATAAACGATATCCCCGTCGCCAGGTGTGTCGTATCCCGTGATGCCAGCAAAACTTGGTAGTCCACTTGCATCTTCGGGTGCTAGTAATGTTTGTTTTAGAACAGTACCATCTTGGTTGAAGTATGTAACTTTCTTCGCTTGTATATTATTAGTGGAAGTAACTAAACCTTGGAATGTAACAGGACCAGCGAATATAGATTCTAACTGGTTAGATGCTCCACCAATTACAGTTAGTTTATCGGTAAGAACAATCTCAGAGAATGTTTCAATGGTAGTGTTCTCTTCACCAACAACGTTCAACTGTGCAATGTCTTCGTTAGTGATCTGACCTGTAACAGGGTTGATAACTTGGTTACCAATGAATAGGTCACCATTAGAGTTAAGTCCAGAGTAGAATGAAACTCCTCCTTCTTCTTTAATAGACTGTGAGAATCTGATCTGGTTCTGTGATAAAGTCTCAACCTGTGTCTGAGGGAAAGCAGTTGAGTAGTTACCTGGACCAAAACCAAGGTATTCAAACGTATGGTTACCAGATCTTAGGATAGAGTGTCGTCTAAATTCTACATTAATCGGTGATACATTTCCATCATTAGTTTCTCTAATATTAATTTTTCTTGTTTCTTCATCACCTGCTCGTGCAGTCAATTCTACACCAGACAATCTATTGTTGATAGAGTCATAGTTTGGAGTTGTACCTGGTTGTGTCCATCCAGTATCAGTTAGTAAAAATTCAGTTGCTTCTTTAGTAATAGATCTCTTAGGATCTAATGCAGGTGTTGGTGTTGCACCATCAGTTGCATTAACAAGACCTATAGTAACATTATCAGCAACTGATACAGCTTTAGTAGGATCAGCAACTGGATTATCTCTATCGAATGTAGGATAAACTTCGTTAACGTTCTGTGAGAACTTCCTATTGTCAAAGTTAGATGTTGAAGGTGCAATAGATGCACATAATAGTGTTAGATAATAAATTCCATCATTAACACCTCTTTCAAATGGTTGAACTACTTCAATATCATAAATGTAGAATGCTCTTTGTAAGTTATACGTTGTAGTATCACTATTAAGAGGTTGCATTACATAACCAGAGATAGGATCTCTTGGTAATGGATTAGTTTTATCTTTATCAATTACAAATCTAACACGATAAGTTCTATCTTGTAAATCTCTTGGGTCAGGAATCCTCTTAAGGAATGTAGTAGGTGTAAAGTTAACAGTATTATACTGTGTATTAGTTGATAATGTAGTATAAATTTGATTAGTAGTTCCACTAACAACAGACAAATACCACCCACCGACTGTGTTAGCAACACCACCGATGGTGTATGTTGTAGCATCATATTGGATTGGTGATCCAGTTGTACCAGCAGCAACACCAGAGACACTAGGTCCATAAGGTGTGATGGTTGCACTTTGAACTGTTGCTGAAGTTGCACCATTAGCAACCAATAAACAATTTAATTTGTCTGCTATTGCACTTGAACCAGTTCCATCCTGTCTTGCTCCGACTGTGAAACCCTGTACTCGTGTTGTTGGTGGTGATGCTTCAACAGTATAACCATATAAGTATAGTCTTGTGCCTGGTATTCCACCTTGACCTGCTAGTGCAGCGTTGATTGTCTTAGTTCTTTGAATATCAATGTTAACCCAGTTAACAGAAGTTTCTTCACCAAAGATTACGTTCCCGTTAACTGTTCCCGTATTGTTTACAGTTAGCGTAAGAACTCTTGTATTTGTATTTACAGATCCGACTGTTGCTCCTACACCAATATTAGTTCCAGAAATTGTCATTCCTTGAATGACCCCGTTGACTGACCCGTCATTTGCTAGTGTAATAGTATTAGCACCACTTGTTCCAGTTGCAGTCGTAGAAATAACATTAAGTGACTTAGGTGGTATGATATGTGTTAATGCACCCGCCTTATCTTTTGAGAATGATTTTGCTTTAAAACCTGCTGCTCTTAATGCTGTGTTACCAAAGTTAGAGTTAGAGTTGGTAATTGACATGTCAGCACCACTCTCAGCAGTGAAGTGACCAAAGTATCCAACAGCGAACACAGAAACTGCCTGTATGAATGAGTCATTAGAACACTTGATATGCTCATGTCCCCATCCCTTTCTATACTCAGCAAATCCATCTAAGTGTGCACCATCACCTGCTGTTGCTACATCATAACTACCAGTTGATGCGTTATATCTTACAAATGCTCTATCGTCTTTTTGTAGTGACAGTCCAGTAAACTGTGCTACAACCATTGATTTGAAACCAGTTGCCTTTGAACCGTTTGCGTGCATACCATTCATACCCCACACACTTCTTAGTGATAGGTTGAATGCATAAGGTGATGCTGAGTCAACAGTATCAATCTCAGTTTTAACAGAAATGTTTGATCCGTTAGCATTACCCGAAGGTTCTGAGGGCATTTGGTAAGTGAATACGTTACCAGATGCAGATGTAACAGTGAATGAACCATTATACAATCCTACATCAGCTTCAGACTGAGGTCCTGTTGAACCTGTGACACCAGATACATTGATGTTTACACCAACAGAGAATCCATGATCTCTTGGGTTATCAAATTCATCAACCGTGAATGCAGTTGCAGTCTGTCCATTTCTAGTAATTTGTAGAACTCTGTATTCATCAGAGATCGGACCAACGATTCTATTTTCTTCTACCCTTGTCTGTATTTGGTCAGTTGCAGGATCACCAGATGTATCAGGAATTGTAGCGAATGCTTTAGATACTTTTTGATAGTAAATCTCTAGGTCAGTTCTTTCAAGAATGTTAGGAACTGCAGAGTAATCTGCATTAGGAACTGTTCCATTTGTGATTAGAGTTGATAAAGTATTTAAACCATCAGCAAACTCAAAACATGTTAGTCTATGATGAGAGAACTTAGGTGGGACAGTTTCTGTACTATCAGGTTTGAAATATACACCTTCTTCTGCACCATCAAAGAATGAGAACTGCCAGAAATATGTTCCACCAGTTACTTTAAATATCGCTGTTCTTGGTGGGACTTGAGCTTCATTATTAATTCCTTTGGCAGCATATGTAGTAGGATAAGGAACATACTTAGGTATAATCTTAGTTCTTCTAAGGTCAGTTCCAACAAGTGAACAACCTCTTGGAACAATAATACCGCCCTCAACCGAGTTATATTTGTAGAGAACATTGTTAGGAGAAGTTAAGTCTAGGTTTGAGTTTGCATCAATAGGTGCAACGTTTGTATATAAAACATCACCAGGTCTATTATCTACTTGATATTCAGCAGGGTAAAGCATGATACTGAAAGCATCAAACTCGTCATTACTCAAACCAACTCTATATGAAAATCTTGCTACTTCTAAGAATGCTCTTTGTAAACTTTTAAATGGTCGCAAAGCAGAGTTTCCCCTATTATCAATTGCATCAGATGCATCGAAATCATCAGGGTTAACGTATATAATACGTCCAGTTCTGGACGTAATAATATTCTTTAGTCTAGTTAGTGACATTACCTATCTGCTTTTTAGTATTTATTGGGATTACGAACCGAATACACGAGTCGTAAGAGCTGTTGAATTATCCTCGAATCCAATCAGACTGAAGACATTGTTTTGAGTTGCACTCTCAACAATAAGTCTCTCACCAGGACCAATAACAAGGGAAGTAATTTTCGCTACTGCGTTATTACCATTGGATACATCTTTTGAAAGATAGTTACCAACCTCAACTGCAGTTGCTGCAACATCAATACTATTGACAGTTACAGTAGTTCTAGTTGCTGTGTTACTTACTGGTACATCTTGGAAGGTATCCGAACCAGCAAAATCTGCTGAATTAAGTCCTTTAATAAGGTATAGAGTGTTTCCACTGTAACTCCTAACAATACCATAAGGTTCAGAAGTTTGTCCTGTTACTGTATAAGTTGCTCCACCAAATGTGAATCCATCAGTAGAGTTTGTCCATGTTCCTTCTTTATCATAGATATAGATCTCATCATATGCATATGCAGTAGATGTAAGAATTAATCTATTTGATCCACCATAACCAGAGTTAGCAGCAGTTCCAACTGTTGTTTCATAAACATAGAACTGTGCAGGTAAACTTGAGTTTGCACTAAAGTCATACTGAATATATGCACCACCAGAACCAGCAGTTCCACTACTTGTTTTACCTGTAGTGTACTCAGTTCCATCATCAGAGTTACCAGCAGTTCCATCAGGACCCCACTGTCCGTTGACAGTTGTAGATAGTGCAAATACCAGACCACTCATAGAGGAGTCTGATACATCAAATCTATATGCTCTGTCACCAAATACTGAAAGATCTTGTCCACCACTACCTGCAACGTTGTCATCAATATACATGCTTTCAGTTCCACCAGAGGGAGTGAAAGTGAAATCATTTGATGCAGCTCCAACACCACCAGATGATACAGTTGCAGTTGCACCACCAGATGCAGTAAGTGAATCACCTGCAACAATCTCTGATCCAGAACCCGCAAGGACTGTAGGACCAACATATAGTGCTACACTTCCCTGTCCAGCTATTACTCCAAATACTGTTGCTGTTGCTGTATTACCACCACTTCCTTTAACTACAGTCTGACCTACAGCAAAAGTTCCTGTAGTAGATTCAACTGTAATCTGTCTTATTGCTACACTCTTAACTGCGATAGATGTAAATGCAGGGATATAAAATGATTCAAATTTTGCTTTCTTTTCACCGTCTGTAGATGTAAGTGCAGCTCCTGCAGTAAGACCTGCTGATAATGGAAATGGAGTTCCAAGGGCAAATCTATATCCAGTTACAATATCACCTTTATGTAATTTGTATGCGTTTGCCGAACCATCAACAGTTACTTTCTGATCATAGTCTTTGATAGCAACATCATATGCTGCTCCTGTGCCATCATTGGCAACAGTTAGCACCGCACTTGCCGATTGTGTAATGGGTGCACCATACAGTAACGTGTTAGTAGTTCCTGCAGGTTTTGATTGTCCTAAGAGTCCTTGGTCTGCCATTTTAATTTAGAATCCTGCGTAAAAGAATTGTTGTTGTCTAGTCTGTCCTGTTAAGTTCTGTGCTCCAATACCTGCACCAAAGCTAACATCTTCTAGCGTAACGTTTTGAGTAGAAAGCAAAGTTGCATCTGCGTCTGGAAACTTAACAGTTCTGTTACCAGTAATATTAGAAGTGTCTACTTGAACTGTGAAGGTTGCTCCACCGCCTGAGTCAACTCGGTCAAACTTGGGATCAATAAGAGTTTTACCTCGCATTGATTGTATTGCTCTCTCAAGAACAATAACATTGTCAACACCTGAGCTATTTAGGTTATTAGTAGGTGGGAATTCTACAACATTGTTGGTTCCTGTGTTAGCATTTGACATGTCAAATGTAAACTTTTTAGTAGCATCAGTTGTATCTGCAAGAATCAAACCTTGAATAGATTTGTTAGATAAAACCTGAGTTGAATCAGTACCTACGAGTGTGACGCTTAGATCAGGAACTGTAATAGTTCTATTAGCAGTTAATGCCGAAGTATTGACCTGTGCATAGAAAGCATTTGCTTCTGCTGTAGGTGCAAATTTTACATCAACAAACTGTTTTGATAGGGCAATTTGTTCTGACTTAGTATCTAATAGAGTAGATACTGTAGCTGTAGGTTCAGCTGTTGTAGTTACTGTGCCTGCATCTGGTAGAAAATAAGATCGTCTAGTGCTTAAAGAAGTTGCCCAGTTAAGTTGGAAAATTGCTTCTTCATTACCATCAGTTACAACAAAATTATCCTCATCAATAAGAATAGTTTTATTTCTTAGTGTTTGTTGTGTATCATCACCAACTAAGACTGTGCCATTACCAGAGGTAATAGCAGGTAATGTCATAATTCTGGTATTAGTTCCCGTTCCAATGTTACTGATTTCAAATCTTGCTTTAGGTCCTTGAGAATCCTCAAGAATAAAAGAACTGTCATCTACAACAAATTGTCCCGTTACTTTTACAGATCCCGTTCCTTTGGGTGAGAAAACAATATCAGAGTTATCTCTAGTGTCATCTACCGCAGTAACATATAAAGACGCACTTGTCGAACTATTGACAATGCGAGTCATGTACAAACCACCATCTCCAAATGACATACCGAGTTGGTCATACGCTGATTGGTAGAGACCACTGTCTCTGTCCAAATCGAAGCACAAACCAGGTGCGTCCTTTGTACCTTGTGATACTCCCTTAAAGAGTTGATTTACTTTTGCTTTTCTGTTGGGAATCAAAGGGTCGGATACAACCACTGGCAGAATTGCTTCTCCAGACAGGTTAGAGTCCGAAATTGTTTCCAACTGAGAAATCTTCTTAGTTCCCACGAATAATTACACTATTTCCTACAGGGTTATTTATACAGATTCATCTGCTTCTTCTTCTTTAGTTTTATAAGCCCACTCATCTGTGTGACCCACTGACCACCATTTAGGTAATGTTTCAACAGCATAGTTTTGTGTGCATACTTTAAAGTCAGGTTTTTTCATATTATCATTGTCAATCAAACTATTATCGAAGAACTGACATCTGTTATTTGGTTGTGCTGCAAACTGTCCGTTATCCAATGCAATAATGTTAAATGTCTTATGCTCTGGATCATGTTCTGAGAAGTTTGTATCTAGAACAGAAAAGTCTGGATGTGCAGTATCAATAGTAAATTCATACTCTCCAGAGTGCATTTGTTTGTCCTTACCGAAGAACTGACATCTTCCTAGAATAGGTTTCTCAACTACAGTAATATTGTAGTCAAAGCAATCCCATAGTTCTAATACATCTAATGGTAGTTGATTATCTACATCATAATCCTCTTTCCATACAAATGCACTGAGTGGTAACTTATCGAAAAGTGCACCATAGTCAGTTAATAATGTCTCAAAGTATAATGCTTTCGCTTGTATACTTCTCACCGAGATCCAAAGACCTGGTGTAATTTCTCCGTGACCTTTTTCAAGATCGTATAAGTACTCTTTCTTTACCCAGACTTTTCTTGGGGGCAAAGGATGCACTAAGTATGCCATAACAAATTGATTACTTAATTTTATTTAGACAAAAAAAGAGAAGTGCTTCCCACACACTTCTCGTAAAACAAACACTTACTTTTAACAAAAGGGGGCACTCTTTCTACTGAGAGATCTTTTGTACTCCCCCCACGTTTTATAATATAACACCATTTGATCAGGATGTCAAGCTTTACTTTTTAAATACTCCAACTTTTGCAAGGAGGTAAATTGATAGTACAGTCCAGAAGACTACTTCTAATCCAATGTTATTCATTGTTGTTTTTCATAAATTGTTGTTTGAATTCTTCAACCTGATCAATCACATCCTCTGATATAGGAGGACCTGATTGAGCTATTGGTGCCAATAACACTGCTCTACCATCTTCACGTTCAATTCTCCAGACAGTTCTATTACGTTCACACATAGTAATTAAAAACTCTAAGTGCTGAGACGCTTCTTCTTCTGTGACATTGATAGGTGGATTCATTGCTCGGCAAAACAGTAAGTGACTAAATCGGAATCAAAATCATTGACAATCTGAGATACAGTTTCTGCAAATCCTTCAGCACCTGCTTTAGTCCATTGCCAATCAATAATGTTGTCATATCCTTCATTATCTAGGATCTTTACAGACCTACGAGAGAAATCAATGAATACATGTTCAACTTGTGTGTCCATAAGTTCCATAATCATTTAAGGTAGATTCCTATAGCCGCTTATGCTGAACCTACCAAAGGGCATAACCGCAGCCAGTATTTCTCTGACAAATTTATTATAGTGTATCCGAGGTCAACTGTCAAGGATCAATTCAAGAATATGCTTGCTGCTGTCAGTTTCATAACTGCACCTGCTGTAAGATTCATTGCAGCACCTGCTGTGATAGAAGTAGCAGTGGAAGAATTCATTGAAATAGCACCTGCAGCAACGTTTACGTTAAACAGACCTGTAAGAACATTATTATTATATCCAGTAGCACCAGAGGTAACAGATATCGGACCTGCAGGGTTAGCAACGATATATCTGGGTATAGCATCACTGGCAGATCCCGCAGGTGTCATAACAGTTTCACAAGAACCACCGATCTTTCTGATAATACCTGCTTTAATCTTTGGAATAGGTGAAGGAGGGAAGTTAATAGTTTCAAATAATGTAGTTGTAGCAATGGTAATAGCATTATCTGCTGAAAGAATCATTTCTGCAGCACTACATGTTTGTTGTGATGAAGAGTTCTCAAAAATACTACCAGTAATTTTAGTTGATGTAGATGCTAGATTACACTCAGCACCTTGTAATTCAAACTTAGCACCAACAACACTCATATCAATATCAGATCCAAACTTAATAGTATGTTTTTGAACTCTACTATTCTTACTATTACCATTTTTATCAACGACCTTAGGAGATCCTTCTGCATCCATTAAGAAAGCACCACCAACTTCAATATGACAATCACCAGTAACTTTTAAGAAATAGTCGCCATCAATAGTACGAACATAATCACCATCAATCTGTGAGCAATCGTCACCATGAACTTCCTTTGTATAGTTACCTGCAAAAGAAGAGTGATCTGCAACTAAAACTGCATCATCATTATTACCACCAGTTTGTTTTTTAAGATACTCTGTGTATTGAGTTTCTAACTGTTCATCAGATAAATCTGGATTTTGTTTCCTTTTTTCCTGTAACCATTTCCACTTAGCATGTTCTTTATTGTTAAGTTTTATTGATGTATGTGTAGTTCCGTTTTCATTCTTTCTTTGAGTTCCTTCTCTACCAGGTGTTCCAACATATAAATCATATGCACCATTGATATATGTGGTAGCAGTCTGAATGTATGGATCTGCTTTATTGAATATATTATCAATCAGACCACCTTGATCGTTATCACCACATTTACCTACACTACGTCCTCTAATTTTATTAATACTTGCTAATTCACTTTCAGTACAATGTGTGACACCAAATAAAGGATACCAACCAACAGTATCTTTACCACCATCAACAGGTCTATTACAATTACCCGCAGTAAATTTGATGAATAATGCCATCAATCCAGTTATTGATGTGATTCCTTTTGTAAACAAGTCAGTGCCTGCTTCAAAAATTGCTGTTCCTTTTTCCCAAGCATCGATAATTTCTTTTGCTTTACCAATACCATCTACAATAGTTTTTACACTACTAACAATTCCTGATGCCTTGTTAAGAATAGATTGAACATTACAAATAATATCATCAATTACCTTTTGAACACTCTGTAAGACCATTGATGCTTTATCAATGAGACCATTTAAAAAATCATTTAAAATATTTGTTACTGATGCAACAGGATTAGCAATATAACCCAGTAATTGACTATCAATAACACATAACTGACTTAGAATCTGTGTGACTGCTGTTTGAATTGTAGAGAAAACAACAAATGGAATACCAGTAGCACCTGCTAATAAACTTACAACATCTAATTGTTCTGCTAGATTTGCTAGTGATTGTCTGATAGCACCAATTACCTGTGTGAATATAGCACCTAAGAAGTTTTGTAATTTTGCTGTAAGTTGCTTGGCAGTTACAAGTTTACCTGTAACCATGTCAATAAACTCACCATCCTTTTCAGTTTTTATTAGAGAAGCTGCTGTTTCTGAAATATCTTCTATAAGGTAAGATAACTTATATTCTAATGAACCAAACGGTCCTTTAACACCATTTGCTGTAGGAATTGGTGAAGTAGGATCTTTTGGTTTGACTGGATTAAAAGTACCACCTGACATACCAACAGCGTTACCGATATTATCAGGAGAACCATTACCGCCAGGACTTGTAGTCTTCATACCTGGCAACGCAACTGTGTTAGCATCACCTTGACGTAAATATCCTTCACCTTGTGATGTTGCTAGTGAATCATTTACGTTTGTAGGATGTTTAGCAGCATGGTTAACACCAACACCATCTTCAAACTTCTCACCTGTAAAAGCAAACTGTTGTTTAGTTCTGGTATCAGAAGATTTAGTTACACGCAAGACACCAATAACTATAGGCATCTGTGCATTTTCTCCATCCATGAAGAAACCCATGACAATAGCACCAGGTTGAAGTTGTCCAGAACTCTCACCTTGTCCATCATTACCTGGTTGTGATGTATGTTGTAATACTGTTGCCCAAGGTAGTTTGTCAGTAGGAAGATCAGCCGTCGTTCCTCCCTGTACATTAGTATAGTATCCCAGAATCCTAGTCTTTACTCGACCAAGTTCCATAGGATCTTCGTTGTCTTCTACTTCACCAACCCACCAGAAAAACCCGTCTTTACCTACGAAATTGACCGTGGGTTCATTAATAATACCATCAATAGTCGCTGCCATTCTTCACACGATGTTTCTTAGTATTTAGCAAGTCTAGTGAACTTGTAAAAATGGTCACTACCCCAAACTAGGTTACCTTCCTTGTCTCGTCCTTGATCTGCACTATGTAACTCATCTCCAAATAGTATTATTTGAGAACTAACTACAGCACCACCCATGACACATTGCCCTTCTGCAAATAATCTACCTTCCCATCTATTGTCATATTCGACAAATAGCATGTCGCATCCTTGTCTTTTAGTTCCATCTTCACTATAATTTTCCATTAAAAAAGAGTCCTCCCTTATAAGAGACATTTTATGTCTCCCACTACGATAAGGTTTGTTGGGACCCTCTTTTCTGTAATAATTTTTTGAAGTATACCAAGTTTGATCTACATCACTATAGTCTATACCCCATTCTAATTCTACAGAGGCAAATCCTAAAGGATTAGATTGTGCTTGGTATCTATTTGTCCAATGACCTAAAAGTGCATCACTAAAGTCAATCGTCATACACTAAGCATTCTGGCTCTTCTGGATTCTGGTCACACCATAGTTCAAGTGCATTAGGATCATGATGATCTCCTGCTTCAATCTCTTTCTTATGATGTTCTGCGTAATCCACTAGATCATGTAGTTCTACTTTAGCATGTCTGCGTGCTGCAGGATTTGCTAATGGATCATCTATGATTGCCTTATCTGCTTCGATATGGTCTTCTATACTTTTCATTTTAGTACCTCGTTGATACAGAACTATTTATACTTGCATACTGTCTTTCAGGAGATTTAACTCTGTTACTAGAGATGATCCTGAAGTTTTATGCGAGACTGCTCCTATAATATAACGTCCACTATACTTTTTGTCAACTTTTGTGCCACCAGCACCCTTTGTATTTGAGGGAATAATAATATTAACTCCGCAACCAGCATACAAATCTAAATTACCAGGAATGTTTACAACAAGTTGAACATTCTTTAAGGAATCTATACGCATCCATTGATATGCTTGGAGTTCTACTATTTGTTCATAATTTCTTTGAGGATTATTTTTAAATTTAGGATCAAATATTTGATTTGGAATCATTTCATATCTAACACGTTTAGGAGTATTAACATATTCTCTAATTTCTTCATCAAGAAGTTGATTAGGATTTTTTGCTCCACTACCACTCATATGCTCCATCTTACCCCATAAATCTTTAATTTTATATTTGTAAGAATCTGCAGACAAGTCAGTGCTACTTCCAAATCTAGACCTAGTAATAAATGTGGGATCGAATCCTACGCTATATCCTGCAAAATTACCATGTCTTAGTCCCATTAAAAAGTTTCTCTCTTTAGGAAATGATACGCCAGTAATACTAAACTGAGCTTCAGATGGATTAGTAAATGCTTTAGGTGTATAAGTGTAAGTATACATTTTTACATCACCCATTTCAGTATTTGGATTAGTAGGTTTAGTTTTTTGCTTATTAGCAAGATTGATCATACTGTCTATAGACTTATAATGAAATCCTAATGCATTTTCAAAAAAGGCAAAACCATTTTGTAATTGTTTACCTTTACCAGACTTACGAATACTTCGTTGTGACATCCAATAAATTAAATCAAAAGGTCTCCAATTAGGAGATATAAAAGTTTGTTTATTTAAAGTTTTTTCTAAGTATAGTTTTTTAGCAGAATTGATATATTTTTTACCCATTAAAGTTTTAATGATTTCAGTAGCTTCAGTTTTATTACTAAATATAGTCTCAGAATTACCAAATACATTCAATACTTCATTTCTAGTATATTCATCAGAAACACACTCAACAATAAAAACTTCATTACTTTGATTAGTTCTGACTCTTGCATCAATTTGATATGATCTAAAGAAATAAGTTCTATCAACAATGCTAGTTTTAAGTTGTAATGCAAATTCTTCAGATCCTGTAAGAGATTGTAATATACCAGCAGAATCTTCAAGTACCAATCTCATTTCCATGCAAGTGGTAGAAATACTTTCATAGACTTCAAATCCTCTTACGAATGAAGATAAATCTGCATCACCCTGTTTAGTTGATTTTTTCTTACGATTCTTGTACATGAACAATTTAAAATCAACTTCACCAGTATTTGATCTTGATATAGAACCTACTCTATCTTGTATGACTTTGCTCAACTGAAGATACCTCTCAAAGGATTGTTAAATGAATTAAGAACAGCAACCGCAGTTCTTAGAACTGTTCCTGTTGTTCCACCAACGTTTGCAAATGATCCACCACCTGCTTGTGCACCTAGTAAAGAACGTATACCTGCTTCTGCTTTTTGGATAAAGAGACGATTATTTCCATTAGATGATTCTACAGCAGACAATGCCATCTGTACAATCTCAGTGGTTCTATTGTTAATTTCTCTCCTTGCTGCATTACGTTGCTCTGTGACTCTACGGATCCTTGCTTGCTCTTCATAAGTAGAGGCATTTCTTTTTGTTTTACCACTCTTAAACATAGAGTTATTAGCAGGTGTTGCTGATCCACCCATCATACCTAGGTTACCTAGAATATCTGCAGCTCCACCACTACCACCAACATTACCACCACCAAATGCTTCTCCTAAAGTTTCATTTAAATTCATATTTTTAAGGAAGTTGGCAAAACCAGCACCATCCATTCCAACCATAGGACGACCTCCACCACCAGTATCTGTCTTTGTAGACCTAGACATTGGGAATGATTTACCACCAAAAGGAGAAAGAATAGGTGTTTTACCAGAACCCTTTCCAACATAATCATAGTGACCACCATTAGGACCTAGTGCATATCCATATTTCCATCCATAGCGAGCACCATTTGCTCTCATCCATTGATGAGAAGATCCAGATAGATCGAGTCCTTCACCATATAAGTGTACAGAATTCTCATGTCCACCAACTTTTGAATTGTGTTTAATACTTCTACCACTACTTGCTACATCTGTTGCACTAACTTGACCTTTAGAGTCCATCATCATCTGCATAAATGCAGACGCTGCAGGTTGTGATAAAACTACAGGACGACCATGAGCATCAGTAACTCCTTTGATACCCCATCCTGTTCCTGTTTCTGGATGACCAGAAGGAATAACAGAAAGAGATCCAAGATTTGAAGCTATAGCTGTCTTTTTATCTCTCTTTCCCTCTTCAACGTCTAATACACTAGACATTTCAGAAGCACCTGCAGGTTGAGCACCTAACAGCATATTAAATACACCACCAAATAATCCAGCTTTTTTAGATTCTGGATCTTTAGGAATAGTAATTCCTTTATTAAGTAGATACTCTCCTACACCAACAAGACCTTTGTTTTGAATTAAAGCAACTGTAACAGGACCACGACGACCAACTTGAGTATAGTAAAGACTATTTTTTAATTCCGCACCAGCAGTTTTATAATCACCTTTTTGAATAGCAGCCATCATCATTGGGAAGTCTTGATACCACTGAGGACCCATATTAAATGTAAGATCAATCATTGCTGCTTTTTGCTGCAATGACATTTTGTCATAACCAGGTATATTTTGAGCAGCCCGCTTATGATGTATATAATCCTTTTCAAATAACTGATTAGCGTATGCTTTACTGATAGTGTCAGGCATCTTAGATCCTGGTGTAACCAGATGTCCATAACCAATAGTAGGATGACCTTCTGAATCAATGTATTTGTTTAGTCTTAGTCCTTCATTTTCTTTGACCATTTTCTTGGCAAAACCATCAAGAACACCACCACCAGACATGAAACCCATTGATGATGCTTCTGCTAGTCTTGAAGATAATAGACCAGGCATTTGTTTAGTTGCGGGTGTATCAAATGGAACTACAAATGCACTACCATCAGATTTTGTCGCAACGTACTCAGTTCCATGTCCAATAAAATCGGGTTTAGAACCATCTAGAGATACAGGATACCCTGACTGAGGACCAGAAATCCAACCACCTTTAGCATACCCATTTAAATAGCCTCCTTTTGCAAATCCATAACTTTTTGTTTGACCTGTTTCTAAATAATGAATTAATTCATCAATTTCGCTTCCTTTTCCAAATAATTTATCAAAGAAGTTTAGATCCTCTTTTTGTTGTCGAAGATCTGCTATTCTTTGTTCTTTAGTTTGAGTTACCCCTTGGTCATCTACTTCTCCTATCCCTTCTTCTATTGCTCTTTCGTTTGCATCAACAGATCCAGGTAAAACTTTAGGTATGTATTTACCTGCAGTGAAAAGAGCTACCCCACCAGCAATAGCAATTAACGGATGAGCTGCAAGTTTTGCTGCAGCAGTCATTAATCCTCTATTGAAGAATATTAGCACATTTTTGAATGTATTAACCATTCCTAAAGGATTGGTGAGTAAACCAATTCCTAACCAAGCTGCACCCAACCCCTTTAATGCGGTGAAGAGACCTCCGATTCTTTCTCTAAGGGTAGATTCATCTGATAATAAATCATACAATCCATTAATAGTATTATTAATGGCAAATTTTGACCATCCAGCTATAAATTTAAAAACCTTTCCAAGAGTTTCTATAATTGATACTACCTTATCTTGATTTTCTGGATTAGAAAGCCATTTAAGAGCTGGAAGAAGTATAGCAAATTTTAGGAATGACCCAATTAGATTCATCAAAGATTCCATGAAACTAGGAAGCTTTCCTTTGAAGAGTGAATCAAAACCTTTAAATTTCTTTATTTTTTCGGGTTTTTGGAAAACTGGTTTAAATGTTTGTTTTGCTCTTTGTCTTTCTGCTTCTAATAAAGATAACTGTGATGTTCTGATATCTTTTACAACTGCACCTAAAGAATTTACTGTTGATCCTAATCTATTAGTTGCAGTTGTCTGCAATTTAATAGTTTTAGTTAACTGTACATTCTTCCTCGAACTACGAGTCGCAGCTCCACCTCGTGTTTGACCACCATCGGGATCTACGAACTTGTAAAAATTAATTTTGGCACCTGTTTTATTTAATGCCATTTATCACCTCGATTGTGTAGAAGATGGTGCAACAAGATAAGTATCACCGCTATTTATAGGAACTGGAGTAGGTGCAGCAATTAACTTCTCAACAATTAAAGGAACTGGTAAGAATTCTATAGCAGTTTGCATAGCATATTCAGCGTTGAACTTATTATTACGAAGTAATGATCTACCCTTATCCAATACACCTAAGATTCTAGGATCGACTCCTAACTCAGGTGCTAACTCTCTCAATCCTTGCGTTACATCACCAGATTGATGACCAGCAAGTATAGCATTGTATATACCTTTCATACCTGCTCTATCTGCTACAGATCCTATGGCATTCATAGCAGAGAACTGATATCCTTCTGCACCAAGAATCTTAGCCATGCCAGGTATATTCATAATATTAGGAACATTCTTTAAAAGACCTTGAACACCAGGTACTGCTCCTAAAATACCTTGTAATTGATTCTTCTCTAACCAGTTACCAAAATTCTCAATACCACCTGATAAACCTGGCATCATACCAACGACTTCACCAATAGCACCACCCATATTACCACCTAAGAGTTGCATACCAATTCTACCCATTTTACTGCTAGTAACATTATTATACAAATTAGAAAAAGTTCCACTCAGTCTCCCAAAGAGATTGGCACCCTTAGTATAAAGATTAGAAATACCTCGACCAAACTTACTCATACGCAAGTTCATCAACCAGTTTGGAGTGTCAACTACTGATCTTGCAGTAGAACCAATCGCAGCAAAATTACCTACAGCACCAATACCACTGGTAATAGCACCCATAATATTTCCTTGAGATAAGGCAGTAACAGCGTTTATTGCTTGAACTATAGGACCAACGCCAGGAATAAATGATAACGCTGTATTTACTATAGGATTACTAACAACCTTAACAGCTGTATTAACAACACCACTAACTACATTTGATACAGTGTTAACAACACCGCTAACTGCTCTTCCAATACTTTTAACCAAACCACCTATGAATAACTGAGGTAATTCACCACCGTGCTCAAGACCAAAGAACCCTAAACCAAATAAACCTTTTTTCTTGGTTTCTGGTTTCTTATAATTTATTTCGGGTAATTTTTGAGGTGTTTCAGTAAGTTTCTTTGAATAATCAAGTGCTGCTGTTAATTTTTCAACTTTAGGTTTATCAGGACCTACAAAAATATTACCAAATCCTAATGTCAGTGTATTTTGCCACCAATTTAAACCTTTTTTACTATTCTCCTTAGCTAACTCATCTTCATAGTGTTTGACTGTTGCCTCACTACCTTCTCTTAAAAATCTCTCTTGAACCCCCTCCTGCATCTTCTTTTCTTGCGATCTCTTTAGGGGATCGAAGATAAGCGTATCAGTAATTTTATTAAGACTCCACTCTGCAGCCATAGTAACAGGTAGAGCAAGAAGACCAGGACCAGGTTTTACATTTTTGATATTTTTAGCTATTCCTGAGGTCACTGATGGTTTAATACCACCAGTTACATTAGGTTTTTTCTTAAGAAGATTAGTAAAGAAATTACCAGATGGTTTAACACCACCACTTACAGTAGGTTTCTTTTTAAATGCATTAGTAATTTGTTTAACAAGACTTGGTTTTGAACCTGATCCTGAGATAGGTGTTTTGGGTTTTAATTTATTGAAAAACTCACGAACGCTTCTCAAAGGACCTGTTGATGCTCCACCACTGGTAGTTGGTACCTTTCTACCTCTATTAAATAGACCTTTATTCTTAGGATTGATTTTCTTAGTAAAACCCTTGGGTAAACATCCCTTTGCTCTACTAAGAACACCAGCACCACTGATAATATTTGCTAATAATATGATATCAGTAATAATGCTGAATGGATTCATCAGGTATTTCAACCCAATGATACCTACCATCATTTTACCAAGACCCTCTACTCTTCCAAGGAAAGAAGATTCACTACCAAATAGTTGATCCATACCTCCCAGAAGATTATCTCCGATAATCCACTTACCAAAACCATATATTTTTTCAAATACAAAAGAGGTTTTTTCTAAAAATGTAGATAATGCTTCTATATTTTTCTCATCTTCTGCCCATTTAAGCAGATCATTCATTAATGCAAGAGCACCAATCTTTATAAAAAGATCAACAAATGGTTGTAATGCTTTGCCAAGCCATCCAAATGTGCCCTTAAGGAAACTTCCAAAGTCCTTTGGTTTATATTTTATTTTACTTTTCTTTTTAAAATATTCTGATAAATTCTTCTTTCCTGCAATTCTTTCTTGGAGGTTCTCTGCCTCCATATCCATTTGTCTTCTTTTTTCCCTTCTTTCTGCTATTTCAGCTCTATCAGCTGCCTTTACTCTTAAATTTGTAATTTTGTTTATATCTACAACCTGAGTACCTATACCAGTTATAGCTATTCCTAATCTATTTGAAGAAAGCAACGATTGTCTGGCTGCAGCAATTTCTGGAGCAGTTGATTTACCTGCACCAGGATTAACAAACTTGTAGACTTGTAACTTAGCCATTTACTATTGTGCTTGTTGCTCCTTCATTCGTTTTTCTTCCTCTTTTAGGAAATTGACCAACATGTTGACATACAACTCCTTTTCCCAAGGCATGAGATTGTCAATATATTGCATATCCCATTTATGATGATGAATTAAAGCAAAATTGCTTTCATAATAGCCTTTTAGGTCTTGATGAAGGAGTGCTATGCGAAAAAAGACGCTAATCCTTCCAGAACTACTTCACTTTCAACACTTGTATTAGGATTAGTAACTGTAACGGTATGAGACAGTTTAGGCATAGTTTCAAAAAACTTTTGAATCATAGTGAACTGTTTAGTGTCCATTGAATCAAAAAATTCAAGAATCTCTTTTTTAGGTGTATCTGCACAATCATATACTTGTTCAGTATCAGAGATTGTTTCGAGACAAGTTGCTGCCATATCAAAAACCTGATCCATACCAGCTTCCTCACCAGTAAAGTTCATTTGGATAAAAGTATCCAGTTTTGGATATCCCATAGTAATAGTCACTTCATCAGAAATCTTCATATCCTTCTTATGTCCTCTAGTTTTAGAGACTTTGATTTGATCCAAAGGAATTTCGACTTCGACAGGAGTTTCTCCATCATCAGGGCAAATTACTGATAGTTTAATAGTTTCACCAACAGATTTAGTTCTAATCTGTAGAAAAACGTATTCTATATCAAATGTTGGTAGTTTATCAACATCTTTAATATCAGTACATGCTGTAATAATGTCTGTGACTGCTGTAATTAGTTCTGACTGTTCTCCAGATTCAGTTGCTAGTAGTAGAAGTTTCTCTTCTTTTACCAAGAAAGGTCTGTAATTTACAGTCCTTCCATCAGAAGGCAACTTAATTTTGTACTTGGGTACATTCAGTTTTGGTAATGCCATGAAATTATTATTCAATTCAGTAACTTTATTTAGCCAAAAACCCTAGGGGTCATTTTTTTGTCGGACTTTTTTTTGCGGTTTTCTGGGAAATAAAAGTTGAATTTCGTTTTAGAAGTCTCCTACTGAATTGTTAACCAACTGAGGTAAGAACTCAGCACTCTGTGAAGTATTTACTCTGTGTTTGTATCTTCCATCATCAGTGAAGTCATCTTCAACAGCAACACGGTATCTTTCATATAAAAATCCAACAGTCAGAGTAGTTACTCTTGAAGTGTCATTGTTTAATTGAATAGACCCTATATTATATGGAAATAAATTACGAATCTCATACATCGCTGTCACTTTATGTTTTTTAAAATTATATATTGGATCTCCTGTGTTTTTATTGATAAAACCTAGCATCTTTGCATCTGTATTAACATATTCACCTCCACCTCTCTCCCATTTGTAAATTCTCAAGGAAGGACAAATATAATTATCATAAAATTCTGTATATTGATTTGCATCAGGAGCCATTCTAGATACCCATCTCTCAAAGAATATACGAGTCTGTTGAGATTTAGGCATGATGAAGGTCATATTCAACTGACTATATGCTGCAGAAGTTGCATATTTAACAGCAGTACCAACGTTTTGAACTGCTCCAGTTGTTACTTGTTTACTAGGTAGGTTAACTGATTGACAATATAAATTTAATAAATTTCTCATGTTACCTACACCAGGATCCAATCTCGTAGTTTTACTTCCTCCCCGTATAGTGAGATTGTTTTGTAAAATTCTTGGTGCTGCAAAATGAACCGAAAATAAGTTACCTAAACTCGGTGATTGATCATACTGCTTACTAAACGCAAGAAATTCTTGGTAAGAAGGATATGCAGCTTCTTCCTTGTTTTGAAGTCCACTACCACCACCAGGATTACTTCCTGTTGTTATTGTATTAACTGCACCTAGAACGCCTGCAAATAATGGTCCTAAAATCATTAGATTTTCAACTCCTTCTCTGTGATTAGTTTAAATTCCCAGTTGTTGTCTTTGCAGAACTCGGTTGCTGCTTTCCACTTTGCTTGGTTGACACTCCATGTAACAACCTCATTAACATAACGTTTCGTGATCCTTTTTTGTGTTTTAGGTTCCTTTGTTTGTTTTAAAGGTTTAACCTCAACTAAATACTTCCTGTTCTGGATTTTAACGTAAAAATCTGGAAAGTATCTATGTCTTCTACCATCAACAGGAGAAACATAAGGGATTATGATCTCTTCACTACCCCACTCTTCTATAGAAGGGGTATAATCACACCATTTCATGAATTTATATTCCCAAGATGACCTATAAACGACGTTGGATGCGTCACCTTTGTACTTTCTTGGAAAGTTAGGTCGATATTTCCCTTGATATCGCATAAATACATAAAGATCCCATAATATTTAGGCACTTTACCCTTGTCAACATTTTCAGACAACAGTCTTTATAATCTCACCATGAGGTATCCTTTCAAGTCTCCTGTATCTTCTAGGGAGAACTTCCTAGGAGATGATGCCACGGGTGCTACTGGAATGACTGATTATTTAAAGATTCGTCGTCAAAGAACAACTTATAAAGATGGAAAATATTATGGAGCAAATAATGATTATATTCCCAATTCAAACGCAGTAAAGACTCAACATAGATCCACTGTTTACATATCAATACCAGGAGGAATTAATGCTCAGTATCAACCAGTATATCGTCAGGTTAATTTAGGTGTTGGTGGAGTAGCTGCTCTTGACGCACTAAATTCTGGAGCAAATTCAGATGATTTAGCTATGGCTGTTAGAAATGCAGCAAGTGCAATTAGACCAGAGTTTATGGCAAGTGCTCTTTCTCAAGGTGCTAATGCTATATCTGGATTCTTTGGTGTTCAAGGTAACATAGATGCAAATGCTTTACAGGGTTTAAGTACAGGAAAAGTTTTCAACCCATATACTGAACAACTCTTTAGTCAAATGAACTTTAGAAACCATAGCTTCAGTTTTAAAATGCTGGCAAGAAACTATAGAGAAGCAAGAGAGATTAGAAATATACTTCAATATCTAAAAGTAGGTTCTCACCCCAAACTTACGAGTGATGGAGGAGACATTGAATTATTTAAACGGTTGGGAGCAGGTGATGTATCTCAAGAGGATGGTAACAGCCTTGCAGACCCAAACAAATTTACACAAGGAGCTAATGATGATCTTGCGGATATTATTAATGGAGATTCTACAGGAAGATTCTTTGAAATACCTGATCACTATGACTTAGATTATGTTCGTATGGATCCTGATATGCTCCTAGATACAAGTAATGGTTTAGATCCAGATTCTTCTTTGACTCAAAGATTACATTATAAAATGCAAGCTTGTGTTTGTTCTGGAATTAATATTAACTATACCCCCGATAATCAATATACATCATTCAAAACTGTAAACGGTTCAATGATTCAAGTACCAGCAATTAGTTTGAACATACAGTTCACAGAAGTTAAACTTCTAAATCAAAAAGATATCATAGCAGGTTTCTAACATGGCATATTTCGATTTTCTACCTAATGTTTACGTTGGCAAAGGTGTCAACCAAGATGAGTCATACAAATATCAATTAGTTAAAAATATCTTTAGAAGGATTACACCTAGAGAAGATCTAGATAGATACACAACATTATTTGAGAGAGTTCCGATTCCACCTAGTGCCAAACCATCTGACGTTGCTGATACACTTTTCAATGATCCATTTTTAGATTGGGTTGTATTGATAACCAATAACATAACAGATGTGTATGAGCAGTGGCCAAAGACAGAAACAGAATTACAAAATTATGTGAATACTAATTATAGTGATCCAGATAGTGTTCATCACTATGAAACTAATGAAGTATTATATAATGATGTTGTTTTTATAAAGGCAGGATTACAAGTCAATTCTACTTGGAGAACTACTCTTCCAGACGGAACTACATTAAGTGAAGTAGATTCAATTTATCCTGTGTCAAACTATGAGCATGAGACTTATATCAATGAACAAAAACGTTTTATATTAGTGCCTACACAACAGATACTTAATAAATTTATTGATGAGTTTGAAGAACTTGTTGCTTATGATGCACACTCAGAACTAGATTCATCAGGTAATAAGAAAACACCTCTCAGTATAACATCTAGGTTTACTAATCAAGCAGGTTCTGCTGTTGGTTCTACAGGTTTATTAACAGCTCCTACAGGTGCAGTCACATCATATGACTTCGGACCTACTACAGCAGGTGTATCTTCTGGAACAACAACAGTAAGTAATACAGGTACAACAACAACTGCTACCACCAGCACAACAAGTACAAGTAGTAGCAGCAGTAGTTCTTCGTCTTCTTCGAGTTCTTCTTCCAGTTCCTCTAGTTCTTCTAGTTCAAGTTCAAGTTCTAGCGGTTCTTCTGGATCTGGATATGGTGGATACTAAAATAATTCTTTCATAATATACTCTTTAGATAATATAGGATCATCAAACATATCTAATTGTATTTGGTCAGCATCTACCTCAACATCATCTTTATTCTTACGACAATGTAACCAATAGTATGTGCTATCTTCTCTCTTGTAAAAATAACTGGTGTTATGTGAGTCAAGACAAAAGCAAGAAATCATATGAGGATATGTAATCTTACGGTTAGGATCTGGTTTAGTTGACTTACCCATACTTCCATACATGGGTTCCTTACCACTACCATGAGCAGTAGGTGTGTCTCTTATGACATGCCAATCATACCCTGTCATTTATCATCATCATATTGTTTTAGGACTACAACTGGTGCAATCACTTGATGGAATTCACGAAAGTATTCCATTCGATCTTTTGCGTATTTTCTTTCTTCTTGTTTCTTTTTCTTAGGCATTAGAAGGAAGCTTCCAGATCACATACTTCATCATGACATATAGAGTATGTTATGTCATCCTTCCAATAAGAAGTATATAGTTTATCCCATATTAAAGTAAACTCCTCTATTGTCAGATTCTTAAAGAGGACTTTCTCTTGAAAGTAAATGTGATAACTTTGTGTCATTCTCCTAGTGTGTGAATTACTGGTTTTTCATGTAGTAATACTTTATATAGTTCCGATACTTCTGCTGCAGATACTGGTATAAATTCTAGTTTAGAATCAAATCCTTCATACCTCTTTGCCTGATTGATTACTATTGAACCCTCTTCACCAGACTGTGATCTATGATATGTTTGTTTAGGAATTATTAACGCACCACTGTGTACATTTAAACTGACTATGTGATATGGATACTTCCATTCAAAGTTTACCAACTCAAACGTCCTCTCTCCCGACACAACTCTGTTGTAGTCATCTTGGCATCCGTGTATGTAGAATTGTTTTGCACCCACCATGTCATTAGGAGGAGATGTAGCTGCCCCAGTATGAACAACAAGATCACTAGCGTTCGATTCTTCCACAGATATGTCATAAAAAATTACGTCATCAGTTTCTCTAAAAACTCTATGTTTTTGGAAATGTATGTCACTCATAAAAAAACTAAAGGGGTCAAAATTTTGTCGGAGTTTTTTTTGCGGTTATCTGGTAATCAAAAGTTGATTTCAGATACCAGAACCAACATAAGGTTTAGCAGGTATGTCTCCATCACCCTCGTCCTCATCCTCTTCTTCTATCTCTTGTATGCGTGCGTCTAATGATTGCATCAGTGTTTCATCATCATAATCCTCACGTCTATCCAATTCTGGATGAGTCATTCTAGTTACCATCCTCGTAGGTGTGTATGCTTTCATCACTTCACCATAAGTCTTAACTGGTTTACGATTCATTTCTTTTTGAATATCTGTCATACTTTTAAACATAAAAGCAAACGTAGCACCGAATAATGCTACGAAAAATACAAGGTATATGAATACTGTTACGTCGTTCATCGATTGAATAGTTTTTGTATTGGTACTTGTTTTAATTTATCTATTACATCCACTTCAACTCTGTCAACAATTTTATCAAGAACATCAATATCAATCTGCATGAATGGTGGAATGATACCTAACAATCTTAACAAACCATCTACAAATAGTGCGAGTGCTGTGAACCCTAGAATCATAGAGATAACCGTTGCGTCTCTATTATGCTTACGCATTGACTCTTCATCAATTCTTCTTGCTTCAGCAACTGCTACTTCAACTGCATGAGCAATCATCCTATCTACTTCTTCTTTAGTATAAGCATATTTTTTTATTCTTTCCTCTGTCAAAGATGTAACCTCCGTTAATGGAAAATCTCTTAGTAATGTCTTTACCATTATCCTCCTGCCATGTCACAACCTACAGTGCTACCGACTAATACACCTAAAGGAATTGCCCACCATCTACCATCACCTCTTGACATTGCTGCAGCAGCACCGCCACCTACCAATGCACCAGCGATCTTACCATCACCACATTCATTTCCATCAACTGAGGGTGTTCTTACCCATGGAGTTGTATGGGAAGGTCTGTATCCAGTTGTGTAACCACTACAAGGAATTCTTACCTTTTCTCTGTGAGATGTAACATAACCTGGTGATCTTGATGTACCAGGCACATACTCCTCACGATAATCGTAACGGAAACAGTTGTGTTCATAAGCATAACCTGATTGTGAATCAAGGTATCTCTGTCGATCATATGCTTGACGATTGCTACGATCTCCAATGCTCTCTGCGTTTACAGGAACAGATGATAGGAGTAAAATTGCTGCTAGTGCTGCTTTCATGGTGTCTTTGTCTATAGTTATATTATAGCAAAAAAGGGAGTGAGTGCCACTCCCCTTGTGCCAGTTTATAATTAGTCCTCTTCGGCAAGTTTTGCGAAGTAAGACATTGTATCCTCTTCATCCTCTATAGGAGAAGCAGCAACTGCTTTCTCTCGAAAGTCAGATACTTCTTTACCCCAGTTAGATTTACCTTCACTTAGATCTTCAAGAGGTCTTTCCTCTTCAAGAGTTTCGGCATCAAACTTAACTGTAGGATTAGTTTTACCCAAGACTAGATCTAAACGTCCTTTAAGTTTTTCATATGTCTTAAAGTTTTTAGCGTCTTCAAACTCAGCAAGAGAGTATCCCTCTTTCCAAATCTGTTCTAGACGATCGTCATCGTAGTCACCAAGTGTATTTGGTTGAGCAAACTCAGACTTATCATAGTTCCAGTAACCATCTACCTTGCGGATCTTCAATTTGAAGTCAGCACCTTTCCAGAAATTGAAAGGATCGATAGGTGACTCATCAGCAAATGCAGGTTGCATTGCTTCAACGAGTTTGTCAAAGATCTTCTTACCATACTTATAAAGAAATACTCTTCCTTCATTTTCTGGGTGTGTGGGATCAGACACAACATAGATGTTGCTGTAGTAAGATAACTTACGTTTCTGAGCACGAGCGATATTTTTATCTGACTCTTTGCCACTGTTCCAAAGTTCCCTGTTCAATTCTCCAACGGGATCATCCTTACCAATAGTAGTAAGAGAGTTCTCGATGTACCATTGTCCACCAGGACCTTTGAAGGCATGACTCCAGATCTTTGCCCAAGGCATTTCCTCACCATCTGGTGCAGGAAGGAATCTAATAACAGCATAACCGTTACCAGACTTGTCCAACTCAGGTTTCCAAAGACGCTCATCAGCACCTCCACCACTCTGAGGTTGGTTCAGTTTTTCGATCTCTTGTGTCAACTTAGACAGGGTTCCACCTGCTTTAGATGCTTTTTTTAGTGATGCGAAAGACATACTTGTATTCTCCGTATTTGTTGTATTAAAGCTACTGTGTAATCGTAGCACACTATTTATATGATGTCAACTTTCTTTTTTTAATGCGTTTTGTAGTGTGTCAATCATTGTATCCAAACAATCCATTAGGTCTTTGAATCCAAACGCTTGAGACATGGCATTAATTCTCATCTTCATGTCTGCTGCTTCATCATCAGTAGGAGCAGACAGAGATAGACGTGTATAAAATGTTCTCTGTTTTTCTACAAGAAATATACAGTCTTCAATGTGTTCTACCCTTTGTTCTCTACTCATCTCAGGTAAACGCTGACTCATAGCAGCGATCTCTTGATATGTTCTAAAGATGTCTTGCAAATTTTCTTGAACTTGTTCTGATTTAAAGAATGTACTCATAACTTTACTTTAATTGTTTCTAAAATAACTGTCTTGTATTTCTGACAATCGATATCAAGAAAAGGTTGATACTTTTTAATTCTTTTTTTAGTATCATTCCATATGGGATCTTTAATTACTTTATCTAGGTTATCAGAGTATCCTAAACAATGCTCAAAGACAACGAGAGTCTCTAAGTCTACTTCACCTGCATAATACCTTTTCAACAATGGAGGATGTTGTCCTTTAGAAAAAAATATATGATCAAAGTTATTGTCTGTTTCTTCTAGTAAAAGATTTACATCCTGTTTAAATTTATATGTGAAAGACTCTTGGTGTATCTTCCATTGAGTGTAGACTTCCCTACTAAAGGAACCGATGTAACCTTTAGGATCTTTAATAAAATTAGCGACGAAATATCCCAAGATATCTTTCTGGGAATACTTTGTCGCTAACTTTTTAAAAAAGAAACGGTCTCGTCTCTGTTCAAATGATTTTTCACTAGCGGAAACTTTACCATTGTATTTTTGATAATCATAGTTATCTTTGGTGAAGTGTTGTTTGAGTGCGAGATACATCTTATACACTTCAAATCCCGTCACAATGGTAGAACTCCTTTAGATGATGCTTTCATGTAGTTTAGTCTCTGTGCTTCATGACGGAGACGTTCTTTTAATGGTTTTGAAATTAACTTGGGAACTGTTTCCACTTCAATTTCATTCTCTTGACAGTAAGTAACTACTGCTTCGATGTAAGTAATAAGTCCATTACTATTTTTTACTAACCTTTCAATCTCAGTAGAGAATTTACTAGCAGTTAGAAATTTATCCTCTAGATTTTTAGTTTCTTTAGGCATTTCTCCCCCTAACAAATTCTTCGATGTAGGTTTTAAGTAATTGTAGATAGTCATCAAGATTGTACTTCTCAAATACTTGTATAGATCCTTCTTCAGTGGCGATAAGTGTGACAATTTTTTTTACCTCAATTCCTGATCGTTCGAGGAACATCGCTGCATATGCAGTCTCTTGGACAAAATAATTTTCGATGTAAGACTCTTTTTTTTCTTTAGTAGAAGTTTTAAAATCGATCACTGCTAACTCACCATTGAACTCAGCAATGCAATCCACTCGACCTGCCAAACCAAGATAATGTGAATAGAGAAAGGTCTCTAGACAATGAATGTTATCTATTTGATTTAGTGTAGACTTTGCTGCTTGAAACATTCTAACAGATAATGGATTATTTTCCAAGTATTTGTCAGTGTTTAATTCACCTTTGAAATAATCTTCTGCTAAGTTATGAAATGCTGTACCACGTTGAGTAGCACGAGCAGTGATACGATTCGCCTCGTTTTCACCTATTCTATTTCTCCAATCCTTAAAGAATTGTGCGTTCTTAAACGATGTGATTGAGGTCACGCTTGGATAATATTTATCAGCATTAGGAATAGGATAATACCTTACTCCATTTTCATTCACAGGTTCGACATCAATTTCATTGACATCAACATTAACAAATTTAAACATTTAGAATCCTAAATTGTATTTTGAAATGAGATATGATTTAACTAAACCAGAACGAACAATGTCACTGATACCAAACTCAACACAAGTAAACTCTTGCATTGATTCTAAAATCTTTATGAAATCTGAGATTCCATTCTTATCATTCTCTCTAGTCAAATCAGTCTGAGTGATATCACCACAGAACATGATCTTTGACTCCTCACCTATGCGAGTGATCATCGAATCAAGTTCGTGGAAATTAAGATTAGAAAATTCGTCTACAATAACGATAGCATTATCAAGGGTAACACCGCGAATAAAACTTGTAGACCAGAAACTAATAGTTTCTTGTGCTCTGAGGTTGTCATACAACATTTCAAATGAATTATCATCAGGCATACTAAACATATACCTTACCATATTTTTATATGGTATCTGATATAAAGCAGATTTATCTTCATGGTCACCTGGTAGGAAACCAATCTCTCTAGTAGGAACTAGAGACCTTACAATGTATATTTTATCATAAGGTGAGTTCTCGTCAAGCACTTCTTGCAGTGCCATGTAAAGTGTAATAAAAGTCTTACCTGTTCCTGCTGCACCATGTAACAATAGATTCTTACCCTCACTGTAATTAGCGAAAGCAATTTTCTGATTGTCAGTTAATGGTTCGACTTTAGTCATGTATGACCTGTCGATAGGTTTCTTTCTTTTCATCTGCTTCCTCGACATTCCGTTGTTATTCGGATAAGTTTTAGGAGAGTTTGTTCCTTTGCGTGCTCGTGCCATAATTTAAGTGTACCTACTCAAGTTTGCCAATGGATGTGCGGTCTGAACCTTAGACATGACTTCTTTGAATCCGTCTGATTGTTTAGGAGTGCCATATGTTTTACCTGCAACACCTGCCATCCAGTCTTTATCCCAGTCAGGATTGTCTTTCCTCCACTGGTCATAATCTTTGATACTCATGTTGAGTTCTTGTTTCTCCTGAGTATTTTTATTTATTACAGGGTAAATAGGCATTTTAAATCCACTCCAATGCGGTTGAGATAGTTGGGAATTGCTCGACAAAGATTCGTTTAGAACCATTAGCAATATCCATGTGTTCTTTTTGCGTTCCATGTGCAGAACGTAGGTCAATATAATGAACCCAAGAACGTAAAGATCCCGTCATGTAAAGACGAGTAGGAGTTGCTAGAGGAAGTACGAACCTCGCACACTCTTTAGCAATACCTTGATCAAGCATTTGCTTGTAGAGTTCCATACTATTTTCAAAGTGATTCTTTATTTTAATATCAAATTCCTGTTTTGTAAACTCATCAATATCATCAATACTATTCTGTCTATTCTTTTGATCCTGACGACGTAGTTCAAACATAGGAATCTCTTCAGCAAGCATCGAAGAGTCAGCATATCTCTGAGAGAATTCCTGATATGTAAATGATCTATGTCTTAAAACTTGAGCAGCAATACCTCTGGTAGTTTCAATCTGAAGTGTCATGGATGCCTGTTCAAAGACGCTCCAATGCCCATGTTTAATACAATACTTAAGAAGACCCTCAACGTTAGGGTTTTCTTGGTTCTTAGGGTTTGATACCCTTGCAATGTAACCAATAGTTTTCTCTGCATCAGGTGTGACAGAGATCAACGAAACATCATTCATCAGATACAAATAAAATACGAGTGATTAAACATAATGCAAATGCTTTAATATAATTTAGGGTTACAAAACCAAATAAACCTGGCATTAACCAGTTCCATAATAGCATAACAACCAGAGGTCTGACAAATACTCCAATCAATTTAGATGCAGATTTGTATGCTTCCTCATCTTTTTGTTTCTGAATCGCTACCTTTTGTTCCTTAGTCCTATTAAGGAACATGGTCATCTGGTTTTGCGTTTTGGTTTCTTCTGTTTCGTTGGGTCGTTCCATAGTTTAGGATTGATTCTACCTTCTGATTGTGAAAATTTTACAAAATCTTTTTTATAAAGATCGTAATAATAATCAAAAAGTTCTACTGTTTTTTGTGATAAAGAAATGTCATAGCATACTTTTCCATCTACCTTATACTCAACAAGGTATGCGGTGTAAGGAAGTTTAGGATCTTTAGCATCTTTGGGATCGCAGTTTTGTTTAAGGACGGTAATTCCCTTCAACTTCTGTTCCCCCATTCGATTGATGGAAACGCTTCAGAAACTACTGCTTTAGTAATTCTTTTATATTTCTCAGTCAACCTACCATCTTTGACAAGACAAAGAAGTTCTGCTTCTTCAGCAGAAAGTCCTTCAAGTAATTGAATGAACATTGTTTCTCTCTTCAAAGCTTTGAGACGACTGTCTCCTCCTTTAAAGAATCTATACAACCCTTTATACTCTGATTCTAATCGTGTGTGATCAGTACCAACTGGTGCATCATTAGGTGTATAAGGCACATCACCTTCGGGTATTTCTGAGACTACAGTCTCATCGAAGTTAATGATCATAAGTTGACGAAGGGCAACACTATTATATTTTTGAAATAGGTCTACCTTTTCTTTCTTCGTCTTTGCATTTGAAATCTTTCGTAAGACCTCACTGATAAGTAACCTAGCGTTACTGTTTTCAATTGATTTAGTAGGCATAATTAAAATTAATTCATTTAATCTTCATCGTCATCATCGTCTTCATAAACGATCATGTCACGAAGGTAAAGTAGTTCATCGTGAACTATATCTCCATTCTCATCTAGCATTTCTGGATGAGAGACCGATTTAGCATAGGCAGCGTTTTCAATAAAATCTTCAACGTAACCTTTTGCTAACCAAGAAATAGTTATACCGAGTAAGAATGCTCCGATAGTAACTAGAACTGCTATTGCTATCAATAGATAATCGTATAGCATAGTTTCCTCCGTAGTTATTTTTATTTAGAGGTTTTCCTACGACCTGGTCGTTTATCAATTTCGTATTGCCAAGCATCTTGTAAAATCTTAAGCAAGTATTTAGAAATCTTCCTTGCTTTTGGTTTACCAAGATGACCATATGCCTCACGAAGTTGATCGTTAAACGGTGTACTACCACCCTTGATATAAGCATCAAGGTCAGAGATAGTTAAAGCAAGTTCGCCCGCAGTTGAACTTTCAATAAACTCTGTAATTTGTTTACGTTTAATCTTGTTGTGCTTTAGGAAATCATATGCTTTAAAAAGATACATGTCCTTTTCAAATGCACAATCAATAGCGTGCTCAACAAGTTCGTAAAATTCATCCATTAGATCAAATTGTTTTCACGAAGATATTTTACAGTCTCGGTGCAACCACCTAAGTTGTTGTCAGCCAAGACTACCTGAGGGAAAGTAGATCCCTGTCCAAACTGAGTATAGAATGCTTCACGTTCAAAGTCAACCCCCAATTTATATTCTCTGTAATTATATCTCTTACCTTCAAGTACCTGTTTGATCTTTGTGCAGTATGGGCACCCTGTTCTAGTGTAAATTGTAAAATTCATAGTCATATAATAGGAATAAAAAAGACCCCTACTATGTAGAGGTCTTGATCCATCTCGAACCGAGACTATTTAGAAGACGAACTTAACGCCTGCTTTAGCAGAGAAGTCAATGTCATCAGAAGGTGTTGTTACACCAGAAACCTCTCCGTAGAACTTATCATAAGATCCACCAAGGTATCCGATTAGTTCTACATCACCGAACTCATCAGCAGTCTCTGTGTGAGTCACTGTAGGACCACCAGAAACATACCAACCGATTCCGCCTGGTGTTTCGCCTTCGTATCCGATTACTGCTTCTAGTCCACCAGATGTATAAGATCCGTCTGGATATGAACCTGTTGCTTCCAAATTAACGTATGGACCAGCAAAAGCTGTACCTGCTAATAGGAATGGAGATGCTGCAACTGCAGCGATTGTTGATTTAATCATTTTGTTTTTAAAGTATCTCGCATAGGGCATAAAAAAAATCCCTTGCGGATGATAGATCCCCGACATGGGATCTTTTTTACATACGCAAAGGGTTACGATCTTTCGAGTCCTTTGTATGATCTATTTATACTAACAGAAGACTGCCTGTTTGTCAAGTGTTTTGGTCTGCTAGTTTTTCCTTCTCTTTTTTCTTGATCATTTTAGCAAAGAGGACATCCTCTTTAGTCCACAAATTCTTGTTGATCTTGCGTTGCTTGATGATTCGTTTTGCTGCTTGGATTGTTTCTTTTGGATTCATGTCTTTCCTTTGTTCTATATTCGTTTAGTTTTTTTCTAGATTCAACTAACATTTCGTGTACTCTATGCTGTCCCTCGTAGTAAGCATCAGGATCTAATTGAATGTCCATAACGTCTGAAGGATCTACGACCGCATCAAAGTATGCGTCTCCGTCACCTAAAACTTCTCTGAGTTCCTTAGGTAAATTTTCATTCTTGATTCTTGGTAAGTCCATTAAGTTGTAGTGTAGGTGTATCCAGTTGCCTTTCTAGTATGCCAGAATAAATTTCCATCACCTAGAGTATTAAGGTCTAATGATGACGCTATTATAGCATCAGTTGCTCCGACTGTCACTACTACCTCTGCGTTACAATCAGAACCATCTCCATCTTTAAAGCAGAGTTTCTTTCCACCATTTTCAACAGTAAAACCAGCAGCATTAGCATTCAATATAGTTGCAGCATAATTACCTGCAACAATACTATTTGCTGTAGCAGAATCACTACCAGTTTGAGATGAACCTTGTGTGAAACTTACATTTAATTGAGGTAGAGCGTAAGTTCCAAGTGCTTTACCATATGATGATGCATCATTATGAGAAAAAGCAAAGGATAGATTAGAAGCACCTGCACCAGTGACTAATAAGTCTCCATTGGATTGGAAGTTAGCATCTATAGTAGGTGAAGCATACTTAATTGTCCATGCTGCACCACCAGGATTATCTGTCCATGTATTACCAGAAGCAGGATTAGTATCAGTTTGATTAGTTACTGTAACAGCAAGGGTATGTCCTCCCTCACTAAGACTAGACAAAGTGGTAGTAGTGCTAGTTGTATATGAACTGGACGTTGCTATCTGAGTTCCGTCAAGTGTGAATGTAGCAGTATTATCTGCCTGACATTCAAATTCATAATTACCTGTTGTAGGAATATTTATATTCCAAGTTGCTGTTTGAGCAGCATCTAACAATGAATTTGAATTACTAGGGAATACTGCATAGGTATTCATGAGTGATGACCACAGAGGATGAGGACCAGAATATACCCATTGTATAGTTGTTCCAGTAGTACAAGCACCACCCTTACACATTTTAATATACCAACCACCAGGATTTCTATCCCACTTATAAGCATTACCAGTTGGGAGACCATCTGAATCAGTGAATCCAGCATTAGAATTTGTGCAACTCACAGTAAGAATTAATGTTCCTGCAGAGATGGACGCTGTAGCAGTGTATGGGGTGCTGCTAGAACCGCTTGCGAAGATTCCACCTGTAGCAGTGATAAGAGGGGATGAGGACGTTCCTAGGGTTAATGTAGCACTATCATCAGCAGCAAATGTAAACCCATAAGTATCCGCTTCAGCGATAGGAATTTTATAAGTTACTATCTGCTCTACAAGTGGGAGAGTACACACAGCAGGGTTAGTCCATACTGCATATGCATTTGCTTCAGCACTCCAGTAACCTGCTACGTTTGTTGTAGTAGTTGTTGGTAGAACATCAGTAATAGTAAATCTAGCATTACAATCACTACCATCACCATCCTTCAAACATAATTCACTGGTGCTGTTCTGAACGATAGGACTATTAGCAGCATTTAATCCTGTATATGTGATTGAGTATGAACCTGGTGTGAGTTGTAAAGAATGACTTTCATTTCCACTTCTACCAACTTGTGTCCAAGTAGTAGTTCCTATCTGAATGTTATCTACAGCAACACCTGCAGTTGTTGTCCTATCATTCCATTGTAATTCTATTTGAACTATACCTTCTCCTGTTCCACCGACTACTAAGTTAGCACTTGTAGCATCAAAGGATGCTGTGATTGTAGAGTTGTTTAATATACTTTGGTTCTCAGAAGTTACAGGAAATGTGACTGGTGAAGAACCTTCTGTTGCTGTCTTAGTAACTAACTGACCATTTGGTGCGTAAAACTTTAATGGTTTAATATTAATGTCAGGTTCATATGGAGAACATGCCTCAGGATTCATCTTAGGCACAAAGAAATTTTCGTTCAATCCTAAAGTTCTTACTGCTGTCTCATACGGAACTGGTAAAGGAAATGGAACTGGGTCTAGTGAAAATATATCTTTACAATCATAATACTCTATAGTTCCATCTGGCAAAGTTCTCTTCTTGCATTGAGTTTCTAGATACCAATTACCATCAGCACCTAGAGTATTATCTATAGGTTTATACCAATCTGTTGGATTACCATATACAGATTCCCTACCATCGTCTATCCCTCTTGCAGTATCGTCAAGAGCAGTACGAGAATCGTAATCTAACTGTTGTGTCGTAGGTGGTAGGTCACATATGGGACCAAAGGCACCTTCTGGATAATAGAATGCCATAAAAAAAAGAGGGGGTTTATCCCCCTCTATTTAGATTAGTCCTAGTGAACCTGCTGTAATACCAACTGCAAGAAAGAAACCGAATTCTAAAATGCCATGATACTCAGGAGATATCCCTAAGATCTTTGATTTTAAATGAGTCATTTATGCTTGTGCTCCTCAGCATTGTATGTTTATAGTGCGTTACCACGAGGTAATACTTCCTCAGGGAATACAAAGTTTTCATGCGGTTGGTCAACTGATGACATCCATGCTCTCATACCTTCATTAAGAAGTATATTCTTAGTGTAGAAAGTCTCGAACTCTGGATCTTCTGCTGCTCTTATCTCTTGAGATACAAAGTCGTATGCTCTGAGGTTAAGTGCTAGACCTACGATACCAATTGAAGATGTCCACATACCCATTACAGGTACGAATAACATAAGGAAGTGTAAGAATCTCTTGTTAGAGAATGCTACACCGAAGATCTGTGACCAGAATCTGTTCGCTGTAATCATACTATAAGTTTCTTCTTCCTGTGTAGGATCGAATGCTCTGAATGTAGAACTCATTGATTGATCGTTACTGTAAGTAGAAGTATCTTCATACAAAGTGTTCTGAACTGTTGCTCCATGTATTGCACAGAGTAATGCTCCACCTAGTATACCTGCTACACCCATCATGTGAAATGGATTGAGAGTTATGTTGTGGAAACCTTGAATGAATAAGATATAACGAAAGATTGCTGCGACACCAAATGAAGGTGCGAAGAACCAACTGTGCTGCCCTAGTGGGTAGATTAAAAAGATGCTAGTGAAGACTGCGATAACTGCTGAGAATGCGAGAGCATTGTAAGGACGTATCCCAACGAGACCTGCTATCTCAAACTGTCTTAACATAAAACCTATGAGTCCGAACACACCATGTAGTGCTACGAAATTCCATAGACCTCCTAGTTGACACCAACGAACAAAGTCACCTTGTGCCTCTGGTCCCCAAAGGAACAATAGACTGTGACCCATAGCATCGCCAGGTGTTGACACTGCTGCTGTTAAGAAGTTTGCTCCTTCAAGATATGAAGATGCAATACCATGTGTATACCAACTTGTTACGAAAGTAGTTCCAACGAACCAACCTCCAATAGCAAGGTAAGCACAAGGTAGAAGTAGAAGACCAGACCATCCGATGAATACGAAACGATCTCTCTTCAACCAGTCATCAAGAACATCAAACCAACCCCTAGTGGGTGCTTGTAAGGTAGATGCTACCATTAATTTCTCCTAAAGAAAAAGGCACCCGAAGGTGCCTAGTTTTACTATCAGTTAATCTATTAACCGATTGCAGGTGCTGTTAAAGCAACTGATGTTGACTCTGCTGCTGCAAGGTCAAGTGGGAAGTTGTGTGCATTTCTTTCATGCATTACTTCCATTCCCAAGTTTGCTCTGTTAAGCACGTCACCCCATGTTGGAACAACTTTACCACCAGCGTCTACGACAGACTGGTTGAAGTTAAATCCATTTAGGTTGAATGCCATTGTACAGATACCCATAGAGGTTAACCATATACAGACGACAGGGAATACAGCAAGGAAGAAGTGTAGACTTCTTGAGTTGTTGAATGAAGCATATTGGAAAATAAGTCTTCCGAAATATCCGTGTGCTGCCACGATATTATATGTTTCTTCTTCTTGTCCAAACTTATAGCCGTAGTTTTGACTCTCTGTTTCTGTAGTTTCTCTAATTAAAGAAGATGTAACTAAGCTACCGTGCATTGCACTGAAGAGACTACCACCGAACATTCCTGCTACTCCTGCCATGTGGAAAGGATGCATTAGAATGTTGTGTTCTGCTTGGAACACGAACATGAAGTTGAACGTTCCTGATATACCTAAAGGCATTCCGTCTGAAAAAGATCCCTGACCGAATGGGTATACTAAGAATACAGCAAATGCTGCAGATACTGGTGCTGAATAAGCAACGCAGATCCATGGTCTCATACCTAATCTGTATGATAGTTCCCACTGTCTACCCATGTAGGCAGAAATTCCGATTAGGAAGTGGAAGACAACGAGTTGGTAAGGACCACCGTTGTATAACCATTCATCGATTGTTGCTGCTTCCCAGATAGGATAGAAGTGTAAACCGATTGCGTTTGAAGATGGAACAACTGCACCAGAAATGATGTTGTTACCATACATTAGAGCACCTGCTACAGGTTCTCTAATTCCGTCGATATCGACTGGAGGTGCTGCTATAAAAGCAACAATGAAGCATGTAGCTGCTGCAAGCAAACAAGGAATCATGAGTACACCGAACCAACCAACATAGAGACGGTTGTTTGTAGATGTTACCCATTCGCAAAACTCTGGCCAACCTTGTAGAAGACCACCTTGTTGTTTGCGTGTTAAATTTGAAGTTGTCATTGTAATAAGACGTTTTAAATAGGGCTTCCAAGGTTTGAAGCGATATTTATTCCCATCAATCCTTCACTGACGGGTATTAGAGACGAGGTATTATACTGCCTACGAAGGTCTCGGTTGAAAGCAGTGATCATAAAAAAGGTGAGGAATTCCTCACGTTTGTATATATTATATATGAAGAAATGTAACCTTGTCAAGGGGTAAAGTATATAACATTCTTTAATGATTGTTATAAGGTTTGCTTATTGAGTATCAATACCTATTCTCTGATCCACCTAACAAAGCGATACTTCTTGTGCAAAAATCATACATCAATTTATGCACAGAAATCTCACATGATTCATAAACAGGTTCTTCAATATATTTTGTTCCCTTTAAAGGATTGTCATCAAACCATTCATCATAAGGTAATTTGTCTGATGCTTTAATTGTCATTTAATATTGTTTTGGATGTGTAATTACATCACCATGATCTATGTCTATGTGTCCTTCTACTATCTTAACTTTGTATACAATGTTAGATTGCTTTTTAGCAAACCTAAGGTCAATTACTTTTTTAATCCAGTAGATTCCTACAATACAAATAAGAAAAGGAACTGCATCTTCCCAAGGGATATCGTTGTATGCTTGTGCAGCGTCAGATAAAACAGCGAACATAGTGATAATAGTATTTATTTTCTACTATACACCACAAATAATAAAACGTCAATATCTCCTAACAGTTCCTTTGAATCCTACCTCTCTCATATACTTGGAACCTTTACTCTTCGTATCAAATACTTTTGCGAATCTCTTATCTGGATTCCATGTGCTGTGAGATACAAGGTACTCAATCTCTCCATCTACCTTGCGTGTTGCTACCCACTTGATGTTGTTCTCTTTGTCTGCAGACATAATAATTCATTGATCTCATCATATTTATGTATAAAAAAAGAGGAGTGTTACTCCTCTTTGATTCTTATTACTATTTGATTTTTGGAATAGTCTGCTTTGAACTCTAGTTCATCATCTGGATCCCACATCATTTCTTCGTAAAGCATATTGAGGGTCTCCATATCTTCGTAGAGAGCATTTGGATTAGGCATAAAAGAAATTGGAGTAACAATACAATTTATCTTAATTGTAAATTAGACTTCTGTATTGTGTTATACCAATTACAAATTGTTAATATTAAGCACCTTGAGGGACGTAATTATATACTGGAGTCATAACTCCACCACCCTCATCATCGTCGTCATCATCGTCTTCCCATGGCAAATCACCTAGCATCACAAAACTAACCAAGAACACACACAAGACAGGCATGAATGGAAAAAGGAAAGTCAATGTCCAAGTTTGTTGATCTGCAAATACTCCCATCAAAATAATCCTGGAGCGATCCAACCTGTCAGTCCGTAGTTAACTACTGCTGCTACGAAACCCATCATGGCAAGTCTGCCATTAAGTTTTTCTGCGAATACCCAATGTTTCATTATACGAAACCTGGTATGATTTGTCCTGTTGTTAGGTAAGCACCTAGACCTGCTATGATACCGAGCATTGCTAATCTGCCGTTAAGCTTTTCTGCAACTACCTTTTCCTTCTCGATTGTTTTAGTTTTGTTTGTCATGATTAAACGAATGTTGTTGTAAATGTGCTGAGTAATGTACTTGTTCCCAATGCCACCATAAAGATGTAAGGAACGACTTTAAATGGAACTGGGGTTGATTTCATTTTAGAAAATGCCTGGAATGATTTGTCCTGTTGTTGCGTATGCACCGACTGCTGCTACGAAACCTAGCATTGCCATCCAACCGTTAAACTTTTCTGCTTCTGGAGTCATTAGTTTGTACCTTTGTGTAATTGTGAATTGTGAAATGATTTTCATCTCTAGAATCCTAAGATTCCACCGAAGAAAAAACTGCCTGTAGCAGTGTATGATATAAAACCTGCAACAATACCAAGCATTGCAAGGCGACCGTTGAGTTTCTCTGCATTAGGACCGTAGCCCTCGTAAGATTCATCTAGGTAAGGTGTTGGTTCAACACTATAGATGTTTTGTCTCCCACCTGATTCTGTTACTGTTGTCATTTGTTTCTTATTATTAAGAACTGTTACAATTATATATAATATCTTTACATTTGTCAAGGGGTTCGGTCTATAAGGAAAACTTATGCTTCATATAAGAAAGACCCCACCATTTCTGGCAGAGTCTTTGCTATTACAAGACTTATGGCATCGGTCTCGCTGAAAACCATCTAGTTTAAAGTCTATTGGCGAAGACTAGAGGAATGTAATTACATCGTCACTCATTGTATTTATGCTAATGTCATGATTATTCATTGCCAAATGGTCAAAGGAGTAATCTGATTCAGTAGGAAATGTAACAGTTGTGTTACGAAACTGTTCTCTCTCATCTAGTACTTCATTAATAAGTTCTTTAAGTTCTGCCTTAAATGCATCAGATAAAAGATTCATTTTATTCACCTTCAGAGGTGGAATAGCATCTCTTTGTGCTTGTATGTCGGAGGTTGTTCCACCTCCTGATGACATTGCTTGTGTATCCATGTTTAGTTATGGGGGTCGTAGTAACGTACAATTGAAACTGCTATGATAATCACAGCAGCGATAATAATAAAGGTGGTCATGTTGTCTTTGCGTAAGCACCTACCTCTGGATCAGGATCGAGCCACTTTGTATATTCAAAGTCCTCTATAACATAGTCCAGTTGAATGCTGTTGTCTAAGAGATACATGTCATTGTATCTTCGAGTGTATTCATTAAATTTCTGAATACGATAATCAGGAAACCCATTGTCGAGTTTCCCAACTGTCACATAGCGATAAGGATGTCGCTCAAGGATAGTTTCAAGTGTCATAATAAAAAAGGTCTTTTTCAAGTTTAGAAAGAAGGATTTCATAATCCTCATCTACATCACCATAGAGTTGAATGCCCCTATCCTCGTAGAATCTAACTACTTGATTATAAATCAAAGGATACTGGATGTCAAGTACAATCTGCCTGTCAACAGCATCCGCTAGGATATCGATAACAGGTGCAAACTTCTGTTCTGTGGTCATTGTCTTTTACCTTATGATGGGTTATCCCCGAAGGGAATGAATCAGGAAGGAGTCGAACCATCATCCTCCACGAGCTCTGCGAGTTCGTGTAATTGATCTATTAAGATGTCTAAAATATACTCTTCTACGGTTGCTTCTGCGTCAACGTAGAGACTACTCATGGAGGATTCCATATTACTGATCCAAAGTATACTGCTGAGATCAGGTTATGTCAAGCATTAAAGTAGTCTTTACGCATGTACCTACCAAGAATATTTGAGTTGTAGAATGCAGGTGTGCCATCTTCATTAGCCTCCGTAAGTACATTGTAGTAAAATAATTGTCGGGTCTCCTCATAATTGCATTGACCCTTCGTAATATGTAGCGATAATATCTCTCTTTTAAACTGTTCTTTACTATACAGTTTAATATCTTCTTTTAATTCTGGGCAAGATCCATAATACTTTTTCCAGTCTGATTCTTGTTTGACCTTTCGCTTCTTTCCCTTTGGAGTTCTAAAGGCATAGAAATACTTTCTTCCAATATAGGCTTTTTCAGTTTGAAGATTTGTAATCCTGTAGACGAAACCGAACTTATCGTCAATATCGTCAGTAGTAAAAGCTGTGCCTTTATATAACCAGGGATTTTCATAGTCAATCGCAGAGTGCTTCTTCGTCGTTGATGTCACGATAGGATGTGTGTATATCACTATCACTACTTATATTGTAAGCAGTAGCATCAGAATAGACCTCAGACTTTAACTCATTCAATGCAATCTCTAAATCATGAATGAGTGTTTTTAGAGTTTTCTTTTTCATTTGAGTTTCTCTTGCAGTTCCTTCCAGTCTTTATCAAAAAGTTCCAATCCTTTATCCGTTAAGATATGTCTATACATCTTATGGAATATTGTAAGAGGTATAGTACAGATGTCTGCACCTACTTTAAATGATTTAGAAACTTGATATACATCTCTAATTGAAGCAGCAAGAACCTGAGTTGGTGCTTGGTGTGTTGCAAACACATCTGCTATCTCTTCAATAACTCCGAACCCATCAAATGATTGATCGAATACTCTTCCTACAAAGGGTGAAACGTATGTTGCTCCTGCTTTGGCAGCAAGTATTGCCTGTGCTGTATCAAATACAAGAGTTACGTTTACGTTTATCTCATCAGTAGTTAGTTGCTTACATGCTTTTAATCCTTCAAAGGTGCATGGAACTTTGATTGTTATGTTTGGTCCTATGTCAATGTAATCCTCTGCCATTTCTAACATCTCTTCAGCAGTATCACCTACTACTTCAGCAGATATAGAAGCATCCCATGGAAATATGGATGAGATGTCTGTGATTACATCACGAGGGTTCTTACCTGCCTTCAACATCAGTGAAGGGTTAGTAGTTACTCCATCGATTAATCCTGTATCAAATGCATCTTTGATTAAATCAGGATCAGAGCAGTCCAGAAAAATTTTCATGACTCTCCAGTTATACTTAAACGTATTTATTATAGCATAAAAAAGACCCCTGTCAAAGACAAGGGTTTTAGTGTTGATATTAAGATGTGATCTTTCTCAGATCGTTAACATTTTAATTTCCTAAACGATTATGATTGTGAGGCAAACTTGCGTTCGACTTTAATGCCACGATACATTAAGTCAAAATTTCTGTTTTGCTCTTGCTCGGCAAGAACTTTTGCCTTGTAGTTTTCAGCATTGTACTGAACACCACGGTAAGTAATAATAGTCATTGTTGTTACTCCTAAAGTAATTGGGTTTTTTAAGTCCGTTCCTTTAGCCGTTTGCGTCCCATTCGCATTCTATACCAATACTTTTGGCAAGATCATTTTGATACAAATCAATAATGTCTTGTCGTGCAATTTCATCGATGTCTGGATAGTTTCTTGCTCTAAGAACTAACTCATCAATGTCTGCACATGTTACAGCAGTTGCTAATAAAATAGGAATCATGGGATGAACGCTCCGTTCCGCGACTTACTTGCGTCCAATAACATAGGGTTTGCAATTTTCTTCTGATACTTTGCTATAAAAGAAATCTATAAGATACTCTTTAGCATCAGGAGTGTGATACTGATCGCTCAGTATTTCAATCCTTGTGTCATTCCACTCTGCACACGACATTTCCCAATGGGATGGATCATGATCAGCGAGGAGTAATACCAGTAGTGCTAGTCCTTGCATTGGATGAACGTAATCGGTAGGTTAACCTACATCTATATTTATATCATAGATTCCTGACACAGGATGTTCACTGCGTTACAGTTTACCGACTTTTATTCGATTCTTTATTATTTCTTAACGTTCTATCACTACGAGGATCAGTAATTAAGTATCTACAGTACTCGTTTCCATTGTCATAGAAGTCATCTGACATGTCTACAGGAACATTTGCGTTCCTTCCACCGTCTTTAATTCTCTGTGCTTTTCCCATTTTGTCTCCTGATGTCATCGTGCAACCTTTCTTGTGCTGCTAGTTTACGAGCAGTTGCCCATAACTGATCGGTTTGATCTACAGTATAGTCGTTACCTGTCTCCACTAGATCATTATAAGTTTTATCAAACCATTCAGAACTATCTGCGTTTGCAATTTGTGCTGCTATCTCTTCCTCTGGTCTAGGATTAGAGAGAGAATCCTGCGAAGGTGTCTCCTTTGACATCTTGTTTGATTCCTCCAACGACATAACTTTCAATCTCCGTTTCTTGTGGTGCATTCTGTTGTCCTTTACTATTTAACCAGTGTTGAGTCCAAGGTAAAGGATTGTTTCTTGCAACTTGATCAAACACAGGGTCAATACCAATCGCTTTCATACGACGATTAGCGATCCACTCAACATAATTATGAAGTAGTTTCTCATTAAGACCTATCATACTACCTTCTTTGAATAAGTAGTTTGCCCATAACTTTTCTTCATCAACAGTCTTTATAAACATTTGAGTTACAAACTCTTTCTCTTCCCTTGAGATCTCTTCCATCTCTGGGTCATCTCCTTCTGCCCACTTCTTAAGAATATTCTGTGTAATAACTAGGTGTTGACTTTCATCTCTAGCAATCAAGGATAGAATCTTCGCTGATCCTTCCATAAGTTTATTTTCTCCAAAGGCAAAAGAACAAGCAAAACTAACGTAAAATCTAATACCTTCGAGGATATTGACGTTAGCGATGGCTCTGTAGAGTTTTCTTTTGAGTTCTTTTCTGTCATAAGTTCCAGTTAGATGTCCTTGTCTTGCAAGATCCCAAGTCTGACAGTTGTCATACTCATGTGCATGGTTAACGAAATCATCATAGGATTCAGTAACAGACTCTGCACGTTGCATCACATTCTCATCATCTAAGATAGTGTCAAACACCTCTGAAGGATCTGCATATACGTTCTTAATAATGTATGTATAGGAACGACTATGAATCATTTCCATAAACTGCCATACATTAATACATGCTTCCAACTCAGGTAGAGAACAGTATGGTGCAAATGCCATACCAGGTGCACGACCTTGTACAGAATCAAGCATGATTTGATACTTCAAGTTAGAAGTGAAGATGTGCTTCTGCTCTGGTGTGAGTGTTTGATAGTCTGCTCTGTCTTTCTGTAAAGAAACTTCTTCTGGTCTCCAGAAGTATCCTAGTTGAGACTGAGTAAGTCTATCAAATACTGGATACTTATATGAATCATATCTTTGAACACCTAATGGTTGTCCAAAGAACATGGGTTGTTTTTTTGTGTCTACTTTGTTTGTGTTAAATACTGTCATTCCTTTTACTTCAGACTTTGCAACTGTCACAATCTTCTTCCTCCGTAGTGAGTAATTCGTTAATTAAATTGTCTACATTATCAGAAGTTTCATCACCATCTTTTTTAGCATCATATGTATTTTGGTAGTAAGATGTCTTCCAACCATACTTATAAGTTGTAAGTAAGTCGTTTGCCATCACACTAACAGGCACTTCATTATCAGGATAGTTCTCTGGATTGTAACTCCAGTTACCACTGATTGCCTGATCAAAGAACTTCTGCATTACTGCAGATACTTTGATGTATCCTTCGTTGTTTGGCATGTCCCAAAGGAGAGTATAGTTATTCTTAAGCGTTTGATAAGATGGAACAATTTGCTTAAGGGGTCCCTTCTTGGATTTTTTAACGGACAAGTAGTCTCTAGGAGGTTCAATTCCATTTGTTGCGTTAGACACAACGGAACTGCTCTCCGAAGGCATTTGTGCGGACAACGTGCTGTGCCTGAGTCCGTACTCAAGTATTCGTCCTCGTAAAAATTCCCAATCACAGGAAAGGTCATTTGGTATGATTTCATCTACGTCCTTCTTATATGTATCGATAGGAAGAATTCCGTCAGCATATTTTGTCTTACCAAAATAACCGCAAGGACCTTTCTCCATTGCCATACGATTGGACGCTGTTAGAAGGGCAAATTGGAACCTCTCAGTAAGCTTATGAACGAGATCAAATGCTTTTACTGAATCATACTTAGCACCATTCTTAGCAAGATAATGTGCAAGTCCAATATAACCTATACCAAGTGACCTTCTATTAAGAGTACTTTGTTTAGCAGCATTAACAGGATAGTGTTGGTAATCAATTAGTGCATCCAATCCTCTGACTGCTAGTTCACATAGTTCATCAATCTCTTCTAATTTATTGATCTTACCTACGTTGATAGCAGATAGAATACACAAAGCAATCTCACCTGCACCATCAATGTGTTGAATAGGATCTGTAGGTAGAGTAATCTCTTGACAGAGGTTACTCATACTTACCTTATCTTTGAAAGAGGAGTGATCATTACAATGATCTATATTCATGATGTAAAGACGACCAGTCTCTGCTCTTTCCTTAAGTAAATCTAAAATTAATTTCTGTGCACCTATAGTTTTCTTAGGAATTTCTTCATTCTTTTCATAAGATTCATATAGTTCATCAAATTTATCTGTGCCGAAAGCATCAAACAAATCTGGAACATCATGTGGGGAGAACAATGTGATCTCTCCATCTGCAATGAACCTTGCATAGAATATTTTACTAAGTTGAATACTATAGTCTAGTTTTCTGACTCGGTTGTCTTCTGTTCCTTTGTTGTTTTTGAGGACGATGATGTCTTCGATTTCCTGATGCCAGATAGGAAAGTGGACAGTGGCCGACCCTCCTCTGATACCGTTTTGAGTACAGCATCTAACAGTACTCTCGAACTTTTTAAGGAAGGGGACAACACCTGTGTGTTGAACTTCTCCACCCCTGATCTTACTGTTGATCCCCCTGATCCTACCAGCGTTGATGCCAATACCAGCCCTCTGTGCGACGTATTTGCCAATAGCCATATCAGAGCTAAAGATACTATCGAGGGTGTCATCAATATCAACCAGAACACAAGATGCAAATTGACGAATGGGTGTTCTGACACCTCCCATGATTGGTGTTGGGATGTTGAGTCGGTGCTTTGAGATTGCGTCATAATACTTTTTAACGTACTCCAGTCGGTAGAATTTGTCGTCGGATTGAAAGAGGGTTGCTGCCACCATCATATACATGAACTGAGGAGTCTCGTATACAATTCCTGTGGAACGATCTTGTACAAGATATTTATCTGCTACCTGTCGAATACCTGCATATGTAAACAGGTAATCACGATCATGATCGATGTAACTATTGAGTTTATCCCACTCTTCTAGACTATATTCATTTACAATAACTGGATCGTAAATACCAGATTGAATACAGCGATCTACATGTGCTCTGAGATGAGGATGTGAATCTGGATGCTCACCATATACAGACTTACGGAGACTGAATAGAAGTAATCTAGCAGCAACGTATTGGTAGTTAGGTGATTCTAAAGAAATCAAATCGTTTGCAGAACGAATAAGAATTTCTTGAATATCAGAGGTTTTAATACCATCAAAGAATTGCAACCCACTATTCACTTCAACATGGGACTCAGAGACACCTGCGAGACCTTCGCAAGCGAGTTCTACCATGCGATGAACCTTATCAAGGTCAAGAGGTGTTTTAGTTCCGTCTCTTTTAATGACGTTGATTTCGTTAGGGGTCATACCTTTTTCCATTCGGTTAATTTTACTTGGGCTTCAAGACCATCATAGGTATTGAATTCTACCAGACTTTGCACATCGTGTCCAGTTACATACATGTCATTCAAATCTTTTTCTTTTAAGTTAGGTGGCCAAATTACTGCGTCATATCCTTTTTGGATTGCACGCATCATGCGATCTACAATTTCTTTGTTCCTTTTTTCATTGTCAAAAACAAATACAACATCTTTACCATCAAGCAAGTCCCAATCAATGTCAGCACCTGCCATGGCAATAGCGTTATCTATAAACAGACTATCAAACGGTCCTTCCGTTACATAAACTGTCTTGTTAAAGTCAACTGTATTAAGTCCAAATACTTTAGATCTGTCTTCGTCAAGCATGATAGTTATGTATCTCATTCTATCATTCAAACCATAAGATCTACCTTGAAATCCAAACCATTCTCCTTTGTCATCAATGAAGGGTAGGATAATTCTAGGGTGATCTTTCTTGACATTTTCAAATGTAGGTTTTTGTGTGTTAACCCAAGTACAAAACTCTTCTGCGTGATAAAGCTCAGTGAAACATTCCTGAGGTATTTTGCGTTCGAGAAGATATCTGACTGCAGGGTGCGTTCTATTTAGATCAGCAATACTTTGCACTTCTAAATTTTTCTTGAACTTAGGTTTTTCTGTTTTGAAAACTGGATCAGCAACATTTCTGCCCTTACCAGTAAGACCAGATTTGTATCTTTCCATGACGTATTCGTCATAGATATCACTGCATTGATCCTTTAGAAAGTTACCAAAAGATCTACCTACACCACAGTTGTGACACTTATAAACTAAACCACTCTTCTTTGTAAAGAAATATCCTCTGGATTTATTTCGATGCTTCTGTGAGTCACCACAGTAAGGACACCTAAAATTGTACACACCATCTCGTACCTGCTTGAACTTATCAAGTCTTGCAGATATTAGATTAACGTATAACTTGTCAATCACTCAAGGAGTTTAGATTATTGCCTTTCTATAATACTACTTTGTGTGTTCCCTGTCAACATGGGTGTTACGATTTTTTGTCCGATTGGACTAACGAGGAAAGATATAACAGCAAGAGCACCAAAAATAGACCACATTTTCTTTTCCATCGTCCGAAGACGGTCATCGACTTTTCGGATGTCTCTCTCACATCCTTTCTTAATTGCTTCTGTTTCTCTGTTGACATCTGCGTGTAACCTATCTATTTTCTCAAATAAAACCTCATCAATTTTGTCTTGTTTGTCTAACTTCTCGTTATGTACAGCAAGAATCTGACCCATCTTGACGGAATTGTCTTGAAGAGTATCCACGACCTTCTCAAGTCTTTCTAATATTGCTGAATTTATATCCGACATTACTTGGTCGCGTCTAACTCTGCTCCGACCCTAGCCTTCTTCTTCAACTGCTGTGTCTTCAACTGTAGTTGCTTTTGAAGTTCTTGTTTTTTCAACATGACTTTCTTCTTCATGTTCTGAATCTTCTGTTGATTCATTTGATTCTTGATCTGAGTATCTTGTGCTTCAGATACGTTACGCATATGCTTCATGCGTTTATCCATAAAGAATTTACCAGCATTACCAGGCATAATACGTTCAATGTTAATACCTGACCTGTACTTAGGCATGATAGTCATTCTTAATTTCATCCTCAGTTCTGCAGGACTATTAGCATAGACTATAGTTTCTCCTACTTCTGGAACATTAACTTTATACTGAAATAATCTAGATGGTCTCTGACTATCACGAGGACATGTAGTAGATTCTTTTATCTTCTTCTTTCTCTTCAATACCTTACCACGAAACTTGATGACAGGATCAAATCCCGCATTCGGACCTGTGGCAGCAGCACTCCCACTAAATCCTCCAGCACCAGCAGTCATCATTTCTTCGTTCATTAGATGTTTCTTAATTCGTGTTCTAAATCTTGATCTGTTTCCAATGCAGGAAGCATTCCTACTGGGTATTTATTCAAATAGATAAGTATAGTTTTCAATACACTCCAGTATTCCCTCTCAAGTTTATAAAACAAGAGTGGAGTTGCAGCTTCACCAAAAACATTGTATAGAATAATCAGATGATTTATAACGAGATGGATCCTTAACGGACCTCTTCGCACATAACGTTTCAAGAGTCTTTTAAGATACTTGAAACGTTTTATGTCTTCATCAAAGTCATCGCGTGTAACGCAATGAGGATTTTCATAATGCTTAATGGCGAAAAGAATGTATGTTTCATCATTCAGTTCGTCAAACTTCATTTATTATGTTGTAGTAATTGTCTTGGTAGAACCAGAACCACCTGCACCGATAGTGTCGCCCAATACGAATACCTTATCAGATGCTGTTGATGTATTTGCATCAACGATTGTTCCAGAAATTGTCTGAGCACCAATAGTATGTACCTTACTTGCAGCAGCACATGTGAATGTAAATTCAACACGGTTTACGTCTGTCTGTGCAGCAGCAGTAGCAGTTATACTAGCACTATCTGTAGTGTTAGTAACTACAAGAGTAGCACCGTTAGTTACATCAACGAGTTCGTTGTAGATAACGATAACTGTTCCAGTTGCAGAAGCAGCGTAAGTTGACTCCTCAAAGAACACAGCAGTAATGTCTGCATTACCAACAGTGTTGGTTCCTCTACTACCTGCACCAACTAGACCATCAACTGAGACTAAAATTTCATCCCAGAATGAGGTCTTTGCAGCATTTTTATAGTGACGAAGAACCCATCCGTCTGCTGTTGCGAAGATATTCTGAGGATCTACCCCACTACCTCGTACAGCCCACTTGGGTTTCGCTTCATCTGCGTCAGTTACACCGTAAAGTGCCATGTTCTTATGCTCCTAAGATCGTAAAATTCCTATTATTATTTATAAGAATAGGGGTCTCTGAGACCCCTTTAAAATCGCTTGTGAGCGTGCTTACTTTGCTGCTAAAGCTTCTTTGACTTTTTCAAATAGAGCATCATCAGCAGTTGTTTTAGTAAGCTTTACTGCCTTTCCTATAATCAATAGGCAAATGTCTATAAGTTTTTCACCGAGCTCTGCATCATCAGGTATTTTTGCGACAGCAGAATCGATTACTTTGTATGCCAATGGCATTAAAAAAGAAAACATGATTTGATTCCAATAGTTCTACCTTATATAGGCTATCAGTCGTATTTTTTCTTTCCGTCCTTCATGTATCCAGATCCCTTTTTATCATAGAATCGTACACCTTTAGTTTTAGTTGTTGTATACAACTTGTTCTTTGCTTCCTTTCCCTTATCCATTACGTCCTTGAATTTTTTTCCTTTCGCCATCTTATGCTTTTCTGAAGCTTTAGCAATAAGTTCATTCTTTAAGGATGTAGTCTCGTCTATCATGTTCCTAGTCCACGTCCACTGTCATAGTTTTTCTTTCCACCATAGCGTGCCATAGTTTCAATGTAAGACTTAGAGTCTTTAAACCCTCTCTTCTTAGCATCAGCAGCAGTTTCTTTCTTTTTGTCTGCCATGTCTTTATACTTGTTAGTTCCCACAGTAGACTTAGCACCTTTCACCTTAGGTTTCTGGTTGCTACCCTTTCTCATGATGGCACCTTTACCATACTGAGCAATGATTTTTTTCTTTACTATATCAAGTGCAGAATCCTTTTCTGCTAAGATCGAAGTTTCGTTTTTGCTGCTTTGATTGCTTTCTTGAGAAACTTCTTTCTGACTACCATAGATGTTTTCATTGTTGTTCTCTATATATGCATCTTCTTTCTTTATCCTATGCATCAATTCTTTCTTTTTTGTCACAGGTAGGGAAGTTGTCATAATCTCAGGTGGCATTAATTCTGCTTTAGATTCAGATGTAAGACCTACGTTTGCTACCCTTTGCTTTTTTGCTTTTGGATTAGGTTTTGTAGCACAACACATCTCACTAAACTTAACAAGTCTAGATACTGTTGCTTTCTTTTCTGGATCGTATACTGACACTCTAGGTTCTTTCTTAGTGCCACCTTTAAAATCTTTATGGGTAGAAGCATACTTCTTCTTGCTCATAACCTCATACTTAGTCTCTTCATTCTTAGGCATTTTTGCACCAGACTTATGTCTATGAACACCTGCCTCATCTCTATAAGTTTCTCTTTCCCTTCTTGGTGTTACATAACCTACACCAGGTACTACTCCAGTTTTACCTGCATCTCTTGCTGCGTTTCTAGCTGCTGCTCTTTTTGCTGCTGCCTTTCTATTTCTATCGTATGAGGACATCTTCTCGAAAACAAATTCCTCATTCTTTGGTCTGCAATCAGGAACCAACTTACCACCCTTCATCTTCATGCCAACCTTCTTATGAGTCTTCCAACACTCTACGAAACGTTGAAATGATTCTCTCTTGTATGCAGGTACTTTAGCACCCTTCACACCACGACGTGCTTTGTGCTCTGCTGTACGCTTTTCAATAGTCTTTCCTCTCTTACCCTCAGGGTCAAACATGCCAGGATCACCATGACCTGGTCCTGATCTTCGATAGTTTCTGATAGATGCCTTTCCGTAGTCACTACGTCCTTTATCTACCTTAGCTTCACTTTGAACATCAGGTCCATCATTCACATCTTCCTTCCTTCTTTTCGATTCGCACTTCATACAATCACAGTCTTCACCATGATTTTCTTTTACAGCTTTCTTAACTTTGCCACCCTTTGAATAGGGATGCATAGTAATAGGTGCACCATCCTCTAAAATATCCTTCAGTTGAGGATTAATTTTGACTTTGGTTTTCTTTTCGGAAAGAGATTTGAAAGATAGTAACATTACTTTTTCGCTGCTTCACGTTTTGCTTTTGTTTTTGCAAGGATTCTATCCTTTGCTTCACTTGCTGCTTTATTAGGACCATCATATGCCATTGCACCTTTTTGCATTCTTGGTGCTTTACCAAATGCTGCCATAGCACCTGATGGTTTACCAGATCCTTTGGTGATACCGTATGAAGCACCTTCTTCCATAGCAGCATCATAATCCTTAGAGATTTGTGCCACTCTTTCTAGTTCTTCTGGTGAGAGAGCATTGTCATCAGGATGAATCTCCTGATTTTCCTTCATATGATCGGCAGCTTTGTACATAGGTTTGCCATCCTTACCCTTCATACCTTTCTTATAGTTCTGGTATGCAGGTGTATTGCCTTTCTTATCAGCATTAGTTACAGTATATGCTTCTTTCTTCAATGCTTTACCGATTGCCTTACGACGCTTCATTAGATACTCATCAGATGAATCCTTGTCACCATCATTATCTACGTCACCGTCTTCTTTACCAACGGGATCGAGTTTTTTCTTCTCGTCAAATTGCTGCACTTTCTTGAGTGCATCTGACATATCAGGTAATTCTTCTAAATTCATTTTTTTGCAGTGACTTTCTCTTTTCTATTTATCTTTCTAATAAACTCTCCTGGCGTAAGTCTACGCATATAGTTGTCGAGTTCATCTGTTCCATGCTCACCTGCAGGTGTCCAATCAAAACCAAACCTATCATTTTTCTCAATCAAGTCTTTTAACCAAGAACGAAATATATTATCAGACTCATCAATAGAGATGACGTAATTGCTACCCCTACTAACAACCTTAGAAATGATCCCTGTGTTAACGTTTTCAACGAAAGTACCTACTGCGAAAAGATCGTTTTCAAAATATGCTTCCCTTAGACCTTGAGGATCTAACTTAGGAGCAATCTCATACAAATCATAGGATGCCTCAGCGAAATCGTCAAACGACTCCTTAACATTCATTGATTGTCTCAATGTAAGATATAGGGCTTCTTTATCTTTTTTTGATAATTCTTTAGAAACACCCTTACTGAATGTGTCGGAATCATCTTCTATCGCTGCTTTACGCATCTTGGATGCAGACATACCTTCTACACCTTCAGCATCAGGATCTCTACCACCTGCTGAAGTTACTTTAATATTTTCAAATGTATATAAGTCACCATTATACTTGGATGCTAATGAATTAAATTCGCTAACTCTATCACCACCAACTACTAAGTTAACTTCACTATATCCGTCTTGGTCTAGAGCAGTAAGAACATCAAAGATGGTACGCATCTCACTATTATCAACTATTGCGTTAGCATGATCTGGATATGACAACTTCATAAACTTAATTTTAGTGCCAGCATCAAGGGGATTCTTCTTAGCATCCTCTGTCCTTGATGGGTAAATTCTATACTCTCCACCAGATGACTTTGCTTCCCTTGCTACTCTATCAATGAGTCTCTGGTGCCCAATAGTCGGGGGATTAAATCTTCCAAAAGTAACAGATATGCTACCTTGATCGACCTTGCCCTCGCCTCCTCCAGTTTCTTCTCCTCCATTCTGTGTAGGTTCCTCCTTCTGTTTATCTGTAATAGGTAACAGTTTACCATCCTTACTAAAGTGAGTTACATTGCCCTTTTGGTCGGCATACTTTCCGTAGCCCACATGTGTAAGGTTTAATTTCTGTGCTGTTTTAGCAGCAAATGATCTTTCGGCTTCAACTAGAAAAGCACTAAAGTTTTTCATTCGTCCAATTATTTTTGAGATTAAAGTTTGCTTTACTAAATGTTAGTCTGTCTACAATCTTCACAGGATGTTCAGCAACAGTGACGAATCCTTCGTGTTCCGTAGGTTCACCATCTATGTAGCATGAAACGCTTCCAGTAACTTTGATGTTTTCAAGTAAACGTTCTTTCAGTTGGAAGAGCATATACCACACTTTGAAAGTAGTAACATTAACTTCACACTTATATTTAGCATCTAGTGAGTCATACATTTCCTGAGGACGCGGAATTCTGCCCGCACGAATGAATGAATTGATATGTTTAAGGATATGAGGACGTGCTTTAGCAGAAGGAATTTTACAACGTGCTAGTCTAAGCAACAGTTTGATCCAATTAAAATCTGGTAGTTTAGTGATATGTGCATCCGCTTCATTACTTCCTAAGAACTGGCAAGAATCTTCACCGTAAATATTAATGCCACCGTACCCGATAGCATCAGGAGATATTTCTGTGTAAGCAGTATGTGCAGCAAGGACAATACGACCATAAGTCTTTTGATCGAAACGATACTCCAAAATGTTAGGACGATAAACCATCCCACCAGAGACCCCAATGAAGTCAGCTTGGACAATACCACCGATGCGAGGAAGATGATGCAAACATAAACGAAGAATGTCTGCCAAACATCCTTTGTAATGCGTGTCAATGTCGGTCTGATCATAACAAATTTTTACTTTTATTTTATTGAATACAGACTTAGTTCCAACAAAGAACTTACCATTACGAGGATCAGTTCCAAAGACTATAGCAGGTGCACCATCCCATTTGACAGACAACTTGGGATTGTTCATCACTTCGTTGACAGCATTAGTCACTTCCCTACGACCAAAGAAAACTAAGTCTTCAAGGTGGTCAAGGTGTTTGTTGGGCATGTCGTCTGTGTCTATACCATTAGTATAGCACTCCAAAGTAGAATCCATAGTGTAGGTGTGCCAGTTTATAAAGTGTCTACCAAGGATCTCCAGACATTTTCATACTACTTGCTAGTTTCTCAGACTCATATTTAAACCTCATCTTTAATATTTTTTTATTACCTGCCTTAACTCCAATAGATTCATTACCAACTTTTTCAAACATAATTTTGTTTTCCATAAGTGCTTTTAACTTAGGGTTGTTTAATGGATCTTCTATATCAGCAGTAAAAGGATTCTTAGTTCCTTTACCTGTGACCTTTACATATGGAGGATACAAGTCTGCACTGGCATCAATCCAACTCTTCATAATATAAGTCCTTCTCTTTCCTTGGTCAAGTTTGTTTACTGTTTTTAACATAAACTCTCTCATCTCATTTAAAACTGCTTGACCAACCTTTTCAGTAACCATCTTGGTTGCCTTATTTTTTCTGATCGCACTCTTTCTACTACTTGCTGATTGAGGTAGATCAAAGTCTTTAACGATTTCTTTTATTGCTCTCTTATTAATATCGTTTAAGTCTATTCCCAAATCCTTTTCTACAGTACCTACACCAGGATTCTTAAATCCTATATCACCTTTACCAGATGTTGACTTGGCAGATAAACCAAGAAACCCACCACGTTTGAACTTGATCAAAACGTCAGTAGGATTTTTTTTCTGATTAACATCTACACCAACTACCGCTTTAAAAGAAAAGCCAGGTCTTGCTGTCCAATATACTTTTTGAACACCTTCATAACCATGCTTCTTTGCCCACATTAGAAAGTCTTTAGACATAACAGTAGCACGACCAACTTGCTGAATGATTTGTTCCTCAGTAAGAAGTTCTACCTTTTTCTTGTATTGTGATTCTGATGCAGAGTCAGGAAATTTATTTTTGTTTAATGCAAAAGCACAATATATTTCATTGACATCTGCTAGGTCTGTATTCCGTGCCATTAGTTACGCAGGTCTCCACTTAATTATTTATGTTCTTCTCAAAATTTTCTAGTGCAGCATCTATAGCATCAACTGGTTGGGTCATATTCTTTTCTATCTGTTCTTTTCTTGCATTTCTTATAAACATATGTTCTATACCCACGAGATGATTTACATTCCATATGTCTATCTCTCCATGTAGTGTTTCTTTAGGCAATTCCACTTGTTCTGCCTGTGCTGCAGCACACCATGCTACTGCAGCGATCATCATAGAAGCATAGATTTTTATCATACCCATTCTGGTTTGCGTGTTGGATCACGAAGATAATTAGTTGATACCCAAGGTTTAGATGCAATGTATCTTTTATATGCAGTAAAGATATCAATACTTGTATCGTATTTAAACTGATCAGGACCTGCAAAAGCAAAGTCTGTAGGAGGAGGACAATCATCAAAGATGATATCAGCACACTCAATAGTATATTGACAACTGTGTGTCTTATTATATCTATGTGTATACTCAGCACATAAAGCAAGTCCGTGGTCAATCAACCAACGAAAATTTGTTTGTGCCCAGATAGTACAAGGATGATTACGGAATGCACCTTTGTCTGTTTTGTATGGTGAACCATCTACTTTAGGTAGAACACCAAAACCATGACCCCACTTTTCTGATGCAACAATAGATAGCATCTGACAAGTTTCTAGGGGCATTTTTACGACGTGCTTGTCGGGAAGAACCTGTGCCGATGCAACAGGATCTGGGGAAGTAACGAATATGTTCATGCGTTTAGTCTAACGCATCTAGGTTAGAAAGTCTACCCTTTGGTTTTTCTTCTGTAGCAAATCCAACAGGTTTAGTTTCATTAGCTCTATTGTATCTAACTATAGAAGTCAAGGCATCCATGACTTTTAAAATTTCTTCTGGTTTAGGATCTTCACCTAGTTCCCTTGCAACATAATAATACTTGTCAAAGAACTCTTCACCAATTTCTATAAAATCTTTAACTGTAATTTTTTCACTCATACATCACCGTCCTGACGATTCTCAGAATAGTGTACATCAAACTCCCCACCAGGATATCTAGACTTAAGTTTATCTACATTCATTTCAATAATTTCTTCTGGTGTAGTGTCTAATAGAATACATGCTTGGATAAAATACCACATGATATCACCTAGTTCACGTTTCATATGAAATAGATTTTCTTTAGTAACTGGTTTACCTTGGAATAGTATCTTCTTTACTATCTCAGTAAACTCACCTGCTTCAGCAGATAGTCCTAATGCAGCAGTCAATGCTCGATGACTATTAAAGTCTTTAGAATATAGTTCAACTAATCGCAGTTGAAATTGACCACCATATTTACTCTCTTGAGACGTAACAGCGTCTACAAATTCAGTATACTTTTTGAAATCAATCATACTTTAGTTCTTTAAATGATTTTTTAGCGTTGAAACGTTTGACAAGATCAACCTTCTCTTCTTCTTGTCCAGAGTTAACAAGGTCGTCTTGAGCAGACTCCTCTACATCATACAATCTCATCTTCGCTCTGTCAATACCTATACAAAATCTCTTATTCATTGTAGGGTCGTTGTATCTATTCTTCAGTTGCTTGACCATAATCTGATTCATCCCTTCTAACTCTTCGGTAGAAATAAGAGCAAACATAAGGTCAGCAGTTGCAGGGAGACCGAAAGACTCACTTGTGTCAGTAAGATCAACATCACTACTCCCAAAACCCGCACGAGTAGTCTGAGTAGCAGAGACGATTGGTACTTTAGTCTCAACTGCGAGACCACGGAGTTCTTCAGCAATAGCTTTAACATAGGTATATGAGTTTACTATAGATCCTTTATACCTCTGTGAAGCACAGATGTTTAGATAATCTACAAATATTATATCAGGTTTTATACTTCTTTTCAAAGCGAGGTCACTAAGTAATGATTTAAAATGTCCTACATGTGCAGACGCAGTAGGGTATTCTTTAATGATTAACTTGCCTTGTGTCTTCTTACTTAATGATGATATCTTTTTCTCAAACATTACTTTAGGAAGATCAACTATTTTTTGAATGGGTATATTCAAAAGGTTAGCATCTATTCTTTCGGCAATCTTTTCTTCAGCCATCTCAAGGGTAATATAAAGAACATTCTTACCTTGGAGTAAACAAGAAGCAGCAACATGACACATAAAGAGAGACTTACCCACCCCAGTACCTGCAAGAGCAATATTGAGAGTCTTGTTAGGAAGACCGCCTTTTGTAATCTTGTTGAAGAATTCCAAATCGAACGGAATCTTCTCTTCTTTTTGATGATAGAACTCATACCTTTCTTCTGCATCTGACATGTAATCATGACCAACAGACTGATCGAAAGATACTCCTAACGCTTCCGAAAGAATCGAAGGAATAGCACCTTTATCTTTCTTGGAATCCTGTCCGTCAGCAATCTTAACAGATTCCATAAGCGATAGGTAGATCGCACGCTCTTGACACCACTTTTCTGTAGTATCCACGAGCCAATCGTATTCCGAGGGATCATTGGAAAGGACATTTAAAACCTCAACTGTTTCTTTAAATTGATCTTCGGATAGATCACTTCTTTCTTGACATTCAATACCAAGGGCATTTAAAGATGGTAGTGCATCATACTGAGTTACATACTCATGGATTTCTAGAAAGATAACCTTATGAGATCTGTCAGTAAAATAATCTACCTTCAAGAAAGGAAGAACCTTCCGTGTATACTTCTCATTATAGAGAAGATTGCTTAGAATTGTGACTTCTAAATTCATAGGTAGTGTAAATAAGTTCCAACGATATACTTGTTGTCTGACTCAGGAGGTAGACCTGCATGACGGTATTGCCATGTGGAAGGAAACATAAGAACTCTACCTGTTTGAGGAGCAATCGCTTCTCCTAATCTAGGAAAAAATGTTTCTCCACCTACTGAGACATTGTTTAAGTATAGGAATAAAACTAAAAATCTGCGAGCAGAATTGTAGTCTCCTACATCAACGTGATCTTTGAATTGATCATGACCGTTATTATTATAATACTTTACTCGGTATTCTTCAAACGAATACCTTGAAGGAAAGTCAACCTCAACCTGTAAGGAGTTCATATACAACTGGATACAATCAACAAATACATCTTGTATTGTTTTTTGTATACTCATCCAAAGAGGATCTTTATCAAGATACCTCTGTGATATATTTACCTCAGTAAATGAAGGTCTTTGCTCACGATCAATAACAGTTTTATCTGTATTGTTGTACGCTTCAATTACAGAATCACAAAATGTTTTTTCAAACATTTGATCATACACCTTGATATAATCTTTTAGATTAGTTGCCATAGCGAAACTCCTTGGCAGCAGCTTCGTCTAATTTATTCATTACTTCTGTTGTGAAGTATTTGTCAGGATCCTTGAGAATAGCAGAAGGATAGACGCTAGACTCCCCAACAACAATACGGTTTCCCTTACGTTCAAAAACTCCATACTTCTCACCCAACTCCAGTAGTCCGTAGTACCTATCAAGTCCACGGTCAAAAAATAATCGAGTCTCGACACTTGAGTTCTCCTTCGTTAGTCTGGACTTCTGGGTTTTACATTTGATAATATTTCCAACAACTTCCTTACCATCTTTTTCCTTCTTCTTTGATAGATATACAATTGTTGATGCAGCGTATTTGAGTCCACTACCGCCTCCCATTTCTTTAGTTGGAATGTATGCACCTACCACATCATAAGTATGATTGGTAACAAGTAAGGGAACTCTTGCTTTCCCTAACTTTAAGGTTAGCACACGGAAGATAGATTTGACAACTTGTGCACGAGTCATGTCACGAGTCTCTTTACCTGCTTCAGAGTCTTCTATCTCCTTACTGGTAGAGAGCATACCTAATGAGTCCAGAACGAACATCATAGGTTTCTTATCATCTAACTCTGTATATTTATCAAGAATTTTAATTGCTTGAGTTCTAAATTGTTGTACTGTAGTAACAGGCACAATCATCATTCTATTAGAATCAATACCTCTATCCTCAATCATCTGTTTGCTAATAGCAGATTCAGATTCAAAATAGATTACGCCAGCATCTGGATTACTCTCAAGGAAATGTTGAACAATGCCAAGGCAAAAGAAAGTCTTACCAGTACTGCTTTCACCTGCAATAGCAGTGATCTTGTTTCCAGGGACTCCACCATAGATAGATCCACTAACGAGAGCGTTAAACACATAAGAACCAGTGTCAATGTAACCGCTTGTGTCACCAGCTGCCACTCCATCACTAACGAGAGTTGCGTATTCATTGTCGATCTCCTTAACTATGTCTTTTAGAAAACTCATTCTGTAACTGTCAATAATTTAGTAATAAAATTAGAACGTTTCATTGCACGTTCAAACCACTGTGCTTCCTTGATATCATTAAAGGTTTTAGATCTGGCATGTTCGCCTGCACCAAATGCTTTCTGATACTCTACAAGGTAAATTGCTTTTTTCATCCAAATAAAAACTCCAGAGATGCTACTTTTTCGGGTTGCCACCCAATAACATCCATGATGACCTTAATTGGATCAAGGAAGCTCTTGTTAAATTGTAGTTCATAGTCCACATGTTTGTCAAGTCCAAATTCGTTTGGAAATGTATTTAAGTAACTAATCACGTTTTCACCAATTTTGTTAGGAGTCTTTAGATAAACAAATTTAATCTTTTCACCGTCTTGAATTAGAGGATACTTATGTGTCAATTTATTTTTCTTGTTATGAAAGTTGTACAGCAGTGCACCACGCACATGAATGGGTGTGCCTTTACTATAAACACTCGATGGGTTAGACCATTTATTTAGATTATTGCAACCTCTAGGAAATGAGATATCTTCGATTGGTAATTCTTCAAAGTGAGTTTTGAAATTAGATACAAACTCTTGTGCTGCTTCTTCATCCTCATTCATAATGACTGTAAGACAATCTCTGATTGAGTTTCTACAGGCAGCAGGTGTTGAAGATTTAACACACTCAATACCCATAACCTTAAGTTTAGGTTGAGTATACCTAACACCTTCACTATCCCATACATTAAGAATGTAACGTTTCTTCGCAGTCCAGATGCCCTTGTTAGCGATGTTCTCTCGCTTCATGACCATCTTTTGATCATACGCTCCTACATAGTCGGCCAACGCTTGGTAAGAACTTTCAATATATTTCTCAAGTTCCAACTTACAGATCTTATCAATGAACGTAACGATGCTCTCAGCATTCGCTTCTCTCCCTTTGTATACACTTTGAACCAAAGGACCGAGATTAAGATATATGCTATCAGTATCACTTGCAATGACATAATCCTCCTCCGTTGTTTTAAGTAGTTTATTTAGATACTCATTCATCCGTTGTTCAATCCAACGAATACTTACCTGTCCTGAGAGCGTGATCGCTTCAGCGTTCGCAAGATTGTAGTATCTGAAGTATTGGTTGCCGATAGCACCGTAGGCAGAGTTAAGTTGGATCTTTCTTGCCATTTGGATGTTATTAAATTTAGCAATATCTTTTGAGAGTCTATCGGATGATTTTGTTTCATTCTCTTGCTTTGCTATTAACATCTTCTTTTTATATATCGTGCGTTCATCATAGATCTTCTGCATCATCTCTGGAAGGAAACCATGAATGTCCTTACGATATTGTGCACCATTAGCACATACAGCAAACTTTCCATCGAAATCAATCTCTTGTTTTAAGATCCTTTCAACGCTCGCACTGGGATGTCTAGTCTCCCAGAGGGTCTCTGGACTGATATTGTACTGCATAATAAGATGAGGATACAGACTGTTGAGGTCAAAAGAGACAACCCAATCATACTTTCCTGGTATCGGTTCCTTGACATAAGCACCTGCGTATTTTTCATCTTTTTTAGCTGCTGCCTGTCTAGGAGGAACAACTACATTTCTATCTGTAAGATAGTTATAGATCATTGTATCCCACATACGAACCTGTGAGTATACATCTTCAAAGTTAACCTTTGCGTCATAAGACATGGTGATTGCTAACTCTAGCAACTTCATCTTATCTTCCAGTCTGTCAATCAACTCAACGTCTTGGATGTTGTATTCCATAAACTTCTGCCAATCAGATGTGTAGAAGTCTTTGAAATTTTCATACTCACTGTGGTCAACCTTACGTTGTCCTAGTTCCACAAAAGCAATGTGGTCTAAACGATAGGACTCTTGGTTACTATAAGTAAACTTACGGTAAAGATCAAGATAGTCAAGGATGTTAACCCCAGAAATGTCATAAGCATAATTTTTCCTTCCTTGGACATAAACCTCCCTCTCATTTGCACGATTCCAAGGTGACAAGGATTTCATCCACTTCTCACCAAGCACTCGATTAATTCTTCGAGCTATGTATGGCATATCATACAGGTTAACATTCCATCCTGTCAAGATGTCTGGTGTATTTTCTGCCCACCACTTTAAAAAATTTGTGAGCATCTCTTGCTCTGTCCATGAGACGTTTAACGTTAACCCCTCTGGTGCATCAAATTCTTTTGTTGTCCAACTATAATACTTTTTAGTTATCATATCCTTTATAGTGATAGATAACATTTCTTCTGCTGCTTCTTCTACATTCGGGAATCCGTTCTCACATTGCACCTCAATATCAAGTGCATAGACTTTCATCTGGTTGATATCGTAATCTACATCTGTGGGAAACTGTTCCCTGATGTATTGATAAACGAATCTTTCATAACCATGAACTTCAAAGTTTTCTACACCATCATATGTTTTGATAAACTCTCTTGCTTCTCTTGCAGCACTGAACTTAACAGGAGAAACATATTTACCATCAAGTGTTTTAAACTTCTCTTTATTCTTAGACAAAACATAGAGGGTAGGAGAAAAGGATTCCCGATACTGTACGGGATTCCCATTTTCATACCCTCTGTATAAGATCGTATCACCAGCAAGTTGAATGTTGGTGTAAAAAGAACTCATAACTTTTTATACGTTTCCAAAAGTTTGGGTGAAGCATCTAGTATACTCAAGACATTCTCTGATGTCAAGAAGATATCTCGCTGTGCACTGAACTTAGGAAACGGTGTAATAGTTTCCTCATCAGTTACTTCATAACAATTTTCAATAAGAAGACTTGGCTCCTCATCAAGTTCGGTGATAGTGCCGATTAGATACTCATTCCTTTGTTGTAGAAGTATCAACTTCACTACTTGTTGCTGTAGTTCCTCCTCCATCTGCCTCCACTAATTTGTTGTACTTGTCAATGACCTCTGGATAGGTCTCGTATGCTGTTACTACCTCTTCCATCTTCATAAGAATTTGTTTCTTACAAGATAGAGGTGTCCATGGTTTGAAGAAAATTTCTGGATCAGTAATCTTCTGCACTCCCTCCTGACCTTCAGTTTCAACTAAGAGTCTAGGTTGATCAACACCTTCTAACCATACATTGTATGGATGGTTCATTTGAAATGCAACAGCAGTTTCTGGTTTATCTTTAGTTGTTACCTCATAGAGATCACAAATAATGTCTTCACCATTTCTAGTTCTTACAATTCTTACGCTCATAAAAAAATAACGATCCTCCATATTATAAAAGGGGAACTGACATTTGTCAATCCCCCTTATCTATATGGTAATTACCACACGCATTTAAATTGAAAAGGTGTTATATTATACATAGTAATAAATACCTAGTCAATCATGAAAACATACTTCACAGCAATGTCACTATTCGCTACAGTTATTTGTGCAGTAGCATTTGCACCATCACTAGCATATGCAGGTCAAGTATCTTACTTCATGTAATTACTTACCAATCTTTTCAACAGCAGCACGAGACTTTTCTAGGATCTTCCCCTTCAAAGGAATAAATCCTAAACTAGATGCCTTATCCTGATACTCATCACTTAGTAGTCTACTGAGTGATGTTTTTATTGCTTTGGTATTTCTACCATTGCCCTCTTCATATGCAAGTATCCAAGTCAAAGTCGCAATCGGATATGCTCCTTCTGCTTCTGGATTTGGATTTGTTCCTGCAAGGTTCTCATCAAGTTCAATACCATTAAGTGCTTTTGCTCCTGCATCAACTGATGGTTTTACAAAGTCACCCCACTTGTTTTGTAGTGCTGCTGCTCTAACAATGTCATCAATATAAGATTGATTCACATAACCGATAGCACCAGGTGTATTCTTAATAACACCAGCAACACCAGCATTACCCTTACCACCCACACCTGTTGGCCAAGCAACTGACTTACCTGTACCTAATGTCCATGTAGGAGAGAATGCTTCCATACTATTAGTGAATGCCTTAGTTGTTCCAGATCCATCAGATCTATGTGCCCAAGTCATTCTCCGATCATCGCATCCAACTTCTTTCCAGTTATTAATAATTCCCATTGCAACTTCAACTGCCTGTTGTTGTGTCAATTTAAGATCACAACCAGGATTGTTGTATCCAAATGCAATAGTTCCACCTGTCATAGGTATCTGAACTAGACCACGTTTTACTTTGGCAATGTCACTATCTTTCATAGGATCATCAGATGCACCAAAGTTTACTGTCTGATCAATAAATGCTTTTCTTCCACTACCAGAACCAACTGCCTGATAGTTTACTCTTGGTCCACCTTTCTCCTTTGATAAATCGTAAAACCAACGACTATAGACCTTAGCAGGAAAGGATGCACCTGCTCCACTCAGTCTGGTTGATGCTTCTGCCATCGGTGTTACTGCGAACAGACCGAGCAGGGCAACTGCTAATGCTTTCATTTGTTTAAAAAAATACACTCACTTAATATAGCATAAGTGAGTGTTTTGTATCGTTAACTACAGATTAAGATCTGTATAAATTATAGTTAACCTATGTCATAGACTTGTCTTTTCTGATGATCAGGTATGATCTTTTGTAACTCTATTGTTAGCATTCCATTAACAAACTCGACTTTACCAAGTTCTACGTCATCTGATAGATTAAATCCTCTAGCAAATGTTCTAGATGCTACACCTCTATGAACGTATTCTTCTTCTTGTGTACTTGGATCTTGTTCTCTTGATTTGACTAGCAGTACGTTTTGTTCGGTTGATACTTCTACTTGATCTTTCGACCAACCTGCGAGTGCTAGTTCTAGTCTCCATTTCTCTGCGGACTCTTTGACAATATTATATGGAGGGTATTGTCCTTGTGGTGTTCCTGTACCATATGCATGTAATCTATTGAATAGATCATCATATCCTACGCTATAACGATTTACAGCGTTAAAAATTGAATCGACATCCTTAGATGTCCACTTTGTTAAACCAGTCATGTTGCTCCTTAAATAAGCGAGTTTAGTTGTGTGTCCCCGAAGGCGACATCATTATTTAACCATAGAAATACCGAAAAATAAACTGTACATTCCGAACCTAAAGGTAAGGATTAGCACACCTATATAGTTGTACGTCAATGCGTATAAACTCACAAAACAATGAAAAAGTATTTACCTCTCATTATGTTATTGACTGTAGGTGGTGCTGCCCATGCAGGTGGATTATCAACGAGACATCAGTCTAGTTTACAGTTAGTAGTTGAACCTCAAGTGGTGCATCAGACACGAATCGGAAACAGTTATTCAGTTTCTGGAACTAACGTGATCACATCACATACACCTGCTGCCTCTGGTAGTTCTGCTGTAGATGGTGGTATAGGTGTTAACACTTATAGTACTACTACAGGTCAGGGAACAGTTGGAACAATTTCTGGTGTTCAAAATGGATGCACAGGATCATCAACAACAAGTGGTGGTAGTGACTTAGCTTGCACAGGATCATTCTCCTTTGCACAATCTTGGCAACAAGGTGATAGCAATGCTGCTAGTGCTGCTAGTTGGGGAGACATAACCACTTACAGTGGTGGAACAGCAGGTGCTGGAAAACCAGGTACTATCACAAATGCTCATGTAGTTACACTTGACAATGGTGGTAGTGGTAGTGGAACGATTGCTGCAGGTAACTCCTTAACAGGGCAATTCGTAAGTGAAATAACAATATTCGACTAAATATCATGAGGAATAAATTTAAATTATTCCTTCTTGTTGCAACAGCTGGTGCTATAAACCCAGTCATAGCAGTGCCTGTGGTACCAAATTTCACTCAAGGCTCGATGACGACTCACACGGAAACGACTTCTACAGTGAAAGAGACCATAAATTCGATGGACTATAACACAGGCTACCAATTTTCTGTAACGGGAAATGGAATTACAACAACTGATAATCTATCACCTACAACATCAAGTAGTAATGTAACTATTGAGGGAGTGAATTCAACATGGACAGGAGTAGGGTCAACACCCACATTCACACAGACAACACCAGGTGCAGCGTTTCAATACACAGAAACGATGATGGGACCAGGGCTGACCAACCACACAATAATACAGAGAGAAACCACCGTCCAAAGCGTCACAGACACAACCAGTATTTTTCAACAATAGCGATATCCCTTGCTATCACTGGGTTTATGCCTAGTGTTCGTGCTGAAACTGTTGGTGGTGTGAGTGCAACAGCATCTCCAATCGCGAATAGTTCTGGCTCAGTGACCAACCAGGCAATACAGGTTTTACAAGGTCCATATATAACAAACACATATGGTAATGGTATACAATGCCAAGGTCCTACCATGAACGTTACGCCATACGTTACAGGTACGGCATCAGCACAAAAACCATTTGAGTCATACTGGGATTCACCAGTGTATGACATGTCAGATTTAAATGATGATGGAGTATTAGATAATCCAGGTAATATTTTATATCACGTTCCTACAAGAACAGCACAGAAAGATAACTATAACTTCTCAGTTGGTGTGTCTGCTACATGGTCTAAACCATTAGATAAGAAACTACAGCAGCAATGTAAAGAGGCAGCAGCAGCAAACATAGCACTAATGAACCAAGCCGTAGCCAATAAACGTCTCGATTTTGAGATCGCAAGATTAAAAAATTGTGGAACTTTGATAAAAGACGGAATTTCATTCCATCCTAAGAGCCCATACTATAGTATATGTGCAGACGTTGTTGTACAGAATGTGAATAACATAGCTCCACATGCACATAGCATACCTAAAAAAAAGATAGGTAACGCCAAAGATCTAAAAACTTTATCTATCGGTAATCCTTAACGTTTGATAGGAGGTAGTCCTTTTTTCTTACGATATTCATCCGTCACAATATCTTGACGGGTTGGTTTAATAATTTTCTTACCTAACTTCTTCTTTATAGTAGTAGTTAGTTTTTTTATGATTGGTTTTATAACTTTCAATAGTAAAGGTGTGGCAGCAGCTGCGGCTGTTGCGACTACAGCAATTGATGCGGTAGTGCTGACTTGATTTGCAGTTGGTAAAAATTTTTCGACTACTGTAGTATCCTCATACAATACTACACAGGTAGTGCCTTGAAGTTCATGACCTACAACTCTCTCCTCTCCATTCTGAGTTAGGTCACCGACTCTAGGTTGATTAGGTGCAGGACATTCTGTCTCAGGTGGATCGATAGGTGGAACCTCTGGTGGATCTATGTCTGGAGATTCGGGTGGATTAACAACAGGGGGTGGAGGTGCTTCCATCTCCATAAGTAATTCATCTGGTTTAAAATCCATCGCATCATATGAAGGCACACCTGCATCACAGAATACTAATACATTATCTTCATCATCTTCAATAATCTTATCGCTTTTATCACTCTGCTCGTGTGCTTCTACACAACCAGGCATGTCAATAACAGGTGCACCTATTACAACAGTAGCAGGTGGTGCAGCAGGTATTGAATGTACAGGGTTACCCGTCAACCATTCTGGAACGTTCGGAATAAATACCGTATTATTTCCAATGGTTTTAATATTTACACTATTAAGTTGTGCTCTGATAGGTTGTATATTAGGTATAGTCACAGACTACCTCTAGCAGTTCTCGTTTAAGTCCTCTGCCATGGTGCCACCTATATCGGCTCCTTGATTACCACCAAACATTGCTATCCAACCTGCAGCAACCCAACCTATGAATGGAATACCACTCACAGCAGGTGCAGCAGCAGCACCAATGCTAGTTCCAACTAAGCGACCAGTTCCCTCTGCACCTCCAATTGCTTTGATGCATTCTTCTGATCTTGCAGAAACAATCTCTTCAGTCTGTTGTGGAGTCAAACCAGGTGGCATATCTATCCAAGATCTCTTGTTAGATACAGGACCGCCTTGATTGGTCTTACCATCTAGGAAATATTCTTCAGCAACCTTAGTTGTTTCATTTGATAGTCCTAAGAAACCACCCTTAGTCTTAATATCCTTAGTGATATATGCAGTCTTAGGATCGTTAGCCTGATAACTTATCTTATATCCATCCTTATTTGCTGAAACAGCATACGATGTATAGTCACCTACAGGTATATCTAAACTAGGTAACTGAGCTTCTTTTTCTCTTGTTGCAATATAACCTATCATTCCCAGATGGGATACTGCAAACAAACTACCAACTACACCAATTGATATCCATTTTACATTCATGGTAACCTCTTAAAAACTAGGAGCTGAAGGCACTGGAATTGCATCACCAGTTACATCTGGAATACCTGCGTCTACAAGACCAGGTAATGCATCACTGATTCCACTAGAAAAGGAACCTAATGCTTTCTCTTTGATGTCCTCTATGATGGCATCCTTTTGAGTATAAAGATAAACACCACCGCCAACAACGGTAAGAGATACAACGCTAGACGCAATAGCAAGTACATTAATAATTTTTTGCATGATAATTACTTAGTATCAGGGACAATTTTTACAGGACCAGATTCAATTCTGATAGTTTGAGCAGGTGCAGTCTCAGATGCCTTCGCAATAAGAAACTCCATATCCTTTTTGGATATGTTAGCACTAGCGTTTTCACCATTCTTTTTCTTTGAACCTGCTGCTTGGACTCCAAAAGTAGCTAAAGTTCCTGTGAAGACCGAAGCTATGAAAGTTGGATCCAGCTTTTGTTCTGGTATTTTAAATGCCTCTGGCAATTTAACATACGCTAATGTTAAAATTCCTGCGGACCAGACCAACACAGATAAGCGAACAAATGTACTAAGGATAGCAAGTTGTTCCTCTTTATCTTCAGCATGTTCTTTTAGTTTTCCAAGAAGACCTTTTTTAGATTCTTCTTTTTTAACTGCTTCTGCCATTATTTTGATATGATAACACTATACTATATATCACTCTACAACTTGACGTTTTTTCCCAATGTTATACTTAGACTCAAGCGTCCATTCTCCCTTCTCTTTGTATGCAATTACCTTGATTTGACTTAGGGGTGCAGCATCTTTAATGCTAGATTCCTTAACTATTTCTACCAATCCCCAATCAGATAGTAACTTAATAATCCTATTCCTTCTCTGTAGATCATTTTCTGAGAGGTTTGCTTTCTTACCATCTAGTGCAAACAACTCTTTAAAATGAACAATGTAATACTGTCCTTTCTTATGTAAGATATGGCATGATTGATATAACTTCCTTTCTTTTCTGGAGGCTACACCTATCCTTGTAAGGGTCTCACGAACTTTAAGGAAATCATCTGGTTCCTTTAAATTCACCTCCACCATTTCATTTCTATTCCACTGAACTTCTTTAAGTTCATTCATTTCACTGACCCCCTATGTTCAATTTATCTTTAATAAAAGTAATTTGCTGTGGAGTGAGTATCTCAAGTGCCTGTTTTGCTTTCTCATAGGAGTACCCATAATAACGCTTCACAAGTTCAAGATCATCAATCTTTTGTTTCTTACCCCAAGGTGAAAACCTTCTACGGCTTCTGACGATATTTATAAAAAAATCATATTGCAAACGATTATCTAAACCTGCATTCATATTCATCTCGTTAGCAAACATGACAGTATCTAGATGATGTGACATACATTTATTAATGACGTATGAAGGATAGTTCTTTTCCCAACCAGGATCTTCATCCTCGCCCATCAAATATTGTTTAGAGTAATTGAGTGAGTTTAGATAATCCTTAAGAGGATAATTAGATGACATAATTTAGAAGAAGTAGTTCTTTTCGCTGTTGTTGATCTGACATGTATTCACCTACAGATCTCATGGTATATGTATGATCATATTCTGTCTGCTGCCAACCTTCAAAACGATTCTTTACTAGATTAGAAGAGTTGTAAGAAATCATTTGATCACATTGATATCTATCACACCTAGTTGCAAACTTGTCATGATCAAATCCTACATGCATTGTGCCTCTCTTACCGTACAAGTTTGCTTTAATATCATATGGAGGATCTAGATATACAAATACATTCTCATCATTTTCATAAAGTTTTTCATATGATAAGTTTGTAATCTGCCATTTACGAATGACTTGACTATAATACTGAAGTCTTTCAATACCTCTCATTGAGAAGTTTGAATCTGATGCCTGTGGACTAAAAGAAGATGATTCAGATAGACCACTAAACGAACACTTATTAACAACATAAAATGCGACTGCTCTATGAAAGGGGTCGCATTCGTTTGGTTTCTTTTCTAAGTATTCTTTTGCTTCAATAAACAATCCTCTTGCACTACCCCTATCAGGATACCTAGTTTTTAGTTCAGTTAATTCTTTTGAAAGTTTATCACCACTTACTTGTAGTGTCTTCCAAAAACAATACAAGGGTTCATATAAATCATTGACCCAAATATCTAAATGTGGGAACACCTGAGAGATGTATAATGATACAGATCCACCACCTAGGAATGGTTCTCTAAATTCTGTATAGTCTGTAAAGTCTGGAAAAAATTGTGCCATCTTTTTAATAGCACGAGACTTACCACCAGGATATCTTAGAGGAGTTTTTAAAGCAGTCTTAGTAATCATTCGACAATAGTCATTCCCCAATCCTCTGGAGTAGGTGGTGTCATAGGAGCGTAGTATCCTTTTTGTCTTTTAATTGGTTCAGTCATAATTTCAATCGTTTCTTCAAACCATCTATTCATAGACTGTGCCATAGAGCGATAGGAAGAACCAACATACAGTTGACCTCCAACAACAGATACTGTTGCTATACCCCAGAAAGCATAATACCATCTGGATTTTACTTGTGCTCTCACTTTATCTCTTTTGTTAGTCATCGTGTTCATCCCATTGATCAGTAAGACCTTCGTTATTGAAGAATGCTCTGTATACCCCAAACCCAGATAGTAGAACTAATATTACTAATATAGAAATACCAAAGGTTGCATTTGGATCAGCGTTATAGTGAGGTATGAGGGCATTACATTTAGTCCAAGTACCAGGTAGAGTATATACTGGTGGACATGATATAAAAAGATTCATTTAAAATTACACTCCAACATTATTTGTGTTAAACATGCGAGAAGATTTACTTCTTGGTCTACAACGAAAGCAGACTTGTATTGATACTCAGCAATAATTAAAACTGCTGCTGCCACACTAGGACCATCCATTGTAGAAGATGCATTATCATACAACTTCCTCATGATAGATACAGGATCGGCATCTAGATTAGAATGAACCCACTTCTTGACATCATTGAACTTTTTAGTTTTCAATGCAGTAACAAGTGCATCCATATTAGCATCACCTAATGCTGCTAGAATTCCAGTATCTATAGCACCAGTTGATGAATACTTTTGAAGTTCGTTAAGAGTTCTTCTAAAGTCTGGAAAGTATTTGTTAACAACTTCTGCAACAACCTTATCAGAGAATGATACATCCTCGGCAGTAAGGATACCCTTACATCTTGCAAAGAATGCTGCTGCAAGTTCTTGTTTAGTTTTTCCTCTTACATTGAATTCAATAACTGTAGTTCTACTATGTAGAGGTTCAATTATACGATTCTTAAAATTGCAAGTAAATATAAACCTACAATTTTTTTGAAACGTTTCAATGTTTGCTCTTAATAGAAGTTGAACATCAGGAGTAGTATTGTCTGCCTCATCAATGATAAGAACTTTATGCTTACTTGTAGAAGTAAGTGATACAGTAGAAGCAAAATTACTTGCTTGATTTCTTACTGTATCTAAGAATCTACCTTCGTCAGAACCATTGATAACATAGAAGTCTGCCCCTAACTCAGTGCATAATGCTTTTGCAATAGTTGTTTTACCAACACCTGCAGTACCTGAGAGTAGGAGATTTGGTATCTCTCCTTGTTTTACGAAACCCTTAAAGGTTTCTTTCACATCTGATGGAAGAATACAGTGCTCAATATTCTTTGGTCTGTATTTCTCCACCCATAAAAAATCACTTGACATTAGGAATTAGGTTCTAGTGCGATAAAGTATTTGATCATATCACCTTCAAAGAGAGCAACGTTTTGCTTACTTACAGTGACATTATAATCTCCTTTAATAAGTTTTAGATTTTCAACTTTAAAACAGAAACAAAATTCATCATCAGTCTTACCAACATTAACAGAAAAAGTATTGGAAGTTTCATTCTTCTTATCGGTTAACTGTAATCCCATTTCACCTTTACTTCCAACCAGACAAAGATCTGAAAGAGAATAAATGCTTGCAACTCTTTGTAGTTTGTCTAGATCAACAGAACGGAGACGAAACTTTACATCCTCAGATGGAAGAGTAATCTCACGCTCTGGTGGTTGAGTGATAATATCTGGGTCAGCATAGAAAAATCTAGACTTGTAGATTCCAGAACTATCACTTACAGTTACAAAATTCTCGTTTGTCGTATCAATCTTAGGTGCATCTAAAGTATTCAAACCTCCAATGAATACACCCAAATCATAAATTGAAATCTGTGAATCAAACTGTTCTTCAACTTCTGCAATAGCAAGAATATTTTTATTAATACTCAGAGTTGAAATTGTGTTACCTGGTTTGATAACAATAGATTTATTAATCGCACAGAAGTTTTTTAGGACTTCTAGTGTTGGTTGTGAAATAACGGTCATCGGTCGTAGTCAACTGAAAATGATGTAGGATTGTTTGCTGCTGATGCTGTTGCTGCAGCAGACTTGTCATTGAAGTGAAGGAGCAACATTCCATAATGAATGATCTTAATGATGTCTTTTCTTGCTGTCCCTTTTCTGTCGTAACGTGATGCATACTTAAGAACGTTACTTCTACAGAATGCTTCAGCGTCTCCAACAGAATCAATAAGGTCAAGAGTCTGAACGTTACCGACAGAATAATGACCTGTATATGTGTTTCCGATATAATCGGAGATTTCTTTGAGGATTTCATCCTCGCTGTACTTTCTCATAATATAGAGAGGGTATGTCTCAACCCTCAGTATACTCTAGTTCTTCTTGTGCGTCAACCTTTGTATAGAGATCAAGGAATGATTGCTTAGTATCATCATCGAAACGGTTGACACAATTAGTGATTGCAGTCAACTTGTCTCCAAAGATTGAATACGCTTGAACAATGTGAACCAAACGACGAGTTGTAATAACTTCATCAACACCACCGTCAAAGAATGTCTTACGGATAACACCTGCCCACTTGATAAGCATTTCAGTGAACTCTGCATCACATCCTTGATTCAATAGAATCTTGCTTTCGATAGCAGCAGATGGGTACTCTTGCTCAAAGGTGATTGGGAATCTTTCTAGGAATGCTTCATTAAGAACATTAGTTCCTACGAAACGTCCATCATCAGAACCCTTACCTTTAGTATTTGCAGTTGCAATAACGTTGAATCCGTTAGCAGGTTTTACATAACGTCCAATCTTTTTGAGGAATACACCTTTACCTTCTAGGATAGATTGTAGACATAAGATCTTGTTTGATGCTAGATCGATCTCATCTAGAAGTAGTATAGCTCCCCTCTCCAAAGCTTCGACCACAGGGCCGTTGTGCCAAACAGTGTCGCCATTAACAAGACGAAAGCCACCAATAAGATCATCTTCGTCTGTCTCGATGGTGATGTTGACACGAATTAACTCCCTATTAGTTGCTGCACACGCTTGCTCAACCGATAGAGTCTTACCGTTTCCAGAAAGACCTGTAATAAATACAGGGTAGAATTTATCGGATGAGATAACTTTACGAACAGACGTGAAATTACCAAAAGGGACATAGGTGCCATCTTTATCTGGGATGTATGAAACTTCTTTTGCAGGTTTTGCAGATGGTTTCTTAAAGCACTCTTCAATCTGCTGAGTGGTAAGATTCCATTTGCCTATACCTGATTTATAAGACTTTAACCTCTTACAAGCAGTAGCATAAGATACGCTTAGTGACTCTGCTGAATTACGAATGTCAGAACATCCTACCTCAACACCAACATTATCAGTTAAGTGTTGAACGAGTTGTTCGGTTGTCACAGGATTAGGTTCAAAAGGCATGGGTCTTGTTTGTTTGTATACATTAAGTATAGCAGTTATAACTGCTATGTGTAAGGGGAGTGGACAGTTTGTTAATCGAACACTGCTGTCACACTCATCACTTGGCAATCAGGATTGCGTGATTCCGCTATCTTTTTAGCGTGATCGTAGTCTCTGCATTGTACAACCTCGTAGAAGATTGTACCTGCAGTGAATAGTTGGACTTTACATTTCATGCTATTTGCTCGATAAAGGCATTAAGGATTGTTTTGTTGGTCATTTTAGAACCCATGTGCTTTTTGAATGCACGTTGTAGTTCTGCTTTGGTTGCAACTTCGCCTTTAGTTTTAACTTCAAGGTCTTCAGTTCCATAACCAGTTCCCCTATCAGGGATGTAGAAAGACTCAGTAAAACCTGCTTTCTTTTTGATGATAGCAAATTTGTTTTTCTTCCACTCTTTGTCAATTTGGTCAGCGAAATCTTGCTCAAAGGTTATTGAACGAACGAGTCTCATTAGTTCTCCTTTACTGCAGATACGAATACCAACCCAGTTGTAATCAGTAATCTCTCTCATGTAACTAACCAGAGTTTGAGTAGTTTCATAAGGACTACTGTTGAGTTTACGAGTGTATCCAGTCTCAGGGTCACGAAGGAAGAATACTTTTCCATGTGAATGTTGAACACTTGAGATACGGAACTCATCATCCCTATAGTAATAACCATCATCCTCTGAATACTCTCTCATGTAACTCATAGGATTTGACTCTCCATCAGTTAGAGATACAACGTTTACTTTAGTAACACCTTCAACTCTTTTTAGTTCAGCAACAATTTTACGAGTGCACATCATTGCTTCTGCTAGAGGAGTGCCACCTAGTCCATACTCTTGACAGTATCTTAGACGATAACCATTCATTGCAAATGCTTGAGTATAGAGTAACTTCATAGACTCCTCAAGTGATCTTTTGTTTTGACGTGATGAGAAGAACTCAAAGAGTTTGAAAGAATTATCAAAGGCAAGAGAGTTTGCTTTTGGAGTTACACCCTCATGCATCTTACTCTCTCCGTATCCACCATAACTGTATCCACTCTGGAAAGCATATACACGGAATGGGATTTGTGCTTTACGACAAAACCATACTAAGTTGAATACTTGTTTGATCGTATCTAAGAGAACATGATTCATAGAACCAGACCAGTCAAGATACATTACTAGACCATGATTCTTACCCTCAGGAACTATTGTGACTTTCTTGAAAATGTCATCAGTTAGTTTGTATTTGTAAAGAGTGTTAGTGTTGATAACACCAGTTTTAGATATTGCTGCTCTCTTGTACTCATCAGCAGACTTTCTCATTTCAAATTGTTTTAGAAGATAGTTGACAGACTTCTGTGCACCTTTCTTGTATTTCTCATAGTGATCAGCAGCATAATCTAGATTCGACATGTAATGATCTAGTGCTTCTTTATCTGAGAATGCTTGACCGTAGAAGAAATATCTAAGATCTTCTTGAATTTTGTCATGAGGAACAATGATCTTGTTAAGATTAACTTCTGGAAGAGTTAGATAAACCCACTCTCTTGCATCTTCATCAACAAGAGTTTCGATAGATTCTGCTAATGCTTCCTCTGTAATACTCTTAGTCTCATCATGACTAGAAGTCATTTGATTACCACCAATACCATTTGGTCTAGTTGTATCTAATGGTTGTGTATCCTCTGAAGAGTTAGTATCAGATGAATCAGAAGATGGAGTTGGTTTAGTTTCACCATTACTATCTTGATTCTTCATATCTATTTCTCTCTCAATCTCTTCGCCTTCTTTACCTTCTCCATCCTCTTCATACATAGCATCTTCTAGTTGATCTAAAAGATCTTCCATTTCATCAAATTTTGGTTTTGCATCTTCAATCTTTTTAGCATGACCATACATTTCGTTAGCAAGGTCAACTACATCTTGGAATGTCTTAGTGGTAGAAACTCTATCTACCCAATGCTGTTCGTCCTCTTGGAAAGGCATTGAACGATTGCCTTTGAAATATAGATTGATACGATCGATCAAAGGAAGAGTCTCTAGTTCTTCATGCTTTACACCAAAGAAATCATCATTCCAGAGTTCTGCATAACCATCAAAGAAAGACTTACGAAGACCAGGATATGTCTCCTTCATCATCCTTTCAATACGAGCATCTTCTATAACGTTTACAAATGCTTGAGGAGCGTCTCCAAAGGGATCATTAGGGGTGTAGAGAGCGTGTCCTACTTCATGCCCTACTAGAAGGTCATATACAGTGTTAGAAGCAGTCTTCCAGATTGGGAGGATCAAGAGACGCTTGTCAACATCGAAACAAGCAGTAGAAACTTTACGGTGCTCTACAGTTAGGTTCTCAGTTGCTAGTAGTTTAGCGAGGGTGCCTTTGACTTCTTGATTTATCATCGTGTTTGTTTGTTTATACTATTATTATAGCGGTTCACACGACCATTGGTCAACCCAGTGGACACTTTTTCAACTGTCTACGAGCAGGCACATACCAAATTTCTATCTCCATGTACATTATCTATACGATTAACTGCTGGCCAAAACTTATTTTTTGGTTTATTAGGGAAGACTGCTTGTTCTCTGGTGAATGGATAAGTCCATGCACCACATATTTCTGACTGTGTATACGGTGCATTCTTAACTATCTCAGGGCATTCATCAATCTCTTCTCGTATCATTGACATTGCTTCACCAAATCTTTCTAACTCTTTAAGAGATTCTGATTCAGTTGGTTCTACCATCATAGTTCCTAACACTGGCCAAGACAATGTAGGTGCATGAAATCCATAATCCATAAGTCTTTTAGCAATATCCTCAGCAGTTACTGGTAAGTTACGACAATCAAAGATACATTCATGTGCCACTCTACCATTCTTTGCTTTATATAATACATCAAAATATGGTTCTATCTTCTTTGCTAACCAGTTTGCATTTAACAATGCTATTTCTGTTGCCTCTCTAAGACCATCAGCACCCATCATTCTAATATACATCCATGTGATAGGAAGAATACTAGCACTTCCTTGAGTTGCTGCAGATACTCTTTGATTAACAAAAGGTGTTAAATGTGCTGCTACACCAATAGGACCTACGCCTGGTCCTCCACCTCCATGTGGAATACAGAATGTTTTATGTAAGTTTAGATGACATACGTCTGCACCATACTGACCTGGTTTACAAAGACCTACCTGTGCATTTAAATTTGCACCATCAAGATACACTTGACCACCAAACTCATGTACGATCTCACATATCTCTTTGATAGTTGTTTCAAATACACCATGAGTAGAAGGATATGTAATCATACAACCTGCTAATTCATCTGTATCTAAACATGCTTTTATTCTTAAGTCATGTATATCTACGTTACCATCACTATCACAATCTACAGTAACAACTTCCATACCTGCCATGATACAGGTTGCAGGATTAGTTCCATGTGCACTCTTAGGCACTAAGATCTTCTTACGTTTAAAATCTCCATTCGCTTCATGATACGATTTAATTGCAAGTAGACCTGCATACTCACCTTGTGCACCTGAGTTAGGTTGTAATGAGATTGCATCAAACCCTGTGATATCACATAACCAATCTTGTAAATCACACATGATTTGTTCATAACCAAGTGCTTGTCCTGGTGGAACAAATGGATGTATGTTATTAAACTGTTCCCATGATACAGGCATCAGTTCTGCTGCTGCATTGAGTTTCATAGTGCAACTGCCAAGTGGCATCATTCCATTTACTAATGAATAATCCTTAGATGATAATGAATAGATGTATCTCATCATATCAGTTTCACTATGATAGATATTAAATACTTCTTGAGTCAACCAAGATTCTTTTCTATAAGGAATACTCATCCATTTGTATTCTCCTACTGAATCTAGGACATGGTTTACTGTATTCTCTCTATGAGGAAACTCTACTTGAGTGTCTATTATTTGATGTAATTCAATTAATGTTGTACACTCATCTAAAGAAACAATATTCCAACCATCCTCATGTCTCACATTAAAATCTTCTATCATAAAGGAACTTCTCCATCTGACGGTATCAAACCCTTCAGATTCATCAACCTCATATCCGCACCACTTCAATGCTTTTTGTAGCGTTTGCCTATATCGTAATACTCTGGTTGCTATTCTTTTCAGACCTTCCGCACCGTGATAAGCAGCGTAAAAACCTGCCATATTTGCGAGGAGTGCTTGAGCAGTGCATATATTGGATGTTGCTTTGTCTCTTCTTATATGTTGTTCCCTTGTTTGTAACGCTAATCTTAATGCTTGATTTCCTTCACTATCTACCGACTGCCCAACAATACGTCCAGGAATCTTACGTTTATATTTCTCAGTGGTTGCAAAGAATGCTGCATGAGGTCCTCCATATCCCATAGGAACTCCAAATCGTTGCATACTGCCGACTGCGATATCAAATCCCATCTCTCCTACAGGTTGCATCAATACCTGACATAGAGGATCTACTACTACAATCTTAGTAACATTATAAACTTCTGCACATCTTAGTAATCCATCTGGATGTTTTATATTACCATGATTATTTGGTAGTTGAATTAACATACCAAATGCCTCACCTACATCCTGTAGATCTACAGTTTCTGTATCTAGTGGACGTATTGTAATACCTAATGGTCTCGCTCTGGTCTGTAATACCTTTAATGTTTGAGGAAATACTTTACTATCTACAAGAAACACATTTTTCTTAGATGAGTTATATGCTAGTATCATTGCCTCTGCTGCTGCAGTTCCTTCATCTAACAGGGAAGCATTTGCTATTGGTAGACCAGTTAGTTCTGTAATTAAAGTTTGAAAATTAAATAGTGCTTCTAATCTACCCTGTGATATCTCTGCCTGATATGGTGTGTAAGATGTATACCATGCAGGATTTTCTAATACGTTCCTTTGAATAACAGGTGGAACTATTGTACCATAATATCCTTGACCAATTAAACTTCGTTTAACTTTATTATGACTTGCAATGTCTTTAAGTTCTGCTAGTGCTTCTGACTCACTACATCCCTCTGGTAATTTAGTGTCACCACGAAGTAGTATAGAATCTGGAACTATCTCTCTTACTAATTCATCTATACTAGACAGACCTAAATCCTCTAGCATCTGAGTTTGTTGTTCCTTTGAAGGACCTATGTGTCTTCTGACAAACTCACTAAGAGTCTTCTGACATTTTACTAAAGTCATTAATTTTTTCAAATTTAATAGTTCGTAGAAACTTATCTACGAGAATTTCACCCTTGTGACTGATAACGAAAACATTTGAATCGTTACCAAAACTTTTTAGAATCTTAAAGAGTTCAGCAGTTCCATCGGCATCAAGTGAACTGTCAAATACTTCATCAAGAATAAGAAGATTAGTTGCTATACTATTCTTCATTCTAGCAATCTCTCTCCAAGTAAACAATAGTGCTAAATCAATTTTTTGTTTCTCACCTTCTGAGAAAGAAGAATAAGTAAACTCATCTCTAAAGCGACTTTTGATTACTTCATTAAAGTTTTCGTCAAGAGTAAAATTAACGAAGAAGTCCATACTGTGCAGATATTTATTAATAAGATTGTTGAAGACTGGAACATATTTCTTTATAATTTGACTTTTGATACCTGAGTCTTTTAATAAATTAGACACGATAAAATATTCATCAATCGTTTCACTGATCTTACTACAACTTTTTTCAGTGACAGACAGTTCTTTATTAAAGGCAACTAGAGTGCTAGTCTCTTTTTCTATGTTAGGAGTATTAGTTTGTAGATCAATTAATTCTTTATTAATTTCTAAATTCTCCATTGAAAGACGAACAATATCTCTGTCACCATTATGGATATCAGTTCTAACTGCATGACATTGCATGGAAAGATCATCAGCATGTTTAACATCTTGCATTAGATCTTCAATATCTAATTTAATTTTCTTTAATGTTTTTGTAAGTTTGACACCTTCGGTTTGCAAATTAGTAACTTTATCAAACTTAAAATCTTTATCTATTTCTTGAGTACAAGTAGGACAGGTATCATGACTTTCTAAAAATTTAATTTCTTTCTTTGCTAATTTTAAGTCAGCATTAATTTCTGCTTTCTCACTATTAAGATCAGAAATGTATGATCTTTGATCATCAACACCATCTAACTCTTTTTTCAAATCTTCTAATTTAGTTTTGTTAGTATCTCTTTCCTTTTCCAATCCCTTAATAGTCATATCATTATTCTTTATCTTATTCTGTTTCTCATCTTGCCTTGTCTGATTAACTTCTGTTAAAGAGTTTATTAACTTCTGTTGTGATTCAACTTTCTCTTTTGCTAATCTAAGCATGTGAGTGCAATCTTTATTCTGACTATTTGCTGATCTCACTCTATCCTTTAACAAGGAATTCATGTTTGAGAAGATATTGATGTCGAGTAAATCTTCGATAACTTCTCTGCGGTGAGGTGCTGTGAGTTGCATGAAGGGGACAAATGTGGATGAACCCAAGATGACGACTTGTGTAAATGATTTGAAGTTGAGTTTGAGAACTGTTTGTTCGAGATACTTCTGCATGTCTCTATTCGCAGCATCTTGATCAACAAGTTTGTTATTGTGATAAACTTCAAATACATTAGGTTTAGCTCCACGAAAAACTCTATACTCATCTTTACCAATAGAAAATTCTAATTCTACTTTAAGACCTTTTTCATTGATACTATTTACCAGTTGCCCTCTCTTTACTCTACGAAATGGTTTGTTAAACAAAGAAAAACAAAGTGCGTCTAATACTGTAGACTTACCTGCACCGTTCTGACCGATAATTAAAGTAGACGGACTTTCAGTAAAATTAATTTCAGTCCAGTGATCACCTGTGGAAAGAAAATTCTTCCACTTAATATTCTCAAAAACAATCATTTAGTATCTAAAGTTGGAATGATAAGTTCGTCTGGTTTTATTATAGCATAATTATATCCATAATTGTCACAATTCATAGCAATGATATCTGTATCTACTTCCATCACTTCCCATTGTTCTTTCTTCTTAACTGTGTTTGCTTCTAACAATGTTAAAAATCTTACTGCGTCATCCTCATTCTCAAAGACTTGAACAGTTTTAGTATTCTTTTTATCTTTAGTTGCGTGAACACCGCCAGTATCTTTTTGAGTTAGAATAAACATTATAGTGCACTTGCTTCAATGTACAAAGACCTCATAATATTTTTAATATTACTTTTGTTTGCTTTGATATCTATCTCATCTATGTATGAGTCCAAGAGGGTCATAGTGTCTTCGGTCTCTACAACCGATCCATTCTCGATTCCCACACTTATATCTTCAATGATCTTAAGATCTGCTAAACCCATGTCTTGCAGTTGTCTTATACGATAATCAAATTTTGTGTAGTCACCTTTATCCTCTACAATTAATTTGACGAATGCTCCTTCCAGTTCTTTCTCATTCGGTATGTCAACTCCATTATCATAATGAAGCTTATAAAAGACATCAAAGGGATTTCTGTAAAAAGTAGTTTTAAGAGTTTCTGTGTCAAAGACATGGAATCCTCTTTTACATTTGTAGTCATTCCAATAAAGTTGATAGGGGTTTCCTAGGTAATATATATTATCTCTATGAGATTTTTGGTGATAGTGTCCTGTAAATACCTTTTTAAATTTACTGACAAATGAAGGATCCATTCCATTTTCCATGTAATGACCAGGATGTGCTTCAAATCCATTCAACTCTAAATGACCCATAGCAACAGTTGCTTCGGTCTGAGTTATCGTAAGAAGGGTCTTATCATAGTTATCATCACATATCCAAGGAATAAAACAGATGTCTAATCCACCAAAGTTAACTGTGCATGGTGTATCATAAGATATAATATTATCATAAGAACTCAATACCTCTTTAGGAGCATTGACTCTTAATGTATTTTTATAATAGATATCATGATTACCAACTAGCATATGCATTTGTACACCCAACTCTGCTAGTGGGTCAAACCACATTTGTTTTGCCTCGTTTAAAGACAAGTAGTTAATAGATCTACGTTTATCAAATGTATCTCCTAGATTAATAACAGTATCAATTTTTGATGCTTTTATAAAAGGAATTACAATCTGACTATAGAATTTTCTATAGTGATTAATAAAATGGACATTATCGTTCCTAACACCGAAGTGTTGATCCGTAATAAGTAGGATCTTCATCGTTTAGAATTCATCTCCACACGAGATTTGATCTGATTCATTTCTGCTCCACCGTCTCCATCTACACTGAATACATGCTCGTATCCTGACTTCTCTAAAATTTTATCTTTAATATCCATCTGTCTTTTCTCCTTTGCTATACGTCTTAGGAAAGCATAATATACTATCTGAGTAAAATATGCAAATGGGTTTCTACTCTTAGCAGGATCAAAGTTATCAATATATTGTATACAATTTTCTATACCATCACAAACCATATCATCTTTATACATGTAATTAATAAAGTTTGGTCTATATGATAGATGCGTTGCAATCTTTAAAAAACAACCCCCAATATAATTACTGACACGCGGTTTTGGTAAATCTTTTTCTTTTGCTATATCTACTTTCTCTTTGTATTTGATGATCGCAGCAAGAAACTCTTGATTATCAACATAATGCTGTCGTTTTTTAGGTGCTGCTTTCTTCATATACCTTTGGTTTAACTTTTTAAGTATAGCATAGAACTAAAAGCTTGACAACCCTTGACCTTGAGTGTACAATAACACTGTAAGGGTTCAAGAGTCATAGAGCTCTTCAAATCTTACTCTTGCATCTTCGATCTTTCCTAGATATCCTTCAGTTTTATCAGGACTGGTCTTTCTGCGGTTAATTTTAGTGGGGTCGTCGCCTAGTATAAATGCTTCATACATCAATATGATAGGTTTCGACATCGTTCCCATAGTAATAATATCTCTATCTCTTACAATAAAGAAGTCTTCATCGGACATGGGCATCCATTTAGTGAACCCCATTCCTCTCATTACTTTCTGATCAGAAATTTCTTTAGTGATAGCATGGATACATACAGGATCTTGTAAAAAAATTAAACAATCTCCATCTTGTTCGGTGATCACTGCTTTAGCAAGCACTTCTTCACCACTTACTAATTTAAAAATTCCGTGAAAGTCTTCATCTTTTTTAGTGTAATTAATCATAAGCTTTTAATTTGACATCTATGATTTCATAATTAAATTTTTCTTCGTTATAAATTTTAACTCTTTCCATAAGATGATTCAATGTATAATTGTTTCCTCTATTAGTGGAAATGTCATCGGCAATATCATATAATGTTGCTTGTGATTTGTTTTCTCCCTTCCTTAATACACGACCTATAGACTGTAAGTTACGTACTCTGGACTTAGAAGGAGAAGCAAAAACAATGTTATGTAGTCTTTTGATATTGATTCCTGTAGAGAATGTTCCGTAGGATGCTACGATAATGGCATTATCTGATTTCTCAGTTAGTAACCGAACATCTTCTCGATCTTCAACATCAACACCCCCATGAACGAGATACACAGGTTTGTCTGTATGACTATTTATCATGTTAAAAAGAGGGATACCATGACGGTCTACATAGTTGAAAAGAACAAGTGTATTACCTTTTAAATCTAATGTAAGATTACGGAGAAATTTATTACGTCCTTCGTGTTCTACTAAGTAATCTATTTCATCTTGGTAACCTTCAAAGAGTTGTTCATCATGCTTAAGTAGAATAATTTTTACTTGTAACTTAGCAAGATAACCTTGTTTAATTAATTCATTAGTCTTAGTTACCTTTGAACATCTACCAAATAAACCTTCTAATACTAATTGATTTACATTTGCACCATCTAATGTTCCAGTGAAACCTATACGGTATTTACATTTATGAAGTTTAGACATCAGTGTAGTTAAAGACTTTGCTTTAAACTGATGTGCTTCATCACCAATCACTACATCAAATCTATCAAACCATTTACGAGGTTCTTTATAGATTGATTGCCAAGTAGTAATAACTACGCTATGATCTGTATACTTATTTGCACCTGCATATATTTTATGACAATCATTAGTTTTCCAACCATAGGATTCAAAGTCCTTATACATCTGCTCAACAAGAGATGTAGTGGGAACTACAATCAAAACATTTCTACTAACATTTATATGGTATCTAATTAATGCATAGATCATCAAGGACTTCCCGCTTGCAGTTGGGGATAATAGGAGTCGTCTGTTGTATCTCAGGGCTTCGTATATTGCTTTATACTGGTAGTCCCTTACGGGAAACGGTATCCGAAGTGATTTTACAAATTGACCAACAGATTCGGGAGTAACAAACTGATTAGTTTCTTGAGGATGACCAAAGTTTTCATGGTCTTCTAGTGAATATTCATATCCTTTTTCGTCTGCCCAGTCTGTAAGATAATCTACAAGACCACAATATATCTCTCCTGTAGCAGGTGAGTACAATCTTATTTTTCCATCCCAACCTTTAAACCTTCTATTCTTTTGCATAAATTTTGCAGACTCTACCTCAAAAGTAAAGAAGTCTGCTAATTCATAATTTAAATGAGGTTCTGCTTGAACCTTCAGATAAACTTCATTCTTCTTACAAATAAGGAGGTCCATAAAATCATGCTAGAATCCATTCTTAAATTTCTCCCAATCAATAGCATTCTTAATTTGGAAATTACGATTGCCAATTTGCCTTAGGACACTATCAAGAAAAGTTATCATCTGTTCTATGTAGTCAATTTTATATTGTAGTTTACAGATGTCATCATCGGACTCGATAAACATATTGATCTCTTCTTTTGTAGTTAGTTTAAGATCAAAGGGTAGATCCTTATATACCTTTGACGGTGCTTTACCTTTATAATATAACCATTTCTCTCTTATAAGTCTTCTCATTTCTAAGTCACGTTCTCTTTTCATAAGAGAAAATGTATTATGAAACTCCATATATCTCATGTGAAGTTGTGGAATTTTTGTAGACTCTTCACAGTATAAGTCAGTATCTATTACACTGTCTTTCTTCCACATCTCTTGAAGTGTTTCAAGGTTCATTTAGGTTCAAATTGCGATAGATCATATTTTTGCAGAACCAAGGGTTCACCTTCTAAGGGTTCTGGTTCACCTGCTTTTTCAATTAAATTCTTTACTGCTTTAGCACCTTCTCCTACATCATAAGGACAAGGTGCATTGTTTAAACAAACCCTAATGATTTGCATTTCTTTTTCAGTAAAAAAAATTTCTTTCATTACGCTCATGTTAAGTATACTATGACACCTACAACCCAAATTATACTAACTACAGTTATTAATAACAATACATTCATTTTATAAAGTTATGCTTAGATGTGCTACTCTTTGTTCTATTGTGAATGACAATAAATCTATCAGCAGCAAACGTACCTGCTAGACATACATCAATCTCATCACCATCTTGCCAGTTAATATCACCATTTTTCTTGGTGTGAAGCATTGCTTCTTGAATCTGGTCAATCATTTCTTGTGTTAATTTCATACACCCTGATCCTTGTTACGAGCAAACCATTCTTTCATTGATGTCTGGTATCCAGATTCACGACTAGGTTCGGGTTTGATCCCTTTCATTTTGTTGTAATCGTTGTGCATTGCTTGGAGTAACCATGCCTGTGCTAGTTGAGTCGGACCTTCTGTCAACAATAGGATTTGTGATTTCGATAGACCAGCCTTCATCTCCAAATACTCCTTTCTCCACGATGTGTGGTGTGATTTCTCTGTCATTTGCCTCCCATTCGGAATGAATAGTATTTATCTGACGATCAACATCGTCCATGAGCATTTCTATTTTACCATCAATCCACATTTTATGCAACCATTCTATAAAACCTGTCACCAAGTGTGATATCCAGAAAGGTTGTTTCTTTGCCCATCGTTTAGATTTAGTATACCAGTTATCGTTACCACCCCATTGATGTTCAAATTCAAACTTCATCTCCTTCTCCTACGTTTTTTTCTTTTAAATAATCTAAAGAAAGGTCTAACCAAAAACAAATCTAACAACTCATAGAGAAATACAAATCCTAAGAATACTATCATTCCTATTAAAATAATATACTCAAGTATCTTCATCGCTTAGTTTGTGTATTAACGTTTCTTATTTCGTACAAAGTATATCTAAAGGTTGCAGTAGCAATTAAAAAATCATTATCATCTTCAGATGAGTTAAATGGTATAGTAGATAATCCTACAGGAAATAGATCTTTAAATACTACATCAAAGTTTGCTAGATTATTATTGTTTAATACTTGTAGAGTTCCATCTGAGAATCTAACATCTTCTGTTGGATCGTCTGCAAATTTATTCTGCCAGTCTCTTCTTTCTTTTGTGTCTTGAGGTGTTCCTAAAGCACGCATCCAATTATGAATCTCCATATAGTTTCTTAGATCTTCATCAACTATAAACTCAATAGATAAATCTCCATATCTAATGTTACCTTCTCTTGGTAAAGGAACAAAACCTCTTGTAGGTATATCAACTTGCCCTAATTCAAATGAGGGTATCTCTGCACTTTGGCATAAGAAAGATACCTTCTTTGCTTTATTCAAAAGGAATAAAAACCCAATAGGGGAAAGAAAGTTTCTGTTTGTTAATTGGTCTTGATACCAGTTTGCCATTAGTCTCGTTGTCTCCAGTCGTCAGGTTTGTTACGTTTAAACCAGTCGTTAATATCATCTGCACTCTCGAACCCTTCTCTATAATCAGATGGGTCGGGTTCGCCTAACCCCATCCTATTCAGAAAATCGTCCGTCCCTCCCTTCGGCATGTCGGGATTCGCTGCTTTCTGTCGTGCTTGTCGCAACCATGTAGCAGCAGTGGTATTTGTTTTTGCTAATTTCTGTGCCCAAATCATGTCATCCAATGCGACATTTTCACCATTTACAATCTGATTACAGATTGCTTCTAATCGAAGTCGGTACTTGGTTGATAGCATATGTTATTCACTAAGTTTGGCTTTAAGTTGATTGAGTTTTGTATACTCTTGATATGCGTCATCTGATCTCTCAGAGAGAATTGCATTGATATCATTTATAATGATATCGTTATCAACATAGTCGTCAAGGTACTTAAAGATTGCTTCTTGTAGAAACCTTTTACGATGCCACTCAGGAGAATATGGTTTATAGTCCATAATGTAATCCATCAGTAATAGTATTTAGACACAAAAAAAGAGGGTCTTTTTCGACCCCCTTTTACGTTTAGGTTTAGTTAATTAAAATGCTTTTACAGATTCTTTTGCAATCACTCCCGTGTTGTCCGATATCGCAATCTATAATACACTCGTAATATTCGTTAAGAAGTTCGTCTTGCTGAGTATTCCAAGCAGTTAATTGATTGTGTGACTCTATATTGTGTTGCATAAAGGTTCTCCATTTTTGAATTCATGATATACAAGAGTTTGGTTACATCTTGTTTCCCCTTAATTCTACCACTATTTAGTCAGGGATCTAACACATTTGATCTTATAGTCACAAATATAAATGCCTACGAGTTTATACCTAGACACAAAAAAAGACCCGAAGGTCTTACCATAATATAAAAAGAGGGAGGTTGGAATCCTGTATACCAACAAAGAAGGGGCATTACTACAGAGTAAAAACCTTCTTGCCTGAGACCCGATTGGTAAATCGATTCTACTTTCGTAGCAGCACCACCTGTGTCTCATCACCTTAACTAGCTATATGCCAGTAAGTTTATTCAGTCACTCCCGACGTAACCGTCGTTACCCTTAAATTATAGCATAAAAAAAGAGAGTGTCAAGCACTCTCAAAAAATTAGTAGGAGTGGTGGGAGTCGAACCCACACTGTAGAGATTTTAAGTCTCCTGTCTCTGCCTTTGGACTACACTCCCTAACGACTCAAGTAGGACTCGAACCTACGACCGACTGCTTAGAAGGCAGTTGCTCTATCCATCTGAGCTATTGAGTCATATAGGACTACCGAGAATTGAACTCGGTTCACACCGTTATAAGCAGTGGGCATTAACCAATATGCGATAGTCCCTTGTCTTGACTGATAAATTGTAGCACAAAAAAAAGACCCTTCCGAGGAAGAGTCTTAATGAAATATGTAATATCCGAATTACATGAGGTTCGCAACTTGAACACGTCTGTAGTACTTGTTAGCGTTAGCTGTAAGTGCACCAGAACCTTGAGTAAGTCCAGCTGAGAATGGGTTAGAAACCATACCGTAACGAGTCTTGAAACCAATTTTTGGTTGGAAGGTGTCAGGGTTGATTGCTCTAACTTGCTGTAACGGAACGTAAGGACAGTAGAATAATCCTGCGTCATAAGGAGAAGTTCCTTTGTAGCCTGCAACGTAGTAGTGCTTATCGCTTACGTTAGCAGAATAAGGATCAACATAAACCTTAATTCTTCCGTTAAGTGTTCCTACAAGAGTAGAAGAAGTATCGTCTGGAATTAGACCATTGTTACCAGCAAGTGCAGGTGTATAGTCTAGAACGCCAGCCATACCAAGAGCAGACACAACATCAGCAGATGCGATGAGGATGTTACCCTTTCCACGTCTTGTCTCATGACCGATAGCATTTGAATCTCTTTCGATCTGGAATAGAAGTCCTTTGAATTTCTCAACAGACCATCTACCATTTGAGTCAACGTCTAGGTCAAAGATACCTGCAGTAGCAGTATTATTTTGAGCACCCTTAACAGCGTTGACGTAGATAGTTCTAACGACTTCTCTGTTAATTTCAGCAAGAATCTCTGTAGAGAGAATGTTGCTTAGCTCTTGCTCGGCATCAAGACCATGAATTGCTTTCAAGTCCTGAGCAAGCTCAATACTGTACTCTGCCTTTAACGCACGAGCTCTAGCAGTAACAGTGACTTTCTCGATTGAGAAACCCATTTCTCTGAACGCTGTTGATGCAGATGAATCATCTAAACCTTCAACAGTGTTTGTTGCCATACCTGTGGCATCTGCTGTCTGTTCGTAAGTTCCTGGTGAACTGTCATTAAGCAATGCTGGGTTTGCACCTTGAGCATCGTTAGTTGCGTCAGAAGCATTAGGGTCATAGTTACTAAGACCTGTACCTGCTCCACCAGAGAAACCTGCGTTAGGTTCGTTGAACATCGCTTCTCTGTAATCAGAAGATGCGGGTGATCTTTCAGAACCGTATTGTGTTCTCATTGCAAAGATAAGTCCTGTAGGACCAGTCATTGGCTGAACGCCAGCGATATCATATGCAATTAGTTGTGGCATTGAACGTCTGATTAGACTGATCAATACTGGATCGAAACCTGCAACAGGACCTGTTGCTGTAGCACCACTACTGAATCCGCCTGCGCCTGCAGTTTGGAGTGTTTCAGTAATGACACCTTCTTCGATTAATGCTTTTTCTTGGTTTTCAAGAAGTTGTGCGACTACGCCTTTCTTATGAGCATCTTCAATTTCTGGAAGTGCATCATGATTTAGAACGGGTGCCCACTTTTCTTGAAGGTTTTTTAAAGTCATTTTCCTTTAAGTTAAGTAGTTTTAATTTACAATTATGTGGACCAACGAGCGATTGCATCAACGTACTTAGACATTGTGCCACTTGTTGTGGATTCTACAAGGGGTTCAGAACTTTCTTCTGTGGGGTCAGTCTTTGCAGATTCTGCAACGACTTCAGCCTTCTTGGTAAAGTATGATTCCTTGATAGTTTCGACTTTCTTACGAAAATCCTCTTCATTTTCAAACTCAACACCCTCTGCCAATGATCCTAACTTCTCCTTTTGGGTTTCAGCAAGACCAGTAGCCACTTCGTTCACAATTTCCATTTTTACAAATTCTCCAATTCTCTTATTTAAAGAGACGTTGGTGTCGATTTGCTCGTTGAGTTTAGCTTCCATATCATCTATTTCCCCTGCCATTCCATCTAGCAGGTTAAACTTCTCTTCGGGCACTGTAAAGTTGTGCTCGACGAAAAGATCTTTTAGACCGTTGAAGAATGATTCTGCCATCTCAGTTTTGATACCGTGCTCAATCTGGAGTGAATTTTCTTTCATCCATGATTCAGCAGCATAAGATAGATAGTCATCAACCTTCTCGGCCAATTCTGTTTGAACTTTTTCGACTTCCTCAGTCAAGGTCTGTTCAAATGCCTCTTGCAAAGTTTTAACTTCGTCGTTGACTCTGGCGGTAACCGCAGCCTCGAAAATAGTCGCAGCTTTTACTCGGAACTCTTCTGAGAGTTCTTCACCAGCGACAAGAGCGTTAACATCTTCAGTAAAGTCGTACTTGGTTTCAGCGATTGTTTCTTCTTCGCCATTGTCAGTCTCCTCCATTTTTGCAGATGCATCAGAAGGTTTTGTTTTAAGGGACTTGTCACCTTCTACGCTTACTGCAGCTGCAGCAGACGCACCAGCGTTCTTAGTACCTTTTGCACCTTCCATTGAATCAGAAGTAACTGCAATAACCTTCTTACCACCTGACTTAGATGTGTCTAGGGGCATACCTGGTTTTGCGTTCTTCGTGATAGGATCAGAGCCTTCGTCCACTTGTTCCATGTTATCTAACTCTTTATCGAGGGTCTCAGCCATTTGTTTAAACTCCGTTTAGCTTTGCGTTGTCTGTATTTATTTATAAATCATAAACTCTTCAAAAACGCTTCAAACGCGGAAATTTTGCGTTCTTGAAGGTTTAAAAGGGTTGCTTGATCTATTTCTTGTTTAATTTGAGCAACAGCAGACTCTTTCAAGACTCCGTTATCCCAAACCCACTCCTTTCCTTCCATGATTCCATCGACAAATGCATCTGGTGCGGAAGGATCAGCGACTATATCAGCAGCAGTTGCCAACATAAAGTCGTCCATAACAACGTGACAGTTCTCTTCTTTACGAATTGAACCCATGCCTCTAGATGAAACACCTAGTCTGACACCCTCACTTAAGAGGTCTTTTGCGATTCTTCCCATAGGAGTTTCAAGTAACTTTGCCTTACCGATAAAGTTATTTCCATCTTCTTTGAGAGAAACTATTTTATGTGATACACGATCAAGGTTGATCGAAGGACCATCAGGATGACCTAATTCTCCAAGAGCTCGCCCTTTTTGAATATAGTTCTCATCGTATTTAGCAACTTCGTTCTGCAAAGTCTTCAGAGGATACATTCTGTTGTTACGGTTTTTCAATTCCGCTTGCAGAAAGATACCTTCAATAAAGTAATTCTTCTTGCCTTCTTTCTCTTCTTCGAGAAATTGGACGTTAGTAATTTCTTCAGCTATCAGTCTCATCTTTTGGTTCCTCTGTTGGTTCTTGTTCAGCAGTTGGTGGATCTATCGATGAAGGTGCTGTATCTACAACTTCATCAGCAGGAGGGTCTTCTGGTTTACGACCAGAATACTCCACGTTCTCAGGTTCTTCAGTACCGTCAGGAAGTTTATCTGCAATTTCATCTGCAGCATCCTGTGCGGTATCTCCTAGTTCAAAACCCATACTCTTAGCAAACTCAACCTTTCTTTGCTGAACTGCATCATATGCAGCAGCACTCAACGCATCATTGGTAGCATCGATTGCTTTCGCTTTATCGTCTCCAAATATTTGTTGAACAATTTGTTTTGCTATTTCTGTAGGCATGATAATTCCCTCACATTGTTATTTATTATTTAGAATTCTCCCCGCTTCAAGTCGCCACTATCGACTTGGGGAGTTTCTGGTTGGGCTACTTGCCCTTCTGGGGCAACGCCAGGATCCATAGAGGGATCCATCTCCGCATCAGGATCAAGTATAAGACCTGCTTCTCGTTCAGAATTGATCTGTTTGTCAATGTCTTTAATCTCCTGTTCAGTTTGTTTTAGAACCTGACGACGCATATACTCTATAGAGAAATACTTGCCAACGAAAGGATCCATTGAAGCAACTTGGTTCATACGTTCATTACGAATTTCAATTTCCTTCAATTCAGTGAAGTAATTGTCAGCAATGAAATCAAATTGAACGTGCTCTTTCATTTCATCCCACTCTTCAAGAGAACAAACTCCCTTTAGAATGAGTTGAGTTTTAAGAAGATCGATGAACAATTCAGAGAATCTTTTACGAAGACGTGCAACAAATTTCTGGAATTTTACTTCATCCCTAGTAATTTCAGCAGCACGACCAATGTTAAATGTAGTCTCTGTCTCTAATCTAGAAGATGGAACGTTAAGTGCCTTGTATAGTTTCTTTTGGAAATACTTTACGTCTTCTAGTTCACCCAGATTCTGTCCACCAGGAAGAGTAGTGATCTCAGTACCTCTACCGCCTTCACGACGAGGTAACCAGAAGTCTTCCAACATGGACATGAACTTCTTGTCATCTTTAATCTCACCAGTGTTCGCATCATATACTAACTTGTTACGATACCTACCCATAACCTCACGGAGGTATTGCTCCGCTTTGTTTTTAGGAAGATTACCAACATCAATATAGAATATTCTACGTTCTGGTGCTCTTGATAATCTATAGATCACCAATGAGTCTTCAATCATACGGAGTTGGTTAACCGCTTTGATTGCTTTATGTAGGTGACTTAATGTCATGTTCTTATTGAGATCCTGTATACCAGAATGACAATAAGAGATTGAATCAGCAGCAATTTTAATGCCCTGATTGGTTGAGTTCTTTAATCCTTTCGGATTATATAAGAAATATTCTGCACTCTTTTGAGTGAGTTGAGTATTTAAATCAAGACCGCGTAATTGTTCTGGTCTCTTTTGGTCATACTCTGTGACCTTACGAATCTTACGAGGATCTACATAGCGTAGTTCTGTAAGACCTAGTTTTGGATTATCTGGATCTATAACCTTATGATAAAACAATCTCCCATCAACATACCATCGACGGAAGATTTCATAAGATCTATTATCAAAATCAAGAAGACGAAGGATAGTATCAAACTCATCCCTAATTAACTTCTTAATTTTTTCTGATTGTTTTAGATTAGATAACTCTACTTCAACAGGAACATTATCAAAATTACCGCAAATAGTTTCATTTACGATATCATCCACAGCACTATCGCACTCTGGTTGAAGAACCATCTCTCTATAACGAGAAATTAGTTCATAATCATTTCTTACTGTTCCATCAAAGTCAACGGAATATCCATAGTACCCGCCACCTACGATAGGTTGCGAGCCATCCATATTATCCTTTTGAACAAAAGAAGGTCCCTTAGGAACCTTCTTTGCTCTCTCAAGTGAAAAACCGAAGAGCTGATTTGCCATTATTAAATGTTATTAATTATTGGTCCTGTTCTATTTAGCAACTAACTCTGATAGACATATGGAGTCCAGTATTGAACTTGCATCTCTACAGTAAATTCTTCAACCGCATCGTTGTTACCGAAATCAAGGTCGATAGCAGCGATTGCACTTGGGAAGATATTATAGAACTTATATGACTTAAGAATTTCTTGTTTTGTTTGCTGATTCTTTTCAGTGCTTCTTGCTAGTTGATGAACAACCATGTCCGCGAAGTAACCAGTAGAATCATCTTCATTACCTAGAGTGGCTGCAGCAGTAAAGTTTTCATTGTATGCTTGAATTGAAGATGCCCAAAGTTCAAATGCACTTCTAAGAACAAAGTTACTATCGTTCATAATAGTGATTGTCCATGGTTCAAATGTCCTGTCACCTGCGATCTTTAGAACACGTCCTCTGAAAGGAACTTCAATAACACCAATCTGGGATGAAGGTAAGTTCGCTGCACGAACCGTAAACTTTCCTTGATTCTGAAGTGCTTTATTATCTAGTCCAGCAATACCAGTTGGGAAGGCAAGATCTACTTGGAATAAATTAGGTCTTGCGAAATCTGATGTTACCCCTGCCTTAAAGCTGTCAATAGTAAATCTGTCTGCCATTTTCTTAATGCTTAATGTACCGTCCTTTATATTTAGACATATGATTATTTTCGAGCATAAAAAAACCTCCGCAACGCGGAGGTCTTAATGTCTTTATTGATTATTGTGCGACTTCACTGAAGGAAACTCCAGTTCTTGTTGCTACAAATGTTAGTGAAATGTAGTTGATAGTGCGTGTTGGTTTCACGAATATCTCAGCATAGAACTCACCGCGATCAACAGATGCAGGTGGGTTATTTTCTGAATCACATTTGATTAAGAAATCAGTTACACCACGACGACCTTGAACATCCCTTAGATATGGTTCAACAATATTAAGGAATAGAGATCTTTGTGCCTCATCATTTTGCTCGAAGAGCTGTGCTTTAGCAGCACCTGAGATAACTTTCTCAATAGTAAGGAACAAGCGACGAACGTTAATTCTATCGAATGCACTTGCAAATCCAAGAGCAGTCTTGTCACCGTAAAGTACTACACCTTGACCAGGGAATGATACGATTGGGTTAATGCGTGCTGCATATAACTTATCTCTCTGTGTCTGTGTAGGAGTGAATGCTAGTTTAATTGCATTTCTTAGGATACCGCGTTGGAAACCTGCTGGTGAGAACCATGGTTCTGAAACCTCAGTTGTCTGTAGGCAGAGACCTGCAATGTCACCATTACAAGGAACGTAACGATAAACATCATTATACTTGTCGTAGATATACTTGTATCCAGAGTCAAATACTAGGTAAGAAGAACTTGGTAGTTGATCAAAGAATGCAACAATGTTATCTGTGACAGTATTAGTATTGGAAATTCCAATTACATTACCACGACGAGGTGATACAAACACCATGCAGTCGCGTCTTTCTTCTGCAATATTTACTAGAGAAGTAATCTTAGCGAGTGCAGCAGCATCATCAGCACCAGAAGGACCAGCGATAATAAAGTCTATATCTTGTGACTCAGGATCTTGTCCTAATTCATATGCTGTAGAAATACCTGTGTTAGTAACAGTATAGTTACCACCAGATACTGCGTAATCAACTCCACCAGTTAGTCTGTAGTAGAATGTTGAGTTGTTCTTAGATCCAACAGTTGTTCTACCTGCAGGATAGTCAGTAGAACCAGTAGATGAACGAAGTAAGTTAAACTGTCTAGCAGTAGCAGTTTGTCCCCAGTTACCATCAGATGCTGAAGCAGTAGCAGAGAATAAACCAGTCTCATGCTTACCCCAATAGATGTAAGAAGACTTTTGTTTGATTACTTCTTTGTAGTAATTAGTTTCACCAACAGATGACTTAGCATCAGATGCCTTAGAAACACCTATGAAACGCTCAAGAACTGCACCTGCTGTACCAGTAATACCACCATCAACGTCAATTACAACGACGTGTAGTTCATCTCTGAAACCACCAGCGTTATTTGCGTATAGTGAAGTTTCTGGACGAGGAGCAACGTTTACCCATTTTACACCAGGTAAATACTCACGCTCTGAATACTCATCTCTTACAGAACTAATAGCAGCAGCGTTAGAGTTTGTATCTTGAATACTATCAGCAGCAGCGAAATCTATAGTTCCTTTGTTCTTAGCAATGTATACACGACGCTCGATACCAGATGTAGCAATTACACATGTATTAGAACCTTGAGTTACAGTCTGAGCATCAGCAATGATACCAGTAATACCACCAGCAGGGATACCAAGTTCAAGTTTCTTATTTGCAGGATCCCAAGCAAGAACATTTACTGTTTGGTTAGAACCTGAGATTGAAACAGTTGTTGTAGTTCCAGGTGTAAAGTCACCGACAACAGTTGTTACAGTTAATACGACACTATACTTAAACACTTTACCTGCAGCACCACCAGTGGCAGATACTGCTTCGTCAGCAACAAATTCCCAATCGTTACCAGATCCAGGAGCAGGTACAACAGCAATCTGATCAGCACCAGAGTCTGTTTTAAAAACTCCTATTGAGTTTCCTTTAGTTCCAGCTGTTCTAGCTCCGTAGAACCATGCGTTTGTTCCACCTTCAAATGTGGTTTCGTAATCTTGTAGGTTTTTAACCTTTACTGCGGTTCCGTTTGAAACTGCGTTCTTTAAATTTGTAGAGTCTACGCGAACTGTTTTTAGTGTTCCACCGTAGGATAGGAACTGTGCAGCAGCATACCAGTATTCGTAGTTGTTCTCGTTTGGTTTTCCAAACTGGTCAACTAAATCTCTTTCTGAAGCAATCTCTACGATTTGCTCAACGGGTCCTAACTCAAAAGGTGCTGCCATCAAACCGATATTCTCGGTAGATGCAGTGGTGATAGTAGTAAGATCTCTCTCCTGTACAACTACACCTGGCGATGACTGATTGGCTGCCATGTTTAATACTCTCCTAAAGTGCTCTCAGCGTTAATGTCTAAGATTATTTATATTTTTCAAACGTCACCTATAGTCCCACATGTAGGATTTATCTCCGTACTCCGCAACTTTCCACACATCTCCTTGAGCATCGGCAAAATATTCATCTTCCATTCCATCATCTACAAATCCAAAGGGTGACATATCCTGTTCTATTGATTCTCTTTGGTCATCATATATCCTTTGTCTTACATCATTATCATGCATCTCTTTAAAGTATTCTTGCATAGCCATCCACCCAAAAATAACAAGACACATCGCTAAGTCATCATTACATCCTTCTTCAGCAGCAAACGAAGTTCCTTTCTGAATGAATGTAGTGAGTTCTGCAATAGTGTCATAGTCAGGAATAACAAGTTTATCCTCTTCAATCAATGCTTTTAAATTTGAACATCCAACTGATTTAACTGCAGTTGACATTTTGACACCTAACTGTGTTTTCTTACCAGAGAATCCTTGACCTAATTGTTGACCCGCACGTCCACGCATTGCAGCCATTAATAGGTTTTCATATTCTAAATCAAATTGAATAATATCCGCGACCTGTCCACCTATATCATTTACCTCACACAGAACATACGCATTGTTATAATTTTTTGCTACGTTAATAACTATGTTCGGAAAAACAATAGGTTTGATTTCATTATTCTTATATCTAGCAACCATAGTATATGGTAGGGTGGTTGTATCTATTACAGCAAATGCAGAATAGTCATTTCCTATTCCACGAGATACGTCCACAGTTACAATATAATTATGATCTGGTTGTGCCTCTTCAAATACTGCAAGTCCTCTTCCTTGTTTTAATGGTTCCTCATAAGGCATGATTCTTAACTTACTAGGAGATATCAATGTATCAACAGATCCTAGGAACTCACATTCAAACTCAACTCTAAACTGTTGTTCTGATGTGTTTTTAATTGTTTGTTCTTTCCATACATCATCACGACCAGGTACTTCTGACCAATGAACCTCAGTTGGAACATACTCATTTTGTTTACGCTCTGCATCATGCCAGAGTTTGTAAAACATGTTCATCCCATGAGGTGTACTAATGATGATAACCTTGGTAGATTTACCAGATGAGATAGTAGGATATACAGAACTAAAAAACTGATCAGCGATATGATTCGGAATGAAAGCGAATTCATCCAAAAATATAACGTTAA